>JAAUXU010066982.1_pt1 | contig 156930 bp, 146 predicted proteins | sample 7278151 | NCBI WGS metagenome assembly JAAUXU01 (sample SAMN14350113, study PRJNA611818) | marine sediment metagenome | isolation source: surface marine sediment (1.8m) | place: French Polynesia: Moorea | collected 2018-08 | reverse complement strand
CTGGACTTAAGAACACACGTTAAGCAGCTTGTAGTGCTTTAGTCTTCTTTCTTTTTGCCCCATAAAAGTATCTCTCGTCTTCAAATGTATCCACCTCGGGGAATGAAATGACGATGTTGTGATGCATCATTCTTCCTTCCTCTGCAATCTAACGAACCATACAGGGTCCATGTTCAGTAATTGAGATGCCATCTTCAGACCTTTTTACGCGCAGGTAGAATAACAGCGCTTGCCTACTTTATTTCAGGATGAGTGAATACGAAGAAAGAAGAAGACTGCTCGATGTTATCGAAAACAGCCAGCGAGTTTCCATGGGCTGGGAAGAAATCTTACATAGAAGTGACAGGTTTATTCAACTCAACTGCCCGCAAGCTAGACTGAGGAGCTGGCCACAAGATAGTCACAAAAAAGGCAGATGAAGTAGCTTACCTTTGTTTCTTGCGGTATTTTCAACGTCCTAGTAAAGTAGCAGATCTGCCGTACCTTACGTAGTGATTCTAGTGATTCATTTTACACGCTTTATTCTGAAGGAGTCAGTATCGATTGTGTTCGTGCTCGTGATTTTTACAACTTTTTCCACACATTTATAACTTATGCTTGTCGAGACTAGCTTTTCAAAAATCAACTTGACCCGCTCGTTTCAAGTCTGGAGAACTAAAAGTACAAAGGTTGTCCATGCCAAGCACCGGCCGTGAGTGGTATTGTGCAAAAATTGTAACGTGTTCCTCTTTGTGTGGGTGTGCGTGTGTGTCGTGAATTCCATGGTCTTGTCCAATAAACATTGCAAGTGAGGCGCTTTTGTCGTTGCTGAACTTTGCTGTAAATGGCACCAGCAAAGTGGAACTGTCTCCTCCTTCATCTAAGATGTCGAGGATATCTCTGAAACTTGAATCGCTCAACGAATGGTATCATGGCCGTATTTAGCCAGATTTACCGTCATCAACGCCATTTTTTTTAAGTAGCAGGCTGCATGTTTTGCAGCAGGAGGCTTTAACTACATGGGATCAACGGAGGGCCCGCCATTGTTGGAGAGCAGCAAGCAGACCTTCCGCCCTGTTCTCAGTTGGCGTTGGTTCGTCGTGGAATGAAGAGCTCTTCTTTGTTTTAATACGCACGCGGTACACACACGTACTAATATGAGGCCCTCTGCCCTAGCGGTGAGTGGATTGGTATCTTTCTTTTGCTTCTTCCTCTTCCTGGCGTGACAAACACCGTTCCCAAGACACTCTTCAGTCACTATTTGCTTCTCTTCGCATTTTCACCTAAGAATGTGGCGTTACAATGGAGGGAATCTTGGTGCTAGCAGATACGCACCAATAGTTCTCACTGCCGTTCGCGTGAATCGGTTGTGTGCCTATTAGGTGTGATTTTTCATCCGTACATTTCGCATGCTATACCCGAAGTGCGGGGAATTGTGCTGTATAGCGAGAAGCACTCTTGAATTTGGACGTGAGCACGTTGTTGGAGCGACAACAATGTTATTCTGAAGATCGAAATCATTCTACATATTACTGGATAGGTGTCGTTATGCATCATCTTCTTATCACTTCACAATGTTGGGGGAGTACCTCTGCCTCAAGAAAACGACAGAGGTGATGATAAACGTCTTGACGTTATCAGCGACGACGACCAGACGAGAGAGGAGGATGATCTCGTCATCATCGAAGACGTCATCGACAAAGTGGGGGAGGAAGCAGAGGACAGCGGCGACAGCGAAGAGAAACCCTTTGATCTATTCGAAGGGATCGGTTCGTTGATGGGGGGATTCTTAGACTTTGTCACAGGAGCCGTGGAAGAAGTACAGAAGGTGGCAGAAGATCCGGTGAGTACGTAAGCACAAAGGTACTACGCAGTATATAAGATTGACAAATCTTTCAATATTACGTAAGAAGCGACTACAGTGTAACGGCACGCATATCCCAACTACGTTAATTGACGTCTGTACAAACGTACACGTATGCACGCATAGGACGTACGTACCTGTAGAGGGACGATAGCAAGGTGAGGCTTCCACTCTAACACGCCTGTTGGCGTGCAGGCTTACCTATGGTACGGAGTTCACTAAGTATTGCATTCACATTGATTCGTGCGTATGCATAATTTGGGCAAGACACACATAGATGTGTGCTGGGGTATGGCTATCTCTTTCATCATTTACTAAAGTGAGATGCATGAAGCTTTGTGTTATTATATACATGGCTATTTGGGTATATATAATGCACGTTCTCGTCCAACTACTTCAATATCATTTACGATGGCTTCACGTTTGTATTTTAAGAAGGTGGCTGAGAGCGTGAGTGGCTTCTTGGAGTTCGGCAAGAACGCTACTGAGGGTCTGCTCGAGGTTGGTGGGAAGTTGCTGGAGAAAGCCCCAGAGGCTATCGACAAGTCCACACAGCTTGCTAAGGGCATCATCAAGGCCACAAATGAGACCAGACCATTTGTTGAAAAGGTGAGACCAATACTGTACTGTGCAGTACTACATGCGTACGTACATGGGCGATACTGCTCCAGCGTGATTCAGCGAATGCGTTTACCATTTCTTGCTTGTTGACGAAGCGAATGCAAAAAACATCGAAGGTGAACGCTCTTTTTGGCGTTGGACATCCATCATATGATTACATTGAGTCGACGGCGTCTCCGATCCAGTCCAAGTAGTAGCTGACCTCGGTGTAGACCCCAGGGTATCCGTCTAGGCCGCAGCCGAACCCGAACGAGACGAGTCCGCACAAAGCAGGGGAATCATCAGGATTTGAGCACATCAGAGGACCTCCGTCATCCCACTGCCCGCAGAGGAAAACAAAGTGTAAATAAGTTGCCTGACGGCCTTTGCCTGCTGCTCCTCGCTCACTTTGCAAGAGTCGACGCCTTCTTCTCCAGCGCAGATCATTTCTTCGGTTATCACGTCTCCATAGGCATTCGTGCACTCTACGGCACACCAATATAACTATGCTTTCGTCCCTTGTTGGATGCTTGTTAGCTCGTTAGATTTCTTTACCTTCGTCTGATACAATCGGAACTGTGGCTACCATGAGGACAGCGGACCCTTCCAAGGCATCTTCGCTAGTGACTCCCCAACCAGATACAGTCGCCGAGCCACTGAATGATTGTCCTGATAGAGGAAGTACAACACCAGAAGCTGTTGCGGGAGAGCTGCACAAAAGAAAGATGCACCTTGACCGATGGACGGCTTTTTTGTGACCTTCGACTTGGAGAAAACTACCGCTGAACGTATACATAATCATGCATTCAGCACGGTCATTATTTGTGCACCGTTTTTGCAGAATAGTATAACACGCAGATATGCTACTTGTACGTACCCGCTGGAAAATGTTATGTCGTCCACTTTCATCACACAAATGTTGTCCTTCAGGTCAAAGTCATCATAGCCCTCGTGAGATTTCATGGCGTTCACACCCAACGTCTGGAGAAAAAAAGAGGTGTCATTCGTGCGCCAACAAGGGCAGTCGTGTAAGAGTTGCTCTTGCCTGTTCCTCGCCTGATTCCTCGAACAGGTTGTGCTCGCCGGCTACCACCTGAAGCTCGGTGACGTCCTTGTCTTGGCAGCAGGTGGCAGTCGTCAGAATGGTAGTCTAAAGAAGAGCCCTTAACAGAGTACGCAATGAAATGTTGCACATACTTTAGATGTGGCCTGCATCGTAAAAGCTAGTTGTCGGTGGTTCTCTTACCGTATCTAGTATGACGCCGCTGCAAAAGGGAAAGCCGTCATATAGGTCCTGAATGGAGACCTGTCAAGGACGAAAAACCCTGTCCGTGTCATGGTGAAGAAAGATCTTGACGACGGTGAGAAATCGCCTTAAAGTTACCCACGGTCGTCCCAGCAACCTAAGTTGCGTTACTCACCTGATATGGAATACTGTTCGGTTGAGCCTCAGTGCCCCCAACTATTCTTCCTTGACTGAGAGTTGGGGATATCCGCCAGATCAAGATCACCAAGGACAAAAGTGGCACTCTGCTTCGACCTCTCATCCTCGTAGAAGATCAAGATCATCTGTATGAGCAAACATGTCTAAATGTTGTCTTAAATAGTCTAGTGATAAGAAGACACGGGTAAGAACTACGTCAAGCACCTTAGACACGATTACGACTTCGCGATAACTTGAAAAGAAATGATCTCTCTCGGAGGACACAGTCGCGTCGGGAAACAGCAGCCCATGTAGAGAATGTCGTGAACATGCTCTTCTTCGTATTATGCACATACATAAAAGCACATTGGCCGCAGCGGATATGCTGAAACTACTTAGCTATTCCTCTCTCCACAGAGGTTGGGCGAGCTTGACGAGCTGGGTCGTGTGATGGCGTCATTCATCAAGAGCTTCACGGGAATCGTCGTCGACAGCGTCGGAGACTTCATGGAGGTACAGAAAGATGCCGCCGCCTGCGGCGCACTGCATGCAGTCAAATATTCAGCCCAGGGGAAAAATTCACCGGGGGAAAAAAGGAAAGAAAGGAGCATTGGTGGCGTGCAAACTGAAGACCTTTGTCTTCTACACGTGCTCCTTGGCTGCGATGCGCCTTGTTCTACTTTTGACAGACCTCAATGTGATGTCCTTGGGTGTGCAGAACACAATGAAACAGGTTGTTCATGACCTTCATGATGCTCAAATGAGCTGGGACTTTTTTCCGCAGACCTACGACCGTCGTCTGAAGTGTCATGCTCACTGCGAAACTATAGAGGACCCCAACAAGAGGAAAGCTTGCGAGAAGGACAACTGTCAAGGGTTCGACCCGGAAAACTTCAAGTTCACTGGCGACGGCAATGAGAAAGTCAACGAGATCAGGTTGTAGTACACGGAATAGAAAAAACGTGGAAAAACGCTGTGGCTGAATTACTTCACGAGTGTTTCATTCACATCACCCACGTTATACACGTCAAGAGTGGACGACCCATATTTAACAGCACACTCTCTTTCTTCCCGTCCTTGGCCCTGTTTCCAGGTAGCTTCCCTCACTTGTCAGCCTTTCTCCCCAGTACGTCCACACCTCCCCGCAGTCGTTGTCTCCGCAGCGTTCTGTCAGCAGAAAGAGCCACATGATGGAAAAAGAGTCTCAAGGTGCGAGTGGATAAACACTCTCATCTTGTCAGCAGTCTCTTTTGCACTCGGTTGTCTTCATGCGCGTCGTCTTTTGTCGCAAAAAAGTGAGCGTGCGTGAAAGAAAGCGAAAACGCCCGTGGGAAACGCCTCCTGTCGTCCGTGTACAAACGTCTTCTCCCAAAAATAGCTCGTCATTTGTCGTCCAACATTGTGTGTGCTTAGGCCTACCAGTGTGGCGAATGCTTGACGTGTCTTCAGCCTCAGATTATTGCTATGACGCTGCTTGTGCGTGGACAGAAAGTCTAAATGGTTGCCCTACGTGTGGACGGACGCCAGCAGGGGCTACTCCGGCTGGCATAAAAGTTCTGCTGCATGGAATGCAAAAAAAGAAAAGTCCGTAAAGACTTTATGAAACGTGAAAAATTATCCCTCTCACTCGCTCAGCGCTTGGAAGCACAGACAAGCGCTACCAACCAATATCGGCCTCGTAACACGTCGGCCCTACTAGGAGAATAGCGTTCCTCCGCCGAAGAACCACCCCAGCTCCACAAAAGTTGTGGCTGTTGGAGGAAAAAAAAAGTGCGTGTGAATGCGGAGGATAAGGATAGAAATTCATCACAGTCAGACTAGTCGGAATTCGCGAATAAGAACCGCGATCAATCGCCAGATTGTTTCATGCAACAGAGCTTATGTACGAGTCATTTTCACCGATTTCGAAGATTTCGCAAAATGCTCATCCTTCCGTGGGCTCAGAAAAGACTGCACTACAATGGAACATTGTAGGTCAGCGGTGCGGCCATCCGTTCCATGTCAAGAATATTTTTTCTAAGCGAGAAGCGAGCAGAATAAAGATCCCAGATACGTCGTGGCCGCAGCCCTGGCCAAGAATGTGTTATTTCGTTGCAGACACATCGAACTTTGGTCTGGCATCACAGTCCCGAATTAATGTTACTTGACTTTCCTTAGGTCTTTCTAACCAAGTTCGTATTTTCCTGCTAGTTAAACCATACCTCAGACCCCTGTTTAGAACGACTTATTTATTTCAGAGCTGTTTATTTTAGAGCTGATTTTAAGCCAAAAAAAAGTGCGTCTTATACTCTGGAAATTGGTTTTTTTTCATTTACGGGCCAGGAAGGGAGGTCGAGGAGGACTTTGACGTATAAAAATTCACATGTCAACCGTCCGCTCTTGACCGAAAGAAAAAAGAACAGATAATTTTTAAACACAGGACGCAGATCCTAAACCTTGACTGTAAAACGTGAAACTACAATAAAGGTTCAATCGAGGCAACACCAGCAGCCACATAAAAGCGAGCAATGGCAGGCAGTTGCGAACTGCCCACACAAAGTTGGCATAAAGTTGGCCAATGAGGACAGTCGTGAATTATACCAGAGGTATACATAATGTGCAGTACTGTATCACCCTAGAAGTTGGTACGTGGCAGTTCAGTAAGACTTCTAGGACACCCAACCTAACTAAATAATACAAGATCTTCCTATAGTGGTAGTGAGGGGGGGTATGAGGCTATTTTCCGAGCTGACACTGGCATCTGCAGTGCCTAACTTATAGATTGACTTCTGTCTAACGAATGAGTTTTGTGCATGATGGTGGAGGGGGGAGCAGCTGCTCGAACTTGCCTTTGGCAGTTGTGTCCCCCTAAATACTTATCTCACTTATGTCACAGGTTTTGTCCTTCTTGTGTATGAATGGAGTATTCCTGCACGCTCGATCAGTACACGAAAGTGTGCATGGAGTATGCATGTGGCTAAATAAAAAATGCGTAAATGTTGGCACCCACAGAGAAAGAAAAATCCGCAGAATCTCGGCTTTTGCTATCCCCAAACGTCGCATTAACTTAGAAGGCATCGTACGTACTTGCAAATGTAGGTAGGTGGACTGGTGCTCACCGTGCTGTGTAGGTACTTGCAAATATCGTCCAAGTCAAATGCTGATATGCACATTAATTCAGCTGTTGCATCTCTTGCGCCATGCAACATCGACACGCCGTTGGTCAATAGGACTATGATATGGTCAGTGAACGCATCGTTTTCTTTGATTGATAAACTATTTGCCGCGATTGTATATTTTCCTTACTTTTCAGAGCATCTTATGGTATGCTTAAATTGCATAGGATACACTGAAATCGTTGAGTCATCTCGATGACAATGGTTGCTGTATTGTCACTATAATTTTTTTCTTTTCGCTTGTAGTATATTATGTATCGCACAACTGCTTAGATCTGGATCTTCCTGCTACTGCTGCGGACAGCATAACCTAATCTAAGCCTTCCATGTGCTGTAACTGTCACACGTTCCATATTTAAGAAGAAACCTATACAGCACATGGCAGGAGAAGTGTGTGGTTATATTAAACGCGTTCGTAATATCTACGTTCATACGACTTATAGAGAGAGAAATATAGTGAGTTGTGTGGCGACTCTCGGCCAAAGGAGCGTCGTCATCTCATCATCTACTAAAAGTTTTGCGATACCAGTTGTTACAAAACAAACATCTCGGAAACTGATGGAAGCTACTACTGTGCGGTACTACTAGTGACCACTACTAACTGCACTCTCCTACGTCGTTCATTTATGGTGTGTTGTCGTAGCTAATACGTATCAATGTACTTGTGCAATGCAATCAATGCAATGCGTAGCGTACGTATTGTCCATACGCACGCACGGGAATGCACTGGACGCACGCGGCAGCACAGTTATAATCTAGTGTACTTATGTAGCACGTAATGAAGTTTTGCACGCTGCGTGGGCCTTCTTCCTCTTGTGCGAGTGTTTACTAAAACATAAGTTGACTGAAGGCTCCAAAAGCAACATGACCCATGGAAAGCAATCTTGTCGACAGGAGTGGAAGTGTTTCTCCTCTATGCCATTTCTTTAAGAGAACCTTGAATGGTCGTACTGTATGTTATTTGTAAGCACTTTCACGTTGAAGACGTGCCTGTAAAGAACAGTTAGAAGTCTTGCCTCTTGCATTTTTTAACATGTTTCATTACTCCTCTTGTAGTTGTACTATGTAAGTAGCAGCTGCGCAGTGTACAGAACTTTTGGAAGTACCATAGTACATTGGTAGTACGTACTGCACCGTACACTCGCTCTCACGGGCACCATAGGCACAAATGAAAGAGCACAAGTTTGAAGGAGGAAAAGTTTAGAAGGAGCCCTTGGCAGCATTACGACCTCCTTCATCAGAAGAGAATCTCTGTAGGAAAGACTTCCGTGCCTTGGTCTTCGTTCTTGCCCTCCTCCTCGCCACCACCACCACCACCCCCGCTTCCTCTCCCGCCGCCCCCACCGCTGTGCCGAGGAGTCCCGCTGCTACTGCGCCCTGGCGGCGGAACCGACACTGCCGCGGATAGTCGTGCAACCGATGTGCGGTGGCTCAATTCAGAGCTGGGAAATGGTGACTGCTCGCCCAGAGACCGGGAAGAGGACTGCACACCGGCCGCAGCCCGACAGAGAAACAAGCCGCCCCCGCCGTCGGCGGAGCGAGAGATCCTGGGCGGCGAGAACGGGCTGGCGCCAGCCGCCGAGGTCGACACCATTGCGGAGGATCGAGTTATCCGCGGCATCTCGCACTGACTGGACGAGATACTCGTCTCAGTAACGATGCGATGATGTGGAAAGCGCCGTGTGGAGTTAAGATTCGGTGAGTCGCCGCACACCTGCACCCCGATGTCCCTCACTAGCACCAGCCGCACGATTTCTTCTTCTGGAGACTCCATGTCTTCTGCTTCTTCTTGCTCTCCCATTGGCAGCAAGGCTCGAGGCGTCTCTTCCTGCATCTTAGCGGTCCCCGCCGCTGCCGCCGCGGCGGCGGCCTCCGCCTCTTCACGCCTTCGCACCTCAGGCGGCGGATGCTCAATGGTGACGGGCACTGTGATGCGGTGTCGTTGGCTATTACCACTGCTGCCTCTAACGTTGCTTCCTCCGACAGCTCCTTCAGCGCCATTTTCCGACCCGATGCTGATGGAGCACGAGCTGGACGCATAAAAATCGTCGTCTTCCTCGTCTTCTTCCATTAAAATGTGATGCTGCATAATCTCGTCGTACTCTGGATTATTGTATGGCGGCGGAGGCGGCAGACGCTCTCTTCGACTTGATGTCGCTTCGGCCGGTATCACCGTCGGTTCTGAACGATCCCTTTCCTCGTCCTCTTCTTCAAAAGTCACCTCCTCCGGGTCGATGCTCAGCGACTTGATAGAGCCATGTTCGCTGCTTAATGTACCTTGAGCTCTTAACTGACGGGCGGCGTCTTCAGCGCAGACGGGTTCGCCTTCAGCGACTCCGATCTCACTGTCGTAATCGTCGCCACCAGGGGAGAATAAGTCGGAAATATCGGATCTGCAGTCGTCAGCCTGGAATTCAGTGTAGTCAGAGAGTGGGTCGAACGTAGATTTAGCGTTGCTCACAGGCGAGGGAGAAGAATTTGTGCCGGAGGAACGTCGCCGTGGACGATCCTCGGGGTTGGTAGTGGCGGCAGTGGAAGCAGTGGCTGAAGAGCTTTTGTCCTCATCAGGTGCAATTGGCGCCCCCTCTATTTTGCTTCCTTTTTCTGAGAGTTCTTGCGTCGGCGTTGGAAGCAACTCGCCTGTAGGACCGAAAATGTCGCCATCGCCTTCAGAGTTAATGGACGCGAAGGACCCCGCCTTCATGAGTCTGGTCGCCCGTCGACGGCGGGCGGCGGGTGACTGCTGAGCTAACCGCGCTTCAGCAGTCAGTTGGGGCACCACAAATGAGTACGTCTGCTGCTGTCCAGGCACTTGCAGGTAGTTCATGAACGGGATGCTTTGTTGGATTGGGCCGGGTGAGGATACGACCTGGGGGCTGCTCTCACTCCCTCCCCCGGAGTCCTCGCTAAAACTGACCCGGCGGTCACCCTTGGTCAAAGCCAGAGCCGTCGGAGAGGCCTGCCTTCGCCGTTTGAGCGAGGATGTTGGCGAGATCGGTGATGACGTTGACGTCGGGGAAGGGGGGGGCAGTGAGATAACTGGCGGTGCCGACAAACTTGACTCTGCAAAGGAGTCTCCAGTGAGACCTCCGTCGCCGCTGAAGCTCCTCAGACTGCACGTTGGAGAAATGTTCGGTGTGGGTTGGATCACTTGGATGGAGATGACACCGCCAATATTGAGCTCATCACCCGCATCTCCACCGCCGACGTCACTGTAATTGGCACTGAACTCTTGTTGAGCTCTCGCCCCGACGGCTTCTGGTTGCACAGAATGCGAGCGCTGCTGAAGCTTTGGCGCCCGGCGAGGTTGATGGCGGGGATGGCTTAGGTGAAGACCATGAACGAGGGGGTTGAGACCACCAGGAACTGTGGGGAAAGATAGTTCAAATAAGCCTTAGGCAGCCTTTTAGCCCACTTTCACCTATTCTATGCGACATTGACATGGTGAAAAGACGCTGTCTGTGGGAAGTCTTTCTCCTCATATTGCTTTGACCAACTGAAACCGAGGTCGTGGCAGAGGAGGCTCTCCCTTGCCAACCACCCAACCACCACCACCATTATCCCCCCGGCAGTCCGTAGCCGGCCTGTGGTCTGCACTGAATGACTTTCATTTTTGGCTTATGCTGTGTTACAAAGCTGCCTCTTGCCTGAAACTTGCCTTCAAGGTGTTGCGTGGCTCTTGCCTTAAATATTACAGCCATGTTCAAAAAAGCTAGCTCAAAAGATGAGTCACCTCACTACGGTGGACTTTTCTCGTCTTGTCTTACGGCTGGGGCGAAAGAGTTTTTCTCTTTCGCTCCAAGATCCCACAGATAATTCCGTGAAACTTCTCTATTGGCACCACTGAATATCGATTCTCTTGAGCAATGATCCTCTCTCTTCCATCATGCAGTACATACGTACACCTGGACGTACCTCCGTTTTCATTGGTAGGATTCACTGTGAGGACGATGGGCTGTCCATAGGGCGGTGAGAAGTGTATTTCTGGATCTGAGAGCGATCGTCGGATGGAGGAGAGTGAGACCGAGCGACCGTCCACCAATGGAATGTATAAGTAGGCACCAGGAAGACTCTTGACCGTGTAGGCGTTGGAGATGGCACTGGCCTGTGAAAGAGTAGCATCGAACCGATTGCATTTCAGATGCATAAGGTAGCACCGGGCTGGCAGTGCATACAATGAGGTAGCACTGCCCACTCGGGATCATTTGCCACGGGTATGCAACTGTCTCTCCTCTAGAGGGTAATTACAGCATTTCTTAAAATTTTACGCCTTACTACAACTGAGGGTGGTGGGTTTACTCCCCAAGTCCTTCCAGATTCCTGGATCGATCCGGACCAAACTTATGGAGGCTATTCAGCAGTACATATGGTGTAAGCCAAAAGAAGTTGCAACCATGGTTAGCACGTTCGCTTGGAAATTTATATCGACACATATTGTACCTAAAGTGCTGTACGAAGAACTTGTCTGCGTCAAGACAGACAAGTATTGCACGTATACGTAAGCTCAGGGCATATCTATATGTTCGAAATTATGACCGTTACTCCAGTTCATGTTCAGGATGACGACAGATGCACGTACCTGCGACTGCCTCCGCTTGAAGGCTGCCCTCAGTTCTTCGGCAGATGAAAGGTGCGCACACGAGCACGATCCAACCGGAGAAGCAACAGGAAATACGTAATTGCCAAATTCATCCAGGAAGTAGATATCACCGCCGTTCTCACTACTGCCATCGCCGTCACCATCATCGTCGACGATGTCAGCAAATACCGATCTCAACGGAATGCACTCAAATTCGTAATCCTCGTCCTCGTCGACGTCGTCAAATATGTCGTCGCCGACGTCATTTTCACCGTAGTCGTTGAAATTGGCGTTAGCAGCGGCGACATTTACCACTACTCCACAGCCACAGCCGCTGTTCTCGTTGTCCGCGACACTGTGTGTGGCAGGGGTATTATGCAGCCGCTTTCGCCGGTTCTTCCACATGGGCTTGCACTTGGTCTTGTACACCACGAGCAAACACACAAAAGCGAAGAAGCCGCCCAGCACTGCGGCGGTGACAACGCCCTCCATGGGATTATAGCTGCGGTAGAAACGAGCTGCCTCCAGCTCTCTGGCCGGCTGGGATGTTGGCGATGTGCCGTCAAGCGACGGCCTGGGGGGTTGGAAACTAAGACGGGTGCCCGTGGGCCGCGGCGTCCAGCTGGAAGACACCTTGGGACGCCGTGTGGGGTGGACGGACGTAATTGAGGCGCTGCCATCGCCGCCGTCAGTGACATCCCTGAACACTCGAGACTTGATCACAATTCCTTCGTCGTAGAAGTCTTTTTTGCCATCGGCACCAGGACCACCATCGGTCCTACAGTTCTTGGCGGTGCTTCCACCTGCACAGAGAGATTCGTCCACAGCCTTTTCAGCAACGTTGCTGATGTTGTTCCTGTTTTCTTTCTCCTTCCAAGGCCTCTTCTGCATGAACAACACCCCGTCATCTTCCACTATCTTGTTGTCGTCAGGTGTTTTTCTCCAGCGCCGGTTCAAATAGGTCTTGGCGTGCCTCTGAAAGTGACGGTGGGAAGCCACGGTCGCTTCGGCGGCCACCGTTGACGGGTCTTCACCCTGTCGCCTTAGCTCCTCCTCATGGTCAGGGACTGACGCAGAGTCTTCTGTCGTGGTAGATGCAAATCTTGGAAATACAAGGACTGTCAACGAAGCTGCGGTTGCATCCATTATTTCTTGCCGATCCCAACTACTACGCACACGCCGCTGTTCTTGGGCATCCCAAGACAATCTCTGACGTGAGGCAGCAGCAGCAGCCGTTGTCGTCGCTACAGCATCATATTATTATGATTGCTTAATATCTACGGCTGTAGTCAGTTTTGGGCATCAACAGTGTCAAGATGACACCCTCCTGATGGCAGCTGCAGTTCTTGGATGAAGACGAGGCCTTCTTCCTAGGCCTTCTTCTCTGCGCTACTTTGTTCTCCTCCTTCACGAGCTGTCGCCGTAGAAATAAGATTTGGGAGCGCTGCTGCTCGTGAGGTGGGAAGAAATCTGCTCCTGTTGCCCCTGTTCTCGGCTGATCTCTTGGGCCTTTCAGTCTCATGGTAGCGTAGTCGTAGAGGCGCACCTTCTCATTGCCTTTCTCCGATCACTTCCCCCCTGGAAGAGAAATTGAGAAAATCCATGTACCAGTGCTGCATCATCGTCTCGACGTCCGCGTACGAATCTGCCGCATACGCATTAGTGAGCAAGTTCCAGTGACATTTGGACTATGAACATACAGCCGAATTGACTGATGGAGGTACTAATTTCTCTTGTACCACCTGTAAGTACTTACGGTGATACTTGCAGAGAAGAAACACACAGGGAGAATGAAGAGCAATAGTTTGGTGCAAGATCAGTCAGCTAATATTATAACAACTATATGACACGTACGACCTTCGGAAGTTTGTTTGAAGATTAATTGATTAGTCACCCTATCTACTCTGCCTCCTTCAATCCTGTCTAACAAAAAGTCTTATATGTACGTAGTAAACCTGTCAATGGGTGTCAACTTAAGGCATCAACTGTGCCAGGCAGTTCGAAAATATCGATTGGGACCAAATTATTTTGATCAAACTACTCCCAACTTTGCAAAGACGCATAAAAGCAATATAGCAGCAGGACTTTGCAGATGAGTACAACACTTCTTTCGAAAGCGACGAAGAAAACTTTGGCGCAAATTGCGAATTACTAGCCGAGTGGTAGCAAAGCCTGCACTTTGCCAGGGCGAGAACCTTCCCAGTAATACATAGAGCGCGAGGTTCCTACGTTCGTGTGTCTGTCTGTCTGTCTGTCCGCGGCTGATTTCCGGCTTTTGCACGTCTGATTTTCGCGGCCAGCCTCCAGCTTCACCAGTTTTGGCGTCTGGTGAGCGCGTGATCAACGCCAAGTCCATGGTGTGCAACGCAGACAGATCGATAGACACACTCATTGCGCTTCACATTTTTGTCATTCTTTCTACCCAACGTAAGTACGGGGGGAGCACGAAAGCGCCAGTGGAGTATAAAGCTACTCCATCCCCCCATATAACGTGTGAGCAAACATGACTTTATCGACTGTTGCTCATCCGAGTATTCGTTACATCATCAAAGCTGAAGCCGAGAAGAAGGAATGTCCAAGGGCTGCCAAGTTGCAGTCCTCTGAGAAGCCCTGATCAAGGTCGCATTTAGTCGCTCACATCTTTCTTTCCCTCATTCGGAAATGGGACGTCGACAGCGAAGAAGAAGAAAAGGCTTTGACTGGTGCCTGCCTCTAAAGTAGAAAGTGCTGGCTGCGGCGGAAGAATGAGAGTAGCAAAGAGAGGAGGAGATAGGCAACGCGAGACTTTTCTCCACTGCAGACAGCAGAGGCTCTTTTTCCTTTAAACTTTTTTTCTCTAAGATAGTTTGTTCCTTTTTACCTCCACCTTTCTCGAGTGCCTCCACTTTCGCCTTCAAAGTCTGGATAAAGTAACACATTACTGTTTTTTCGAGCACTCACACGTGCGCGCTCGGAGGGGGGGGGGACGAGAGCAGAGTTGGCAGCAGAGCTGACTCGCAAAATGCACCCATGACGAGCTCTGTGGACCAGCTCCACCTGTGCTGTCTTAGGCAGACAGCGTGTGCCACGTGGCAGTGCCATTTCTGGTTCTGTTCGCATTTTTCGGTGCAGGCTTTTTATTTGGGAGGGGGCGGGCGACACAGCTCTTATGTGCTGCACGTACTCATACCTCGTACTTTCAACAGCTCCCATAACTTTTTTATACGTCTCTTTCTCGCTTGACCCTTCAAAACTGAGATAGCTTGCGTCAAGCACAAGAGCAGTAACGACGTGCAAGCACCCGCACCCCTTGTGCTTCAACACCGTCTTATCACTACCTCTGAGTCACGTGCAGCAGGCTGTGGGATGCACTTTAAAACGAAAAGTACATCTATTACGTAGAAATGGTGTACAGTGACTTTTTCTTAGTGTCTGACAAGCGACAGAATCAAAACCTAATCATGGTCATATGAAGCGCCAACACCTTCCCCGAGATCTTCAGTCGATACGAAAAGAGGCCGACCCAACCACCTACGTCGGAGCAACTTGTTTACAATGTCAATTTCAGGCTTCCCATCCCGCATGATTTGGAAGGACAATTGCAGATTGCTTTGCTCCGAGCCTCCTTCGCTATTCTCAGTCACACCGAAAGTGAGTTACCACCTGTTTGCCCAAGTGCGACGCATCCAGCGTGCGCAGGACGAAAGTGCTTTCACATAGGTCTGACAGTGCTGCACACACCCAAGCACGCGTAGGTGCGCACCCGCAATGCTTTTGCGCTTTTTGTATCAAAGATAAAGTTTTCCACAGCTATCGCATTAGTCTTAAGTAAAGGGGAAGATGAATCCAGTGGCATTTCTTTGCCCGGGGGCCACGAAAACATTTTCGCCCACACAGCACGCTGAGAATGGGAAAGTCTATATGTGTCTAGTTCGATTGAAGTACTGCCAAAGTCCCCAGAGGCGATGAGATTCTCCAATATTGAGATCCGGACCGAGTCATTATTATGTCGTGACCTTTGCTTTATCTCGAAATAGTGATGCTTTTCTTACTTGCCCAAGAGTGGCCAACTTACTCGCTCATGCACGTATGAAGTACTGATGTTGCCACATGAGGCACGAGTAGCTCTTCTTAGTTGAGATGACAAAACTTAAAAGGTCAGCGTATCGACTGGAAGTCGACCCCCGGGTATGTGTTCGCCATCCATGTCGCAGCGCTAGTACAGTACACCCCTTATAAGTAAAGAAGGAGTGACGGTCTGCTCTATGAGCACCCCTTCCAAGACCTGAGGACCAACTTGGGCGAAACTCCACATGGTGGTAGACGTCGGCGCAGCTAGGGCTGTCTCAGGGGGGAAGAGGGGTGAAAGCCCACCCTCCTCCTGTCAACAATGGACTGGGAAGTTCATTCTCTCTGTAAAACTCTTCGGGCGAAGTGGTTACCCTCTCGGGGGTACCCGCCACGGCAAGGATAACCCAGAGCGTGAACACACACACGGGGAAGTCGATGCCAGTGAACTACTCTTTGGGTACCCGGAAAACGAGACCCCCGGAAGCCTCCCTGCAACAGTAGGGGACGATGGAGGAGGGTCCATCCGGCAGGTTTGTCTAATAAGAGGGCAGCATTGGTGATCGAACGAACGCTGGTAGGACATGCCAGTACGTGTAAGTCAATGAAGGCTGACTACTGATGTATCAGACGTCTTGCTCCTTTGTACGTCAAAGGATTATCAGATAAGGCATCAACGTCAAGGCAGTTGCTTCATTGTTCACCTTTGACCGACGCAAAAGCGGGTTCGGAGAGGTGAAACACTCCCCGGGAGGACCTCGCCTTCCCGCCTCCCCATGGGCTGGAACAGAAGCAATCTTTGTCTGTCTCCTGCTGAGCTCCACACTAAACCATAGCTTGCTTGGATGAACTGCAAGGTGGCACGCCCACTACACAAGTATTTTCTGCTGGCGCCAGAGGCTTCTTCCCAGTTGCACTTGTTGGGTCACTGCTGCAGCCAAGACACGCACATTTATTCACACACCTCTCTTCCCTACATGTTCTTGAACAAGACTGGTGCGTGCGTGCATGCGTGAGCTTCTTGTGGCAGCGGCACAAGCAGCTATCTAAATCCTCCTTCCTTGTGTGCGCCCACCTTTCTCTTCTTCTTGGCCTTCAGCATTGCTTGCTCTCGCTCCCAATTGCTGCTGTTGGCGTTGGAGCAGTAGCAGTTGGGTTCACACTCGCACCAAAGCTCATCTGGTGGGTTACTGCTTACACAACGGATTCCAGAGAGAAAAGAAAGCCTTGCTCTCTCTCTCTCACTCTCATTTCTTAATCCAAGAGTGTAACTGTGCTTTTGAAGGGAGAGACGACGAGCGGTCGATCCGGGACGACTTTCTGTTCCTCCTCTCCATGAAGAAGGCCTCGCTCTCGTCTCTCCTCCTCCCTCACGGCCTTCGTTTTCTCTTTCCTTGTTGGCCTTGCTCAACTTTTGCGATCGCGCGCGGGAAAGAAGAGAGTGAGAGTAAAATATGGCTCCGTTATCGCTGAAGAACCAGGGTCTCTTTTCTGGTTTTGTTAAAAGGGAATGAGCGTGTGTGTGCGGGCGTGAGTGCGCGCGCGTGTGTCACCGTGTGCAGTATTAAGAATTTCGCAGTTAGCAAGTGAAGCTGGCGCAGGGTGGGGATTGTCTTTGGGAGATTAAGAAGAGATTTCCTTCAATGGGAGTTTCATTACTCCACTTTGTTCACATTCAGGTTCTCGGAAGATAAAGAAGTAAACGTACGCAGATATATCTGTACGCCTATGTATGCCAGTGCCTGCATGTTATTATACAAGTCCCTTGGGATTGAGGTGGCCACGCGCAAACTCAAGTCCACGCAGTCTTTGTTTTCCTTCTCTATCTGGCCTCGAGTAGAGGTTCTCAATTGTGAGAAAAGATCGATGCCATTTTGTCTTCGCATTGATGCTGAACTGCACCTTGAGGCCGCACTGAGCGCCGCATGCCCAGACACTCCACGTACATGCAGTGCTCAGTAACAGTCGTCAGCGCAGAGTACACGTCGGTGGCAAAGTACATGTTTGAAGGCATGCACGTGGAATGCACGAGACACCTTGAAACAAGAAATGCGATAACTCCTCTCCTATTGTTCTTGGGTCATCCATTATGGTTCACGCAATACTCACACATGCGTACGTGCCTACGCCATCGCTGCTGATACGAAGACCCTCTGCACGTAGAGAGCAAGTGCACACATCGCTCATACGTATACCACATGAAGGAAGCTAACCAGTGGGTGCACAAGAGGAAGAAAGAGAGAATCAGACAGAGCAAGAGTCACCAAAGCACTTTGGTTGCTCCTAGCACAATCATACAGGCTCACACGCCCGCTAGGGCACGTTGTCAGTTTGGAACAGGACCCCTTTCAGGGCCAGAGCGCTTGTAAAGTAGAGAGTGAGAGAAGGAGAAAGCAAGCGTGCGTGCGTGCGGTTGCGTGTGTGTGTGTGTGCGCGCGCGCGCGCGTGTGTGTGTGTGTGCGTGGACACGTTTGGTGGGCCCGTTTAACGAAGAGGATGAGGCCCTACTGAGGCAGGAGACAAGAATGAAAACGAAGAGTAGAAACCTTGAATGGGAGGGATGAGGAGGGATCCCTGGCAGTGACTTCCGCTCTCACCTTTCTTTGGCAGCATTTTCTTTCCTCCTGCTTCGTAATGATGTGCAGAGAGCCAAGCATTGACGTGCACGCAACTTGCTATGCCACTGGTACGTACGTACGTACACTTGGGTACGAGTCCATGCATAACTCGCACGTTGTGCAACTCTCCTCCAGCTTTCCAGCTTACCTCGCGACCACCATCATACATAAAAGTCCAACAGTCTTTCCTTTCTCCGAGTAGACTTCTTCGTCTGGATTATCCGATGATCCAACACTACGATCTTTTAAGACTTAGGACTTCGGCTCACATTAAATTTAAACCTGTGCTCAGAGGTGAGCCTTCATACGAACACGAGCAGAAAAAGCTCTCTTGTTTTCCACGTTGCAATGGTTTTTTCCTTCATCAAAAGAATGGAAGGAAAGAGCAGTTCCGCTCCTCTAGACAGGTCAAGTGCGAGTTAAGCAAGAAGTGGTGGCTCCAGGTGCATCAGTCCACCGCGCCGCAGCCGCTCCTTGAGGCCAACAGATCAACGACGCCACTGGCAGCAGAGTCGAGCGCGTCGCTACTCGAGTGCAGTACGTACTTTGACTGATGTCTCGTGGAGTTCCTCCTCCACCTTCTTCTTCCTCTCGTCAAAATGTTTGTTTTGGCGGAATCCGCAGAACAAATCTCGTCTTGAGCATACTTCAGAGACAGAGAGACCCCCAGCTGGTCCTTACATTTCCCATGTACATATGTAGGAATGACGCTACTGGAGGATTTTTCCCTCCACCTCCGGTCCTGACACCGAACGCGTGCGAAACACTCTTTTGGCGTCATTCGCCTTCGCAAGTCCTGACAGGACTGCACCTTTGACGTACAGTACTGCAGGCCAGAGCGGGTGGATCTTAGGTTGCGTGAAGTGAGTTTTCTCTTTTTCGAGGCAGACGTACGATGCAGCACAGTACTGCACAGAACAGACGTACACGCCCTGCGGGAAAGTACTCGGGAGGTACTTCAAGGACATGCACGAATGCTTATGTGTCTGTGCATGTATATGTACGTAAGAGCGTGAACACCTGCGCAGCATTGACTGCAGCCAAGTCAGCGACGTCGTTCAGACCATCATTGTCGGGGGAGGATCCCGACTGTGAAGAACACCAACAAGAACGAAAAGCAGTGAAGCACCAAACGCCAGCGTCTAAGATAAAGCTTTTATTACACATTTTCTGCTATGTACAACAACATTTGCTAGTCTAAAAAATACTAGTCAGTCTTCCTTTTCTTTCAATCAGTCTTTTAAGAGTTCGTACATTGTGTGATAATGAACGCTTAATTCAAAGAAGGCAACGGAACGTGTGGACATTAAACATTTTACCTTTCACGATCGAAGTCGGGATGCACTAGCACATAGCATTCGCAAACATACAAGAACAGAAGGAGGAAGCTTGGATTTTGCTCACTTAAGGACAGTAAGAGACGAAAGATGTCGAAAAGAAGCCACACTTTCCCACACACACACACACATTCTGTAGGGGCCACGAAGGCCTTGCTTGCCTCTCATTCGGTGCACCGAGTGGCCTTGTTCAGGGTCATTGAGGCTTCGTCATGGCCTTCCTTTTTTTTCCTTTTTTTTCATAAAGTGTAGGACAGTGAGGAAAAAGACGACAGTGGAAGCCGGAAAAACAGTTGCTTACAGTACGAAGAGGTCGAAACAATTCTCTCACCAAGACTCATGGGTTCTCTGTTGTGGGTAGCAGCAGCAGTATCATACAACTCCAAGAGGTAGCTTGTATAGTTTCGTCAGTGTGTATGCATGCCTTTCACACAATGTGCGTGCATATAAGAAGGAAAAGGGAGGCAAGGATAGTGAGAAAAGTTCACCATCACACGCACACATCTCGCTCGCGCGGGACCGAAGCAGCAAAAAATGGAACAGGGTTGGGAAGGATCAACAACAGATACCAAAGAAAAATGGGTCATTTCTCCTTTCAATCGATCCGTTTGAAGGAATCTCCTTCACGTGCTCACTTCAAAGACTGTCGGTAGCAGCAGCGATTTCTGTGCGTTAGCAAGAGTTATAAGTAGTGCGAAACACTTGTGTGAACACAAACACAAAATAGAGAGACATCAAATACAATCACACTTTCATTAGACAGCCGAGACAGAGAAGGATCAAAAGCAATAACGTAGAGCAATGAAAACAGGGGTGGGTGGGGGTTGGGAGAGAGAGAACATGCTTAAAACTTAGTGGGGCATACTAATTCGATGGGGGCGAGTTTCACCAGGACGGCCAACCTATGCTAAATCAATATGCTGAGCTTCCACCGCAGCATGGAGAAAGTGCAGCGTGGGCGTGCCTTTCACGATGCATCTGTGGAGCCTCGGAAGGGCTTTGAAAACGGTGCTAGTACAGTTCGCGCGCAAAATTGCGTAGGGAGCGTGTGGCTTGTCTAACAACAACAGATAAAATATATTTGTATTTATAATTCCTATCGGCTTGAATATGTGTGGGTTTTGTTTCTCTCTCTCTCTCTCTCTTTCTCTTTCTCTCTCTCTCTCACAATGGAACACCGGACATTTAGTAGCGCGGGAGGGGCACAAAGGGCGTGTTGGGGGTGTGTGGAGGGTGGGGTGAGGTGATAGAACAAAGCTCGCCGCTACACTGGACACACGCATGCAGACCAAAAAGGTGAAGATTTTTACGTTGTGAATGGAACAGCATAACTAGCACACGCACAGCTGCGTACGTACACATTCGTAAATTCTTAGTGATGTGATGCTCAAAGAAAGTCCGCACACCTTTCTCTTAACCGTGATCATCAAGGTGGTGACTAGTAGGAAGGGCACAGAGGAGACTAAAAAAATCTGTATGAGCAATCATTGTTTGCCGTCATCCTACAAACTTCGATGGAAGAGAAGAAGAAAGCTGGGAGAAGTTATCCCACCAACATGTACGGTCCTTACTTGTACGGCAGTGGCAAGAACAATGGAGAGTTGAATTGGGGGGGGGGGGGGCGGGGACTTGACAGTGCCCGAGATTGTGGGCGGGTGTGATGTAATGTGGGTGTGGAAGTTAAGTGAAAGGTGTGCGGCATCATCACAAATATTCCATCACAACATCAGAGTAAACATTACATTAGTGGCATACGGAAAAGTGTCTACTACGTCTTTACGGTCTCCGTCTCAGAATGGGAAAAACGAATCGTCACAAACAGCACTTGAGATTCTTTCAAGGTGAATATGATGCATATGTGTGTGTGTGTGTGTTATGTTCCTGAATGTGTGTCAGCTAGCGGCAAGAATTGCGCGCGCACGCGTTAAGTTTCTAAGCGCGTGCTTAGGCATAGTGAGTCTCACCTTAATAATGAGTGGCGAGGGTGGCGGAAAGAATCCCGAACCCTCACTCATTCCAAAATAAGGAATATTAATCTTCTATCACAATTTGATATCGCAAAAAGAGAAAAGGAGACAAACCAGCTTACTTCATACACATTTCAAATCAGTCTTGAGTTGTACTTTATAATAATGAAGTTATTTTTGATGCTTAACGTGACATCATGGGTGTTTCATTTTTGAGAGTAAAGGAGTGTGTTGTGGGGTGGGTGGATGGGGGAACCATCATATTTTTACTTATGCATTGTGTGGTGGGATGACACTTAAGTGGACATCGTAAGGGGGGGAAGGGTGACACACCTAATAACAGGTGAGGCCATCTTTGCTCCTGAGAATTAAAGGGCCGTTAACATCACTCCGACTTTGCAAAACTTAATAATCAGTCTTGTGGGTTCCATTACCTGTATTTAACATAGAAAGAATGTTACATTAATAAGTGTTTCTCTTTCGAAAAGGGTGAATTCAGTCTTGTGGGTTGCTGTTTAGACATTTTGCAAGGGTCAGTCATATTTTCTTAGGCATGTGCCTTACGAAATCATATAGTGCATTGGGTTGTTTCTTGTCTTCAGTCTTGTATAGGTTGTGGCAGAGGTAGTTTTAAAGTTCTGCCAGTTTTCCCCAGAGAGGGGAAAGTTTGTTCCTGAGGAAAGAACAATCGTGTCTCTCCATCTCTCCAATTTCGTTTCTTTTCATCTCCGTGTATGTTTGATGTTTGAGCAGTTGTGGTGGTAGCTAGAGGACTGTTATTGGCCTCAGGAGTTCCCTGTCCCTTATCTTTTACCTGCACGTAAGTCCTCTCAATTTTTGCACTCGAGCGTGTGAGAATCTGATTGAGGCTGCTTCGTCGGCGATTCGATACCGTTGATTCGCTGCTCGCAGCCGCCCCCGCTACTGTTTGCTGCAGCGGCTGCGGCAGCGGCAGCGGCTGCGGCAGCGGCTGCTTCAGCCGCCACTAGTCGGCCATGCTCTTGACTGACTTTTCTCTTGCGCGGCGGAAGGTCTTCCTCGGCGGGCCGTGGGGAAGAATTGGACGAGGACGGTTGGGGCATGGGAGACCGCGACCGCCGTGTTGGCGGCGGAGGTGTCTGCGGTCGTGGTGGAGACGCTTCGCCACTGGTGTTAGTGGCCGCGGCCGCTGCAGCTGCAGCAGCGGCGGCTGCGGCGGCGGCTGCGGCAGCGGCTGTGTGTTGCTCCGGAATGTTTCCACCCAGCCGCCTCAGATCCGCCATAAACTGTGCGCGAATGTCTGCCGAATGGTGACGTTTTCGCTGCCGATGGTGCTCTTCTTCATCAACGTCGTCGTCTTCGTCCTCAATGTCAACGTCATCATCTCTTCCGCGACCGCCACCGCCACCACCTCCAGGACTGATACTGGAGTCGCTCCGAGGAGGATGGGGCGGCTGGTCACGGCTGCCGACGTTGCTCAGCATCGTGCTTAGATTCATGGGTGTGAGACTGATCTCAGACTCCCCAGTTTTGTTGCGCTCGTTCTCCTTCATCTTCTCCATGAAGTTCATTATCTATAACAATGACACAAAACGATAATGACATAACGACCCTCGTACAAAAACTGTTTTCATTGCAAACATGCATACAAGTTATGCAGGGTTGTCCACATCCAACTTGACACTTCCGTACGTTCTGCCCAATATGGAATTTCTGTACTTGTTGTGAAACTGTCAGGAGGCTTTTGAAGCCTTCATCTTGTGCGATCCTTAGTCCAAGCCTTTTGCTGGCGATCGCAACCAATTTTGATTTGATATTTGGTCAGATTGGTGATATTTGGGTACAGTTTCCAAGCGTTGCAGCAGCACAGGTATTAAATTGATGTGAACACCCATGGGTGAGCAATAGTCAAATGTCATCTTCACCTGCAGGGCGTTGAAAGATCCACCACCAGGCGCTGGTACCAGCGTAGCTCTTCCCTCGAGTCCGTCTCCACCACCACTCCCAGCTCCGCCAGGAGGATGAGAATTGCTGTCGTTGTCGTCACTTATTTCCTTCATGCGATCGGCCATTTCCTTGTAGTGGTCCATGTTCACCATCTTGAAAGGGAACTTAGAGTAGGAAGTGATATCTTGCGTACGCTGAGCAAAAATACTTACTCCTCCAAGTGAGGGAAACGAAGCAGGGTATTGCGGCAGCGACTTTCTCTGCATCTGCCTGCCCGTGGTGATGCCCAACTTCTTCACTTTGTCGTAGAGAGTGCGTGAGGGAACACCGTACTTGCGAGAAGCTTGAAGCGCAGACATTCCTATGAAAACACGTAGAACATACGTAAGCCATAAGCCTTTCTTCCTGATCGCAACTAGGTGCTGTTACCTTTCTTGACCTCTTCGATAGCCGCCATGATGTCGTTTCTGGTGTACTGTTTATATCGCTTCCACTCCAGTCGCTGGTTCGGGACATAATTGGCGATGTTACCTCCGTTGCCGGGGGGCCCCGGGGGGCCGGGACGTTCTAGGCTGGCCACGAGATCGCTTGGTTTGTGCAGGTTATCGGTGCTGCTGTCCATCTTGTCGTCCTGATCGAGTTGACGGCGGACAAGGTCCTGAAGAAGAAGAAAAAACGTCATGTTAAAGAGGAAAGACTATCCTCATCAGTCAATGAAAAGACTCCGGGGAGTCGAGACGTGTCAGAATTTAACTCTCATGGACTGGTCTACTAAGAATTGTGTGCTATGCTTACTGTCGGCCCCTGCTCTTGTCCTCCCGTTTCTTTTCCAGTGGATGACGAAGAGGATGATGCGCCTGAGCCACTCGAGGTCTTCTTCCTCTTAGACGCTGATCCGGTCTGATCATTCTTAGTCAACGTTGGGGTCGGCGGACCGCCGCCGGATCCCCCGCCGCGATTGGGCGGTGAGGAGTTCACTGAGTGGTGGTCGTCCTTGTTGGGCCCGCTGTTGTCGCGGTTGCCGCCGCCGAAAAGGTTGTGCGAGCCTGGAAAGAGCCCTGGAAGTGGCCACATGGGAAACTGCGGCCCTCCCGCCGGAGGAGTGTACATGAAAGGGCGCACAAGGGAGGCAGACGATGTCGACGGCAGCGGCGGAGACGGCGCAGACGAAGTGGACTTGGGCCCGCCGTTTGTTTCGCCGTTGACCTTTTCACCGCCAGTGGTCGTGGTGACGATAGGGCGACCTTCCTTCATCAGCAGTTTTTCGCGCTCTTCTTCCACCAAGCCTTTTACTTTCAGCAGCTCGGCCACTTTAAGGAGACCTGCAAACGACCAGACATGTAGTAATACTTGAATGTGTACGTATAGTAGATGCTAGTCGGTGAACACCTTGGCTGCCTGAGTGGTAATGTACGTATCAAGCATCTTGAATATATGCCTGTCTGACCAAAAGATAGGAATATGTCCTTATCTGTGGTGGATAGCTAAAACTGTAAACATATTGCTCTGAGTGAACTTTTGCCCATTATGATCATTATGAACTATGTATCATGGCCATCATATGTCCCAGAAGCACGTTAACGTACAAAGATTGTACGCGGAGAAAACGTGCATAATTGATGCTAGCATTAATTTTGGTTGCAACAGGGTCCATACACAGTATAGGTAAGAAAGCTCACCTGGCAGCTGCTCTTGAGCAACGTTGACCTCTCCTTTATACATGTAGTCAAGGATGGCCCTGATCTCCTCGTACTTGATGTCCTTGAGGAAGACGATTGGGTGCTCACATGCGTTCTCCATGAAGAGGCTCTGGAAGTAGGACGAGCAGGCGGAAAGAATCATCTTGTGGCACTTGACGGAGGCGCCGTCGCAGGCCAGGGTGACGTCGCAGAAGGCCTCGGTCTGTAGGAGGTGATCGAACACGGTCAGCAGGTTGCTGCGGTGGTTGTTCCAGCGCAGGCAAAACACCTGCGACAGCGGATCCATTTTGGCGATAGAGAGCTGAGGCAGCAGACTGGAAAGAGAGAGAAGAAACATTCAGCAAACGATCGAAGGAACGGTTTGAAACTGAAGATTGACCAGATTTTGCAACATATGGACGGAAGACAGTGCTCAGCAAGATACTCTGATCCTGAGTGCGAGCACTGTTTGCATGAGACCAGCGTCCGGACCATACTGGACCCGTCTACCAAAGGGTTGCGTATGAGCTTGGCCAGATATGGCCCAGCTCGCACTCAGCACTGACGTCATGAGTCGTATGAAAACAGGAAAGATGACGCGGTGTCGAACTGGCTGCTGCAGCAGACGGGACGGTGCAGCGGAGTGCAAGGACACCGGAGCACCGACGACTGCACCACTTACGTTGTGATCACTGCCTGAATTGCGTCGTAGGTCATAGGCACAGCAGCTGAGGACGAATTGCAGGTTGAGCAATGGTTGACGACTATAATGCTTCACTTTTGTTTGACGACGACTAGGATGATGCCCAGCACGAGGACTTTGGAGCACATTTATCCACCACTAAAACACGCCCATGCAGACAGCTGACAAACACACATCATCGCTTTACTTCTTCTCCACTGCCTGTGCAATTCGGATGTCTCCTCCCTCGCCCACACCCCCCTCCTCCTCGACTAAGTCGTCTTCTCCAGAGTATCAGATCTCGATTTTTTTTTGGGGTGGTGGAAGAAGGAGGAGGAGGAGACGAGACAGAATGTGCGTGAGTGGAAGAAGAAGAAGAAGGGGTTGTGCTTGCTGCCGTCGCTGCCACTGCTGCTGCTGCGGGCGAGCCGCCGGCTCTCACCACTGGCTCAGCTCTGTCTGCTGCCCGTTCAATTTTGCACTTTACAACCCCTCTTTAGGCGTGCCATTCTCGCTCTCTCTCTCTCTCTCGCTCGTCCAGACAGCCTCGGCGACGGCGGCGGCGGAGAGCCAGACGAGCGAGGGCAAAGAGTTGTTGCGAGACTTATTTTGCCGGCGCGCGCACACGCGCACACATGCGCACCACCGGTTTCGGCCGCACGCACGCACTCAACTTCGCACAGCCGCCGGCTCCCCAAAGTTTTTCAAACCCTCCTCCTTCCTCTCTTTCGCGGAGCTTTTTCTAACTCTCTCTCATGCCGGTGTGTGTGTGTGTGTGTGTGTGTGTGTGTGCGTGCGTGCGTGCGTGCGTGTGTGTCTGAAAAACGGCAATAACCCTCCTCCCTCGTCTCTCCTCCCTCCCTTTGACTGAGCAGAAACGAGGGTTAGGGGGAAAAAAAAGAGAGTCTGCAAACTTGCAGCAGCAGCGGCGTTGTTCATTCCCTCCATCCCCCTCACCAACCCCGCGTTGCAGACCAATTCGCCATTTTACGAGGCGATTCCATCGAGCTCCCTCTCCCCCCTCTGATACACACTAGATACACAGTGCTGTACGTGCCGGTGGGAGTCGTGGCTCAGACCCTTTTGCACGGAGTCTGTGGAGGCAGACGCCGCATGCTATTATGTAGCGGCGCCAGCAAATGTGTTTCTGCAACACTAGTCACTGCTGCTGCTGCTGCAAATGCTGCCTGTGCCTCCTGTTTCTGCGCAAAAGCAGCAGCAGACGAGGTCGACGAACGCTACGACGACGACGACGCGGCGGCCGCGGCCGTCGTCGCCGCAGCCGCGGGCGAAAGAAGTCTATTCAGCAAAATTGCGACTGCCCGCGACGGAGGTAGAGAGGCAGGAAGGACTAGTGAGTGAGCGGGCAGGCAGGCGGCGGCAGCACTGGCGGCACCAGCAGCAGTAGCAAGCCCACAAGCAACTTCCCCCTCTCCTCCTCCTCCTTCTCCCCCGAGGAGCCGAGACTAACATAAAATCTGCAACAGCTTGCTGGGGTATGGTTGCAAAAGTTGGCTGCTGCAGCTGTTGTCGCTGACGCTGCAGAAATGTTGCACATTTTGTGCAATCGCGATGTTTACGCAATTTTGCTAGTAATGCGGAAGGGAAAAAAGTTGAATTGTCTTGGGATCAGAACTAGGGTCTTTCTCGTCCTCCTCCAGGACCCCTCCAGACCTTGGCGGAGCTTTGAATCATCGTCCGTGACAGCGACGCGTGGACGGACATCGTGGCTGCAATCACGACGATCAACTTTCTCTCATGGATTCTTCTTCTCACTCCTCAAATTCTTTGTTCTTCCTTTTCGGGCGTTGTGCCACCTTTGCCATGGTCGGGGGCAACTGCCAGGGGATGGCCCTGCCACATATATTGGAGAGGAGGAGAGCTTCTCCTCCTCTCCAGACTTGCAGCCGAACAGGCCTGTGGCAGAGTTAAGGCATTGCTCTCCTCCTTGGATGAGGAGTAGAGGGGGGTGTCAGGCCTGCACTTTTCGAAGCCTTCGCTCTCTCTTTCTCTCTATCCTTACTTGCAGAAGAAGCATGCGTGAGAAGATGCATGAAACGGTTGTGCGCATTGGCTTTCGCAGACTCTCTTTCGCTCTCTCCAGCCCTACCCCCCCTCGGGCCAAGTGAGCAGCCGGAGGGAAGAGACAGCATGCCAGAGGGAGGGGTGGGTGGGCATGGCCCCGCCAATGGCCTTCGAGCCAGCCAACGCGGACAGGCCCTACGGGAAGGCCTGCTGCTTCAATCGACACAGCAGAGCAACCTCATTGCAATGCACACACGTACTACGCAATACGTAGGCGCATAGCTTGTATTGTACGTACACGTTGACTCAGGGCATGCTGAGTTGTTCCTGCGCACTGCACGAACGGAGACGGCGATGACTGCGACGCACATTGTTTTTGTGGCGGCAAAACATTATTTCGACTTCTTTGTGCGCACACAATTAATGCCTTCAGTGATTCTCAGATAGGGCCTCTTGGCGCTGGCGCGCGCGCGCGCACGCACGCACGCACCCACGCACGCGCGCATGCGCTCGGCCATAAGCTCCAAGCAGGCCTAGCTTGAAATATTATTAACGGCGGAGGGGAAGGAAGACTCCGTGGGCCCACGGGCCAAGGCAAACGGCGGCAAGTTGCACGAGCAGCACAACGACAGGCAGTGCACGTACGTACTATGTACTAGCCGCTGCAGTTGCCAGTGCTGCGTCCGCAAAAATATCCGTCCCCTCGCCTCCCGTCGTTCCTCCCACCCCATCAGATTGTGTGTGCCTGCCTGCGTGTGCGCGCGTGGGTGCGTGCGTGTTTGTGACTGCGTGTGTGCCTGCGGTCGTTTGGGGAAGGAGAGAGGAGAGATGAAACATGCTTGCTTGTGGCAGCGTCGTAAGGCGGATTTTGCAGCTTCTAAAGTCACTAGGATGAGATAGGAGTCCATGGCCTGTGACTGCGAGCACCGACTCCACGCACCACACGAAGTCGACGACGACGACGACGGCGAGCTCACAGGAGGCAAAGACACTCGAATGCAAAGTTGCAGTCGGCCAGCAGATAAGGATGGGTCTCACATGCACACACGAATAATGCGAGAATTGTCTCACCTAGGACGTAGGACAGAGATTTGCTCCTCAGTGTGGACCAGGCACGCACTCGTGAAGTGGAAGTAACAGAGTTTCACGTCATTTATTATCGTCTTTGTGTGCAGGGCTCAATGCAGGCGTTTTTGGCGACGAAGCCGGCCTTGCCCAACTCGCCCTCGCCCGTGCGACTGAAGTGAGACACGGTGGAACGGCAAGAAGTCTTGCGAACCCCCCCCCCTCTTCTGTGGTAGCGGCGACGACGACGGCGACGACGACTGCGACTGCGACGACGACTGCTGCTGCATGGCCCGACCCCCTCGGGCCCCGCCGTGGGGAGGGCGCAGCAGCAGAGGTTTTTGCAAGTAACTGCAGTGTGCGCGAGCGTGTAGGGCGAGCGCACTTTCCGAGCTGGCTCGACTGCGAGTGCGCGGCCTGCAGTTTACTACTACATGTTCTCAGTCAGTGCGAGCGAGCGATTTTTCTGCATGCTGAGAAGAGAGCCTCCCGGACCAAAGCAGGTTTAGTCGCCGCCGCCGTCGTCCTCGTCGTCCCAGTCGTCGTCGTCGTCGCCAGGGCGGCTAAGGTGGCCTCCAAAAAGTCGGGAGCGTTTTAAGCAGGCTTCTTTGCTGCCCGTGGGTGTGGGGAAGGGGGGGGGGGGATTTGGGCGCAAGCGCGTGCGGGTCTCGATCACCCGCTGCACCCTTGTGGCCGACATTGCCATGGCGGCCGCGCTGGCAATAATCCCGTCGTCCTTCTCCTTGCAAAGCGGGGCAGAATGGCAAAGAGAGTGGAGAGAGTGCAAGGAGAGGAACGCGCGCCCGCCGGTGGAGCGAGGGATGGAGGAGAGCGAGCACGACGCCGCCGGCGCAGCCATTGCAACGGTGGCAAAAAATCGTCTGGCCGTCGGGGTGCGGGTGCGCGCCCTCCTCCTCCTTCCTGGGGCCGTACTCCAGGGGGAGGAGGGGAGAGGGGAGCGAGAGAAGAGACCTTAGAGAAGCTCTCGACCGGTAGATGGCGACGGGGGCAGCAAAGTGCAAATTTTCCCCCCACTCATGCACAGGGTGAGAGGACAGAGAGAAATGCTGTGCTCGCCGTGGGGGGAGGGATCGATATATGCACGGTATCTTTGTGGCCATCGCGACCGACGTGACCAAGTTCACGTGCGTCTCCCCCTCCTCTTCCGGAACTAACCCGGCGCTAACGTGGGATCGACTGGCAAAAAGAGACACGTGGGCTACCGTTTTTTTGTCACTCAGGTCTTGCTCTTTTCACCCCTTCTGCATTGACGTGTACATTACAAGGTCCGCACTCTCCTTTCGTCACGTCCGTTTTTTGCCTCGGTTTGATCGGTGCTCCCTGTCCAAAGCAGAGAGGAAAAACTCCCCCATGGAGAGCTTGAAGCCCACCTGTCTTCACTGTTGGTGACTTTTTTGTACTCTTTTTTTTAGGAAAAGAGGAAAAAAAAAACAACCGCACTCCTGGGACAAGTCAATATCTCACGCGGCTGCGGCGCATGTTCCTGCCCCCCTTGGCGCAAATCGGTGTCAATGGCACATAGTTCCCCAGGCACTTCATTCTCTGCTGTTGTCCTTTTTTTTAACCTCTGCTTCGACCCCAGAAGATTCTAAAAATATTTACGTGCAAGAGGGAGCAATAACATTGTCATCTGTGCGTTGCTCATACGCATTCATGAGGGTGAAGCCAACATCCTTTATGTGAAAGGCATCAATAATGAAATTCGGCCGTCGATTTTTTTCAATCAATCTCCCATCTTACACGCACACACATTTAATGCTGTTCGTTCGTTCGATCGCCCTTCCCCAGTTCGAGGACGACAGAGAAGGATGGCTAAAAAGCGGAGAGAGAGATGTCGATCACGAATCTCAATCGATTCAGCATGAGACGTCCTCATTGGTAAATTCTGCCTCAGTAGGGCAAGAGTCACCCACAGTGTGTGTGTGTGCGTGCGTGTGTGCGTGTGTGTGTGTGTGCTGGAACTGCACATTACATGCTACAATGGGACGCACAGGACTGCGCAGTAGCGAATACATTATGTAAAGGGGTTACACACGCGCGCGCGCACGCTCGATGTGACATCTCTCTCTCCCTCCGGGTTGTTACTAATGCACAACTGCCAAACTCTGGCTCTATCCGAATTCCAATCACTGCATTTCAAGAGAGAGAAAAAGTTAGCGGACCGACGAAAACGTCAGCGAGGACAACTGTGAAAGAAAAAAAGATGCCAGAGAGATTCTGACTGCTCTCAGGAGCTTTGTTGGACACCCAGAGGATGGAGCCACTGGCGCGGCACTGGCGCAGCTTTGGCGCAGCTTTGGCGCGGTCGGGCGGCGCATGCACGCCGAAAGTATTGTCCGCGGCCGCCGTGAGGAGACATGCCCGTGTGGGCTTTTTTCGTCTCTTTCACCTGCGCTCAGACGGGGATTAAATTGATGGGTGAGAGGTTATTAAAGAACCGTTTTCACCGCCGCCGTCCCTTTTTCTCGACATCCCCATTTCAGGCTTGCATGGTCAGTGCAGCAGCAGCAGCAGCGACGGCGATGGCATCGCCATCACCATCAGTCGCGGCTGCGGCGGCGGCGACAGCAATTTGGGGAAAAGAAATTAGGCGCGCGTGCACGCGCGCGTCTACGCACACGCACGCACGCACACACACACACACGGTCTCTGCAGAAACCTGGTCTTTCAAAGAAGGTCCAAAATGATTCCATCAAGCATGAAACGCGAGACTCTCGGGAAAAGGAAGAAGAAGTTTGGCAAAGGAGGAAAATTCTGCTCATTAATCTCGTGGCCGCACAAGGATCTATCGATTTTCTCTTACGTCGCAGAATAAGCGAGGAGAATCCGTACAAAGAATTCTGAAGGAGAAAAAAAAAATCTGTTGCAGCTTAGGAAAAAGTCGCTCTCGACGTCGTCATGCGCCAGCGTCTTCCATTAGAGCTGATCGGATACATTAGGGATTATCTATTTTTCTTTCTATCTCTCTCTGTCGTCGCTCGCGGAATTTTCGACCACGTTTCTTCGAGGCATCATCATGATCATCAGCTGGCGTCGATCGTGAGTGAGGACGATCTCGCGTTGGCACAGCTTGTGCTACTTGGACGGGGACGAGGAGAAGGACGAGGAGGAGAAACATCCGCCGACGAACAGGCCGACCTGGAAACCGCTTGCAGATCTCAAATATGGCAAAGCTGCTTTAGAGCAGCTTCTCCACGCACACTTGACGACGGTTGTTGGGGACAGGAAACGTCAGCATCAGCAACACCATTGTGTCAAATCATTTGTTGTCCATTGTCTTGTGCAGAAAAAAAAGCACAGCTCCCTCCCCACAAAAAATTGCATGAAGCATTTGATTGCAGTGCCAGAATGACTTTGGAGACTCATCTCAGGTGGTGTAATGGGCGTCCTTTCTTCTGTCAGTCGTCCTGTGGCAGGACAAGAGGGTACCTTAGGACTGAGTCGCAGCTCGCGCGCGTCCTCACGTCGCCCGCTGACACGATCGATGGCACGAATTTGGCAAGTCTAGCGGACCCCTAACAAGTTTTTTGGGCAATGCCCAAGGGAAGTTTTCTCCGTGACCCAGGGAGGGGGCCCAGTTCAACACTGAGGCATCATGCGTGTTCAACGTTCAGCTGATCACTTTCAGTCGCTGTTTTTTTTCTCTCCTCCTCCATTAGTAGTACACATGCATAAATTATGCAGCGCAGTAGTTCTTGCCCCTCTTCGTCTTCCTGCAGCGGAGCACTTACATGTACATGCCGGAACAGTAGAGAAAGAAGTGGGTTGGCACATTTTTGGGTTTCTCGCTGAGCAGCAGTCGTATACGTACATAGTAGGGGTGTATGGCCCTAAAGCTGCTGCTGCTGCTGCAAGGTCTGGTATTCTTGCAGTCGATTTCGCCAGGTAAGAGAGATTCTTCCTGGGCGACTCTTCTGGCAGAAGCATTTTTTATTCCCCTCAGTCTCCTTTTTTAGTGCCCCCAACCTGTGGGGCTGTGGTAGCAGCTTCTGAGCAGCGCTGCAGCCAGCAGCACCTCAAAAGGCAGCCCCAGGTACTGCAAAGAAGTGCAAAGTCTCTCTTTGACTCTCTCTCTTTGCCCTCAGCTCACATCTTTTGCCAGGCCACTTCTTTTCTCATCTCGCTCCAACACATTGGGGCTGTCCGAGAACCATTCACATATATGTAGGCCGACCATCACGGTCAGCAGCCAGTCTTTTTTTTTTAGTATTGGCCAAAAAGTTGGAGAGAGAAATTTTTCTTTTTCTCCACTGTGTTCACAGAGCATTCTGACGCCAAGACAGATCTGTATAAGTACGAGTGATGAAAAACGTTGGGCTCATTGCAGACTGTCCTTGTGCGTTACACGTACGTCCCAGTGCTGCATGTGTGCGCTGCTTCGAGCTTGCTATCAGTACGAGTTTTCGTCCGTCCTCTTGTGCACATGTCAGTTCATGCACGTACGTACGACGCCGAGAGCTTTTGCTTGCATAGCTTGCATTATCGGGCAACCCTCATTTCTTTCTCGCTCTCCACGCACGCACATATTGCAAAAGGTGCGCTTGGAATGCGTGCGTAACGAGATAGGAGGAGGGCGACAGCTTGAACACTGTGTGCATGCACGCCCTGGTGCAGCAAGACGCAGTCGTCCCTGCAGGCTTCTCCTTGTTCGTCGCCAATGTGCTCGTCTGCAACGCCAGCAGGGCTGCGTGGCCTTTCGCCAACATCCCCGGGCTTTTTTTTTCTGTTCTTTGCTTGGGGTTCAAGCTCGCCCACGACAGCAACGACGAGTACGTGTGTCACTGTTGATGCCACAGAGTACAATATTCGTTACTTAGCCCGCTGCATTACACGAGCTGCGTGTGAGCTTACTGTTATTTCCATTTCCATGTGAGGTACCAAGTTGGTGCTGGTTGTTGTAGTGTGGTCCATCTATTGCACTACGTATGCATTGTCCGCACTCTTCTTTAACAGAGAGCTCCAGACCTAAGAACAATGTTCACTAAACAGTGGTCTTTTTTTGCACTGCCTCAGATGAACGCTGAATCATGTCAGATCATAGGGAGCACGAGTCAATCTTTTTAGTTCTCATTGGCGCCGTTGGCGTCTTCGCCTGCGTCATCATCACCGAGCTACATCAAACCGCTCATTAGGGCCGAGGAGGAATAAGAATGTGAGCAGCGCGTCGACATTTTTTCGCGGCTGCTGCGGCCTCTCCAGATTCCGCGTGGTGATTCTTGTTTGTGCTATCTTCGACAAACTCTTCATTAACGTCTCGACAGGCTCTTATCAAGTGAGGAAGCCACAACTGCCTGGCCCCATTGAGTGGCCTGAGCTATGCGTGCTCGTCGTCGACTTCGACGTGAACACGAGCTCCCCCGAGGACACAAGATGCAAAAAAAGTCCTTTGCTCGTGCCAGATGTGAATAAATCCCAGCGGATGCTTTTCAATGAGTGGCAGGTGTGCATCCTTGAAGTGGGAGAGTGGAAAATTATTAACGCGACTGAACTGAATGAATCTTCATGACAAATCGAGGTCGGTGTCTTGGGTTTGTGTACACATGCAGCACTGTTTGTATGAGGAGAACGTTCGGCCGAAGAATGTTCGCCGGAATTTTTGGGTGACGACAACAATCATGGGCAAGTTTGTAAAATGATCGGTCGGTTGGGGAAGACAAAAATTATGCACATTCATTCCCATCAAACCACTCAACCCCAAAGAGCTCTCGTCGCCTATTATGTAAATCAAAGTGGGTCTGCTGCCCTCTGCGCGCTGCAAGGAAATCAGCATAGTTATTAACCAAATGAACATTTGGGGTGATATCGAACAGCGAGTCAAGAAATAAGTCTGCAGCGACTTCTAGGAGACTTCTTATCTCACTTGACGTTATGCAGTATGAGGAGGAGCTATGCAAGTGCTGTCCCAACCACCCGGCGACTAAAGTAGTCCAGTGCACTTCAGGACACATCTGTATGCACTCCACTCTGGGATATTTGATATGGAATCAAAAATCTTCTTATCCCTTGTCTGCCAGACAAAAAAGGATGGAAAATTTTCCATTTTGACGCCAAAAAGCTAAGGCGAGAGATAATTTTCCAACCCCATGAGGGTGGGCGGATGGGGGAGGGGGGGGGGAGAGAAGCGATGTTTGGACTGTAACACTAGCTGTTTGCTTTCCTTCTCTCTCTCTCTCTTTCTCATACATACACACACACGCAAGCGCGCGCCAAAATCTAATATTTGAAGTAATACATTAATCATGTAAAGCTGCACTTGCGGTCCGTGAGTCACTCTGAACTTAACACAGCTATCCTTAAAAGACATTCCTAGTCAGCTCTCCTGACCCCGACCTAACCTGATCCCAAGAACCAACGCCTCAGCAGCTTTATGCCAACTAACCAGCCACTTTTTAGGCGGGGGGGCGACATTTGATATGTCATGGCAGGGGTCATGCCTTTCAGAGGCTCACAGAAGTCAAAAATGCAGGAGCAGCAGCACCACAAAGGGCTAAAAACCACTGCCACGAAACGCAATTTGATGCCAGATTTTTTTTCCTCCCTCCTCTCACGTCATTTAGCTCCTGTCTGTCTGCGACAAAGGATTGGAGTCACATTTGGACAGCTGGGGTTAAAAAGGAGTCGCCAAACGCGGCGCGTCACTTCTTTTTCTCGGTTAAAAAAAATGATTTTTGAAAAAAGATTTTTTGGACAAGGACAGGACCAGAAACCGGCCGAAGAGAATGGGGGGGGCGCATTCCGTGAAACTCGGCTAAAAGAGTATAAAATAGGTCTCAATGAAATCAGCTTGCTTCGTGCGCCACACGGGAAGATCACGTACGTCCTGAACACGGGTCACTGTAGGGACCCAGGAGGAAATGAGGTTACGTAAACACATAATGACATAATTACGGCCCTGCTTCGTCACGTGCAAGCCACCTTTTTACACCTTTGACAAAATTCAAATACTCTACTACGTGACGGAGCTGTGCCGTGGGCAATTATACGTACAACAGCCCGGGGGCTGTTACAGTGATCCCAGTTGGTGCGTACGTGACTGAGCCTTCCCGCACACCCTTTCCTCCTTTCTCTCCGGCGAGCCCCTCCAGCCAGCAGCTCTAGGCCCTCACCAAGTTCATTACCATCGCCAAGGAGAGATCGGGGTCACGGGCGGAAGACAACGCAGAGAACGTACAGAACAAACCTTCCCATGTGCGCAGCTATTCAGACGCAAACAAACATAGCCATTGTGTGTGTTTGCGTGCGCGCGTGCGTTATGCAAGGACATCTCGGAGTGGAAAAAGCGAAAATTGTCCTTGCAGCAAGAAAATGACTTTGTAACGAGCGCCTAGTTGCTCATGACACTTGTCGCTCGACCTCCTTCGGTTTCTCCTTGTTCTATGAGGCGCTAAAGAGCAAACTTTTGAAGGAAAAAAACACCTTCAGTCTCTGGATGTCCAGAGGCTGTGATGGAAATGCGGGCAGAAATGAGAGGTCACTCATATAAGACTTGCGGACATCGAATGTGTGAAAAACACCGACTGCTCCACGTCAGTTTGAGTCCTTTGGCACGGACATGAGTTTTCTTTCGTGCATACTGCAGACAAAAAGAGCAACGACCTGTACGCCCATAGAGAAAAACAGAAAAGAAAGAAAGAAACCATGGCAGCAGGAAGCGATATGAGGACGTGCATATGAGTTGGGTGGAGGTAGGAACATCACATTTGTATATGCACGCATGTGAGAGAGATAAATAGGAAAGTCGACTGCAATTTGCATTAGGGCACTGCATAGAAATATCCCCCCTACCCCTACCTCCCCCCCCCCGTTGCCGCCAAGGCCATGAGGCCTGTGCGGTGGCGGCCCAATCAACGGGGAAAACGCAATGCAGACATGACGACTGCAAGAGTTTGTGTTGGACCTGCTGCGCAGTCAGTGAGTCCAAATAAACGCGCACAAAGTCCGACTTTTCCTGGAAAGTCCTCGTACGACAGCAAGTGCGTATCGGTCCGACACGTCTTGAGACACATTGACCAGAGCCAACGAATGCACCAGGGACCTTGAGCACGGACAGAGAGAGAGAGACGCAGGCCGACGTTATCGGGAAGACGACGTAGGAAATGAGAGAAAGGAGTGATGCTCATTGAAGCGTCCGTCACCTCCCTCTATTCTGCGCGCGCATCGAGTAACAGACAGCGCACACAGACTGCGCAGAACCCACCAACGTACGAGAAAGCAATTGCAGCATGTCTCTGTATCCACCCATCCATCTATCCGGCCTCGCTCGCTCGTCGACAGACAGAGCCCTGGTCGGTCTCGTGGTTCCCTCGGCAAAGTTTTCATCGCGCCAAGTTTTTTCCCCCTGGCTGGAGGTCCCCTAGCCTCCACCGGGTCCCCCGTGCTTGCCGAGCTGGCTGAGGCTGTCGGCCTCTGGCGCTTGCCAGCCTTCTCTTGTCCTTGCACAAGCCTCTTTCTCCTCAATGCCAATGACACTAGAGGAGAAGAGGGACTGCGAAGTACGCCCACTGCAGCAAGCAAGCCAAGGAACAGTGCTTAAGCCCTTTTTCTCGAGCCTTGCAGTAGCACAACACTCTTCTTTCTCTCACGTCATTTCTTCTCCGACAAAAAGGCCATCAGAGAGCGCGAGGGCTGAAGACCCAGGCTCCGATAGTAGTACATACATATATAAAGACCCACCCTTGGGACAGGAGGAAAGCACCTCAGCCTTCCAAGCAGAGGAGGTTTTTTGCCCGGCCTTTTTTTTCCTTTCTTCTCCGTTTTTTCCCTCTCTGGCCAAACGAACTCCCAGGAACAGCCAGGAAGGTTATTAGCACTAGGAACCCAGGACCAAGCCTTGCTCTCCCTTGGCTTAATCACCGTCGTGAGAGCAAACCTTTTTTGGGGAAATGCATTGGCCTTTTTTCGGGGAAAAGGCTTTAAGAGAGGTTTTTTTTCCCTCCCTCCCGACCACTGAGGGGGGGGGGGAGCAGGGAAGATGGAAAAGGCGTGTACGCTCTCAGTCATGCTGCAGTTTCTGATCCACTCACGTACGTACACACTTCTCTCTGTACCATTTGTGCCCCTGAATAAGGTGTAACTGATGCCAGAGCCTACGAGAACCAAGCATTCACTGGCTTAGCAGCGACTCCACCAATTTATCTACGCATTTGCTTACATACTACGCACAATCAGCTCGAGCAAGGAGGCATTCACGATAGACATCTTGGTGCGGGCAAAAAAAAACCCCACTGTGCCCGAGAGCAAGAATTTGCCATTTACAGAGACGATTCCGAGAAGAGCCACTTTTTGCGCTATCAGCTTTTGATATTCTCTCTCAGCTTGCAGCATTTGTGTCTAGCCCAACTTGCTTAAGACGTGCGCAAAGGCCGAGAACCACTTTTTGTGCCTTTTTTTGCCCTCTTTCGGTCCTTGAAAAGTGGCATGCCAACAACATTGCGCAGCAGCAGCAACAGCAACGACTCCGTCTGGAAGGAGAGGAGCGACTTCTCTCTTATGCAAGTCTCTCTCTGCTGGTAATCAGAGAATGGAGGGAGAGAGAGAAGCAAATAAGCACGCCAGGCCAATAATGGCAACAACAATTCAGCTCTTCGCATATCAGACTTGGCAGCAGCCCTGCTGGGAGGGGAAACAAAAAGAGACATTCTTGAGAGGCCTGCGGATCGGCTTGAGGCATCACTACGTACACAGGCTCCAAACATGACCAATCACTTATGCCCAAAGCTTTTTGCTCAATGGGCAAGGCCCAATTTTTGCTTCAAACCTTAAAAAGACGGCTGCTGCAGCCTCAAAGCGCCCCCCGAACGAAAAAGTTGTTCAAGCAAAGTTCCACCTGTTCAAATTTTTGCCCACTCAGGTTTGACTAATTCGTCCGCTTTCTAAAAGGTTTCCAACTTTGTCCCAACAAAAAGAACAACTTTGACAGTTCTTAGGCCTACATCTCGGCAGACAAAAAAGGGAGGGTAGAGAAGGCATACAAGGCACAAAAAGTGAAGAGAAAGAGAGGCTCACATGCGTGGCCTCGCACACATGCAAAAAAGCTGCCTGTTGGTGAAGAATAAAGAAGGGGCAGGAGGATGACGAATATAAAACACATGGGTCTGGAGAGCTCTTTGAAAAGCGATTCGATGTTTTGCGCCAATTCACACTCGCTCTCACAGACGAGCATCAATGGGCAATCGAGACGATGGCGCAGGAGGGATCAAACGTCATTTGTCCGCATTATCGATCTGTGACTCTGACCAGGTTCAGTCTGGACTTGCTCGGGTTTTTTTTTGGAGGGGAGTCGTATTTGTACAACAAGTTTAGGGCTCACATGATCTCTCTGTCTAAAACCAAAGGTTTTTTTTTTCTCTTCTCTCTAACATGGGAATCGATGGAAGAGCGATTAGAGGAAATTCGATTTCATGGACGCGAGACGAAATTGATGTCACACTCGTTCATTCATTGTCTCTCTTTGTTTTCAGGTCCGTCTCACATCTCCAGCTAGATTTTAAATGTCGTCACGTCTCGTCATCCGCTGCAAGCTCAGGAGGACCAAGAGTGTGTGCGCAGCAAATGGCTGCCCTGAACGAGGCCTCCACCGAGTCCTAGACAATTTCCTAGGTATGTTAAGCACGTACGCACAACGTTCGGGAATGAAAGACTCCCTCTTGGCATGGGGAGGGCAGCGACTCCTCCAGTCTCATATGCAATTACCTTGCATCGCGGTCGAGACACGAATTGGGCTAAACGCTTTATGGTGCTCTTCCCCACCAGACGTATAATCAGCGCTGGAGCACTAATCTGTGTATAACACACACACACACACACACACACACACATAGAGAAGACACTCACAGCTAGGTCTTCGACGTCTCAAAATTGGCGAGGGAGATCAGAGACGTTGATGACAGCAGCAAAAATGTCGTCGACAGAGTGAATGTCTTCAGTCTGCATGAATGTGTCTATCTCCATTTCCATTCAAGGGATCCACGGACCAAGAGAGACAGAAAAAAAAACCAAGCCCAGTGTTGCTTCAATCTCCTTCCATCCCACGCGCGCACGCGCACGCGATCGCCGGTCATTCACATCACTTGTAGAGCTGGCAATTTTATTACACTTCTACCAATCCAGATCCTGGGTGCTGTGGACTTCTTGGACGGAGGGTATTTGTGTGTCTGTGTGTGCGTGTTTGTGTGCGTGCAGCCAGCAGCGCTGGCTGCGGCTGATTCAAGCAGGTTCAGTGAGCACAAGATCGACCAAGTCAGCACAATGTTGCCAGTTTCTTGCCATTAACAAGGTTGCGGTGGTTTCTTCGAGCCCCTGGTAGACTGCGATGGAGAAAAAATGGCCACAGGGTTCCGTGTTCCTTACGGGGGGAGGGCGAGGCATTGGTACAACCTCTTTACAAGTGATGGGGGGAAAAGCCTCGAATGAAACAGTCAATTTGCCTTCGTGCAGTACCAAATGTGCTGTCAACACACGTACGTGGAGCAGAGCGGACGTTGTACGCACATCTCCAGCAAAAGAGCCTCGCGTGCAATCCTCATGTGTCCAGTGCTTCTGGAGAGAAATTTGTTTGCCTAGAGAAGCTGTAGCTGAGGTCCGGAGGCATTAAATCAACCATAGTTGGGGACAAAAAAAGCTTTACAATCACTTGTCTTTCCCTCAATTGCTTGGTCGAGACCACAACAAGGCCAATCAATGCAAGACGAAAAAGAAAATAACCAATTCAGCCATTTCCCTTCTCCAAATTGCACTCACAACGTCCACACACGCGCATGCAGACACGCACTGTTTTGCTTATGGGAGGGGATAGACAGAGCAGAGTCTCCGCCATAGACCCGTACCTTATAAGGGCCATCAACAGTGTGGGAGCAGCCCCATAATAAGCGTAACATTGGTCTGGAGCATGAGCATTTGTGCACCCTTGCATGCACTTGTGTTTCAGCTCTGCAAGGGAGGAGTTATTTATACTGCAGAGGCAATTCGCTAAAGTGCTACAGTTGTCATTTTCAGAGAGAGACTCGGCCAGACGGGATCGTCACCCTGTAGCCAGACTTTTTATTCCGACGCTACCTACATGTAGAAGCTTGCCAGCGTCTGGTCTGATAGAGTGCAGTTCCATAATGTCCTCATATGTCGTGTACAATGTGAAGCAGTGGAAAGAGACAGCACCAACTTTTATTGCACTCCCCCCCCCCTTACACACATACACACACACGTACACTGTTGTGTTACGACTAAGCGCACGAACACAGTTACTTTTGCTCTCTCCACCCTAAAATACGTCAAAGTTCAGAGTAGCTCATGCACTCCGCCAGCGAGTGCGCTATACAAATTATACAGCCCTCAGCTCAGTCTTTTCTCTCGGTCTCCCTCCCAAGCCATTATTTCTCGTCAATTTGAATTTGCGACGGCAGTTTGGGAATCTCGCCCTTGTCTTCCCCTTTGAAACCTTAGAAGCGTGATGCGATGACATCAGAGGCAATAAAGTCTGGAAGACAATGTCGGCAGCATCTGTTAACTCCTCACTCACTCACACGCACTCTTGAGAAGGAGTTAGGTAAGGAGAGGAAGAGTCTTCTCCTCCCTCCACCCCCCTCGTCTCCCTCAAGATTGTCGACCACGATGCCCTTGGGTTGAGCCGCTTTTGTGTGGATTTTGCTCGCCCAGATGTCCCAGCTTTTAACCCCATCAAGCCTCTTTTGGCAACAAGTCTGTCCATCACCCAAAAAGAGAGAAGTAAGAGGGGGTCGAATTATACGAAGTCTAGACCTCAAATTTGGTCACATGGATTTGTCTGTCTGGGGCAAGGAGGAAGCACATTTTCTCATTGACACTCGACACACACAGCCTTGGTGCATGCGTTCACATCTGGAGGGACTAAGAGCGAGGGTCGGGAACTACTTAGATTGAGCACACGACGGCTAGATGCTAAAAGGGACGGCTGCCAGAACGGGTTCGCACCCACCAGGGCAGGCTCAGCCCTTGGGCCTTAAAACATACGCCCACTGCCACTGTCGGGGGTAAAGCAGACTCATTTTGGGGAAGGGAGGGAGGGAGGGAGGGGACGCGGTCGTCGCAGACGCCGCAGACGCGTCCAAGCTTGGCGGCGATTCTGCTGTCGGTGCTGCTGCCGACGCTGCTGCCCCTGCACACGTCGCCTCGCGTGATGTTTTGTTGTCTGGCGGCGGCCCAGAGGATTAGGACGGGTTGATATTTTGGCCAGTGCGCGCGCACACAAAAAAACGCGATCCAGACAAAGAGGTGGGTCGAGGAGGCGGGTGGCGAAGCGCTGCAAAAAGATATTGCCTCTGATGGCCCCGGGGGAAAATTGCCATCACAAACTGCGTGAATGAATTTCTGGGAACGAAGCCACCCCTTTTTTCCCCCTCCACCAGTTATAGCGCTTCCACGACCACAGCCGAGAATGAATGCGCTCACCAGAGCTGACTCAACAGTGGTGACGTCACTGCCGCTCAAAAAGTTTTGACGTCTGTCGACCATTTTCGCGTAAGCAAACCCCAGTCAGTCTGTGTCTCGCATATTAACTGCGTAATTTTGTTTCTTACTCCTCTCCCCCCTCCCCTCCTCGCTCCTCCTCCTCGGCCTCGTCCAGTCGGACAGAGACAAAAAATTGTTGGCGGACGCTGCCAAAATTCTTGGGCAGCCGGGCCGTTGTTGCCTGCCTTCTCACGGTCTTTTTTTCTGCAGACGTCTCATTTTTTGCTTCCCGTCTAGCTCTGCAAAGGATGCCAGCAGTCCTAGGCTCTTATCATCCTGTCTTTGGCAAGGAGACCCTTCCTCTTTTATGTTATTATAAATTCATACAAATATCAATCATAATACAAAATGCGCTCTGCCTCCAAGAGATCTCCATACTTATAAGGCTGCTCGGGAGCTTGGAATTCTGTCTCCTGAAGGCCCACGCCAACCAAGACTGAATCACAGGGGAAGATGAGGAAAATACCAGGCCCCTCCTTGCCCCAGGTCGTCTTCACAGATTTCCAATTCCTGGCGGCGGCGGTTTTCATTTACAATGACGTATGCAAGCACGCGCGGGGAGCGAAGACGTCCCCGAGGCCCTCGTGGCGAGTCGTGCAGACGCAGTGGGAGTTGGTTTCGCTGGTGCCTTTGAAGGGGACAAACACGCCAAGCCGGGAGGAAGTGGATGGAGCATCTGGCAGTGCATCTTCTGTGTACTCCGGCAGTCTTTTGGGCGGTGAAAGCAGTGGTCTGATCTTCTTGGACGGGGAATGCTTGATTACAGTTGCGATTGCCTGCGTGGGCTGGCATTGTCCGGAGACAATTTAGGCACTTTATGTAGTGCCCCAGGCAACCCTGGCAGTAATTCAGAAGCTACACACACAAAAGAGGTGCTCAGTCTCACTGTCTTTCTCCTTGCTTACCAACAGCTTTGCTCACGGGTCGTTAATGAAATATCACCCTGAGAAAGAGTGAGTGCAGAAGCCCCCCCAAAGAGGCCAGGAGGCAGAAATAGGCAGCCGGAATTTTTGGGCTGACGATGGGGCAAAAACAAGGATGAATGCCATTAGCACAAAACGAAATTTTTGCCCCCGTCCTTCCTTCAAGTCTTTTCTTACTCATCTCCGGCCAATGTTTCATCCCTGTGGCAGCATCGGGTTAGTCCCTAAGCCCTGACGGGGTTAAGAAGATGGCAAAAAAATTGAGGGGAGCTTAGAGGCCACGGGAGGGAGGGAAGGGGGCACCTTGGAGGAGGCGCAGGCGTTCGCCCCGGGCTGCAACGACAACGGCTGGAGTGTTTTTTGGGGGGGAGAAGTTATGTACACTCACAAGAAGAAGAAGACGGGTTTAGCAAGTTCGTGTGTGCGTGTGCGCGCTGGCGTGCGCGTGTGTTGCAGAAAGAAGTCTTGATGATGATGATAGAGGCCAGACAGACAGAGAGAGAGAAGGCGGTTACACATCCAAGGAGATCAGATCTCATTCTCTCTGCGGCCGCAAATGACTAAGATGACTGACTGCTGCTTATTTGGCTAGACAGGGTCAAGATAGCCCTGGAAGAGTGAGACTTGACCAACAAACTGAAGCATACATTACTGGGGCAAGCTGGCATTAAGGCGCTGGCCTCATCGCCTCCACCAGCCAAATACCACTGATTGGCTTGACGAATTGGCCACGATCTGGTGTGTGCGTTTTGTTCTCGACCCCTCGCATGATGTCGTGAGAGACGAGCTCGGCTGGTGTCTACTAATGCGTGTACGTACTGTGGTAGCAGAATTTGCGTGTCTGGCCCTATTTTATGGAGCTCGGCAGTAAAAATAACCATAGCAATAGCCCTGACTCAGAGAAAAGAAATATGCGTTATAAAAGAGGTTATCTAGAAATGCCGAGTATACTGGACCACACGACCTGCACGTCCCTACATACGTTATAGGTGGCTCCTCTGCTGGCGCCTGAGCCGCATCATTTATCTCAAAGTGGTGGTGGAAGAAGAGAGAAATGAGAGGGAAGAAGAATCTCATCTGTCAGACGCGAAATTAATCGTGTCTCTGCATTTAAAGCAGCGAAAAACCGAAATTTTTTTTTGACCGTTGCTTTATTGTTGTTATTGGTGTTGCCTCGATTCAAAACGAGTAATGATCATGCTAACTCAATTGAATCGGGGCAGAAAAAAAGGGGGCAAAAAAAGTGGGGTATCAATCGTCGCAGCGGACGCCTTTTTTTTCTTCACCCTGTAGCTCCATAGAGCAGGGGGGAAAAAACCCTTAGAAATAAAAACAGCCAGTTTGCATTGTCACAGGTACACGACTTTTCATTGTCGGCCTGACGCAGTCACGACGTCTGATTGAGCTGCTTTATGCCTCTCCTCGATTGTGTTGTCCACGCTGCATGAGACAGTGTACAGGTCTTCCTAGTGGAGTAAAAAAACCCTCCTCACTCTGTGCAGCAGAGGCAAGAGCGGAAGTGTAGCAGAAGCTGCAGATATTGGGCATTCCTCTCTGCATGTCTTCTAAACTCCATCCAGATAGAGGATGCAGAGGTACCCACTCAGCGCGTGGCAGTTCGACAGCGCTGAAGGGTGCACGGCCGCGACTGTGACCAGCTCGAGCACTTGACACAATTGCGGCGCCACACGAATATTGACTGGCGGCAGAAGTGTCGGCACTTGGTGCGCAAGGCAATCGATTCCGGGGCTGCACGCAGACTCGCGGTGGACGCAACTGGCGAAGTCGCCGCCTGCCAACCTCCTGCATTTCCCACTGCACCCCCCCCCCTCTCCAGAAGAGGGTGGAATGCGGCCCCTGCAAATAGCGCTGACAGCCGGGCTCAAAAATATGGCGGCAAATGGCCTCGGCAAGCATTTAAAGGACGGAGGTGTCGGTTGCTGTTGCCTTACTTCCTCCCCCCCCCCTCCCACACACACACACGTCCTCCACGCTGGAGAGGAATTTCCTCCTCCATAGCAAAAGTAAACCCCTCGCAAAGCAGTACAAATGTGTCTCACAGGAGAGAGCTTTTTCGAGAGTGAGAGTGTGAAGATGAGCTAGCTGGAGCTAGGCTGGCGTCCACACACGTATGTACAGCAAATCGACTTTGCACACGCTGGCTCCAAGTCTAGGAGCGAAGGAAGACAGAGTAAAACAAATGTGGCGAATGCTCCAACGATTTTCCAGACGATTTCAGGCAGCAGCCAGTCACACATGACGCTGGCAGCTCTGACTGCCTCTTATTTACGTCGAGCGATTCAGTCGTGCCACATGCCACAACGCCGAGTTATGCTGTATGTAAACAAGATCGTATTATTATACAGCATAACGCACAGTGCATCGAGACTTCATGCATACTAACTTGAGGAGGAAAGACTGCTCGTCACAAATTCAGCGCAGAACACGGAGCACTAGAACAGTGCGCATGCACGAGCAGGTATCCTGCATCTCCCTAGCTATAGCAGCTTCAACAGAGCCCCCCAAAAAGTTTGTTCTGCGTGCGTGCGCGAGTGAAGGCCTTTGAAAAGGAAAAAAAACCCAGGCAGTCCAATGCCCCTGGCATTCAATTATCCGCCTTCTGCCCTCTCAATCCTTGCTGCCGTCGCTGCCGTTGCTGCCCAGGTCGTTCTTGTTTCTTTTGGGCATAGACGACAAAAAAAGCGGACAGCGAAAAATATCAGACAGTGCGAGGCGAACGACCGTCTGGGTGGCGAACACATGGAAGGCCGTCTGGATGAGGACGAGGCATTTGCGAAGGAGAAGAGATGTCGTCGGGGGGCTATGAGTGGGGAGGGGGACAACACTGACCGCTTGTACCACGGCGTCTCCTTCAACATGCGCCAGATCGTGGCTGCCACCACGCCCTGCATGCAGTGTGCAACAGAAAAAAGATGGAAAGTCTCCCACTACCAGCACTTCATTACGCTAAGTGTGTGGCGGCTATCGAAAGCCTCGTCAGGCGAGTTGGCAGATCAGAAATTTTTGTTCGCTCTCCACCAGCTTTTCTTCCTTGCTCTCTCCGGGGTCTTTTCCCCAGAGGGACTTTGCTTGCACCCACAGACGGGGCCATTGACTTTGCAGCACCAGCACCCATCCTTCCGAGGGGAATTGGGATGAAAATTCCGAGATGAGATAGAGAGAAGTGAACTCTGCTCGCCCAAAATGAAGAGGAAGAAAAACGTCAAAAATGTCTGCTGTCAAAAAAAGTTTCGCGCTCACGTACTACACAAGTAGCGTAGCTCGGACAGCAATATCACTTGACACATCATCGATATTGTACAAACGACCGTCAAACTCCCTCTCTCTCTTATTAGACACACGCTACTCGCTCCTAATCATTTTGATCGACGTTTCGAAATTTATATTTTTGAGCACTTCCAGTACCCGAGAGCCAAAAAGCCAGACCCCTTTTTTACCCCCCCCCCTTCCCTGCACGCACGTAGTGTTGCAAATCGATGTCGACACGAAGCTCCAGCGGCAAAACTCATGAAAAAAACGCCAACTTCTGACGTTTCAACTCTCACGCTAATTATCGGAGGAGGAGTCATAACGGTCGAAGTCGCATTTGGCCCCGTGAAAGTGGGCCGATTTGAGGCATTTCGGCCTTGGGCTGCCCCTCAGCTCTGCTCTCTCTCGCTCTGCCGAGCAGGCCCAGCTGTGTCAGATATCATGAAGAGGAGGAGAGCCTATTAATATCAATCAATAATCAGTAACCGTCGTCCGTGAAGCCCCTCTTCATATTGCCAAGGCTCTGGAGGAACAGATAGCGTAGATGGCGACACCTCAGGCCTTTCTTTCTTCCGCAGAGAGAAAGGTAGTTGCAATTGCTTTTTCCCTCCCCCCTCCCCTGCTGTGAATCTTTAATGCTGCACATACATGCAGTATCGGAGAGAAACCCGGACCCGCTGCAGCCGCTGCACGGTGGCTACCGCAGTAACGTAAGAAATGAGGTACGATTAAGTCAGGCTTAGCGGGTCAGCAGCGCCGCACAGCTCTGCACTGCACCACGACGTTGACATCGACGTCGTAATGCAGCAGCTCGCCTGCCTCGGCGTGCGTGCAGCAAGACAACGAGGAAAGTTTTCCCTTTCCTCCGGAAGGACTTTCGCACGGAAAAAAAACACAAAGAAGCCTTGCTCAGCAGCAGGAGCAGCGACAGCTCGACGTTGTTTGTGTCGATCGAGGAGGGGAGGGAGGAGGACTAAGTGGGCAGAAAAAAAGGCCAAAGTGCGCAGTAAGCACGAAGGACGCACCTGGCCTCAACCTCCTTTCCAGCCTCCCTCAGCCCTGCTCTTGTCACTTTCAGGCAGTTTCTCTTTACTCCTCGCCTTCCAGCTGCAGAAAGACTTGATTACTACCTTTCCCTCCCAATGGGTTGAAGGATATATGCACAGCAGTTAGTTAAGACTTGACGCCACAGCTCAGGGGTCCAGATCAGGCATTTGGTGTTGCTGACTTGGGGAAGCGTTTTGGACAGGCCAGGAGTGAAAAGCAAGGTCACTCGGCTAACGCGTACGTTCCCCCTTTTTTAGGGCAGAGAATTAGCTCTTCATTTACAGCTCGGTCGCTAATCAACTTGACTCCCCGAACATATTCAGGCTTGCTACACACCCGGCGTACGTGCTGATGCAAACATCGAGCACAAAGAGTACTTCAAAGCGTGTGCACGCGCTTACACGCCGCGATAGACAGATAGAGCGAGCTGTGCACAAAGCCAAATGGGTTCGAAGAGTGAGAGAGATCTTGCTTGTGTACGTACCAAGTGCTGCTGTCATCATAAGGCGCAGGTTTCCCGTAAAACAAAACAAAAAAGATATTTCCGACATTAATGAAAAATGACGGCTTCCTCCTCGACGCTCTCACAACTAAGAGAGAAGGGGCACTTACCTAAAAGCGAGGAAAAAAAACAACGGTTAATAATGAACTCGCGTATTAGTAGGTAGCACGTTCAGTGGACAGGGGTTCACACAACAAATGGCGATTGCACTTTGTGTGGAGGAACAATGACCACATTTTGCTGTGGCAGACATCGCACGCGTGTCATTTGTCGTCGTCGTCGTCGTCGTCGTGCGCGATCTGGATGAAAGTGGCCTTCGTCTCCCTCGTGCCCGAGAAGCAAAGGCTGGAGTCGGTTTGTTCATTTGTCAACACGGCACTTCAGGAATCAATTAGCTTCTCCTCCTGGTTATCCCACGTCCTCCTCCTGCTCCAAGAGGCACAAAGAGGGGTTTGTGTCGACCGATACACGGACCAGGGCCAAGCCACGGGAGCAGAAGCGGAGCTTGAGCCGCAAAGACTTCATTAGGAGACAGCGCAGATCATTACCGGGAAGAACAATGATCCAGGCTGTCTTGGACTTTCTTCAAGGCTCACGCGACCTCTCTATTTAACGGCAGGGGGGGGAGGGGACGAAGCAGTGAGAAACGGAGGGGACAAACGGTGAAGGAAATGATGAATGAAGCTCACTTTTCTTCAGAGCAGAAAACAGCGACCTTTTGGGGGAGGGGGAGGAGGGGAGGGCGAAAGGGAGGCTCTCCACGTTCCGGTTGTACCTGTTCTCGTGCGCGTGGATCGTCGGCGACTGCACGTTTTTCCTTGAAGTCTCTTTTCTTGCAAATTGCCTAACGTCTTAATGAAGTTGAAAAAAAAAATGAAGGTGCCATGCTAGGCTGGGCGTCAGTAACGAGGCACAGCCGAGGAGACTGCGTCGATTTTGGTGAGGAGGTCGACGGACGCAATGTTGCACTACTGCATGCACGAGTTCCTGTCGATCGCACGTCACTCACAGGTTCTCCCCCAATTTGTGTCTCTTTCTCCCCCTCCTCGCGGTTTTTCTGATGGGAAAAATCTCCTCGTTCGATGCTACAGCAGAGGAGGAGTAATTAATTTGTGACGAGAGAGAAGCAGCCGCCGCCTCCTCCTCCTCCTGCGTGATGCACGCGTTCAAGGCCGCCGGGAGGAGATTGGAGAATAATCTGGCAATAGTCAGTGTTACGCTTTGGCGGTTCCGGCGACGTCTTGATTAAGTACTGGTGGCGTGATTTTCCACAAGGGTTGTCGTCAAACATTGACTTTCCATAGGTCACGGAAGGGGGGGGGGGAGTACCTTCAGTACTTCTTTCCCCCTCCGTGATGTCTCCAGGAGAAAGAGAAGAGGTCGTGGTGCTTTGTGCCTACTTAGATAGATACTACAGGTCGATCAAGAGCTTCCCCCCCCCCCCAAAAAAATGGGTTATTGTTGTTGTAGCTACTTCAAGCTCTGTCCGAATACTAATGTGGGGCATGGGTAGAGGGGCTCTCATGGACGTGTGGCGTGATGTGATGATGACTGACGAGAATGTGGGAGAGAGCAGACGTTTTTCTGCCCGTCCGCGAAAAAAAAAAGAAGTGTATGTGAAGTGCATATGTTGTCGACTCTATGCACTGCTATTCATTCATCACTGTATCCGGGTTCCTTTCTCTCTAGACGCAATTTGTGTCGCCGCACACAAAGCGCATTGTTTGCGGGAGGCAAAAAGTATCCTGGCGGAGGCCTGGCTGGCCGGCCCGGCCGGCCCGACCTCGGCCCCGGGCGAAATCAGGCTTTGGCAGCATCGTTTAAGCCCGGATTTTTATCATGCATCGATCGACCTTCTATAAAAAGGGGCAAGAGGAATGCTTTGCTTCTCTCTCGCCTGATTAATGCTCGTCTCGCATTTGGGCTGTCATGTCTGTTGTGCGGCAATGGAGAGAGAAGAAGTAAAGGAAAAAAAACGGCTGCCGCGATCCTTAGAGTCTTGAATGGCCGAATGCCTCATTTATTTCCTAGTGGGCCTTCCTTGGAAATGTAATTCCAAATATGTCAGTGGCGCATTCCCATTTTTGGCGGCGAAGAGAGCGAATTCGTGTCTGTCTGAATCGGCTCGATCAGACACCAGTCTCGTTACAATGAAAATCATAGGTACTGAGACGCTTCCGTAGTCGGAGCCGTCACATTTTCCAAGTCTCACTCTGGGAACAGAGAAGAGTCCGACAAATGCAGTTAGTCATTAGTTACAGCCTGCCGGGACTTCTTGAACGAGGAGCAGAAGCGATCACGATCAATCTTTTGCACATTGCACAAAAGTGGAGACTTGTCTTCTTCTCTCTCTCTCTCTGGTTAGGCAATGCATGTCGCTGTCGCCGCCCCGCTGAATGAATGTTACGGGCCTGAGAACAAAGTAATTGCTTCTCCCTTGCGGGAGGCCGACGGCTGCCACACCATCAGCCGCTGCCACTGGTGCAACAACAATAACAAGTGCTGCTGCGGCCGGAAGAACGGTGACAGACTGAGCGGCGAAGAAGTCTACTTCTGCGCCACATGCAGATTCTTTGACGGCCGCACTGTTTGCAACCATCGATTAATAAGCAGCAGAAGAAGACACGCTTATTCCAAAGTTTTCGCTAGGCGTGTGCACGGATGTATGCTGTGTGGAGCTAGGATGATCAACAACTTCCAGAGCCGGGCCAATTCCTCCGGAATATAATTATCGTTCACTTATTTTGCTATGATTAATCGCACTTTAATTATGAAGGAGGAGAATCACGACGTGAATTTTTTACACAAGACAGAGTGGCGAATGTATTGATCCTTTCAAAGAGGAGAGGGGGGGGGGAAAGTAGGCCAACTGGAAGAAAATAGATCGCTCTCGTCGACTTCAGTCAAGAGAAGCTGCCCTGATGGGCGTATGATTAGTGCAGTGCATCCGACCGCCTGGTGGTGACGACCTCATAATGACTGGCGCGCACACACAGAAAAAGAGGCGCGACGCAGGCAAGAAGTGCTCGCTCGGCATCGGCCCCGGCCACGCAACGCCGAAAACCGCAAGAAAAACGGCCTGGATGCGAGAAAAAACGAGCGAGATACGCCGAATTGCAAGCTGTGGCGAGGCAGACGCCAGATGTGCAAATTTGCAATTGCAAAAAGCTGACGTCAGCTGATCGTCTAGACGGTGTCTACTGCAAATTTTTGCAACGACAGCAGCCAGACTGCCGCCGTCGCCGCCGCCGCCGTCGCCGCCGCCGCCGTCGCCGCCGCCGCCGTCGCCGCCGCCCGGACTGCCCGGCAGCTCCGGCCTGGCCCTCTCCTTCCCCTGTGCCAAACTGTGCAATTGTGACGTCACGAGCGAGGAGGCGCTCTCATTGGCTCGTTTGCGCAAGCTTTCCTCACCACTCACTTCTCGCACCCTCGCAACGAGTACTGCGTAGTACGCGCGCACAGCCGTGTATGGTGGGTTAGATAAGCGCTCGACCAACGTGTCCTACTTGACCGGGTGCTCGAGCGAGTGAGAGGGTTAAGGCACGTTCGACACGTGTTTAGCCCTGTTGGTGACCCAGAACCTGTAGGAAGTGACGAAGTGATTTGAGTCGCAACAAATTGCATTCTGCCATCTCTGGGTCGTGGTCGTGGTCGTCCTCGCCTAATTTTCAACGCGGTTGACAGCCCACAGGCACGCCGAGAGTCCGTCCATCTGACGTGCTTTGATTGCTCACACACACACACACACACACAGTCTGTGTGTGAACGAACTCGCTGCTTAGATGAGCAGACGAGATTAAAAACTGCCTAGTTCTTTTCTTCTCTCTCTCCAGCCCCTGTCACACACTACACAAGCACACGCACACGTAGAAAAAAGACAGGTTGGCACACCCGCACGCACGAGCACCCGCACGCACGTACGCTCACGCACACACACACACACACACACAGGGGTCAGAGTTTTTTTTCACAATCATGTTTCTGCAGTCTCTTCTCTCTAGCTCTGCCCTACCCTCGTACCCCCCCGTCGTGCCGTCCGTGCCCGTGCGATTATGTTTCTTGTATCACACGGACTTGGCATCTCTCTCTATGTGCAACTGCTCCTGCATCTTGCTGCTGCTGCTGACGAGGCCTGACCACATTCTGCTAGCCAAGTTTGCTTCTGCTGCTGCTTCTTCTATACAGGAGACTTTAGAGGACGAATTTCACCCATGCTCGTCATCGGCGTGTGGGGCGACGTCTTGAGCGTGCGTAGCAACACTGTGGAGTGACGAACTTATCAATGCTGTGCACCTGCACTGAACAATCTTCCTCTGCCCTGATCGGGTCATTTTCGGCCCAGCCGCATTCTTCGGCTCGTGCAAAACTCGGCGAGGCTTGGCAAGATGTCTCTAAATTCCTTTCCTCTAAATTCTTTTATCTCTTCTATTCTAGCCGACGGATACTATAAACGGGTTGGCAAAAATGTAAGAAGAAATTTTTGATCATGCTTCGACATGAGAGCACTCAAGCTCTGCCTCGTTGTGATCCTCAGGGTGGAACTAGGGAGGTGTACGAAACATCTGCACATGCAGCATATGTGCCAATTCTAGCGTGAACGACACGAAGATACATTTCACCGTACAGAGAGGAAAAAAAAAGCGAAGTAGGATTTGTGTGTGGGGAACACCTGTTTGCACCAGCACGCCAGTCAACACCGCACGTACGTGTACGTACTTACGTGCACTACACGTACGTATTTTGCAACACGTCGCTGGCGCCTTCCGCGTTGTGCTGCGTTTCCAACAAGTACGGAGAGATCTGCCCTGCATCCTGCATGGGCATGTATGGCGTGCGGTGCGGTAGGAGCAGCAAACCCCGACATGTGGATGAAGCAAGAAGCATTGGAGGAACATATTGACAAAGGAGTTAGAGCTTGCTTATCCAATTCTCGCGTTATTGCAATCTACAGCAGCTTTTTCCTTCTTTCTCTCAATCTCTCTCTCGCCTTGTCAATATTTGCGCCTTCAGGCAGCTTCCCGCATTTTTGCCCCCCCCCCCGCCACTGCACGTGCGAGTGTTTTCGCCCGGCGGCCCGGGGAGGGGGGGGCCCGCGTCTGTCCGTGTCCATCTAACAGTTGTAGGCCCACTGCTGGCCTGCAGAGCACACACACGCCGGCAAATAACGCTCAGGCTTGCAAATAGAAGCAGGCACGTTGCACTGAACAGGATAGAACGTTTGCTGGCCGGCCTTGAACTCGCTTCTCTCCCTCCATCATGCACACATTTCTCTCACTCACCAGATTGCAATTTATAAACTCACGATTTGTTGCGTGTTTCACTGCTCAAATCCTCCTCAAAAATCATCTCTGTGCTTCCTTGGGCTACCGGTGGAGGGCGAAAAGAGAGCCATTTCGCCTAATCATCAGTCAAACATCGATAGCGATCTTAAGGGGGGGGGGGGGAGTTGGAGGGAGATTGAAAAAAAAACTAAACGAAAATCCATTTCCATATTTTTTTAGCTCAAAAAAGAGGGGCGAGTCCAAAGGTTTGCAGACAGAGGCCCCCTCCCTGGTGAGTGCGAGCGGTTGGATGAGGCCCTCAGACAGCCAGACCGTCTCAAATAAGGAGGGGGAAAGAAAAAAAAAAGGAGTCGCCTGAAGACATTTCTTCCTTAGGTTCCTGAGGGGATCCCCTCTGTTCCTGAGGGGGTCTCCCCCCCCCTCCTTCCCAAGCAAGTCCGCTATCCGGGGAATCGACTACAGACGAAGACAATTTGCAATCAAATAACCAGACTCCATGGGCTTTGCCTTGGCCAGGACGACAGAGAATCCCTCCATCCAGAGGTGGTGCAAACAACTGATCCTTGGAGGCCAATTGGCAGCTCCTCCGGCACTAACGAGAAACCGGAAAAATGCCAAATAAGTGCCAAGGATTCGACTTCGCAGGTGTCCAAGTGACTTTGCGTGCGTCCACCTTTGGTGCCAAGTTGGAGAGAGTTGCCTGCACTTATAACAGGTGGAATAATTGAGTGGCCACGTGTTAACGTCATTTCGATCGAGCTTTTAGCTTGCTTTTTGCTTCCCCCTTTTTTTCTCCCCCGGTTCCACCCGGGGCCCGTAAATTGGCATTTTTTGCCTCCTTTGTTGCATTGTTCTTCGTGTGTCGGCCGAGGGAGGGGGAAAAACACGTTTCCTACTCTGTCTCCCCCACTTTTTTGCAGCAAATCCATTCCTTGTCCGACCGATGTTTTTGCACTCGGTCTGACCGCCCAGGGCAGCACGCAGAAAAAGGCGGGAGAAAAAAGCCCCGACAAAAGTTTGCTTTACGTCATCGCCGCGTCAGTTTAAGTGCGCAAATGGCTTTGTTCTTCGCCTCCTGACACCAGTGCTTTTGCTGGGGCTGAAAATGTTTCTCTTTTGGCATCACCTTCGGGTCGAACTTGAATGGCTCATCATTCATCAGCGACTCTCTCGATCACAGCTCTATTTGTAGCAACCCATGAATTACTACGGATTTAAGGTCCGTTCACTCAGGGCAGTCTTTTTTTTTCTCTTTTCCGCACATCACAGGGAGGCATCTGAATCAATCCTCCCCGGTTAAGCGCACCTTAAGCATCAGTGCAGAATGTGCTGCCGTTCAAAAAAAAAGTTTGATAGATCTGCCTTGCACCTTCTAGGAACGAAGGGAGCGATGGAGGGAGGACCCGTGAATATTTCCCTCCATGCAAGCAGCTACTGCATATATGCATGGATGCTACACGCATGCGGTGCGACGTTATATAGACTTTTCTCTCGCTCGCTCCTATGCCTAATCTGGGATTTACCACGCACGCTGCGGCTTCGGAGGGGGGGGGGGGAAGCCTCCTTGAGGGAGGATGTGAAAAAAGTTGCGCTCCCCCTCCTCTGTCACGTTCGCTGCAAAACTTTTTTTCTTCCTTATGCAGCTCACGCACACGGAGAAGGACCTCGTGGTGTTGCAGAGCAACAAAGTTTCCGTCGGAGAATTCTTTTTTTCCAGGCAGTTGTGGCTGATCTGCGGGACGCTGGTGCGCATCCTCAGCCCCGGGTCCTCTTTTCGCAGTATTGCAAAACTATTCGTGTCGTCAGAGAACAGCACAGAACAAATGACTCCCCTTCAAAAAAAAAAAAACCCACAACCCCACGTAATGGTGGCCGGCGATTGCACATGACAAATCGCGCTGGAAGAGGAGGGGCCGGACTCGACCCCCCTCCCGCCCGGGGGCCAATTCTTGAGGAGCCCATTCTTTGATTGCAACTGTCTCTGTCAAATCCTGCAGGCATATTTTCAACGGCTTCTCCCTCCCTCTCAAAAAAATGATTGTCTAGTCCAGATAGGACGGTAGATAGAGGAGAGGAAGGCCTTCTCCCTCCTATCCTGCAGACATTTGCCAGACAAGCGTACGAATGTAACCAAAAACGTACGCGTATCTCTCATCTCCTCTGAGCAAGGCCGGTCTGGCCGATGCACAAAGAGAAGTGGCTGCGGGCTAATTCATTAATCCCAATCATAACGTGTGACGTCGACTGCAGCGGGAGCAGCAGCGACGGTTTGCGCTTGGCGCGCCAAAAATTGAGACCTGATTGATCGATGGTTCTTCAGCGCGTCCGACGACCGGTTATCCTTGCCCGGGCTGCAGCCACCCAAAAGGAAAAAAAAAAGGTTCGAATCAACCGTCGGGTTAAAAAATCTCGACCAAGCATCATCGCTCACACCTATGCAGTCATCTACGCACACCAAATCCTCCTTCTCCTCCAGGAGCCACGCGGTATAAGGGGGGGGGGGGATTTGAATGATAAAAAAATCCGCCAGGCCAAATCACGTCGATCAAAAATTCAGCTTTCAATGCACCTATGGAAATTCAATCCGTCCCCTCGTCTGTGCAGGGCCATTATTGCTACTAAGTAGCCACGCTGTGACATATGTACGTATGCGTGTGTCTCTTATGCACCGACCAATCAAGCCCACATACGCATGCAGCATATGCTTGCATATGTTAACCCGGCCGTTCAAGGTGTTCCGAAAATTGCATTGGGGACGCCCCTGCTGTCAATCGCTTCCAGTCAGATATGAACTCATGAGTCTTGTTTGGCGCTAAATGCAGCGCAGAAACGCCCTCAATTGAACGAAAATAAGGGGGGGGGGGAAAGGGTTGAGATCGAAAAGTGCCATATCGATGTCTCCGTGCATTTGTGTGGAAAAGGCTGGAATTATGCAAGCAACCCCTTCCCTTTGCCCCGACACAATAACCCCTTGTCAATCTCCCGAGAGAAAACGCGAGCTCTCGATGCGAGCTTTTCATGTCAAATACGGGGATAGGATGAGAGATACCTAAAGTGTCTCCTTTGTCCGCCAGCAGGAAATTTTTCCGTTGAGGTGGACAGAAAAGTTGGGGGGGGGGAGGAGGAAAACATGGGGTTCTTGCCCAAGTTTTTTAAGGATTTTTTCATCCTCCTGCCCATTTGTATCGCGGCGTGTGTCCTGGGAACAAATCGAGGCAGTCTTTGACTCCTGGCAGAAAAACAACTCCTCCACTGTCATATCGCGTCTCATGCATACGCGACAAAAACTGCTGTTGACTGTGAGCGGTTTTTTTCTATCCTTTTTGTCTGGCAAGAGACACATGCAAAGGCAGCTCTGGTGTGTGTGTATGAGCGATCTGGCGAATGCTTGAACGAATCGTTTGTTTGTTTAGAGGGGGGGAAGAGAGAGAAGAGCAAGCACATCACTCTCACTGCTCTTTGCTCTACCCTTTGGCCTGCATGGCCAAGCATTGGGAGAAGGGCTTAACGAACGGCTGCTGCAATTCATTGAAGGCCGCCAACGATCTGGGCGTGCGTGTCTGTGTGGGAAGACTTATGCGAGAGGAAGCTCAACGGGCAAAAAAAAAAGAAAGGGGGAAAAGAGACCTTGACTTAGAAAACAGACTTTCATTCTGGCGGCTACGATGACTTCAGTCGAGTGTTTTGTCAGCTCTCTCGGAGTCGATCTTTTTCTCCGACGTCTTCGTCGCCGCCGACTCTGCCATGTTTTTTTGCGCCCAGTCTGTTTGTCTGACTTTTGAGCTTCCTTGATTATCTTCCCTTGTCTTTTTTTTTTTGTCTTTTTTACTCTCCACGAAAATGGAAAAATGTGTTTGGGAGAAAGCCTGAAGGTGCCCTGGTGAAGGCCACGTGTGGCATCATCGCCAGCTCCGGCATGTCTACGACTGCCCTGGAGGGCTACGCTTGATTCAATCAGTCCAGCCGTCGGCATGACCAAAGTCCAGACTCCTCGGACCTTCGTCGTTCACGTCAGCCGCAGGAAAGACTTGTGCTCTTGGACAGACGTCCTCCTCACTGCGCCACTCGTGCACGTGCATGCAGTGGGCGAGCACGTACAGAAGTGCTCATATAGTAACTGTTATTACGCACCTACGTACATGACCCTGACGAATAGGAAAGGAGGACACTTACTTAGTGATGTGGTTCCAAATGAGCGGCCACATGTTGATGGGCACGTTGTGCAAGCCGGGCGTGCCGGGGGCAGGTTGCGGGGCCGAAGACGTAACCGGCGTCCCGGGCAATCCGCCGCTACTTCCGCCGCCACCGGCGGCAGAGGAAGCCGATCCCGGCGGCGGAGGGGGCGGCGGCGGCAAGTTGTTAGCCGCGGCTGCCGCGGCGGCGGCGGCGGCATGATGCAGGCCTGGCAACATTGACGAGAAAGGGTGTGGGGACCCCATGTGAGGATTCAGCCCAAGCATGTTCAGCGGCGAAAGAGGTTGCTGTCCGGGAGAGAGGGTGGCAGAGGAGGAGGCTGCGGCGGAGGCGGCGGAGGCCGACGAATGCGGCGACGGCGGCAGCGGCGGGGAGAACAGTGAGGGGTGCGACCTGTAGAAGGAGGTCGCCGTGTGTGGGGGTGGGGGAGGAGGTGGTGGCGGAGGGAAAAGGGATGTCAGTTTGGGTGGGGGGGAACCAAGGAGGGCGCGGTTGGGACTCGGCACCACCATGAACGCGGACAGAGGTGTTGCTCGCGCGATCCCAGTCGGTCGCGGAATGAGGGAACAGTTTCGCCCGTGAGTGGGGTCGGGCGTAAGAGAAAGAAGCTTTTTTCGCTTCTTCGTGCTTGTCTGCGGGCTCTAGGCGAAGGCAAGGCTGAGTAGGCCTGCGGCGGGAACACGCTCCTCACCCCTTTGGCTGATCCCGACCCAGCGGTGGCGCAAAGTCTGCACTTTCTCGGCCTTTTTTCCCCCTCACTCGCTCTGGTGAGAAAGGCCGAGGGGAAGAGTTGCAATGGCTCTCTTCTCCTCTCGATCCCCTGGGTGGAGGAGAGGGACGGGAAGACGCACACGCACGAGGAGATTCGCACCGGCGCACTAGGCCCTGTCCAAGGTCTCTCTTCTCTCTTTTGCTCGCTCGCTCGCTCGCGACTGCAGCGACAGGCCCGAGGGGGGTCGGGCCTATGGAGCTGGGTAGGCAAGGGTTGGGCTCGCAGAAAGCCGCACACTGTCAATGTCTCGTCCTCTCGTTGCCAAAAGGGTCGACGGCGATTTTGGCAAGTGTTCAATGCTACTAACTGAGATGCTCAAGTCTCCAGCTCTCCAGCTGATTCTTCCACCAAGTCTGATCTGTCTCTCTGAAGAGGAGCTAAAACACACCGGGTACAAGAGTCACTCGTGCACAGTTCTCCACGGACAAGAAGCGGTCCGCAGACGGGAAACACGATGCCAGGGACAACGTGCGTGTGTCTGTCACGCGCAAAGCCCTGTTCGCGACTCGGCTCAATCGGCGGAGCTCATGCCTTTTTTCTTCCACTTCTGTGAGAGATGCAGTAGCAATGCATGCACGGCGGCGACGGCGGCAGGGGCAGCTCCAGCAGGTCCAGCGGCGGCAGCAGCGCCAGCGTCGTCGCCGTCGCCGTCGGGGCCTCGGTCATTTCGCTCTCCTCGCACCCGTCGACCGTCGCCAGCCCCACACTATGGGGGCGCGCTCGTCCCGACCCCCACGGCTGCGACTGCCGCTTCCGCTGCTGCTACCCCCGCGTGTCTCACGGCATAAGCACGCAAGCGCAGACAGAGAAACACACGGACGGGTTGCATAGACAGAGAGAGAGAGAGAGAGCAGCAGCGTTGTGCATTCGCGAGACTGCCGCAAGACTCGCAACGGCCGTTGGCGCCGCGAAACGCCGTTCGGACCCAAAGTCAGTGGCGGCAGCGACACCAGCAACGCCTGCAGCGGCGGGTGCAGCAGCGACGGGCAAGGGCCTCTCTCTGTCTCTCGCCGTCTTTCCCTGTCTCTCTGCCCCTCACTCCTGCTGCTGCATCAAGTTCAATGCGATCGGGTTGGAGAAGAAGAGGGGGGGGGGGATTTAAGTGTGTGCGGCTTCTTGGCAACGTTGTTGCAGCGGTCGCTGCCGACTCTGCCGCTGCAAGCGGAGCCCCCTGGGGTAGGGAAGGGCACGCTTAGAAGAAAGGAGCTTTGAAGAAGACTAGTACATGCAGGCTTCTTTTTCTCCTAAAAACGGTTGTCAGGGAAACGACAGAGGACACAGTCAGTTCATATGCGATGCGCAGGAAGATCCATCATGGTCTTTGGTCATAGTGGAGAAAGTCCGAGGTCGTTGCCTACCTGTGTCGGATGACGACGTGCATGTGCAATTACGACGTGATTGTGAGTGGAAAGCAACAGGGGAAGGGAAAGGTTCAACTTTCACATACTTCGTAGGAAATGTTGCAATGAGTTCTGGCTAAAGGAGATGGGGGAAAGTAGGAAAAAAAGAGAGCTTCTGAGAAAGTTGTGGTTACATCGTGGTGCCACAACTAATAAGCTGTCTCCTCCTCCAAGGAGCTTCCAGAGAAAATTCGGCGCTGAAAATGGGCTTCCCTCCCCCCCCCCATTTTTGGGTAGTGGTCGAGGGCTGAAGCGCATGATAAATGATGTTGCAAGAAGAGAAGTCCTCTTCTCATCATCTTCAGCTACCACCGGAATATGGGGGAGATCGCGGACACCACTTCTTCCTCTTCTTTGAAATGCTCGGGGTGACACTGGATGCATTCATGTTTTATCGAACGGGTTCCTCCCGGCTCGACTCTCCCTCCCTCCATGCAATCTACCGTTAGATGGGTGCAGTCGGTTGACCCTCGCCACCCCAATTCCCCTGCCATCCCCCCCCCCCCTGAAATATAAAACATGATCGTCTCCAAAGTGGTGTGTCCAATGGCAAAGATCTCCTCCCCGTCGTCCCTCCAGAGGATTTCATCAGCATCCTTTCAGCTCACACACATGCGTGCCCATACACGTACGCATCGGGCTGCTCGGTGCAGGCGCTGCTCGCCGAGTACACTTGACTGTATTTTTACAGTCACATCTCTCGACCAAAGCACACACACAGCGTCTATGTAGCAGTGAGACCCTTGCAAGAGCCTCCCTCTGACTCAGCAGTAGCGAAAGTCAGATTTGAAAGGAGAGAAAATGAGTCTGCTGCATCTTGAGGCAGCCGCCGTTGGCTCCTCGTGCATGTGGGGAGGAGGAATTTTGAATTCTGCACTATCACGGAATGAAAAAAAAATGAGAGAGCGAAAAAATGGGGCAGAAAGAAAAGGGAGGACGGTTCTGGCTGCATGCAAGGAGGATCGATGTGGGCAGTCTGAGCGCCCCCCCACCAATCTATATGCGTTTCTGTCCAGGCATCATCGTCGAGGCTTTGGCCTCGTCCACGTTCTCCAGGTGTGTCGGGGGTGACCTCCTTGTTGGACGCTGGCACCAGCGCACGCACGGCCGTTACGTACACACTGTGTGTACGTGCAAGTGACAAAAATCCCCTAAGTGTTTTGATTGGCAAGCGGAGAAAATCGCGATTTTCGCGCATGCGCGGCGGGCCGGAGTCGTCTCTGAATGATATCTCGTCCGCTCCATCGCACACGCACCAAGATTTATCAGGGGCGAGTCACGCATTTCCGCAAAGTCATGGGCAATCAGGGGAGGAGTAATAGAAATTCCTGGGACTCACACTGCATTTTGCACTGTGAGGCCAGAAAAACCCACGACGATTCTCGACAGGTCCTCGTGCATAATCGAGCAGTGAGTGAGCGAGTGCGTGGGCTGGCTTTTAAGGTCAGGTGGACGGTTTCCGTCCATGTTTCGCGCTTCCCTGACAAAGAAGAAGCTGTGGTGCCCATACAGGCCTGACCGAGCGTGATGCCATTTGTTACGAAATCCTCTTCTCGTCCGCGAAACTTGGATTTCTCTCTCCACATTCACCACGCCAACGTCCCCTCTGTGAGGAGACTGCTTAGAAACCGAAAACCGCCCTCCTTCGTGACATCCTCTCAAGAGATTTTGTTCGATGTACGTGGAAAATGTCGCCATATCCGACGTCTGCGGTGACAGCTTCGTCGAACATCCAGATTATCCTCCATCGGGCGAAATCTGCCAGATTCTCAGCCTTATCAAGTGCACGTACGTAAGCAGACCGGGTCGCGACCCCGCGGGAGACGAGGCCCGGTTCAGATGAAGCTGCAGATTGGTCCCAAGTCGTCACCAAAGGGGTTGGGAGTGCAGAAGAGCGTGCTGAAGGAGAACTCCACACTCGATCGCGGCTCAGTAGTCGTAGCACAGCAATCCCCGAGCTTCTGCCGGGTCCTCAGCATCTGCCCATGAATTTCTCTTTCCATATAAATTCACCAGACATTTTGAATAAGTGAATGGAGGCTGCGATTTCGTAACAGACTCCTCGTACCACTGGACTGAATAAAATCTACTAATTTCAGAGCGACATAAGCAGTCTACGAAAAAATCGTGCCGAAATCGTAGTCCTACGTATGAGGAGGCCCGCTAAAGTGGCCAAAAGTCCCGATTATCGGAGAAAGGATCAAGAAAGTGCCAGAAAAAGGTCCGTTTTAGGCCAATTAAGGGAAAGTTCCGACTGTCCGAGTTGTAATTAAGCGGATTCGACGGTGCCTTCAGGTACAAAAATGCTGCCTTCCCGGAAAAAGTGTTTCTTCTTGCCTGTTTAAGCCCATTTGCAGCTCCCGACAAAAAAAAGAGAGGAAGCTGCTGTGCTTCACAATAATCCAAAAAGGAGGGAAAAAAAGATCTGCTGCAAAGAATGAAAAATAACAGCGTCAGCATATTTTCATCATAATTTTGTTTCCTGCCCTGCTTGGGTGAGTGCGCAGACGCGCGCGCACCCGATCCCAGCAGCACCGCCGACTCGACCAACTTTTCGCATTAAGCAGCAGCAGTAATTGTTATCTTGACACAAAACGACTTCCTTAGGAGAAAGAAATTACGCAAAGTACAGTGCTAACGCTGTGCGAGAATTAGCATCATATGGAAAATGCTGTGCAGCTGCACTGTCAAGAGATAGTGGCTTGGCCGAGTCGGCAAAGAACAAGTCAGGCTGTACAAGAACTGTGCGATGTTGGTTACCCCATAAAAGACTTTTGTGCTGACCAACTTCTAAAGGTAAAGTGGAGCTATCAAACGCTCCCAAAATGAAGCAACTGACATTTTAAAATGTCTTTCAAACAAACTTTTTTTAAGTGACTGACTTTTAGTATTTCACCCCAGCGAAGTTTTGAGTTTCTACTTTCATCTTCATTTGTCTGTCATGCCTTTAACTGGTGGACAATGTGAACCCGAAGACATTATTTACGTCCGGGCAATTTGTAATTTAACTCGAAATTGTTGCCCTCCATTTGTCACTAACTTTCCAAGAAGAAATACTTAGTGCTGTAGGACAGTCCTGTAGGGTGTTAGGAAGAAAACAAATCGATAACACGATATTATTATTTCCTGCTTTTTACAGAAATTCAGTGACTTCTGATAATAATGTCCCTCACATTTCTCCTCTGACGTACAAAATCGAAAGTAGAGCAACAACTTTGCATTAAGAACAGAACGCAACGTACTTGTGGCCACCAAAACATGTACTTACTTTCGTTGAGTACGCAAGGGCAATGGTTAAGAGTGGAGAAACCGTAAAAGTGGACGTGCGCACTTGCAAGGGCAGAAGAACACGTGCTGTGCAGCACGTATATTTACACAGTAGCATATGGATTCCCCACCCACCCCTCCATATGTGCACAGTAGAAATATTGTATGTAAATTAAGTGAAACCTTATTGATGTCCCGGCGTCCAAGGCAGGCCCTACGTGTGTTGCATTTTTTACAGGACACTCGACTTAGGTTGGTCGGCGACAGCAACCTTGCTGTTAGAATTTATGATCAGGCCGCTACGAGTTCAACAACCTTGTCTTCATGCAATATGTACCGTAGCGGTGAGCCTCCCCAGCCTTGCACCACCCGTCACCTGCATGCAGGTCGAGCACTTATTACAGTCGTTGACAAATGTGCACTGCGACTGCACTGCTGTGACGTCACCACTGGCGCTGCAGTGAACAGAAATATACGACCCAATAGCAGTGCGCTTGGGCACTGGCAGATAATGCATTATTTATCAATGAGAAGTGCCTTCGATTAACTGCGTGCACGTAGCGAGAAAACACCCACACTTTCTTTTCACCTGCGAAAAACAGGGAAAGAAAAAGAAGGCATGAGGCAATCAAGAATTCATTGTCCTCCATATCGATCCATTTATGACCACTGTAGTGAAACCGCCAATGTTTCTACGAAGTAGGAGAAGTGGTACTAAGAGTACGACTTGAGTAGCAATGCGTAGTAGCTGTTTTTTCCTTCCCGGGAAGCTTTTTTTTGCAAGGAGAAAATGCTCAGAGATTGGGATATTGCATGTTCTGTGCCCGACCAACCGCAAATGAGATTCCAAGTCGTACAAAAAGGGGGTGTCACACACACCTGACTTTGTTCACTGCACACGCCAGCCAATATTCAGGCCGGAACCCGAAGAAGGAAGTGGCAACCCTGGTCGTACATGGAATATACGCACATACGTAACTTATAGTACGCACTGTTATTGCAAACCCTAGTACCTGAAGACTCGCCACATGCAATGCGGTTGACAAGTGGCCACCGCCAGCGTGTGCGTGCGTGCGTGCGTGCGTGCGTGCGTGTAAGTTTTACTCACATGACGCCAATCACGAGGTGTGAATCTGCTGCCTCCACCTGTGATTTACGTAATAATAGGCTAACGATGATGATGATACCGGCACTTTAGAGGGCGAGGAAGCAATTCAATGGGGATCTCTGGCTGACCTGGATGTTCTTCGTGCGTGCAATATGCACGTGGAATGTGTGTAATGAATGCAACAGTTGGGAGGAACGCGGAAACTCCCATCTGAGATGAGACAGTGGATCCCGGATACCGCTCACAGCCACACAAATGCACCCTCGAGGAAAGTATTGACTTCCACTGTAAATACTTTCAGGTGCAGCGATCATGCCGCTGGCAGCTCTGACATGGGTGGGAGAAAAAATACACACATTCATATCGATTAGTAGTAAAAGTTGGGGAAAAAATAGCGTTTGGCGAATGAAAAGGAGAGCGCGAGACTCGACACAAAGACAGGTTGTGTTTGAAAAGGAGGGCTTAAATGACAGGGGCAAAAAAAGAGACCTGCTGCTGTTGCATATGCGTTTTCACAGGCCTTTTTCACCTGCTCACGCAACTTTTTGCTCGTCTGTTCGTTCGCTTTGTGCGAGCAAAGTCCTGGCCAGTACTGAAGTCTCCCCGCTCAATTCTACGCTGTTGCTTATTGCCTGGTCGTCAGTACGTACTTACTGTGTACGTGGACAAGCAGTGCTCGTCAAGCACGCACGAAATTCTTTGTTTATCTGTGATCTGTGTGCGTGTCAAATGAGACTTCTCGACGTGGGAGACAATTTAGTTCACCAATGCAAAAGTGCACGCAAAGACGGAAAATTTATCTTTTCGGTTTTTTTCCCCCCTCCTCTGGGTGCCTGAACAGGCCTTGCCGCTGCCGCTGCTGTGGTTTCTTCCTCCAGCGACATGATGTACTCGTGGAAGGACGTCCTCACCTTGCACAAAAGCTTCGTGCTACCACGCAGGTGCCGTCGTTGCTTGGAGAGTCCGTAGGCAAGCATTCTCTCGTGTGGCCGCGCCTTCAAGGCTGTCTTAAGCACCCACCGGTAATTAGAAGCCTGATTATTGCTCAGAAGTCGTCATCGTCAGTCATTAGCAACGTGTCTTTGCCGCAGGAGAGGGAGAAAAATTGCAGTTTTTTGCGGTTTCCGCGGACTACAGGAGCTGGCATGGATTTCTTCTCTCATGCGAACAAGACATTGTCTTCCTCCAAGGTGATTTATTTTAATAACAACTTTAAAAAAAAACAACCAAAGTATACGTACAGTGCGCCACTGCGGCAGCAGCAGAACTACATCAATCCAGTAGGAGTAGAACCCGTATATCAATGGCACCCGTGTAAGTAGAAGTGTTTTAAGTGAATGGCTGTAAGTCGAATTAGTCTGTCCGTGCGTATGTATGGAGGAAAGTTGGAGAAAGTCACCCAACCTAGGACCCCAGCTAGAAAGTGCAAGCTTTGCAGCATGAGTCACGTCAGGCAGTTTTGGAAGTGACCCATTCAATCTGTACGACCTCTAGGCTGAGCAAGAAAAGTTTCACAAAGTTGGGCGATTCCTTCTAGAGCAAGTCGAGGTTGCAAAAGTTCCCCCCAACTCAGCTATTTCCATCCATCTAATAGAGCAGAGGATGACACCGACGAGAACTCCGTAACGGACCTCGATCAGGTGTCCTGCACAATATAGGCAGAAGACGCTTGCTTGCATAGCAAGAATCTTTGAAAGCCGACATCAATTCCTTGACACACTGTACAAATACAGCGGAAAAAGGAACACACAATTTCTCTTTCTCTCTCCCCCCCCCCCACACACACAGGTACAACAATGCCTGAAAAAAAATAGCGGTTAACGTGCATTTCGCAGGAACGTTGATACTGTTTATGGCTCATTTATTTCATTACTACAGTTTTCCGCCACACACTCACACACATGAGCAGGAAGGGGGGGGAGGGGGGAGAAGCCCCGGCGGATGCAATCAGTAATTGCATGTTGGAGCTCTCCGAAATTATTTTCTCTCTCATCAGGCAGGAGGAGGGCGATAGACAGGACGACGACGACGACGGTGACGAGGATGACGACGACGACGACGACGACGACGTCGAAGTGAAGCGAGCAGCAGATTCCAGTTGAGGGAATTCACGCTTCAATTTTGGCCTCGAAATTTCCCACTTTCCCTCCCCCTTCGCGGCCTCCCCAATTTCATTTGCCCCGACTCGATCTTTCAACAACAGCCAGAAATAAAGAAATAACGCTGGAAAATTGCGTTGTCTCCGTGCATAAATTTATGGGCGAGCCAGGATTTGGGGAGATCTGCAGAATTTTTATTTTCCTTTTTCTTTTTTTTTTTCGCCAACCCCTAAGGGAATCAGGACAGTGCGATGTTTTTTTTTTTCCTTAGCACAAAATAGGGTCATCTTGTAATCTATCTAGGTTAAAAGCTGCTCTCCCTCCCTTCTTTCTCAATTTTGCTCACCGTGCACGTACGTTCAGTCAGGAGGGTCATTCGGCTTCCTCCCCCCTGTTCTTTCGTTCCACACGCAAACGACATTAAAAGTAACAGGGGAAAAATGCTATTTTTTTTGCAAAAAATGTGTTCTGTTGCCACTCTCGCTGGGATCCATTTCCACCCCACCCCTCCCGTTAAAGCTCACAAACTTTTGCCCTAGTTTTTGTATAGCCAATATCATATTCACAAATTGCCAGTCTTCCCCTTCCACTTTTTTTTAGCCACAATGGAGAAGAGCCCCTTTTTTTTTCGCAAAATACGTACTCGTACAAGTTCGCGTACATCTCAGGGATGAAGAAGATCCACACCCCTCCTGCTGACGTGTATACACACACACACATGCGCGCGCGCGTGCGTACATACATGGTTTCGAAAAAAACGCAACGGTGGGAGTGAAGGCTGTAAAAGTGGAGACAGAGAGAAAAAAAAGAGGAAGAACACTAAAGTTGCTAAAGTGGAAAAGCAAATGTCGTCCCCTCCCTCATTCTTTCTTCATACAGCCACAGACTCAGGGGGGCCATAAAGCATGTTTTACTGTGCAATTGCGCGCATTACACACTAAAGCTGAACTTCTTCCATGCATCGCGAGACTCCCATAAAGTTTAATTCCTCCGACTTTTTCTCCATCTCACTTTTGTTCCTGATGATGGCCATCCAGGAGTGCTGGAAAAGCGCTTTTACGAGGACGACCTTTCTTTTGCTGTCTTCCCTCATGGGGGGAAACGCGCGCACAGTCGTATATTTGGGAGAGCACATGGTCAAAAGCACTCTGCTCTTCACCGCCACCACCACCGAGACTCCCTTGGGCTCGGCCAACAAGAACAAGAGAAGGAAATTGCCTCGGAAGACGCCGATGCTAAGCAGCCAGTGGACCTTTAAGTAAGTTTCTTTTCATATTCTTAATCTCCCCTCCCAGCAGCGTCCCGGACGACCCCAAAAATATAGCCTATTTGCCAGTGGCTCAGCAGACTTTGGCTTCTCTTTCTTCTTCATTATTGGGTGGTCCAATTTCGGAAAGAAATTCTCTCTGGCCGGCAAGTTCCAGATCTCCTGGATCCTTTTAATCTCGCCCTCTTCTGCAGTCAGAGCCTGAAGTATGGCTAACCATTCGTCACGCTGGTGAGAAGGAGAGATTAAGTCTTTGATTCAGTGAACTATGGACGGTTCTGGGGTGGGAGAGAAGCAGATTTGCGCCTTCACCCCAAATTTAATGGCTTCCAGCTTTTACCAGCCTCATCCATCGGCTATTAATATGTGGGGGAGACAACGGAACTTCTGTTCCAAAGTCCTTCAGGGAGCCGACGAGTTCGTAAATCTCCGCCCTGCCTTTTCTCCAGCCCGTGAAATTAGTTAGGGCCTCTTACTTCTCCGTCTTCTTCTTCACTGGCAAAAAGTCGGTAGTTCCAGCCAGTGACCGAATAATTGAAATGTTGACATTTGCCTTCCCTCGACTCCGTTCCAATGAAGATGGACGGCTGGACCCCGGGCCGGACCCCGGGATGGCTTTAATTTCGGATTGTTTCGCCCTCTCCTCCACCTCCTCCCCTTTGTTGGTGCTGCAATTGTGCATTAGCCGAGACCCTTGAAGGGGTGCAACCGGGGCCGTTACTGACAGGTCGTAATTTACAGGGCTGACAAGTGCAAAGAAGGGATGAAGCGGAGGAGAAAATGGGTTACATTTACTTTAGTCCGGACCTGGAAGAAGAAGAAGTGTGCGCGCAGACTACAAAGAAGACTGCGAGTATTCTTAGGAATCCAGACTTTGTTGTCTCTCCTCAGAGTGGAACTGTTACAAAAGTCATACCCCGAGGAAGCCGAAACTGACCTCTCAGGCCTTCCCTCCCCGGGCAGGTTTCTTTTTTTGCAATAGCAAAAAAAAACCCATGAAGTTCATTAGACGCGAATTGCTGAAATCGTGACTGTTCTTTGGGCTCTGTCCGACCACACACGCGCACTCTCACACGGAGGAACGCACTATTTATGAGACAGTTTTTTTTGTCCGGAGGCCAGGGGGAAAAGTTGTCCCTCCCTCGTCTGTCTTGACACAGCGAGCGGTTTTTTTTTGTCTGTCCAAAGAATGCGGCATCTTTATGAGGCTTTTAGCAAAAACTGGCGTTTGCTAATTCGCTATCATAACTTTCGGATAAAAGGTCTCGCAAATGTCAAAGATGCTCGAGATGAGCGTCAGAAAATGTCTGGAATGGACGTCCGCTGCTTACCTGACGATCATAGACTTGAAGTCCTCTGCGAGAAGGTCGAGATACATCTTGTCGACGAAGGGCACGTCCTCTTCCTCCAGGCCTTCGGCAGTCACGGGCGGCAACTCCGGCGGCGGCCCAGACGACGGTGAGCGGAAGGCGGTGGCCGAGTGGTCGCTCGGGTGGGCCTTGTCCCGACTGGGATTCATGATGGAGGCGGCGCTGTTGTTATTGTTGGCCGGGTGCTTGCCGCCAGTCTCTGAAGTGGCCAGGCGAGACCTCGGTCTCTTGGTGACAGTGACCAGGTCGCAGTTGGAGCAGGCAGACGACGATGAAGTGGACGGAGGAGGCCCCTGCGGGGTCCAGATGAGGTTCACCGACGGCGAGATCTCGCTGACGATGATTTGCTCCTCCGCGTCGGGACAGTGGCGATGGTGACGACTGCCGTGGGGAGACGATGCTGGTGGACTCGTCCTCCTCGCTCTGGGTGAACGTTCCAACGGAGACGAACAGTCGGACATGGTTTATTTTCCGTCAATGCGCAACGTGTGCTCAATGTCTGCAAGGAGTAGGTGGAGGCGGCCGGCAAAACGCCGCGTGCGATTCGCAAAGTCTCAACAGTCACATTCTTCTGTTACACTAATAATGATTAATAAAGAACTATAATTAAAATGAATCAGCCTTTTTCTCTCTCCAAAGAGATGGATGTGGTTGGTTGTCTAGAACCGAATCTTCTTCTTTCTACAACTATACGTATGTACAGTAAACGTCCGCTACTTAAAGTTACGTGATATCACAGCAAGTCTTCAGTCTTCTCATGGCAAATGACAAAACGACCTTTGCAGTTCCTTCAGTCAACACACTTGAGCACCAATTCAATCCCGATCAAGTCAATTCTTTCTGGGACCGACTTTTTATCCGTCATCTCTGTCTCGTCGTCCAACAATGAAGAACCTCAGCCTTTCTTTTCGCAAAATTCGTTGACGGTAGACAAGACTTCTTCTTCTTCTTCTGCTCGGACAGATTTATGTCGTCCTGTCCCAAAAATTCGCCGAAATTCTCCGTGAAACAGAGGTCGTTCAGCGCCCTCTCACATGTCCCTGGCCGACCCCGACGACCACGTGTTGTCGTCGCACCACAGACATTTGTTCGTACTCGTCGTCCAAGCTCGGATTTCGCAGATCGTCGTCTCTCCGGCCCCTCCGTCCTGTTACGCGGTTTAATAGCAACTGGTTCCTCCGTCCCTTCCCTTCCTCCGTCAGTTGGCTCGCAAAATGGCAATAAAATTTTGCCCGTTTTAGCGAGGGTTAAGAGAAGAAGACGAAAAAAAAGGGTTAGACGGCCTCTGGGCGAGGGGGGGGGGGGAGGAAGGACTGAGGGGTCAGGCTTCAATGGATACTCGAATACTTTTGCTTGTCTCCCCTACGGAGGGAGGACTTTGAGAGAAAATTGAAGATAGATTAAAATGAGCTTGAGTCCAATGAGTCACACATACTGCGCCAAGCATCAACTGATGCGTGTCTTCTTATACATGGCTCCTCCACTTGTGCTGTCTGTCACCACCGCCACCTCTGCCCGGAGTGCTTGGTCTCGGCCCACGCTCATTCTTTGAGTCACACACGATCTTGATTCCGTATGCGAAAGGTTTTTTTTGGCAAGGATTTCTAGCTGACAGGATCGATTTCATGAGAGTCGTAAAACCCTTCTTTGCTCCGTCCAATTTCTTCGTCTTTTTTCCCCCTCTCCTTACTTAACTGATTTCTTTTCAAGCAATTTATTCTTTGCAAACCGTCGGTGCGTGAAGTTCGTCCATTCTCCGCGCCCCTCTGAGCAAAAAGCTAATACAGTGGTTTCGGGAGCACCCTGTAGTACTGCGGTAAAGGACGCAGTTTTACCGCCGCTTTATATGTGAGACTGCGGAGGAGGATGACACATTTCTCTTTTTATGCTTGTTTCAGCTCTGCGGCAGGAAATTAACCACTGAAGACTGCGCGAATTTGAAGAGGGGAAAATGACGTCGTCGGCTTCCAAATTTGAAAGCTGTTCCTTCTGTGGGAAGACGAGAACAACGACGACAAAGCTAATGAAGGCGAAAATGGTTCCTTCTCACGAATCTCAGGTCTATCCTCATTTCTCTGTAGCTCCCATTTTTCTTCTTAATTCTTTTTCTTTTTTTCTCCAAAGACCTAAGAGGATCACTCAACCCTAACACAAGTATGAGTGAACACAGCTGATGATGCACTTTTGGTTGGTGCAGGATGCACCCGGTGCCACCCAACTCTGACCAATCACTTTTGAACACACACACACATATTTTTGCAACACAGCACTGAAGTGACCAACTTGCGCCACCTCAACAGATCAATGGATGCTCACTCCGCAAGGGTTGAAGTCTGACTAAAAAGAAGTTTTGCTGCTGTTGCTGCTGCTTCGCCAAAATTCCCCGCGTGCGAGCGGGATGGCAAAAAAGGGGGTCTCCGGCCCGGCTGCTGCTATTCGGGCCGGGACAACAGTGCAAAAATTTGCGCAATCGCGGGAGCGAGGGAGGAGGAGAGAGAGAGAGAGAGAGAGAACGCGTGCGCTCTCGCTCGCTCGCTGGGTCTCTGCTTGGGAGGCAGCAGCTTTGGCAAGGATTGGCAAATCTTTTTGCAAGTCCAATGTTGTTGGAACTAAGCGACACTTGCTATGTGTCACTGAGGTACGATCTCGTCATGTGGACGGCGGTGCCAACGGCGCTTCCTCCGCGTGCTGCTGGAGTTCCAGTGGACTTGTTGAACTTGGTCTGGCGCCCTTTGCAGATGGCTGGCACTCCTGTCCTTCTCTGCTCTCTTTCTGCGAATTCGGCTTTTTGGATTTTGCAGTCGCTCTCTGCCCACCCACCCCCCTTTAGGACAGCAGCAGGTTTAAGGCCAACGGCAACGTGGCCAGCCCTGCCGGGTCAACCCCAGCAAAATCCGACTTTGCCGATCACCCTACGAGCAGCAGCAAAGCTCGAGTGGAGAGTACAAAACTCTCTCAGAAGGCTCCGACTATGCTGTGTTTAGCATGCCACTAAAGACTGGGCTGGAAGCTTCGTCCATGAAAAATCCTCTTGGATTTCGCATTGATTCTTCGATTGGGAGGAGGAACGATGATAGCAATGATTTTTTGCCCAGAAAACCTTGCAAATGCGATATTTTTGAAGCCGTGAGAAAAGAATTTGTCACCAGCAGAGATTTATCTCACGAGAAAGACGCACATGTTGCTGGCACAAGACGAGCTGGGGACAGTTCGAGTACTATGAATATCTGAGCAGCTTTATTAAGACCTGACTCGGACGTACTACAAGTTTGCATTAGTTGGCAGGACGCACACACATAAATATCACATAAGTATGTACATAAATATTTCTCATCCGGACAGCAGCGACTTCCCCGAACCAAAGCAAAAAAAACTAGTAGAATAGAGAAGAATGGAGTTGTAATTGCGCTTGCATACGTAGAAGGAGATGAGAGTGACGACGTACTTGGGCACGACTTCGCACAGGGTGACTCCAGTCATGTTTTACCCTTGCAATTGTCGCATAAAGCGTGTGCGGAGCCACCCTGTCCAGGCGGTGTGACTTTATCCATAAAAGTCAGTGTGTAGTCAAGGAGATCTCATATGTGTGTGTGTGTGTGTGTGTATGTAAAATAGGCCGGTGGGGAGGGAGTGAAGGGGGGTGAATGGCACACGCACACTTTTTACTGCAGATTCGGGGGGTCGAAAGTGGCAAAAAAAGAGCACGACTACGCAGTAAAAAGCTATAGCGTCCTGCTGTAAGTACTGTACGTACTACGTGCTTACTGGCAAAAAAGAGGGGGGGAGGACGACATAGCCTTCTCTTATCCAATTCGTGGCGCAGAGAAAAGTGGGCACATTCTGGCCGAAAAAAGACTTTTTTGTCTGCCTCCCTTCTGTTCCCCAACACTTTTATGCTATAAATGCGAAATTTTATTGCTAGGAGCCAAGTCTCTTGATATGATCTCTACACACGCACACACACACTTCCTGCAAAATGTACGAGGACCAATCTGGATAAAGGGGGGGGGGAGGACGTACAGTCACCAAAGGCGGCATATCAAACAAAAAAAGGTCCAAGTCGTCGTTATGTTTCCCGATTTATTCAACACGCATGTCAAAAAGCGCGTCGCCCGTGCTGGTTGTACATAGGAGCCCGCCAACCACCCAAATTTGAGCCAAAAATCATGCAGCAGCTGCTCGTGCAAACATCACGGTGACGTTTGCCGTGCCGCTCGTGGACGCGGAGTGTGTATGCGGCACTTTTGTCGTGACGTAGCTCTAACCCCGGAGGAAGGGGGTGAACGCAGCACCGTAGCAACGCTGGCTCATACGGACGAGACATTGTGAGGCGCAGTTCAGTACGTGTGAGGACTGCATGCCATAGTTATCACGTTGAGTGGCATACAATTTCGGCAAAATTCGTTCCCTTTATAAAGGCACCGTCCGATCTCGACAGGTGACCTTGAAAGAGTTCTAGAGCCACCAGAAGAAGGGGGGGGGAGCACATGCGAGCAGAAAAGGGGGGTATCATGGCCATCTTACACCCGGACGCTCTGGTGCTGTGTGCTTTTTATATTCTCTGCCATGTCCAAAGGAGTACAATAGATGTTGCCAATGCCTGTTTTTGTTCCAGACGTTCGACTTATCTGGCATCAGCCTGAGCATACGTGCGCGCGCAAAAAAAATTAGCAAAGAGTAATGACGCCTTCAGCTTTGGATCTTCCCCCCGGATGAGTTATGACGATGAGTGCTGATCTCTAGACAGACCAATCTTATTGTAATGGAGGGTATGCGTTGTCAGCCTGATATCTGATTCCTGCTCCGAGGGCCCCTGGACCGATCAGGACCAAACTTGGCGAGAGGTTGCCTGGCGTCACTCTGGAATGCTCACTGCAGAAATGGTTCTTTTTAACCATGACTCAAAAAACAATGTACGACACATCTTGTATGCACACTTCGTCGTCGAGCTGAGCAAGTCGGCTTTTTTTGAATGTGTATTCGGTTATTACGTGAGGTAGAGGACTTTCAAAGTTTGTGATGAAATAGCATGGTAAAAATATCTCTCTTCTGTCATATCAATGTGTGACTCGACATTTTTATGCACATGGAGTCGACAGTTGGGAACTTGGGCGGCATCGGCACTCACAATATCTCCATGTGATCCGTCGTGTCCTGTCCGTCCTGCTGACTTCAGGCTTCTCGTTGAAAACTTTCCAGAAAGTTTTTGCCACGTCCTAATCTTCAACTTGATGCCAAATCAACGAGAACTTCTTTCAAGAAATCTGTGGTCGAAGATGGAAATACTGGCTGCGCGTGCGTCTGTGTCCAAATCAAGTTGTGCACTGCAGTAGTATTTTCGGTCCACATGGCAGGGTTGTGGGGAGACTTTGGACAATTTCAAGTGTTTTAAAGGCCTTAAAGTATCAATCGTTATTACTGTTATTAATCATTATAAGTGTTAGAATTGCTGTTATATTACTTTTGGCGTCAACGTGGTCCGCACCGACCATTCCTGGTCTGCGGGTACAATTTCGCGTGGAGCCTCCAGTCCGAAAAGTTGCGACATCACTGACACGACTTGTCCATGTAAGGGTCGGCATGCTTGATTTGGTGACTTTATCCTGGCACATGGGTTGTGTGTAGGGTCCGCAGTGAGTCCACCTCAATATTTAGCGAAATGTCAAGTGCTGGAGGGGGGGGGGTTCCCCCGGGGCAGCTCCTACATCAGGATTGCGGCAGGCATTGTCCTTGTGGTAGGTGTGCGTGGACTATGGCAATTTTGTTTCATTGGAATGCAAAGCGTCAGCATGAAGGGCTCTGTGGAGCAGCAGTGTACGACCCTTTGGCCAATAGGGGCAGGATTAGGATTTCAGAATCACACTAGGGGGTTGCAGACAAAAAAAACAACAGTTGAACAGCATTTCTGACTTAAATAAAGTGTTTCCTCAATTCCAGAAGCAGTGACTTTGATCATCTCTGTTCATGTTTATTTGCAGTTAGAAAAAAAAGTACCAGATAGCTTTTTTTGCACTCCTTTTTTTTCACTTGATCGTCATGAAACTCGATAGCGCCTTGCCAAATTTGGTGATTTGGGGGTCCGGATGTTCAATTGCTGTCCAGCGAGCAGCTGAGCTCGTGAGGACCATTCCAAGTTGTCTTGAGGGCCGCACCTGGCCTGCGGGGCCGTCGGTTGTTCCCACCGGCTCTGATGATCCGGACTCTCCGATGTTCAATACTGGACATTGGTCTATCGAAAACCATCCAGTCGTTTCGCTTGCTTCCCAACCCTTTTTTTGCGCAGATCCAGATTCTCGCCCTCCATTTTGTCGGTTTTCGCAGTCAAGGAGACCTTGGTGCTTCTACCCCTCCCAAGTTGGCGCCAAATTTACGACTGAGAGCGCAAAAAAGTGGGGAGAAAAGACGAGGGGAAGGGGGGAGAAAAGAGGCAAGCAGATCTAATTACAAGGCAGCCAAATTTCGAGTTTCTGCAAATAGGCAGCTGCTGCTGTTTGATGTTGCGTGTTCAACCAGGAGAAGAAAGAAGGTTGTTTGCCAAAGGGTTGATTTGCTCATTTCTGCATCCTTCAGATCGGTGACAGTGGAATCCTATTAAGCTCACTCGCATTTTGTTTTTTAGGGAAGAAAAAGTCATTGCCATGGCTTGACTATGATAACAGAGCTTAAGCCCCCCCCAGAGCTGCCTTAAGCTGGCTGCCTCGTGCGTTCTGGGGCTCGCTCTACACTTTCAAAGGATGGAAATGTACAACTTTATTAACGTAAGTCAGAAAAAGAGCTGGGATTGCGTGCGTCTTGCTTGAAAAGTCGCACCAATCTCAAGTCAGAATGCGTCTCACAGATTCAGCACGCAGTCATGGTTGCGGACCAAACTGGGTCCTTTTACCGTATGAGGCTGTCCAAGACCTGGTGTGCAGTGATTTAGCAAGTCTGTTGTCATTGCGAGAAAAAAAAGGGATTACACAAACTGTCAGTTCGCCAAAACTGCTCCTGGGGTGTGAATGGACCGAATTCGTCAATACTTTTGCTCCCAATTCTGCATGCGAATGTGCTGAACGCCACCTTTTGCCAGCTACGGACATGAATGAATTGCTCTTTATGTCAAGGCTTGTTGAACAATGAAATTCCGCGATTGTCCACGTCTCTCTCTGCGTGACACACACACATTTTTGCGAGCGACGAGGATGAAAGGACTCAATAATTCTCCCATTTAATCCGCCCAAAAGCCAGAGAATGAAGCCGGGGTTTTACGACCGTTTTCGCGAAAAGTAATCTCCAAGTTCACTGGCTCCGACCTGACCCGACCCGACGGGTCCGATATTTGGCGAGAGATTTATATCTGGGAATAATCGGGCAAGCAGAACGAAGCTCTCGGAGGAGAGGGAAAAAGAAAGAGGAAAAAAAATGATTCCCGTGAAAAGTGTGAAGGGGGCGAAGGAACCCCCATAAACTCTTCGCCATTTGGAGAAGGTTGACTTTTACGCGAAATGATTTGCCTCCACCCGACGAGATCTCCAGAGTTGGCAACGTTTGGTGCTGGCAACAACACAAGTGTTTAAGCGGGAGAGACACAGTTATGTTCGCAGTGGTGATTTTGTTTAGGATGACGTGATTTATCGTGAGTCGTCACACGTCGCGCATTAGGCAAAAAAAAAGAAGCACTTCCGAAAATATTTTCAGCCAAGAAACGAAAAAAGAAATTGGTCCATCGCTCAAGTCAGCATTTCGATTCAGTCACATGCGTGCGAGTCACGCAGACTCTTGACCAAGTCCGACAACTTTGCTCGAGAACTTTGGGGACGACGGGTGTTTGAGTCAACGTCCACATGTACGGGGAGCAGCAAACTTTTTGTCCTAGCAAATTTGCAAAAATTTCCGAGACTCCAAAGTTCTCAAACGTTCAGCCCCTTAACTTGGCATTGTCAGTGGAGCCTTTGATGACGGACAAGTAGTTGTAAGCTTTAAAGGCTGCCTCTTCCTCAACCCCAGCGAAAACACCCCACGGCGACTGCGAGTTCACGTACTTGTGTGGTGAAGTTTCCTCCTAGTCGGCAATCCTGCGTCCGCCACCCCCCTTGGGCAATTAGGACTCTTTCTCTGTCACGACAATTTTTACCACATGGGAGAGGAAGTGAAAATTCACCCGCGGTCCTTGAAGGGATCAAGTCTGATACGTACGAGCAAGTGTGCAATGTGCGGGTTGTTGTCAGTACAGAAAGAAAAGATCTGGCATTTCTTCAATACTAATAATTGCAGGAAGTGTTGTAGACTTGTGACTTTGCATGTGTCCTCGACAGCCTCGACGTCAGACGTGACCTTTGGGGCTGCGTCCATGGAAAATCCATCTGCAGTATCTCACTGCACGTACTTTTATTGTATCTTTCTGCCGTAGCACGCATCACATCCACATAATGTACTCTCCTAACCTTTCTGCGGATTCTTATTAGTCGGACCAAAAAAAGGAGGACTCCGCAGACCAGGAGAAATGCAATTTACCGGTAATCTTGCTGTCGAGTACGTACGCTACACCTACGAATGTGTAGGTTACAGCAGTACGTACGCAGTTCAGGATGTCTGGATTAGGGCCATCAATCCACTAATTTCAACCGCCAGACACTCGTCGAGAGTCCCCCCGACACACGAGCCCGTCTTGCAGGGCTTATTTTTTTTTGGGGGGGGGGGGGAGCTTTGGCGGAAATTCAGTGTGTATGCAACTTTGGGTGGCTCCGTGCTGATTACCCCGCGCGTTGCATGGGTTGGGGAATTCCTACGAGACCTGACGACGACACCCATATGAACGAAGCAGCTCAATATGCGAAAGTCGTCACATTCTACTCTCGCTGACCCCAATAGTGAAGTTTGCTCAACTGATCAGCAAGTGCTGACTTCATCTGCCCATCCTGGTTATTGTTGCTCCCTCGGTGGCAAGAGTGAGGTGAGTTTGTCTGCACGAGTTGGTTTCCTACACTTGTGAGCAGAGAAAAAGAGGCCCCAGAGGGCTCGGTGGAAACCCATTTAGCGTTGCCACTGATGCCATAATTCGAAAAATGCTCGTTAGTCCCACTGAGGAGGGAAAGCGCCGTGAGCAGACTCAAAAACGGCACCACTGGAGAGTAAAGAAAGGACTTTTGAGCAAGAAGAAGCCTTGGGCAGAATGGGGAAACGAGTACTTGGAAGTGGCACTATTGAGCTGGGACGTCATTTTCGCCACTGCCGCTGGCCTCGCATTAAATATTCAATTTTTCGCTCCTTGCCAGTGCGGTTCTCCACCAGACACCGCGAGCCCGCCAAGTGGTTGCCTGGTAGAGCCTGGGTCCAGCGCCACCTGCAGCAACCTTGATTGACCTGTCCGATGGAGTCGCGCGTCATTAAACTTGCCCCCAGAGACCCAATTTGCATGGTTTTGTTGTAGCTCGACTTGAAAGAGGTGCGCAATAGCTCATCCTTTCATTCCTGGAACAAAAATAAGCAGGGGTCCGGCAGCTCCACTCATTATGGACCTGAATGACCCTGTCTCAAGGCAATTTTTGGCGAAGCAGCCCCGTGCAGAATGGGGGTGCTTCGCAATCAGCTGTAGCTGCTGCGGTAGGTAGAACAAGGGGTTAAGGCGCACTCACACCAGAGGCGAGTGAGGGACACCCAAAAAAATATGTATCAAAAGCTACCTCCTCTTTTAGTCACAACTGACACAACCTCCTTGGAAGAGGGGGGGGGGTCCAGATCGATCATTCTCCAGGTAAGTCAATTTTTAGACTGACGCTCATTTTTTTTGCGATAATGAACGCTTTCCGCGGCCCATCCGACACCTGGCGGCCTTCAACAACGAACGCCTCGCGAAAAAAAAAAGCTGGCGAGCCCGAGCGTTGAAAACGGAAGGCAATTAGTCGCTGGCTCTCGTATTTGTGAGGCCTCCTTGTCTGCTATCTATATTCGCTACTGTGGGGAAGAAGAATGGACGCTTCTGACAAGTTCTGCAAAACAAAAAGTCTCCTCCGAAGCTTCCTGAGCTGGTGAAAAAAGATTGGGACAGGTGGCTGATGTGTGCGTGTACCTGCCAAGTCGGTCTTGCAATTGGCAAACAATGGAACAGAGAGAATTGTGAATGATCGTTCCCAAAGTGCTCAGCATACGTTTCTCATATTTCCAGCAATGGGTGCGATTTTTTTTTTGCCCTTCTTCAGTGCGGTTCTTCCCCCAAGGAACGACTCAGGCTAATAATCTTCTTCCCCCTGCTGAAGTGGACTGCAAAATTTTGAGTAGGATGTCGTTGTGTAGCAATAACTCTTGAGAAGCACCACTGCCGCTGGGTGTCCATAACGACATGAATAGTAATAGAACAGAGGAGAGTAGCTGTACTTAAGCATGGAAGCAGATCTTCTTAATTATGCAGAGAAAGAAGAGAAAGATCTCGTTCTGTACCCGCCAATTCCGGCGTACCTGGACACCTCCACTACTCACCCCCGAAAATTACCACATTTCAACTTTGGCCTTGCTGTGAGTATTGAACACTCGGCGTAACCTACAAACGATTTCGTAAGTGTGAACAGCTTGACTGCGTCATCGAACAGCTTCTTACGGGCTGTGTCAACACACAACTGATACTGCAGCTCTGATGTCTGTAGACTATGAAGTACAGGTGTGTTTTCGGACAAGCAGAACACCTTTTACTTTTTCCCAATGAGTCGCTCGCTGTTTTTTTTTTCATTGTCAAATCCTGAGATCTCTATTATGAATTAGGTTTATTCGCCGCCTGCCTCGCATTCAGTGAGAGAGATATCATTATCACCAGAGCTCTTACGTCGACGAATATCGAAGGAAATTGCTGCTACGTTGGCGCGTGCAGCCTTCAATTACCCACGCAACAACACTGGGGAGAGAAAAAGAGGGAAAAAAGTAGCAGAAAAAAGTAATACAGTGAATACGCTGTATGCACAGTCAGGCTTTGCTTTGCTCCATTTGTGCAGTATCTTTCTTCACGCAAAATCAATAAGCCTGCGACTTCTATGAAGTGCATTTCTGAGGAAGCAAAACAAAAAAAAGGAGGAACTTGATGAAAACCTCTTGTGTCAGGGGAAATCTGACACTTGATGAACCTTGCTGGGATTCCAAGCAGAGAGGAGCTGTTGACCTTATTGGTCACTTCTGAAGAGGGAACCAGAACAAAAAATAGTCCCGTAAGCATCCGAGTCTCACGTTTCCTGGGTGACTGACGAAAATTAACCAGAGCTTAGACGCTGCAAGAGGCTAAAAAGCTCACTCTTCCCCTTGACTGGCCACATTCACCCATGATGTCCTTCTGACGAAATTCCCCTGGCTGCATCCCTTAGCGTGCGTGTCTGGACTGTTACGAGCGGTCCTTTTTTTAAGTACTCGTACTCACTGTATCCATAGAACGTAAACGCCAGAGCACCGAGGCTGTATCCTGGGCCTTTTTTGTGGTCCAGGCAGAGACACTTTGCCTCCCGGAAGCAGTGCGTACAAATGAAAGTACTAGAGTCGAACAGAGACAACTGTAATCCCCCCCCCCCCCCATATTCTTCTTCGCCCAAGCGCAGCCGGCTTCCCGGAAGGAAAGGAGGACTTTCATTGGAAGACCACGAGAGAGCAAAGACCCTTATTATTCCGGCATTTCATACTCTTTGACATGATTTAGCGTCCGTAACAACAGCAACAGCAGCAACAACAACAGCAGCAGCAGCAGATCTCTCCCTCCCATCTCGGTTCGTTAGTCTCATTTGAAGATTCGACGAAGGAGGAGCTTCCCCTATCCTCAATTTGATGTAAGCTGAAAGGAGGTTCAAAGCACAGCTTGATTGCACTTGCAGTACCGGTAGAGGCTTTTAAATCCAGGGGGGAATGATGCCCTGGAGGGGACGGGAACAAAGTGCCCACGATATTTCATGCAGAGGGGAATTTTTGAGCACTGCCCATTTTTTGGGGAGGAAGAGGGAGATCGTGGTTTCTTCGGGCGGGCCAGATCATTAAGGCAGTGCACTTGCGCTACCCTTGCAGTTGTCACAGTTCGGGCTGTTTAACAATCATGGCTCTTTTCCTCCTATCGTGACTCACTCAGACTTTATTGAAAATTTCTGTCACGCTCAATTTTCTCCCCCTTTGGGTCCGAATAAATGATATCCCCTGAGCCACGGCCGCCGTCACCGCCGCCGCCGCCGCCGCCGCCACGACTCTTAAGGCGCGCTTTGCTTTTCCTCTCTTCTCCGACGTTGGCTGCCGAAGCCATCTTGGCTGTTGCTGCTGCTGTTGGTGCTGTTGCTGCTGTTCCTGCCTGAAATGCATTTGGCAGTGTGGCTAAAAGTGCATCGACCTCAGCTGCGTTGCAGACGTCTGAAAAAAAGGAAGGAAAAATAGTGCTGTACGTACAAGAAGGGGAAGGAGGAGGGAGACGCGCACGCCTCCATGTGTTTTTTTGGGGGGGCGGCACTTTAAACTTGTCTGGGCGTTCTTACCCTGTTGCATTCTCTGTCGTTCTTGTTGTTTGTTTCCCCATTGGGGTCGTAATTCCCTCATGTCTGACTGTTGCTGCTTCGTGTCTCACTCACTCAGCCAGCGCTAAATCTATCAAAAAAATCCCACTGTCTTTAATTTCCCGCCGAGCAACTGACGTCTCCTTTTTCGTCTCCGATCCCCCCTGTTTTTTAGAGCTGTTGCTGAATTATAAGTACTTCCACCCGTTCAGATATTCTTTCTGCTGAGCATAAAAGGTCTCTCTTCTGTAAGATCTATTGGTGCGCAGCCAAATCATATTGTGTATATATCAATGTGCGCGTATTTCTCCTGTCCATATGACGTTAGACACTTCAGAGAAGTCGCTGCGAGTGGACGAGCACGATACTGCAAGATAACGTACACAGTACTCGCACACACACACACACACAGGGTAGATCCGGTAATTTTCCTGTAGTGGCATGTTTGTGTGTGTCAGTCTGAGCTAGCAGCGCTGATGAATGATGCTTGCGCACGTCTCGTCGTCGCCCAAGCAAACGAATTTTTTTTTTCGTCGTCTCGAGGGCAAAAAAAAGGCCAGCCAAGGCCAAGCCTTTGACGAGGCCTGGGCGTGCAAGCGCGCGCGTAGCGCGCGCACTCGTCTGGCGTACTGCGTGTTGTTCATTAAGGTCTCTTCTTCCTTGTCGTGGCTCATACCGAAGTCTTACTTGGGCACACTCATCCCTGGTCTGGACTTCAGCTTCGTCCAGACCTTGAGTGCGTGCAAGTATCTATGTTCGTCGGAAAGCGTCATTTCCGCCCTTTTTTTTGTATGTATGTAAAAAAAAAACATGAGAGAAGAAGCATCAAAGAATCCGAGGGGAAGCGAGAGTCAAGACCCCCCACAAAATCATTGGCATACAAACGACGGCGATAATGAAGATGTGAGCTGTATGACCTAAGCTGTGCTCTTTCTCCGCGCTTTTTTCCGCCCTGTACGACATCAGCATTCAGACTGTGCATTGCTGTATTCACAGACAGACAATGATGAGCGCAATCTCCTTGGAAACAGCAGCCAGAGCATGCTTGTACTGCTGTTTTCCCAAGCCGAGGAAACTAAATCGTCAATGATTGGCACCCGCCCAAAAGCAGGCAGCAATGTGTTAGTGAAGTGTAAAAGCGGAGTAAGTGTATGATGGTGGAATGAGCAGTGATGATCCCTGTCTAAGGTCTGTCTGCGTGCAGTCCAAATACGCAGTAATGGGAGGATCAGCGCGCGTGATTTGGCATCGACGTCGGAGCAAAAAAAAAAAAAAATCCCCATTTTTTGCTGCATGTCCTCGTCCTCCATTTATCTGTCGACACCGTCTATGGCACTAAAGGAAAGGTATTTTTCCATCGACGCAGGCATGTACCGGGTCTGGGAAATCGCGCTCGTACGAGGGCGTATCAAGGCCAGACATCGTTGGAGGAGATTAAGAGTGGAAGATAACGTTTAATTATTGCCCCTCCACTCCTGCGGAGATGCAACATGAGGCAGGGTGGTTCGGTCCAGATTTTTTTCTACAATTGTCTGCAGCGCTGGTATTGCTCAGTCAGGCTCTTGGGGTACAAAGCACCAACAATTCGGGGGCTCAGCCCAACCACAAAGGTGCAGGCGCAGTACATAAGTTGCGTACGTACATGTCTTCTGCTGCTACTTTTTTTCCACATGCCCGGATAAGGAGCTTAAGAAGAGAGAAGAGGCTCTCTGAAAACGGTCGCAGAGATGGGTTGAAGTGCAGAGTTGACAATTTTGCACTCGTCCTCGGCAGAGGTGAACATGAATTGTTCACTGCCATAACGTCGCATTGGTCGAAGACAAACTGTTCCTCCCTGAATGATGACCTGCTTCACTCATCCCCCCCGGACGCTGACTGCATCGCGCCCGCCAGTTTGATTGGCAACTCTGTCGTCATGATGCACCTCTTGCTCGACCCCTGGTGGCTTGAAAGTGAGGAGAGAGAGGGTGCAAGGGACGCTTTGGAAGCCGCTAACCTGGAGAGAAGGAAGGGTTCACTGCACTATCATTGGACATGGGCCGTTGGAGATTCTTCTTGTCTCTCGACGTGCATCCAAGATTCTTAATAACCGACTTATGCTACGTTTTAACGGTAATTGATTAGTCACGTAGGTCAGAGCAGCCATTAAAATACACCTGCGTGCGAAGGCTCCTCCGCTGTTGTCGACCTTGCACTGCAAACACGCTGTATTGAGTGCGCGTCTCCCCAGATGCAGCTTGCACATCACCTAAAACAGGGGCAGAAAGGGGGGGGGGTTAGACGGTTGGGGTTAGGCCGTGCACGCACGCTTGGGTTATGTAGCTGGCGTTGGCTGTCTGCTCCAATCAAGAATCGCCGTTGCAGCCGTTGTTCTTGTGGTCTGTTTTGGGGGAAAAGAGGAGAGAAGTGAGTTGGAGATTATCGAGCGGCATGCAGTTTGCCGCAAACCGGGCAGAAGAATCTCACCAATCGTTATCAGATGGGGACGGACTTGAGGAGGGCCATGAACTACGTTAAAAGGGTTAAAAGTGGCCGTACTTGCTCTGGCATTTTTCTTGATGGGGGGGGGGGATCGACGGCAATTACGTATAAAAAACGAGACCTCCCACGAGTTCAAGGCTGCTGATGTGTCCACATGCAGACACGCACATTTGGCGCAAATAATAAAGGGTTGGACGCAGGTGAATGACTTCATAAAGGCTCGGTCGTCGTCCTCCAGCAGTTGGTGAGCGGCGGGCGGAAGAGAGGGGGGGGTGAGAAGAAGGCACTGCCCCCCCGATAATCTTTCGATGGCTAATGAGGACTCATGATGATGCTTTGGGAGAGGATGTGACTCCACTCAGTCAAAATCAACTTGCAGCAATGGCTGATCGGGCTGCTGCGACCTGGCCCCGAGCGCACACCAACGCAGAGATACAGAAAGAAGATCCCTGGAAAGTCTAGGTCAGCTGTGGTATTATTCAATGTCCGCCCGGTGCCATTTGATAAATGCAAGCCATTTTGGGCGCTGCTCGTGACGAACCTTTGGACACAGGCTGAAAACGCCGCGGACGAGAGCGATGATCAATGGAGAAATTATGAGTGGAATAAGCCAAAACAGCGAGGAGGCCAGAAGTCCAGTAGTCTGTACAGTACAAGTAGGCGACAGAAGTTTTCCCCCCACCAGATCGGCGAGATTTGAGATGTCGTCATGTGCAAAGTGGGGGAAAGCGGTTTGAGTCTGGGTAACACGAGCCGCGCCTCTGGGAACTCCTTTTTTTTGCTTCGTTTTTTTCCACCCCTTAACTTGACGTCTGACTAATAAGCTCTCGCTCATAGGAGTGCACATGCTGGGCGAGTACAGTGGGGAGAAGGGACCAGATTGTGAGCAGGAGTACACGGACAGCATGTCGATCTTGCTCGGGCTCCGCTGCCTTTTCTCAGCCACGTATGCAATACACACACGGGTATATCACAAATTGATTAAATGGCCTTATATGTTTTTTATTCTAGTAGCAGAACTTTCTTTGCCCCACTTAGTGAGTCTCTTTCGTCCTCCTTTTTCTCTAGTCCTTTGTCGGCCTGACACCGACAATGAATACAGCTCACTTAACCCCATTCAGAACCCTCTCGAATCAGACAGGAGAGCAAAAGTAGAAATCAGGTCCACCCCAGGAAAAAAATGTCCCCAAATCTAGCACAGAAGAGAGAAAATACACATAGATCGGCGAAAAAAAAATCGTTAGAGCAGCGGCAAAAAAAAAAAAGAGTCAACCGAAGTTGCTGCCAATTTTTTACTGCAATCCCCCGCTGAACTTTTACTGGGCAATTGCACTCAGGGGCAAAGGAGAGGAGGAGAGTGAGAACCCTGTCAGGTGTGTGCAGCTTGGACGAAAAGGGGTAAAATATGCAGATCCGCCTAGGAAGAAGACACCGAGGGAGCGAGTTATGAGAGGGACAGGCAGCAAAGGCATGAATGCAACTTTGAGTGGGGGGGGAGCAAGTTGTAGAACTTATAACAACAGGGGGGGAGGGGGGAGGGTTGTTGCCACAGTTGCTCGGCCAGACAACTGGCCATGGGCGTTACTGAGGACAGTGTGGAGTACATACAGTGTGACACAAGCTTCTTTAGGCAGACATTTGTTTATTCTTACTCTTCCCCAAAAATATGGAAGGGAGAGTCCGACTCACACTGCATTTGTCCCTTGCAGCTCACTGTGCTCCTCTCGATCTGTCTGGTCGAGTCGGACTGCAACAGAAGAGAGAGGAGGAGTAGGGAAAAAAATCGTAAAATGCCTGCTGCATTTTTGAGAGAGAATTCGTTGTTTCTTCTGCTGGCAAAGAGCGTAAATAACTCCCCGCTTATTACCGGGCAAGTGCACAACGTGCAGTTGTTGTAGCTGCTCTCGCAGACGATTGGAAAGCAGTTGTGCCCTCACTTGGGGCGGAGCTGAAGGGGGGGGAGAAGTGATCGTTGCTACTATGAACTGGAGGAGCTTTTTCTTTCTCTCTTTCTTTCTTTCTTTAAGAGAAGAAACATATCAGTAGGGGTGCAGACAGGTATGAGATTTTTTTAATACACTGTGCAAACACTGCTGCACTCGAGTCCAGGGACAGCGGGAAGGTGCAGAAGGAACGGGACAGGATGCAGAGGTCTGTTATTTACAATTAGCTTCATCCCTCTCATAATTTAGTTGTCCAAAAACCTTGCTACGATCCGATGAGGCATAATTTATACACCTCTCTCACCCTCTCCGCCCGACAAAACCTCTACGTACTATTTATGGAAGCCCGAGCCATAAATTGTCTTCGCTGTCACAACTACTTTTGGCTTAGGGTGCAGAGGCTCCATCCCCCCCCCCTTTTTCTCTTAACGTAAACAGGACTCAGAGGGGGTGAAACCCTTCTTCCCATGGCCCCAGGGCTGACAGTGCAACGAAGAACAAAAAACAGAGTGCAACAGCTGCATCTGGTAAATTGCAACATGTGCCAAAAATGAACTTGCTCAAAGACAGGATAGATGAGAGTCTGTCCATTGACCAAAGTGAGAATTGCATCTAGTTGCACTCCCTGGTGACGTTGCACAGTTGCACAGTGCACCCCGAGTCACAGTGGGTGCGCCACGTCATATGATTTACGGTCCGTCCCTCGTGTGTTCACACCAAATTTGATACACTGCAGTTTCAGAAGCCAATCTTGCATGCTTCCTTCCTCTCTCTCTTCCCCCACTCTCTGTCTCCCCCCCCCACCCTTGACTTAAAAATTACTCCTTTCCTACCACTTATGATGATCGTAGTCATAGCTGGTGGTGGAAAAACCCTACCAAATTGCACACGAATGCGACAGACGGGAACGTTTAATTACTATTCACGCGTGCATGTCGAAATGAAGTCATCTCTCCCTTGGACATGCACTCCTAATGACATCTGCTGCGCGCAGTCGATGTGACTTACAGTAACACATAAACCTGGGGAGGGGGGATAAGGAAGAGACACTGTTCTCAGACGGCCGAGCATTACTTATTGGGGGAAAAATGCATGTGCAGCCGGCCCCTGGTGCAGTCACAGCCCCCCCGAGGAAGGGGCTGAAGAAGCAGAGGAGGATTCTGCTGCCAGAAAATTCTTCTTTGTGCGTGTGTGAAGCAAAAGCAGAAGAATGTTTAAAGCCTTTTTGTGCCGGCGGCAAAACCCAAATGATCCCAGGCTTGATTTTCTTCTCTGCCTCGGATTAATGCTTAGTGCAGGCAGACATGCACAAAAGAGGAGTGCACCAAGCCGTGCATTGAGAGAGCGCTGAGACGCGTCTGAAAATCAGGAAGGGCTAGGTTTGCCACCGGGCGGGTTGGCGCCTGACTGGCCATCTCCAGGCGTGCAACGGGCTCGTTGTCGCTGTGCGTGCACAGTAGGCGTTCCCGCACACCAGGCTCGGGTTGATACGTAATAGTCCAGAAAATTGACACATTGGCAACTCCTCCCTCAGTGGCATAAATCTACTACGTAGCTCTCACACCCCTGGTTGGTTGGCCTATTGAGCAAGAAGACAACGACCATAATTTGTTCATATCCTCTCCACTCTTCTCCCCCTTTTTGTTCGTACTACTGCAATTGCACGCACGTAATGAGATGATAAAAAAAGGGAAGATTACGCTCAGACTGTTGGTGCTGTTGCCGCTGTTGCTGCTGTTGCTGCTGTTGGCCGCTGCTGCAGCGTTTGCGCTGTTGGAAAACAGGCACTCTGCAGATCCCTGAGAATGCACCAAAATTATACCTGCTGGAGGAAGAAGAGGACATCATCAAGGGTGCTACCAGCCGAGTGAATAATGATCAGGTGGAGGAGAGAGAGACAGAGAGAGAGAGGAGCTACTGCATGCACGATGTGAAAGCAATCTTGCAAATGTACGTACTACACATGTACTACATCCAGTGTTCATGTGCGCCTTTGTTCCTCACATCCACTTGCACAGTAGCAGAAACGACGTCGTCCCATAATTGCACGAATCCGCTCACTTCTCAGCATTTGGAAGTGCGCTCATTGTACAACGCGGGGTGCATTGAAAGATGATGAAGGATATGTGCGCTTCCTCTACACTGTGGGACCGTGCAGTGGGGACAAAAAAGCCAGCCCCAGTGGATGCCGGCAATTCCCATCATTGTCCCAGAAGCCACAAAGAAGTGGAAGGGTGCATTGTGGCTTTTCTTGGCCGCTCGCGTAGCGCAGCAGTCATTTAGCAGAAGACAAAACGAGACCGGAAAAGGGGTTTCCTCGGCGTCCCCAGTTGTTACGTTGCCCCGGAGTCGCTGCTGTCGAGGAGACTCCTTCAGGCAAACGTTGCTCTACTTCAATGTCAAATTACTGAGACCGAGATAAGCACCGGCTAGTGATGGCGTGAATGATGGGCGAAGACACGTTGACTCGCAAACAAAACGCCCTTGAATCTCAAGTAATTGGGCGAGGAGGTCGATCATGCCCACACCGACATGCCCGTCATGAGAGGCAACGACGTCCAGTCCCTCCCCAGCCGGAGGGGGGGGGGGGCACGACGACTTGCACTTGCAGCCTGGCCCCAATGAGAAGCGCCGCTCCCACACCCATTGACTGGCTACACTTGACTCTGCTACTGTATGGGGGTTGAGCAGGTATGTATCCGTATGGGGCTGGGGGTTTTTTTGGTACCCCCATTTTTTACCTCCGTTACTTTACTGCAGGTTATTATTACTCGCTATCACTCGCAGGAATCTCAATTACATTTTCCCTCACCCTTGCGAGTCTCAATTAGCCTCTCTTCCAACCAGAGCCACGGCTGAAAACCTCTTCACGTCGAACCCCAAAGCAGTGAAAATCCTGGAAAGGAAGCAGCAGCAACAAAACCATCTACACAAAATTTTCTCCCAATTTCATTCTTTGTGTGTCTGAGTCTTCGTTTCTCCCATTGCACTTTTCAGGAAATGAGCCCGCAATTAATCTCCGTTCAACTGATGTGAATCCTTCGTCTGATTCAGCGTGTTGGCCATTAGTGGTGTACGTTACACTCCTGCCTTCCCACCTTCTTTAGCTTCTCACATTTTTTATCTGCGGCTGCAATTGCAATTGACTGTGCAAGACTCTACCAGACACAGGAGCGCCTACGAGTACTCAGATCGCTACCAGGCAGAACGAGTGCAGTGAGCAGAACGATCCTGCCCGGGCTTACAGGCTTTTTTTTCTCTCTCTCCGTCTCATTCGACGAATATATGAAGGCGCACAGAGCCTGGAAGTTCCCGACTTTGTCCCTACTTGGGGACGCACAAGGGGGTGGACGAGTGCAATTATTTTAATTACTGGTATTCCCCGACTGTGGCTGCAACAGTGGAGGAAATCAAATGAGCCCTGCTGCTGTTGTTGTTCTTGCTGCTGCTCTGCATTGGGGTGCACACGCAGCAACAACTCGAGTGACGAGAGTGGCAATTCCGTTTCCCCCATGGTTGTTGGATTGAGTGCCATAAAAGATTAAATGTAGTAGCGCTGAGCAGAGACATAAAAAAGAGGGCGAAACGTTGCCTTTTCTTTCTTTAATCTTTACTACTGTACAAGGGTTCCTTCTTAGTTGCCGCTCGGAGAATGATCGGGTAAAACAACTAAGGGGGTGTGCGAATACGACCCCATGACAGCATTCAGCTCTCCGGAGTAAAGTTTTCCACCAACCGCACGTTCGGCTCGGTCGTCCACATGTACGAGTTCGAAACCCACCTCGTCGTCGATTAATCAGGGTTTTTTCTCCTGCCCGAGTCATCATCTTGTCATGTTCCCCCCCATTCTGACCAACTTCTGCTGGGATAGCAAGCAACGGGTGCGTGTATGATTACACGCGGGAGAGACTCTTGCCGACGATTTGTCCTCAGTCTCATGGACAGAAAGACCCGGAGAAAGCCATGCAAATGACTTTCCGAGCCAGGACATGCATTTTAATGGACTTGCGTCGATGTGACTCTTGGTATTAGGAATGATAAAGTACTGCAGGCCATTTCATTACGATGAGAAATGACGATGTCTCTAATGGTATCATTTCATGCATCGTGCTGTACCTTACGGTGCCTGGACAAAAGTTGTACTTAGTATCGTTGAGCGGGCAGGTTGTTATTACAACGATCAATATTCTCAGTCTCCATGCGCGGTACATACGTATGAGTGGAGTGAAGTTTTCCAGCGAGTGAAATGTAATTTATAGTACCATGTCAACAAGGCAAACTTCCCTCGCATCTTCGCCACATCCAGCAGCCCGGGGGTTCCCACCCAGCCCCCCGCTCATCTTCACCATCGACACAGTCAGCCACAGTCACTCGCAAATTGCCACCAACTGCCTGCTGCACATCATTAGAGACGAGAGGGAGGAAGAAAACAATTTTGAGTCACTCGTCGTTCCCCGCTCTGATTTATGGCAAGGAGGTGTGCGGCAGCCCCAAGTTGCTCAGGGTCCGTCATCATCGACGTTGTCACCGTCCATATCGCTGATTGATCTGGTACACCACGGCGGCGGGAAGCAATTAATGCCGCACTAATTGCTTCAGCACCGCACTGCAGCACTGCAAGGGCAGTGCACTTAGATATAACGTACGTGGGTAGATAGGTGGGTGGCAACTGTTTACTTTCGTCGTCGACAAGTAGATTATGCAGTTAGATAAAGTGCGTGCGTCATGATGGTGCACAGATTATGGGCATGTAAGGTGCCAATGCTCCACAGGGTGGACAAGGAAAGAAAAGGCAGAAGCAAAATCCCTCCATTCATCCATCTTGGTCCAACAGAGGTGACATCACGTTCTTTCAGGACACCCTGGAACGAAATGCAAAAATTGAAATATGTTCTCTCCTCGTTTCAGACGGTGATTCAGCAGCAAGCGAAGTAATTAAGGTAGTCCAAGGTATATTCTCAGACTAGGCAGTGAACGTTGAGGGGTCAGGCATTCACACGAATTCTGCTTTTTTTTTTTGAGACTCACGTTGGCCTCACGTGCTGCCTGCTTGGCAGTACAGGCTCGACTCCCTCCCAGATCTGGGTGATATTTTTGTCCGAAGCCCCTACCAGACAGTTCCTTTTTTTTTCGCAGAGCCTCCATTTAAAAGTTGACAGGAAATGAATGTGTCGATTCTGCTCGTTAACCCTCAGCATGTGGGCGAGTCCTAATCCAAGAGTCACATTTTCAGACACACACTTTTGTGAACATTTCAAGCCAGATAAATGAGTCATTGGTCTGCGACATCGATGCAGAATAACAGCAGGTGTGTAGCACATTAGGCAAGACCCAAAGTCGCAACAAGCTTCTTCCCGCTGTTGCCTCCAGAGAACTAGGCCGGCTCGGTCACCAATTGCGACTGAATAAATGTCGTCGTCGGCTTCCTGTCAATGTACAGTAAGTCACGACTGGGTCGTGACTCCCTACGTGGAGCTCGAGAAGACGCTTCAGACGAGGGAACCGTAGTCTCTGTCCTACAGCACGATGGCCAAGTTCGACCCCGTCAGCCGGGGAACATGTCTAGCTTGGATGTTTTACATCGAACGTGAATTTTCTTATCTATCATCTCATTGCTTACCGTGGGCAGTGCATTTGGTGCTGCAGCGCGTTGGTACGAAGGAGCTGCAATTACCTTGCACTCCTTTTTTTCTTTGTAAAGACTCTTTTTTGCAGCGTCATCTCACCGGATAGCGTGAGGCGAATCGGCGACGGACTTTTCCCCCCTTTTGTCCCAAAGACGTTGGAGTAACATGGGAAGAAGTCACTGCATGATTGAGAAAAGAAAAGACATTGGTGCACGTTAAAAAAAATGCAGTCTAAACAGTGTTTTTTGGTGTTTCCTCCCCTCGGCTGAAGCAAAGATTATAACCATAGCTGCGAGACAACGAACACTCCTAGGGCCGACTTGGCGAGCAGAATCAACCCAGTGTTTGTACACGCATGTGTGCAGGAGTGACTCTGGTCTTTCCCTACATTCAGAGCTCTCCCCCCCCCTTTTTTGTCACCCACCTGCAATATGCATCGCTGGCTGCTGTCTCACGAGAAGACACTTTTTTGTGGGGAGACAAAAAACCGCCGCCAGCCGCTTGAACGTCAACAGGGCTTGCATAGGAAATTCGAATCTCCTCCTCTCAGTGCATGTGTGCATGTGTCGCTTCTTATCTATCTCCTCCGTCAGGTGCATTGGTGCGGGCGCGAGCGCGTGCATCGTTAGTCCAGGATGGATGCGGGGCGTGAATGGGTTGGAGTAGCGGACAAAGGATTGGGAGAGATACGGCATACCAAATAAAACTCTCCGTCCGTCTGCGTTTTCTCCCCACTCCTTTGCATGGGAAGAGAGGGAAATGCAATTTAGGCCACGGCCATTTAGGGTCTGGACAGGCAGCCGTGGTTGGCGGAGGCCGACAATGAAAAAGATAAGGGAAAGAAGAGGGGGGGGACTTAGTTGGGTAGTAAAAAAAAGGTAAAAAAAACCGCTATATCCCACTGTCTGTGTGTGTCTCTGCACTCGTACAGACAAAAGTCCATTCGCCAAGTGTTGAGAACACCCCGGAGAAGTGACATCCTCCATACGAAGTCCCCAGCAGCAGTGGACTGCGAGGCTCTAGTACCGGGTGTTTCAGGATTCTTGGTAAATGCTTGACAGCATGAACCTGGAGTGGGGTTACCCCACGCGCTCTCCCCGTCGGACTCGGCGTGAAGAACCATGCTGAACCACCCGGTCAGGTGCATATGGTCGATGCAGTTGTTGCATGCTTTAATCCATCTGTACGAAGGTAGATGGCCAATCAGCTCGCGTGACTCGTCAGAAAAGAGCCCCGCAGTAACTCGCTCAGTTGCCGCCCTGCACTCCCAGAGGCCATATCTCGCTTCAGTTGCATTTCAGATTGAATGCTGGAGAGAGAACGTGACAACACGTTTCACAAGAGGAATTACCCCAACAGATTATTATACTGCATGACCATGATGGTTCCGCCTTTTATACTGGGGGTGCAATGAGAAATTACAAGGCAAAACGTCTCCCCGGGACGGGGGTAACATTACGACAAAGATGAAAAATGTGACTTACGTGCGTTCCCTCCTCGACGACTGGAATGCGTGCGTGCTCAGGGGCTTCTTGCCCGTGCTGCACCCGTACGCCCGGTACGGTACCGTGCAGTGCGGAGAACAAGAAAAACATAGGTCGTATTCTAATGCAAATTGTATACACAGGCAGGAGGTGCAGGGTCATTTTGCCTCGTCTCTTTTCTCTGATAAATTTCCATCTTGAGCCCCACCCAGACAAAGCAGTGGTGCATAAAGCTCGTTTCATTGTGTGAGCAGATGGACGATTGCCTTTCTTCGTCTACCAGTGGATGTGGGCCGTGCCGAATTCCTCAGGGGAGGAAAAGACAATGAGAAATCATTTTTCCCTATCACTGAACAGATTGAGCATCTCAGGGCTTCCTGGACAGTTTCAAACAACGACTCCTCGAATATCTTCAGATGTGGGACTGTATCATAAAACGCAGCAGGTTTCGTGCAAGCTTATTCAGACCTGCAGAGGAAATCTGCAAGTGCTTCGTCCATGCGTACACGTTCTGGAGCGTCGACATTTTTTTGTTACTGTAGATAAAACCAAGAGGAGACCAATCAGTTCTGTCGTGACAAACGACTCGCTTTCCCAGTAATTGGGTTCATCTTCCGACAGAGGCCAAAAGAGCCAACGTCAGCATGCGAATCTCTCCAAAGATCATTCCAGAGACTTGGAGTTGCCCAGAGGTTCCACCTACCAACTGTGCGATGCCTCCACTCGAAGTGTGCGTAGTCTTGGACGTCCACGCATGCGCATAGCGTATGTGATATCATGTGTATTAAGTGCAGGGAGGGGGAGACGGCTTAAAAAATGCGCTCATGCAATAATGTGCGTGCGTGGCTTCGATTTCATGCCGAGTAATGCTCTCTTAGGCCCCGTGTATAGTGGGGGATTCTGGTTGCTGGAGACCCTACAAAAAATGCGTCCCCCCTCCCAATTGGCCATCTCATACTATTGCCAGTGTAAACGCACCCTTGGTAGCAGCAGCAAATGCAGCGCAGAGAGTTTTTCAAGCTGCGTGCACGCAATAACTGATTGACATTTCCTAGAGCAAGCTAATTTGGTTGGCGCAGCAGCAAATTGTAACCGTTATTGCTTGTGCGCACCCTGCAAGAGGTGCCTCTTTTTTTCCCGCGAATTCAAACTAGCTGTCATCCGACAAGAAGGATAAAGAGGAAGGAGGCCTTTCATGACGACAAGGGGGGGGGGAGCAATTTGGAGAGGAGCTGCAAATGCTCTTGGAGCAGCAGGAAGTGCTGCAGTTTGGTCGGTGTTTGCCTGGGCTCCCGCTACTGATGACGCCTCATCTGGAGAAGCTGGCAACAAATTTAAGAAGAGTGGAGCAATAGAGCAGGGTATAAAAAGCACTGAGATGCATCCTATTAACAGAGGCCGAGTGTGCGTGCGTGTACGTTAATCGTCGTTGTCAGCGTTGCATGCTTGAAATGGGACAACAAAGCAATGAGAGAGAGCTTGTGCATGCCTGCAAGGTTTCCGCTTGGGTGACTCTCTGTCTCTCCCTCACACGCACGCACGCACGCACGCACGCACAGCCACTATTTAAGTCATGGCTGCAGCACCAATGCAACCACCACGTTGCCTCCTATTAAATGCAGCAAATGATGCTGCTCTCTTTCAAACGCGAGCGCCAGCGACAAATTTTCGTAATTTGAAAGGGTTTTTCGTGAGTTCACCCCCCCCCCTCCCCCTTGTGCGTGTGCACACCCCAGAGGGGGTGGGGAGTGCGTAGAAGGCTTGAGAACGACGACGGAAGTGTGCTTAAATGTCCCTTCATCCTCCCTGCCTCCGGTGCAGCAATGCTGTAATCGATAGTGCAGCACCTGGAGCAGGAGGAAATTTTAACCAAAATTTCCCAACCCTTTTTTTTGTTTTCTTTCTTCTCCACACAAAGCAGAAATTTGTCCGCCCCCTGCGATTGAAAGCTGCAGTAAAGAGTTCCCGGGGCATCCGGCCAGATCCCGTTATGGCTACCAGACTGTCGAAAAATGCAAGTTTCGTCTCGGAATCTCATTTTCCATTTTCCCTTCCAGCAACCGGTTCCGCAGATTTTCCACAATCAATCGCCGTCCTCCGAGCACCGTCGGCCTGTCCAGTGTGCAGCGCCATCAGGTCAGGGGAATGCATGGAGGACGCCGGGCACAGGTTTCCCTTCTCCCACCGAGGGGGGAGAAGAAAAACTGCTCACGCACATGTGAATGGCCATAGAAAGAGAAAATCCTCCGAATTGCGCTGTCACCCTTGCACATGCCCTCTCCTCCTCTGCCAGGTCCGCCAAGGATGAAAAATTGTGGGAGGTGAGGTAGTGGCCCTCCCTGCCACCTTTAGGCATTCTCCTTCGTTGTCTGTACCATATACGTACGTACGTACGTGAGGGGCAAAGCAGGGATTTAAGTGGGCGTCGCGGCAGCCACTATGACACCTTTCCTCCAGCATTGAGCGTCGCACTTTCCTACATGGCTGAACACTCCTTCAGTGCAGTCTTGTACCCTGCTGGAAAAGTGCGGGCATTGAGAAGAGCACCTGCGTGCGCGGCACGGTTGAGTTTGCATAAAAGTCACAGTAGTGCTCAGTCATGGCCCAAGCAGTGCCACGGCTTAAGAGGGCCAGTGCAGTAGCATTTATAAGGGTTTAAACTTTACTGCTTGAGTAAAGTTTTTTTTTCTTCTCGCCGGACGCACACTTTTGACCTAGAGCATCAAATCGTACAGCAATCAGACCACGTTGGCGCCCAAAGTAACCAATACTTATAATGATTTCCTTGTTTTAACTACCTATGGCAACACCTAAAATCATCCCAAACCGTGCAATGTGTGCTGCAAATGCCACTGCACAATTAGATGCGGACCCCCCGGCAGGTCCCAACCCCTGAGTGTCTGGCTCATATCATCACACTAACAAGGCATTCCTTTCTTCCCAGCACTGTTGTTTGGTACAGCAACGCCACTTCATTGTTGACCCTCTTCTTCTCCCGCAAGAAGATCACGTAGGCCATACAAGGCATGCAGACGGAGCGCAGACGACTGAGATGCAGCAGCAGCAGGAGCAAAAAAGGGGAGAAGGGGTTAGACGCACTTTCTCTGCATTTTTTTACGCGAGTTCAGTCGTCTGGCTTCTACCTGTGACTGTGATGCGCGGTGGAGGAAGGGTTCACTCCCAGGTTCTGCTGCTGCCCGTTCACCTGCAGCAGCATGCAGGCCAGGAGCACGTATGAGCACGAGGAGGGAGACAGGTACAAAGGGGAGGGAGGACGGAGAAGCCAAGATTGCAGCGGTGTCTGGGTCAAGTGAGGCTTCACTGGTGCTCCATACGTAGGTCGTGCGTAGACCGATACTATTTCTCTCGTCTGACCTGGCGGACTCTCAGCGATTTCTCTTTCTCCCCCCTTTTTTTCTTTCCGTGAGAAGTCTGCAGGGGTGGTTGGTTGCCCGGTGGGTTGGTTGATGCTGCTTTTAAACCTCAGGACCACCCTCGGAGGCAAGAAGAAGAACCCCGTGCATAAAAGACGAAAAAAAAGCCCCTCATGCCTCTTTATCTTTACATGCATCAGTCAGCTTTGAAAGCATGCAGGCAGCAAGTTAAATTGGATTGGTGTCCGGGTGCGTGCGTGCAGCATCGCTCTGGGCTTTCCTCGGATGACCCCGGCTCTCAGTCGGGGTGCGGATGCTGCGGAGTGAAGAAGACTCCCTTCTATTCTTTCACGAACAGTCTCATGCTGAGTTCGCGTTTTCCTCTCCTTTTCTCCCACTTTCATCCCCAGCAACTCCCTCTGCCTCCCCCCAGATAGGAACCGTTACATCATCTATAATTGACTCTCGCTGAGGTGGAGGACGGAGGTAGCTGCACCGAGAGTGCAGCATGCAGCGGCCAACAAAGAAAAATCGTGCCTCTGACGGGACACATTAGTCAAAAGGAAGAGTTTCTTCACCCGACCCCACCGTGGTCGAGGAATCCCTTCTTTCTCTCCCATACAGACAGATAAATGTGCGCTTCAAAATTCGTCTTGCTATCTCTCCCTCTCCTTCCAGGAGGGGAAAAAAAGAGACCTGTTGATTTCATGATTTTTGAGTTCGCCTTTTCCCCCCTCACTCATTTAGGTGAAAACCGCCCAGTTTGAGACTTGAGATGTGGAGGGAAAAAAAGCGTTAGGAGAGACACAGAAAAAGAGAGGGTTGCATTTCATTTTTTTTCCAGACACCCAGACGTTGGATGGTGTCTGAGCCTGGAGACGCAAGCAATCTTGGAATTGGTGCAATCCAAGCGAATAATGCCCCTAAGCCTCTCTTCTCCTCTTCCCAGTCTGCTGCACCCCTTCTTTTTTTTTCTTTTTCGGAACGAATGAGCATCGGTTATACTATGCGTCGGGACAGTGACTGAAGCTTATACCAGAGCCTGGTTGTGCATCCTTCAAGGTTTCATTCTTGTACCACCTCCAAGAGTCAACATCGATAAAGATGTTCTAACACTCAAGACTGTTTTTCTTTCTCTTTAAAAAAGAATGAAATGACCATGCCAGACAGTTCTTTTTAACAGACTCCCACTGTATTCGTTAAATGCTGTATACACGTAAACCCCGGACTGAACTGAATCGCAGCTGGCAAGCCGGTGGGGGTGATGCCACTCACTCAAAGGGGATTGGAGAAGACGAAATTTGACTGCCAAAAAGGAGCGTCGTCGGCAGTGGTAAAGGATACGACGACTAAAGAAACAGGGAGGAGGGATCAGTTTGATGCTGCAGGATGCATATGCAGCACCAGCAGCGGCTCAAAAATGCCGTCGTCTCTCCACCCGGGCTGCCAGACGGCGACTGATGAGTGTGGAACTGCTTGCTTATGCGTGCTGCTACTGTACAATGTGGATAATCTCCGAATTAGACCTGACATTTTCATTTTACAACGTCGGACAGAGAGAGAGCCCAAAAATCTAGGACGTCTACATTCTTCCCGACAATTCCATTCTGGCTCTGAGTGTCTCTACCAGACACGCCAAAGCACGGGCAGCGGGACGAGATGGAATCGAAGACACATGCGAATGTAAAGAAGTTCTTCAGCCGGTGATAGGAAAGGGGCCGATGTCAAAGGACAAATGCTGATCATTGCTCAGTTGATCTCTTGCCTCGCACGAGAGGCTCATTTTCCTGGCATTTAGGCATGCCCAAGTCGAGTCATTGTTTGTCGGCAAAAGATATACAATGGTTGTGCAACCAATGACTCCTAGGATTCACATCAACGCCCCAGAAGTCTTTGAATGCTTCCATCATTAGCGCACATCTGGGCGTTGAAGACGCTGAGAGTCACTTTTTTGGGCAATTCATGTTGACCATTACCAGCCCAATGTCCTTGGCCATTTTTGTATAGGTGGCCCACCTTCGTATCAAGGATTCAGGGCTAGCCAGACTCACTCCAAATTACAGTACTTTTAGGTAGGTGACACTTTCATTGGGAACAAGTTTTTGCTCCAAGGTGGCCAAAAGTGGGCACGAGTATTGTTTATCTGACATCAGTGGTATTGAGACATACTTAACTGATGCACACCTAGTGCCGGCATGCGGATTTGAACCGAATCCACACCTATGTAGAATGTTTCACTCAACAAAATCTTTATTCTCACAAATTAGCATCACTGTCGGTGTGAAGATGTTCCTCATCTTGTTTGGTCGAGTTTGCTGCCCAAGATTGCAGGGATAGGACGACAGCACATGATGATGACTGCTCGCCAACCCTTTTTTTGGGGGGAAGGGGGGGGGGGAGCTGCCCATTTCTTCGCAGCAGCCTTGATGCCTGTCTGTCAGTCAAGAAGCGGCACATTGTGTTGGCGATGCCAAGCTTTAGCGCCAAGACTAGGAGAACGCCAAGCTGGATCAGGGGTGAATTCGTTATGTGAAAATGAGATGGCTGCTCTGCTCTCAGTGTGAGCAAGTGCATTTAGCAACGATTGGTGTCAGTCGTTCGTGCATACAGTGGAGTCTCGACGGCCAGACGACGTTTTTGAAATGAGCTCTTCTTCACTTGGTGAGCTGTTCATGTGCTGTCTCGCTCTATCGATGATTCTCGACATGACGATAAATTGTCCGTATCGTTACATCGACAATCCACACAACTGGTCTGAGATGCAATTGAGTATGCAACCCACGCACAACAGATTTATCCATGCACACAAGTAGCACTAGTGAGCGCTGAAGGCAGGAATGAATAGAAGAATGCTAAGTCTTGCGCAGAACGACCCATCTTCTAAGGAAAGAGAACCCTCTTATTTATTTTTTTGCTCTTTCTTGTCTGATTGACAAAAAAACTCGCTGGCTTCTCTCTTTCCCCCCTCTGGAGAATACATGAATTAGATGAGAATGAGTGAAAAACGAACGCGTCTGCGCCGATGTGACTTTGTTTTGTCTGGCTCGCCATTATGTGGCCTATGAGCACTCTCCCATCTGTGTTGGGAAAAAGAAATGCACCCTGGGATAGAGGAAACAAGCAGTGCTCAAGGGCGTTCTTAGGACAGTCTCAGCGGCTGCGTCGACCTGTTCGTTTCCATATACATGCACTGTCTGTAGATGACTCCTTTTCCATTGCTTCACGTGGTGTCAGATTCTTGGGGCAACGACTGACGTGCTCAACCTGACATTTAGTAATCAAAGGTAACTTGTTTTTCATTGGCAGAAAGACAATGCACTTCAGTGCCTCATTGTCAGAAGTCTTCTGTAACTTCATATCGAGGCAGCTGACGCCAGCATGCTTAACATGTCTGGTTAACTGATCACCTCATAGACTCACACGTCAACAGCAATCTCGAGGTCTCGACCACCATAGTCATTTGTAAATATACCTAAAGCCCCAGAAGATTATCTGTTGCTAACCCTGAAGTGCAGCTACTTGTGAGATGCCAACTTGCTGCTCTGCAGTTCAATATGAGAAATGCGTCATGCACAGACTTTGGTCCCATAGTGTGTGGGCCTTGTTTTAATTGCGTGACTTTCGTACAAAAATAGTACCCAAGGAGAACGAGTGGTGGTATAGTAATAATAGTCTCAATGCAGACAGTGGATGGCAAAAAAAGGGTGCAAAAAATCGGTTTCATTTCCTTTTCAAGCTCAGATCGGAGACGAGATGCAACGACACGCACGTACGCACGCACAGGGCAGAGAGGCATTGTTGCTGCAGGGTAACGAGGTGTGACAGACACATCAGCTCCTCTGCTGCAGGAGCAAAAAAAAAAAATCGACTCTAACAATGGCCTCACATCAGTTGTTGGCCAGGCAAAAATCAAATGAATTCTCTCTCTCCCTGGGGCGACGAAGAATAAGAGCCCGTTCATGGGAGATTCCGCCTCCCAAATCACGCGTTTTCCGGGTCTAAGTGCAAAATTGAACGGGAAATTTGGTCCGACAATGAGAAATCTTTGGCCGCAGACAACGTCTGACTTTCCCATCGTACATCACGAGGACGCTTCAATGACGAGAGAGCGACCTAGTGCGGTGGCGTCGCCGCTCTACGCGCACCGTAAGGTCATCTTTTGTGCCTCACACGTCCCGGAGAGTAAATAATTGAGAAACCATTCTTAGGGAAAATCATGCGCGCTCAGCCTCATTTTGCTGACAGGGCCGCGGCAGAACGCGCTAATTATCTTAATAACCTCGGCGGACGCGTCAATCACGGGAGAGACTAAAAATGAAAGAACGAATAGAAGAAGATCGAGCAGCAAAGTTTCTCGTCAAAGCGCAGAAAAAAGACAACAAAGCCAAAACTCATTGTCAGCAATCAACATCATCAATGACAGGGCGCAAAAAAGCACTTGAGCTTTTTTACTTGCGCTTCCTCTGGCTCCCTGTTCTGTATGTGGTGCTAAGCTGCCAATTAAGTCTCGCCTTTGTTTGCTACCTGCGTATATCACTGTTATTATCGCAGCATTTATTATTCCGGTGAGGGGCTTGATGCTTCCCACACCAGCGGCGACATCAGATATTTGGGTAGTCGTTTTTGGACTCCTTCTCCAAGAGTCTCATTTTGCCGCATATCCGAATTAGCCCTAGTGGTTTGACCGCCATCCTCAGGTAAACTAATCGATTTCTGAGCATGGCCAAAACTTCTCATATCCCTTATTCCGTATGCATGATCTTCCGTTGATTCGAAGCCCGTCTGAAGCTCCTCCCCGGGCTTCATCCCTCGTTATCCGGGTCTCTCCGTTTCATCAAAATCACCATCTTCCTAATTTGGCCGAAGAGAGAGAAAATGCATCGGACCGAGACTAAAAAAAACCTCTTGAGGCTTATTTGAACGCCTGTGATGATGATGATGGAGGGCTGGAGATGATTTATGGAGAAGGAAAAAAAATCGCCCGCATGCAGCGACGCATGCACCCAGGTACGTATGGTACCTACCTGTGTACTGCAGGCATGCACACTTTATCATCTCCAGCCAACGAAAGATTTTTCCGTTACACACGCGCAACAGCCAGAGACATCTACGTGACGTGTGGGTTACGCACACACATTTGGGTATTCACTCCACGATCTGCGCTATCCTTTGTTTTGACTGGAGATGCAATTTCCACCTAAAAGAGAGCGAGAGCGGAGAAGAATGTGCTGGGACTGCAGCGTCATCATCAACGACATGCGGAGAGATGGAAGCGCTGATCTATCCAACCCTTCGCTCTGCGCGTTTTTGGTAGAATTGCTGCAGCCATAGACGAATCAGGCAGACATTTCAGGCCAGACAACACAGCTGGCCAAGGCAAAGGACATTAATCATAACTCCACACACAGAGAGAAGGAGGAGAATGAATCTTTTTTTCTGCATGGCCGCGCCTGGTGCAACGAACAGCCAGCCCCAAGTCGGCCAGCCCCAAGTGGGCCAGCCCCGACCCCCCTTTGATGAGAAAAAGGGCGCGTCGTCTTGCAGAAGGAGGACGTCTTGCTGCTGCGGTAATATTTTTGGGGAGGAGGAGTTCTTTTGGGCTGCATTTTGGGCAGCAGCAAGTGGTTATCATCATGATCAAAGCAGCGTCTGGACCACACGACCCAGGTAGGGCTGGGAGGCAGAGGAAATGCAGACAGAGGAGAAGGATTGCCTACACACGCACACTCGCTCGCACGGTAATAGCTCTTGCTGCCCTTGCTGCTCCGGCTGCTGCTGCCAGTGGTCAACCTGTGAGAGCGTTGCATTATATACGTTGCTGCTGCATGGGTCTGGCATGCAATCAAAAAAAAAAGAGCTTCTCTGCACTCACACACACACTTACCTGGCCAGAGGAGCATGAGAGGGCCAAAAAAACCTTTATTGCTAACCCGACCCCTCCAGGGGCTTCTTCTCCCCAGTCCCAGGTTCTTTTTTTTTTTTTCAAATTGCACCGTCATTTCGCTTTGATTCTCATAAACCCCTTCTGGTGAGTGAGGACTAGAAGGGCTCTAATCTAAGGGACTCCAGCGAGAAGAGCCTTTGGGCGGTTGTGGCTCAACTATTGCTGGACAAAACTATACAGTGTCTAGAGGGGGAAAAAGTTTGCTCGTGACATTTCGGATTCCGCTGGCGTCTTGTCCTCAACCCCCCCTTTTTTTCCTCCCATCATCGCAAACGGACCCAAAAAAAGAAAAAAATGTCCCACTTTGTAGGAGTTTTGAGACGAAAGAAGGAAAAGAGCCCCGTTTTGTACCAGACTTTGACTGGAAGTCGCATTTATTAGAGTCATTTATGGAATGGCATGAGAACCTCTGCTCAGTTGACTGATTCATTGACGTTCCTTCTTTCTGCCATGGGTGGGGTTGTGGTGCTTACCTACTTTAACACAAAGGTTTCGTTCGCCACATTTGGCTGATATCACACGCCAACAATCTCTATTTTAGCCCGACGCCTCCCCCCCCCTTCTTTTTTCAGACCTCGCGTGTATCCATCAATTCGACGTAACCCTGTTCCTCTTGCTTGCGTCCGTGTGCATGCACATGCACTGTGCACCAGGACGACGACACACGGTTTAGTGACCGTTCTTTCAGCCGTAATAAATGAAATTCCTCCGGGAACTGACGTTAAAGGAAGAAGAAGAAGAAAAAAAGAGGTCTTCAATTAATATGACGACGTACTACATACGTGGGCCGCAGCGTCAAGCGTACTACGTCAGAAAAGAAATCCTTGACTGCGGCTTATTGCACTTGGAGTGCAGCTATTGCCTCCCTTCCACCTCCCCCCCCTCGGTCTTGCCCGGCGCGTCCTTGTGCGTCACGACGCCGCAGCACCCGTTGTCTTCGTTCGTCAGCAATTCACCTTTTTCTATGCACTTCCGTAACAATGAGGGAGTTGCGATGACGCAGGCAGACAAGAAAGAACGGCTGCAGAAGCCTTTTTTTTAGTAGACAGGACCCCGACAAGCCAAACCTTGACCAAAAAATTAGCCCGTGGAAACATCTGCCAAATGGAGTCCACCGTGTGTGCGGTGGCCCCGAGCGCTCTTAAGACCCCTTTGATGCAGTTGCAGCCACCGGCAATTAAATTTTTATGCAGCCGTCGACCGACGAAAATCGCCGCCGCCAGCACTGAAAATTCTTTTCAGAGTATATTTTCAGCTTGGCAAAGCTCAAGGTGCGACAACGCCAGATATTTCGACTTTTTTTTTCATTTCGCTCATTGGGAAAATCGTCTGCGCTGTTGTACCGTGAAAAGAAGTAAGACCTGGGCTGTTGAGGCTCCCCAAAAATTGCACTCCCAATGCATGACGTCTATCCAGATTGAAAAGCGGAACCAAGAGGTTCAGCAGCTTCTGCAAACATTGAACAGTACGCACATGTGAAATTGTCCCGGGTGCCTCAGCATATTGTACATACAGCTGAGAAATGCATGTGTGTACGAACCACGTCGGCGCAGCCGTCCGTCCACATATGCATTGAAGGGGCAGCTGTTTCTGAAAGATTTTGCCAAAGCTTTATCTTCACCTTCGTACCTACTTTGTCCACAAGCGTGTAGATCATATGCCACGTTCAGAACGTGTACTTAGCCCCGACACGCATTAAACGCGTGCAGTTGTGTTTCAAGCTGCGTCAGCTTGGTTCAACACAAACTTCTTCACAATCGGAATTCGTTCTCGAAAAGGATCGTGGAATTCTGTCTGTCCAACTCGTTCTTCCTCATGTGGCGAGCATTCCCTCAGGTGCTCAAGATAACGAGATGGATGACGCAGACTTGGACAACAAACCATTTTTGCCTAGATAGGGGAAAATACGTATCATCAATCCTATCGTCACGTCATTAGGTCAGGTGGAATCGCAGCTGACCTTGGCTGAGAGAAAAGGTGGGGACTGACACAAGAAAAAAAACCCCTCTTTTTCCCGCCACTTTGGACTAGCTTCAAAATGCCGGTTGTGTTTTTCTTTCTGCAGGCCATCGTAGGCCTGCACTCGAGTTGCTTCTTTTCGGCTTGACACAAAGGATTGTGCGTGAGTAGCGAGGAGAAGGAATCTCAGAGATCAGGAATTAAATTGGGTCCCCATTCGCGTACGTTCCTTTCGTTCTACGCTGTAAATGTGGCTGGCCCATAAATCTCTGGAGGCTGAGAGGATTCACTTGGACGGCCTAACGAGGGCGACCCATTAATACTAACGGAGGATGAGGGTTCTCCATCAAGATTTGCCAGGAATGCGACAAATGGCCGTGGATGAACGTCTCGAGGTCCCTCCTCTCCGCCATCCGCCACAATGGGAAGCCGCAGCAACTCCGAGTGGGCAGCCTCCAACACCAATAACAGACCCACGTCCCACGCACTCCTGCCACTCAAGCCCGGCGCACCCGCGCGCACGTCCCTGTGCCGCCTCCCCCCGTACATAACGCGTATGAGAGGACGGTGAACATTGTGGTGTCTGTCAATCGAGAAATCCAATTTTCAATTTTGACTCTGCCTGCGGTAGACGATACTTTTCTCTGTCCATGGCAGTGCGCGTATGTTCTCCACTGCACGCGCTCTTACTTTTAAAATGCAATCTCCTCTCTCTCTTTGTATTTCAATGCCACCGATTCTCGCTCTACCGATGCTGCAGCAAGACTTAGCAGCAGCCTCCGGAGAGAGCTTATCCAAAAATGAAAATCTGATCGAAAATTCTAAACCCACGGCATCCCTGGCAGCATTAAAAAAAGCGCTGAATGAAATACGGAGGGGAAATCTTGAAAAGTCTCTTTGAAAAGGACAGAGAGAGGATATTCGCTTTTCTCTTGAGCTGGGATCAGAGAGAGAAATAGGATGTACGAGAGGGGACAGCAGACACGCGCATGAAATGGAAGGACATGGGGAATGAATGCAACAGCCCTGGAGGAGATTTGATAAAAATGTGGAAAAGCGGTCCACAGAGGAGGGGGGGGGATTTCATTTCCCCTCCTCCTGCTCCTCATCCCTGGCTCCTTCCACGCAATTTTCCTCCATGATCTCTCTTGGAGCTGGTTTCGGGGGGAAGACCAAGTATTTGGTGAGAGAAATGATCCTTGTTCCACGCAAGCACGCTCGTCTTGCACGCGATCGATGAATTTTTGCAGCGTTCCTTTCCTCCTCGAATGCAACTGCAGTAGGGGCGTTGCTCTCCTTACTGGCCTTGACGAGGAGAGAGAGGGGGGAAAGGCCGGAACGGCAGCACCAGCTGCAGCAGAGAGAATGGAAAATTGAGAAAGGCTCCGCTGCACTTTGAAAAGCAGGGATGATAAATGAACTTCGGGGAAATCGCCACGCGCAAACGACGAAGGAGGGATTCTCGTGAAACTCAAAGCGTTGTCTCGGAAACCATCGCATGCTCTTTGCTGCACTGTACATACGAACACACGTTTCTCGGTGAGTACAGCGAGTACTCAAATATGCGTACGTAAGCCAGGCACAGGCAGTTTTGAGTGCTTCACCACAAATATGACTTCATATCCACCGTGCTGTGTTTGTTTGTATCACCAGGGGACAACAAAATTAATGCGTGTGCGACCACAAAAGGAGTGGCAAACACACTCGAGCGTACAGTACAGAAGCACTCGTTGTACTGTGTGTGTCCTCCAAGGCGGAGACACAGACACGCGATTATCGCACGAGGACTTTTTTGTTTAAACAAAAAAAAATACAATGCTTACGAACTTTACGACTTGGAATCACACGCGCCTTTGCTAGATTACAGTACGAATTAGAACTGTGCATTGGATGAAGTGTCCGGCATGCACGCAGCGTTTGACATTTCGCAGAAAACGTTAAGGACGTCTTCAAGCAGCTCCAGATCGTCATCGTCAACTTGAATCTTTACAATGATTACATGATAGTCGCACGTGTGGGATCCCCCCCTCTCCAGCCTCACTGTCATCTTTCACATCACAGCTGCAATTTGGCATTTCGAAGCATTCTAGCATGTCACGTATGAATGTTCTAGTGTAGCATTTTCTCCTCCTTTGACATTTGGCTTCGACGATGCGCTGACCTACTTCGAGAGGATGAAAAGAGCTTTCTCTCCTGATGCAACTTCAATTGAAGAGCTTTTCATTGCAGGTACACACGCACTGCACGTTGATGTAGTGGAAGAGCTCTCTCTTGGCCCCGACCCACGTCCCCTCCCCCCCCACCACTCCACTCTCGATGGCAGTTTGAATCTCCCTGGAGGAGGGGGGGGGGGAAGGAGAATGAAGAAGATGAACAAGAAGGGAGAGCTGGTACAGAGGCAAGGAATACCTACTGCAGGCTTTTATCCCCTCCCAGATGCTCCTGCACTTTAATCAAAATGCGGCAAAGTCTTTTCTATGGCACGAATACGTTCGTATGCTGCAGTGCACGTACACGCACACAGTGAGTAGGAAAAGGTGCCTGAGGAGCCTGAAAAGAATATGACGACTTTTCTCTCTGCAGGTAGCAGAAAACACGTACGCACAATGTCTTTAAGGACTCCTCCTAAGTGCTAAAAGGGGAACTGCAGCTATTCAACTGCGCTCCATAAGCATGCTGACGTCACATTCGGTACCGAGCTGTAGCTGCACTTCTATAGTGTTTCTTCATCCTCCGCGACTGTTGTTGCTTCAGCGACAAAGTCAACCTGCCAACATCCGAATGGAAAAGTGAATGCGGCAAGTAGCTTAGACTCCGTAGTACAAAGCACTGTATTGCAGGCTTCCTCGCTGTTTCATCTCTCCCATGTTGGGCTTGACGCAGACTTGGGTTCTTTCTCTGTAGCTCCCCTGACCCCGTTCTGTGAAGCCAAGCCCTTTATGAGCTCACGAGACAGCCGGAAGTGGCCGTCCGCAAAGGAGTCCGCTATTATGCCATCGACGTACATGTATGCTCGTGGTGTACTGTACATACATGATCCAACTCCACCTTCTCAGTCGCTCTCTCTGCTCTGCCTACTCATCTACGTAATGAATGCAGCGCGTTCCTGTGCTGAGGAGTCGCACAAGTACACGCACGTAGTCTTCTGTTAAGATACTGTACGAGTGCTATAACGCTTACTCCCTCTCTTTCTCTCCATCCTAATGCAGCTCTTTTACGGTAATTGATACTTCTTTGTAAGGGAATCTTAGATAACGTAGGAAATCTCAGATAACTTAAGAAGTCTTTGATAACTAAGGCAACTTACACAGGTACACACACACTCGCAACATAGAAATTTGGCAGGTGTTTATTATGGCCATAGAAAAAGATAAGGTTGTCAACTCGGGTAAACTTTTCTCTAAGGAACTTGAGGGTGGACATGGTAACTCAAAGTCTTCTTCACTATGGTCTAATTGAAATATTATGATAACCTGGACTATGTCAACCTTTCTCGCGCCCGCAGCTACAGCCTTCAGATTGTTGTGAGGGACCTCGGCCTGGTCTCGTACATCTGCAGATGTCATCTTGCGGGTGTGATGCATATGGAGCTATGTTGAAACACCAGCCTGTATTTTTCAGCACCCAAATTTGAGGGATGGCAGTGTGAGTGCTACGGAGGCAGCGGGGCAGGGCTTGCAACTTTACAGGCCCACACTTCAATGGGTAATAAGATACAGTATGCTGAGGTGCTTCATCAAGATGAGTAGCTTCATCTGATAGTTACATTGATTGCTGCAATTAGTCTGGGTCTTTAAAGACGGTAGTCTTGATGGAGAATTGGTCTAACTTAGACTAGTTGATGTCTACCAAATTTGGCATGTTTTCTCACTTCAAAATTAGTCTGGGTTCTCCACTGCTGTATATAGCATGAGCTGGAACACACCCACCCCACCCTATCTCCAAAAAAAAACCCTGGCTGATCCAATCTGCTCAACTGTAGTCACAGGCAATGAAAATATCATGTATGCTCTCTGCTCAACTTCTGACAAGCGTGGTCTGAGGCATGGAAGAAGGGCCATAGTCTGACTAGACCCGGTATTGGACATTGAGGTGTGGAGGGTCAGTCGGCAGCACTTAGGACTTCAAACACCTGTCAAAAAAGAGGGGTCTCGTGAAATTGGAGAAAGTTGAGACGTGGTCAAGGAGAATCCTACTACAAATTTGGAGCCAAATCAATAAGATCAGTTTTGTTCAGCTCAATCGGAGTAACCTTACAGTCAAAACAGAAAAAGACAGGGTAAACTAAGTTGCGAGATATTTTATCTGATGTTTCGTGCAGATGTTATAATGTACGTACGAGGGAGTGCCACAAGGTTGATCGCAGATGCAGTTTGCATGATGATGAAGACCACTAAATTTAAACCACTTCCATACCAACCTATTTGTTACAAGTGAACTCAGCCATCAATTCTGAAGTGTTAATATTACTGAGTTTACACGTTATTTATGAACGATGTGGTAAAAAAAACGTGGCAACCCTGTTTGCCTCGCGCCGGCAAGCCAGAAGAGAGACGAGGGGACGCCATTTTGGATAACAACCAGCCAAAGAGATTTACCTGAAGTGAAACATCCTTGCCATGGGGGACAGCGACGACGACGGAGACTTCAACAAACGCAGAGACAAGTTCCGCTCAGAGAGGCGAGGATACGAGGGCGGGGATCGCGGAGTCAGCCCAGGCAGTGGCAGCGGACGACGAGAATGGAGGGACTCAAGACCGGGGCCACCGCCACCGCCGCAGGGAGTTTGGGGAGGAAGCAGCAGTCGAGACCGCAGAAGTTACGACAACGGCGGTGGTGGCTACCGGCGTCGGGAGGGCTACTCACCTCCGCCGAGGCCGGGAAGACACGACATGTCGCCGCCCAGCAAGAGGATGAGGGGCGGAGATTGGTAAGTGCCCGGTCCCAACAAGCGCCAAGAATCCGGCCGAAGGTGTTAGAACTTGGTATCTCCTCAGGGATGATCGCTACCACGAGGGCAGCGGTTTCGGTTACGGACACGAGTATGAGCGTGGCCCACGCGGCTTCGGCGGCCGACTAGGGCACGGAGGCGGAGGTGGCGGAGGAGGATCCTCTCAAGACGACAACGTTCAACCGCCAATGATGTCTTTTAAGGCCTTTCTGTCCAAGCAGGACGACTCCATCTCTGACGAGGAGGCGATCCAGAAGTACGCAGATTACAAGCTCGAGTTCAAGAGACAACTGCTCAATGAGTTCTTCGTCAACCACAAGGACGAGGAGTGGTAAGACAAATGCTGATTCAGTTACTGCCATTCAAGCTGGTCATAAAGTCGTACCAAGAACTTGCTGATTTGATTTACAAACTTTTGGGAGAATTGCTCATAACCGCATCAGCTTCTAATCCATACTTGCTTCCACAGTCCTGAGGAGAGAGACCGCTCTCCAACCAGAGGAAGCAGGGAAGGACCAGAAGATGTCCTCTCCGAGTTGCTACTAGTGACCGTCTTACTCAAGTCGCGCGTTTCGATTGCAAAAATGGAGTGCTCATAGAGAAAAAAGCTGGCTTAAGGAAAGAGATCAGAGATATCCCTAGTTAGGACTCGCCTTGCGCGCAATGCACAGGCGGGAAACCCATTCTGGTGGGCACAGAAATCTTCACATTTCTGTTGCTTTCACCATAGGCAGGCAGCCTTCTCTTGGCTGAAAACTCTCATATCATGGGATATCGCAAAGAGAAAACGAGTCTTTGTTGTTCGTCTCAAATACTATAGAAATGTTTTGTGTGTGCTTAAAAAAATCAGTGTGTCTCAAAAAAAGTGAGCTCCCTTACTCCAGAGAGCGTGAGGATGACGCACATTCCGGCAGCGCACACATTGGTACAGTAATTGTTCCTGTTTTACTTATGACTGCTATCGTCTTCGCCCCATTTTCTACGTACATTCCTATGTATCAAGGACAGCAATTCTTCTTGCGCTTTCTAATGTCTTCCAGACATTCAAGGGGATCTTCCTGCATAATCTGAGTTTTAGGATCCCTAATCTAATGTTTGTGCTTAGGTTCAAGTTGAAATATCATCCTGAGGAATCTGTGAAGCGTCGTGAGGAGCTAAAGGCTGCCATGCTGAAGAGAGTTGAAGTTTTTAAAAAGTTCTGGGACACCAAGCTCTTCGAGACTGCCTCGGTAGATGGAGACAAGGCAGACCAGCTTGTGCGTATTCTAGACTCTGTGGTCATCTTCCTAGAAGGCGGCAATGAGAATGACCTTAAGGTAAACGATGACCCCCATAAGAAGCACCGCATCTGTGGTACATATTATGACTGTGTTTTGTAGTGTACTTGGGTAGAGGCGTCACACGATTGTCACATTTCTCTGTCATTGCTGGCTATGAGTCATAGACTGTTTCTCTGCATTTGCAGATCCTCGATCAACCAGAAGAAAAGCCTTCGAGCAAGGCTGAAGAGAAGAAAGAGGAAGACGCGGAGAAGTCGGAGGAAAGTAAGTCGGATGACGCCACTTCCCAAGTGCAAGATACCGAAGCGAAGGAGATGAAAGTGGAGATCTCTGAGGAGCAGCTAGAACTACAGAAAAAGGCCAAGGAGTACTTGGAGGCCAAGGGAGTAGGAGAGACAGGTGCTGCCACCGCTGCCACAGACCCAGGTGCTAGAGGCAAGAAGAGGAAGAGAACTAAAGAGTACGACGAAGACTCCAGTGACAACAGCTCTGAAGACGAGAAAGAAGAAGAGCTGCCTCCGGGAAAGGAGGCAAAGGAGGAAGAGACAGAACCTAAAAAAGAAGAGGAGGAAGAAGAGGAAGACGAGGAAGAAGATAAGAAGCCCGTTGAGAATGGTCAGGGAGACACAGACGAAGCCAAGAAGGACGAGAGTGGCAGCGTCAAAGAAGAAAAGGTGGATGACGATGAAGATAAGCCTCGCGCTCTTCACCGCACGGCCAGCATATTCCTCCGCAACTTAGCGCCTACCATCACCAAGCAGGAAGTGGAAGCCATGTGCAAGCGGTATCCCGGCTTTCTCCGCGCCGCCATCGCCGACCCACAACCCGAGCGGCGCTGGTTCCGTCGTGGATGGGTCACGTTCGAACGGGAGGTGAAGATAAAGGACATCTGCTATAACCTTAACAACATAAGGCTGAGAGACTGTGAGCTTGGCCCTATCGTGAACCGTGATCTTACTCGGCGCATCCGCACTGTCAGCGGCGTTACCGTTGACAGGAAGATCGTTCGCGCGGACATCAAGCTGGCCGCCAAAGTCGTAACTAACTTGGACAAGAAATGGGGGTTGTGGCAGAAGGAAACTGCTGCTGGAGAAGAAGAGGAGCAACAGCAGCAACAGCAACAGCAGGGGAAGAACGAAGAGGAGAAGAAGGGCGTCGATGATGATAACATGATCGGAGTTGGGTCCACCAATCCTGTGCTGGCCAACATCACCGACTATCTGATCGAGGAAGCGTCGGCCGAGGAAGAGGAACTTCTTGGTCGCAGGAACGATCTGGAAGATGGCGAAGAGGGTGAGGACGGCGATAAGATTGTGAGGGACGAGGAGCTTATACGTAAGTGAAACGAGTGGTGCATATATACTTCTTGAATGCAAATGCGTTTAATTGGTCTTTCGACCTTGTAGGCGTGCTTGACCGCATGTTGTTTTATCTTCGTACGGTCCACTCGGTGGACTTCTACAACCACTCCGAATATCCCAACGAGGACGAGATGCCCAACCGCTGTGGCATCATGCATGCACGAGGGGCACCTCCACCTGGAAATGTAGCTGCCGTCAACGAAATCGACGAATACATCACTGCGTTTGAAAAGAAAATGGGTAGCTTCTTGACACCCCGCCCTAACCTCAGCGAACCTGAGGCTGCGAAGCTTGGGCTAAAGGACGAAGCCGATGAAGTTGAGAAGTTCGTGCAGGCCAACACGCAAGAGCTGGGCAAGGATAAGTGGCTGTGCCCGCTGTCAGGAAAGAAGTTTAAGGGACCCGACTATGTGCGTAAGCATATCTTCAACAAGCACTCGGAGAAGGTGGACGAGGTGAAGAAGGAGGTTCAGTACTACAACAACTATCTCAAAGATCCCAAAAGGCCCCAGCTGCCAGAGAACCCCCAGAACAGAAGCGCAGGTCCTGGCCGCGAAGGCGGCGGCCGCAGCCGCGGAGGACACATGAATGATGGGTCGCATCCGCCACATCCGCCGCATCCCAGGCACCCGCATCATGGAGGAGACCCGTGAGTCTTAACTGAAATCGTTTTTAGATTTGTGTTCTACCAGACAGTACCTAGTATTGCCGGGTAAAGTTGGAGCCCAAATGTCTTGCACCTAAAAACGTCAGCGGGTGAAGCCTATTCACACTGCATGTGGATTTGAGGGTGATGAACTCAAGGTTTGTCAACGCAGACTTTAAGTTTCACGCAGCGGTCTAGTGAGTTTGTATCCACCGCAAGTGCTGGGCTAGGTAAAGTTCGTAGCATATGGGATTAGATATGCAATATGCACATCTGGCTTTTTTGCACATTGAATAGTGCTCATTCAACGTAAAGTATGCACAGATTTTACATGCAGTCGGCGCAGCGCTTGCTCCAGTTGTGACAATGAGGAGCACTGTTCTTACTAATGGGGTATAAGTACCTACATCCCGTTTCTTGACATTGCAGGTACGCCTACAGTGGCTATCCGCGGGAGGCCACTGCATACCCAGTGTACGATGACCGCCGAGACCGAGGCTACAACGACCCCCGCTACGGCGGCGGCTACCGTGGCCACGGTCCTCCCCGCCGAGAATTTGGCGGCGGCTACGGACCTCCGCCACCACGCGTAAGGTGAGAGTTGTCAGATTACAAACTGGGTTGTATCCGTTACTGCTAACCTGCTTACTCGGGTGATCATGTCTGGATCTCTCTCTTACAATGAAACCTTGATCTTTTAGAATGCGTGATAGGGTCGGACCTTTTCCTAGCGTGAGGTGAGATCGTGTCTTAGTGTGATGTGACCCTGTCTTGTCCTCAGTTACCCTCTTGTCCTCAGTCTGCCTGCCTCTTCATGCTTAGCCGTAGAAGCGTCGTATGTTTCTGTTGTGATTTTCGGTTCTGTTGTGCAGCGATAGCGAATCCTATTTAAGCTTCTGTTGGCTCATATTGTTTGGAGAAAGCATGTCCGTAGAACAAAACTTTTTTTTTTTTTACCTGAAAATGGCAATTATGGACTCTTCCTTCTTGCCTCTTTCAGGGTGACTCACTTTGAGCCAGACCCACGGCGAGTAATTGACTACAGCGACGTCGACTTGAACCAAGATGCCGACTACTTTTGACTCTCTCAATCCAGGTGTGTATGATCCTCAAGCAAAGTTCCTACGCCTGTGGCTAAAGTAACCTGAAAAAAGTACAGGAAGCATGCAAAACACACACACACACCTGGCTTGAGGTCTTGCGCAGTTTTTTTGAATGGAGTTCGTAAAAAAACATGGAAAATGCAGTTGCATCCTGTTTTCTTCTAGATACGACAACTTCTCGGGCCCCCCCATGGGTGGTGGAAGACCCATTATTACGTACCGAGACCTGGACGCTCCAAGAGATGACTACTAAATGGGAACGAACTCGTCTTCGCTCGAGAAAAAACGTGGCTTCATTCACTTTGTAATATACCTAGAGATGAGTGACGTGTACACACGAACGTCATAATCTTTTACTGTAATTCGTGGAAAAATATACTGTACTAGTAACTCAGAGCCCATTTTTGCATGAACGGTAGGCAATTGTGTAGGCCTCAAGTTGTTTCAAAGAGTAACAGGAACTTAACTGGGGTAGGCCGTAAGTACATCCTAGGCTGTACGTAGGTGCGATTTATCGGGTGGGAATAAAGTAGGTAAGGCATTTTGAGGTATCCTGACTAAGTTATGCCTTGGCCCCCAATAAGGCTGGACTAGGTAGTAGAACTATAGGATACAGATATTTATGTGATGAAGTCGCTTGTCAACACACTGCTCCTCAGCACGACGTTTCAGATACCCACAATATCCTACAACGAAAATTTCATGTTGGCAGTGAAATGCTTGTAGAAAGTCGTAATGAAGTTAAACATGAGCAGTGCCAGCATCAATCAGTAGAGGAAAGCCGATTGTACGTATGGTACGCACACTTTTTATTGTCTTCACAAAGGACAGTGAAAAATCAGCACATTAGATTTCAGTGGAAACTAGGTCAACAATGATTTCACGCAGCTTGACCTTCGTGTTGTTTTTGAGACGAAATTTGAATGGATCTGGCACCTTGATACCGCACATTTCAGCTTGGAGTGCATCCATCGACATCTATTTTTTGCAGGCGTATCAAAAGGTGCCGGCAATGCTCAAAGACGCCCCGAAAAATGCTAGACCTACTTGATGTACACCCGTCATGTTACAAATACGTCATGGAGGATGTACCCTCACGAAAGAGAAGTGATCAGAACGTCAGCAATGGCTGGCTGCGCCTGTCCAGGACGTCATTAATGATGGACCACCATGGCAGGCTCACGTAGGTTACATACTGACCCAGAGGGATGCTCTGCACTCGCCGAGACTCTCGCCAGACGTGAAAGATTTGCGTGTAGCCTTGCATGGTCCACAATGGGTTGTACTTGGTCTCCTCGAACTCGTCAAGGAGGTCGCCAGCATAGATCTCGCACGTGGCGTCACCCTCAACGAACCCATTTAGACCAGTGCCTGCACCAGGTGGGCGGTCGACCACGCCGAGGCACATGAAGTCATTCAGAGTGGAGCTGGGATCACTCAGTCGGCGCTGGTGACAGCGTCGAAAGCCCACGAGAGACTGTGTCACTGATATTGGAGCAGGAGCAGCAGAGGAGTAGGCTTCATTCACTGGCGTCTCATCCTCATAGTCGGAATCTATGAAGTCCAAGAGGTCTGCCCCAGGCTCTGAGCAAGGTGTGTCCACACCGCCGTTGGCATATGCATCGGACTTCACCTTAGATATGGCGAGCTCTGCGTGCCCTTGAGGCCCCGTCAGGCGTACATATTCAACCCGTGAGTCACCCGCCCACTTGCCACTGAAGAGTGAAAAAAGGTTTGTCTGTGAGAGTCTTTTTCTGACTGTGAGGCTGGCTCTAGCGTCATAGACTCGGCGGACAGCCTCATAGGGTACCGAGGCCGAGAAGATGACGGCACTGAATGCACCGGATGGGTCATCAGCCACCAGCTCGATGCCAATGCTCTCCCCATCCCGTACAACGACCTCACTGAAGATGTTCTCGTAGTTGTCGACAGTGAAGGCCAAATGTGGGTAGGTCATCTCTTCAGTCTCACCTTTGGACTGGTCCATACGCCGGCGACTCGGCGTGGCGTATACTTTCTGGGAGAAACGCTGCAGCACCTATAACGAATAAAGAGAGCATCAACAGCAGTACTTGATCCAGTCCATATTAGTACTGCATGTGTCCTGCAACTATAAAAACGCTTGGTATGCTAGGTGCAGCACAGAGGTACATCGTCCTTTAGTACCTGTAAGTTTTTGGGCGAGGTCCTGGAGCACACTGCCAAAGTGATTCTGTAGTTAAGGTGATGGGCAATCAGGTTGAGGTAGACAGTCTCCTCCCAGTCCACATCGGGGTCGCCGATAGGCAGCTTGCGACTGTCGCGACGAAAAACCTCCAGTGAAAAGGCCTCGTTGCGCATAGCCACCGATGCAGCAGAGGAAGAGATTGTGCCGGATGAACCACAGTTACGCCTGATGAAGAAGAGCAGGTCGTCGCTGTCGACGCTGTCCTGCGGCGCAGCGAACAAGAAGTGGCGCACGAATAGGTCCGTCCAGTAAGTCGTGTTCTTCGACAACATGAAGTGAATAACATTTAGCATACGCATACTTAAATTGCATGAAGGGGCTGGGGTAGAACAATCTTCCCTTGCCATGTGCAGTTGAGTCTGGAAATGTAACCCCCCGTATTAGGTTGCCCTATTGTACCACTACTTCCACAGTTGAATTCAACTTCATGCGCATGTCCAACTCCTACCTGATGATGCCTGAGATGTCTGTTGGCTGAGTGATCCCACTGGCTCTTCTGCCTTCGGAAGCGGATCTCCTCCAGTAGTGTGTCCAATGAGGATGGTGCGACGAGCTCATCATTATCTTCCATTGTTTCTAACAATTTGTCTAAGAGACGTTTTAGTCCAGGAGCTTTATTCCCTTGGTGATGTCCTGTATGTCTGTAAGAAGTGCGTCCTGCTCCATAACAAGCTCATCCCGCTCAATGAGCAGCCTCATCAGCCTTTCATTTAGGTCCTCCACACAGGACCGCAACATGTTGAGAATCACCTGAAGCCGCGTCACCTTGAGGCCACTCAGCGCGTGGCGGCTGAACTTGCGGCTGCAGGGGCCGTTGGAAGAAGCAGTGACTGGAACTAGCTGCGCCAGCTGCGGCGAAAAGGAACTTGTTGGGTCGTAGGTCTTGGCCTTGTCTTTTTGGAAGAAACTGAGCCTCAGTTTTTTCGAGGCCTCCGCATGAATGTCCCTTACATAGAGTCTGAAGGCCTCCTGATCACTTAACTGTCCTTGTTCTTCTGAAGGCTTTGTTGGAAGCTTCAAAGCTTCAGAATACGGAGTCAGCGGGATGATGACGTGATTTTTCTTACATGAGATGTTGTTCTGTTCGATGAGTAAGGCTGAAGGCCGCGCAAAGATGTCCTCGTTGTCCTCCTCCCCTTCCTCGTAAATGGCTTCATTGAGGAAGCAAAGTTGCAGCTTGTCCTGGTTGTTGCTGTTGTCCTCGCTCTTGTTGACGGCCTCAGCCATCCTCGGCCGACTCTGAACCTGAGGCGCCACAAACAGCAGCTCCAGTCATTGAGGAAGTAATGAGAAGAGGAGGGGGAAAGCTTCTGATGCAACCACGCAGCGATCGATAACGCTTGTCTGTACTTGGTAGGACATGTAGTAGTGCAGCGACCGCTGTGTGTCTGTTAAGACGAGGGCACACATGTGATACCCTACAAATTAGTCCTGGACGACTGTGAATCATCATGAGTCAATTTGGCTACGGACACCACAGACCGGGGCTGTAACCCGCCTTTTGAGCTCATTGGCATCACACGTGTCATGAAAAATCCAGTTGAAGAAAAATGTTGCCTTCCTTGGCACTTCCACCCTAAAGTCTAACTCAGTGTGATATTTTCTAAGAGTAGGGGAGGCTTGTATCACACCAGTAGATGTACATGGCATTGCTTGGGTCGAAAACGAAGGTACCAAAATCCGGGACATATTTATATTTCTCTTAAAGCACTTCATCAGAATTAAATATGCCCTCCTGATACACCACATTGGCAATAATTCGTGTTCTTGGACTGCACCGGCACGGCAGGTGTCACCACGCTTACGCGTACACCAGGGAGGACAAGGGTTTCCATATTACAACAGTAGTAATGTGCTGTACTGCAGCAAGAAGAAGCGGTCTGTGCTCCTCTGTGGGGTCCACCAGTCCAAGGAAACGAATCATTGCCGTTAAAAGATTAACAATTAAATTCTATTTTTTGCCCCAGGGCATCCTGGGTCATTAGACATTCATCATAGCGAGTTCGAGTTCAATCAAGCCTGTCATTGTGATGTCAACCTGTGACAACGAAACACCACTTTCTTTCATATATATGAATAAATATGGATAGAATGGAGGGTTTTTTATCCCGCATTGTCTGCCTTTAGGTATAGTCGAGGTACCCGGACTGCCAGCAGTTGTCATTCGGCGCACGCTCCGCATGACGAGGGTGACTTCGCACGTGGTCTTTGCGCTGGACCCGACGTGCCGAACTTCTGCAGGGAAGCAACGGGTTCGAAGTTGGCTGAGGATGGAAGTGACAACTTGCGTCGGAAAGCCACGGAGAGGAGGAAGAGCCACAGCTGCCGGTGAATGTGATTGGTGCCGGAAGCGCCGGACTGGGTCGCCGCTTGCGACGCCACGGTGACCAATCGTGGCCGGCGTGGTGCGCCGGCGATGCCAAGTTGGGCTCCCTGCGTTACCTGCTGTGTCCATGGGGGACGACGAGGGGGACGCCGTGACAAAGAGTGTGTCGCGCGTCCTCCCCCTACCCCACGCCCCCGCCGGCCTCAGTAGCAACAGCTTATGAAGTGGCTACGGGGTCGCGTCTATGGACGCTCTAGTCACTCAGCAAGTCATTCATCAGTATCAGACGATCCAGAGGGCTGCAAAAGTATGATCAAGTACATATGATAAACATGGAAGACGTTGAAGCCGCGTCCAGCGGCGACAACGTCCGGGTCCTTGTACTCTTCTGGAGTGTGAGATCTGTTGTCTGGAGATGTCAATGTCGGGTTTCCTCTTCTCTTCCCCAACCGGAGCTTGGGCCCTTTTCTCCACGTTGATCTGGCCACAGCTCATGTCGTCACTGCTGCGACTCCTCCTCGCCCTGGCCTGGCCTTAGTGCTTGCTTCCTTGTGACTCCGCTCGCTCGCTCGCTCGCTCCTCCGCTACTCTTTCGGCCGGCCTTCCATAGTTCGCTACTTGCGAATATCACAAGCAAGGGGAAGCGTTTAAGCGTGCGTTCTGTATAACGACCTCAAGATGTCCGGACCTAACGCCGAGCGCACTTTCATCATGGTCAAGCCCGATGGCGTCCAGCGCGGCCTCGTGGGCAAGATCATCGAGCGGTTCGAGCAGAAGGGCTTCAAGCTCGTCGCCCTGAAGATGGTGCAGGTCAGTGTACTTATACCGCGGGAAGTAGTTCTTAGCTTCGTGAGCGCAGCAGAAGCTGTTCTTGCTGACGTTGCTCGCCGTGTAGACGAAAACGTCAGACTATTTCCCCCTTCCCCCTCCGTTTTCTGGGTCACTCGACATTCATGAATTGTTGCTGACGGCGACCGAGTTCTTCATGGAGCTGGAGGAGAAAACTCTTCCATTCTACTCTGCCCTGCTTGAGCGCTATTATGAGAGGCTATTGAAAAGGATCAGATTTTTTTTGCCCCAAGAACACATGTACTCAGTACTTCGTTTTATCGCGTCAGCTCAGTGTGACAAACCTGCTGCATTCCGGTGCCCCTTATGATGTGATCTTAAGCATGGACGCGCTGATCGCGTGTACAGAGGCCGGATTCAATGTTCCGGTTCTTGCACACTATAATACAATCATGTCCTGTCAGAGTGCTGAGCAGCGCTGACTTACGGTCGGGTCTTGTGCCAGCTTCTAGTGCAATTTCTTTTTCTCGGCTGGCAACGATCGGTGCAAATACAATAACTTCAGTGATGTCATCCTTAAATATACATATTCTTTTAGGCCTCTGAGGAGCATCTGAAGAAGCATTATGCTGACCTCAGCTCTCGTCCGTTCTTCCCCGGCCTTGTCAAGTATATGTCCTCCGGCCCCGTTGTTGCCATGGTCTGGGAAGGCCTCAACGTGGTCAAGACCGGTCGCGTCATGCTGGGAGAGACCAACCCCATCGACTCCAAGCCCGGAACCATCAGAGGAGACTTTTGTATCCAGGTATGCGTGCGCGACGGCGCGACAAACTTTTCTCACTGAAGTCACACTCGATCGCTCTTTCAGGTTGGTCGCAACATTTGCCACGGCTCTGATGCTGTTGAGTCGGCCGAGAAGGAGATCGCCCTCTGGTTCAAGCCCGAGGACCTGACCGACTGGACCCCAGCCGATGCCAACTGGGTGTACGAGTAAAACTAGTGCTTGTCTTACCATAAGTGACGTGGAAGATGATGAATTACACTTTCCCCCATCATGTTTTAAGTGAAGTAGCACTTGTCTTTGGATCTTGGTGCAGTTTCCCCAAGCGTGTGACCAGTGGATGGCGTGCAAACAGACGCACGAGTTCTCGAGTAGCGACGAGTCACTGAAGTTTGTGCCGAATCACCCTGTACGGGATGGAGACGGTGCGCAACTCCTGTCCAGGCAACTTCGGCTCATACTTATGACACGAGCAGTTGAGAGGTTTTGAAGATAATTGCGTCTGTGTTCCCAGGCAATGCCCCCCCCCCCCCCCGTCTTCATCTGCTTCGTCCAGGTGCACAATCCTCAAGACGAAGTGGACAACGTCGCCAAGTCCGTCAACCCCCTCCCCGTCCGTAGCATAAGTCACGAAGGTACCGTAGAGCAGTCCCCTTCCTACCTTATCTCTACACCTCCTCCACCCCCACGTCCCACGTGGGCGGGGCTCCCGCTGCGTCAGTTTGTGACCTGCGCAACCCCAAAACTCCGTCCAGTCCCTTAGTTTTCAACGCATTTATTCTGACAGTTTTAATTTACCGTACACCTCAATCTAACATCTAGACTAGGCATAATCTAGAATGAAAAATTCACACGCTCTTGAGAACACGTAGAAAAAATACTGTATGTAGCAATTTACAGGGTGTCCAAGCGACGGGAGACGAAGAAATTAAGGGATTCAGTTGCTTTCCGACGACGAAGCCTTGAGAAACTCGACGTCCGTCGTCCTCTTCGGTTCCCGATCGACTCGGGAGGTGCCCTTTTTTGTTTTTTTACTTTCCACACATAAAAGAGAAACGAAATCTTCCTCGTCGAGAGAGAAACTGCTTTCTTAATTTACGGTATTCTGCGTTTCCACATTTTTTAACGATCCCGTCAGAATAAGTGGGTGTAGAATTAGTTATTGGCGATGTTGGAGATGTTGATGGTGCAGGCCGGGCTTTAGTCCTCGTCGCCACGGGTCTCTCCTGACTTTGTACACACTGAAGGACATACGACGGTGGGACACGTTTTCTTAGGCGGAGGCCTCCTCGGCGGGCTTCTCTTCCGCCGCCTTCTCCGTCTCCTTCAGCTTCGCCACTTTCTCGGCAGAGACGGGCACGGGCTCGTCCTTGGCTTCGGCGGAATCTTCGGCCTTGCGCTTGGTGGCCTCCTTGTCGTCGTGTTCCTCCGCGTCGCCGTTGGATGCAGCCGGTGCCGCCGCGTCCGCTTCCGCGGGCTCCTCCTTGGAATGGCCGTTGGACTCCTCCTTCTCGGCCTCACCGTTCTTCTCTTCGGAGTTACCGTTGGTGGACTCCTCGGCTGGAGACGGGGACTCCTTCTCCTCTGGCTTCTCCTCCTTCTCGGGGGCAGGCGCGGGAGTTTCCTCCTTCTCGGCGGCGGGGGCGCTGCAAATATGAGTAAGATGTTGGCTATGTTCACTGTACAAAACTTTGTGCGCTACTTGAAGAGCTTGAGTTATCGGGGGTACGAAGGGGCGGGAGGAAGAGGGAGGGGAAGGAGGAGGAGGAGGCGAAGCAGAGGCCCTCTCCTCTCCGCTCCTGCTCCTCTTCGGATCGTGACGAGAAAATGGCCTTTGCCTCCGCGCACGCGCAAACACATGCCGGCGTCGACCAGGAGGAAAAGCCGACGAACCCCCATCTATTCCCCGCCACCTGCTTCGGCAGACGAGTGAACGGGAGGGGGGGGCCGAAGCGGCCGACAGGGCCGACAGGGAACCGGGCAGCGATGCCGGCAAAATCGCCGGGACCCGGAGAGGTACCCCCCCCCTCCCCCGCCCCCACGGCAGCCAACAACCCTTTCCCGCTCGAACAGCAACAGGCAATCCCTAGCTGACAGATTTCGAGCCTTGCTGACTTACGTCGCGGTCTCCTTGTTGTCGGCCATCTTCGAGTTGTCTTTTTTTCTCTTGATCGAGATCGCCTGGGACGCGTTCACTTGGCTCGGAGGATTGCGGACGAGTGAAAGAAAAAAGGAGAGAAACAGAAAGGAGAGAAGAGAGAAAGAGAGAAGGAGCGCGCGCTCTTGTACCTCCCCAGGAAGGACGTGAGCGTGAGGGGCGCGCTCTTCTTCCTCCCCGTTTCCCGCCAAGCAAGACCAAGCAGCGCTAGCCGACCGCGCCGACTGCTGCGCCGGCTGATGCGCCGGCCGCTCCGCCGACACCACCACCACCAGCTGCTGCTGCTACACCGGGCTTCACGGGGTTGCGGCTGTGGACGCGGCCGGCGGCGACGGCGTTGCCCAACGAGACAAATGCCGGGGAAGAACAGCGTGCTGCTGATGACGACGCGAGCGAGCAAGACGCGTCCCGCTCCGGCTTCAAAAGAGCGTGGTGAAAAGATGACCGGTTAACAAATTTTGAACCGGTGGCCCCGGAGGCCGTCCAAAAATATTGATTGTAATTTTTTCGAGGCCTTCGAGGTCTTTTCCAAGAGTAAGAGGGGCCAAAACTTTGAAAATCGGTCACGTTTGCTCGTGCCGCTCGTACCGCCAGGTGGCGCGCGCCATTATGAATTGAGGCGGGAAAACGTTTTGCACTGCATGGCCGAGTGCATCATGAGTGGAAACATGCTAAACTTCGGAGTGCAGTCAAAGGTGACGCCGTCAGCACAAGTCTGGACTTTGAAATGAAGGAAACAATCGGTGTGACTTGTAAGTCCTGGATGATCCAGAGTGTCTGAACGCAGCATCCATCCCTACATATTTGGGCATTGGCAATACTGTATGTGTATCTTGGATGGACTGGACGTGCACTGCATAGGGAGTGAGTGAGCGAACCGGAATGGCCAGATTAAGGATATTCGCAACTTGCCAATGTTGCGTGTCATGAGTTGCGAATTTCTATAGTTCACCACGCAGTCAACGAGCCTTCTTTATGAGTTTCTCCCCTGTCCTCCACGGCTGTGGTGTTGCACACCCTCCTCTTTTTGCCATATGTAGATGCCATTGAATGATGTGCTTACCTGGCTTCCTCCCTCCCCTTGTTTTTGTTTGCCGAGAGGTAGAGCTGTATCGAGCCAATGTTTGGCTCGGTCAGGCTCGCGGCTTGAAGGGTAAAAGCTTCGAGCTGGAAAAGCCTGAGTCAAAATCCATCCTGCAGTTGTCTCTCAAGCAGCTGAACTACAATGTCCGCTGTTTAATCTGAGTGGAGCTAAAGCTGAAAATCTTCAGGATTGGTACAGTGAGAGGGTTTTGCAATGTGGGGGTGCCAGCACTCCATCTCTCTCAAATGATGCTCACACGTGATATTGATGTCTCAGTTGCTGTCCGTAGATCACGGAGGAGACTTTTCTCCTTGCACTGCCTGCTGCAGCTGTCGCAGCTGCAATTAAGAGGCTGTTTGTCACAGAGAAGCTGAAATATAGCATCAAAATTGTCAGTGATGTACAATGCCTGGAGACAGCGATATAAGTAAAGTGACCGGACAAACTGCTGGACAGAGTTCTTCAAAAATGACTGAGACTGATGTGAAATCGCCAAAACCAAACATCCCGTCCATCCTATTTTCCCATATGTTACATCTTAACACTTTTCGGTCATACTATCAATGGACAACTCTTTCTGGCTGTTGAGCACCAGAATCAAAGCGTGGCGAAATGGACGGAAAAAGCTTGAAGCGATTGTGTGCTGAAAGATGGACTGAAAAGTGTCAGGCGATTTATTCCAAGTCCACAGCTCGTGAGACGCGAGACTTTCCATGAGGGTGGAGCTGTTAAGGATGACCTTCTCACTCAAGGGGCCCACCAAGGTGTTCAATAGGAGAGTGGCTCCTGACCCCAGTGGCCCTGGAGCTCCAAGATCAAGTACGAAGGCAATTTTCAACCAGATCACAACAGGCATTCATTTTCGTCATTGAACTGTGCAGTAGGCAAAACAAAGTAGCGTCTTCGATGCTTGTTCGGGCTGATCCAAAAACAGCGGGATTAGTTTATTTCTGGCAAATTCTACATTTTCTGAGGAGATGAGTGAAGAATGAATTAATCTGAGTCTGTTTATTTGATAAGTTGTCCTTATGCAACGAAGCAATGGATTAGCTAACTCCTTTTGATGAGAAAGTGTAAGGTACAGAAGATAGTGCAAGCATAAGTCTATGAGTACAAAACATATTTAGCTTGAATTGCAGCCAATGTTCGCCAATATCCTCCAAAGAAGAAATTTATCGCTAGAGATTGCTAAAAACATGCAAAGGCCTGAGCAAAAAGCGCAATTAACAGTGCGGCAAAAATGGCAAATGGAGCAGGGCAAAGTAGCTGAAATGCTCGTTTTATTGCTCTGTGCTTACTGGGACTCCTTTGACTGGACCTTGCTCCATTGTACAATCATCTGGTCTTTCACAGGGATGCTGGTCGATGGAGCTTTTGATGGAGAGTTGGCATTTCATAGATGGGAAGCATCACCTTAAGAACAAGGAAAAAGGCGAGGAAAATGCAGAAATATCCAAAAAGTGCAACCCATGTTCAGGAGTGTAAATCTTGCACTTTCCATGCAAATACATGTTTTAGCCATCTCTAGTTATAATTCCTGCATGCCAATGGTAGAAGTAAGGAGGCTCGCATGCAAGGCCAGACGACGGTATCTACCCTGCAGCACATCACACCTTCCACGGACACGCCGAGAATTGACGCGACGTCGGCCGCGTTACCGTTGGCGGAAGTGCTCTGCTTCCAAACGTCCACCGGGGACGCCCGAGGCGGATAGAAAGGCCAGCGTATGACGACATCTCCCTGGTGAAGTTTGTGCAAGCCGTGAGTTTGCTCCCCCCTCCATGAATCAAGATTCGCCTCAAGGCCATTTATGTCGACCTTAAGAATGTTATGTAGCAGCCTTGAGGCTACAGACGCAACATTCCTTCATGCGCTGCATTCCAGGCGAGATTCTGAGGGGAAAGAAAGCCCTGTATGGTCAGAAAGCTCCATATGCATTCAGGCAGTGTCGTCTTCAGCCAACCATGCGCGGTCCTGGCAGTTGGTCCAGCACGTGGCCAAGAACATCAACTGGCAACAGTCTGGAGCAACAACCGCGCAAGCACATAACTGTACGAGGGGCTCGCTGCCGCTCGAGTACCGCAAAGTTCATCATCTCAGGTTGCGTGACTAACTTGGGCGAGAGCGAGCACGACATTCTTGACGCATTCGCGGTCCAACCGCCCATTAACTTGTCTGTTCGTTTCTTCCTATCATCGACGCGCCCGTTCCAAATGGGTCGCCCAGGAATGGGTCAGCTGAGAATAGAGAGGTTTGGGGTGGGTGGGAAGGAAGGAAAAAAAAACCCGCGAAAAATGTTGTTGTGCTCTTTGAACAGTCGCTGTCCTCAATCCCTCCCTCAGTCTGACTCTTTGAATATTCACGAACATTCTGCGACGGACGCAGACCTCCAGCCCTCCCCGAGATTGGGGGCGAGACAGGTGTGCAGGGGAGCCAATTCCTGGGGCAAACGCGGCCAGGAGAGCCTCCTAATGTGTTTGGTCCCTGAGAAACTTGTTCTCCATAGTACAACCACGCCCGCAAGACTGGACGAGTACTGGTAACGTTTTAAAGCGAAGCCAGCACTGAGAGTGAGGAAGAGAGAGATTTCAGTAGATGTCAACTGAAATGATTGCGAAGGCTGTCCAGGGTGGTGAGCATGACTTAATGAGGTGCATTTTCTCTGCACCCGCCAGCTTATTCTGACCATGACGGCCATAAGAAGGTGCAGTTTTGCGGCGGCTGCGGTTCATTCTGAGGTGCTAAGTGAAAAGAAGCCCGCTTTTTACACCGCCACGCTTGTCTCCATTCGTCCTTGAGTCTCTCTTTCTCATTGTTGGGTCTTTTTCTTTATTTTTTTTGCTCGGATTCCGCAATGATTTCTCCCTGACTTCGCCCCGGCTCGTGGCAGGCAGGAAGGGTCAGGAGTATCAAGCCAATGGTGGACTAGAATTCATTCGTGTGAGAAAGGTGTGATCTTAACGAATGTCAGAGGCAAGTGGACCATGGGGATCGGTCAGGCTTCATTAGATGCTTGTCCTTGCATGCCAAAACGTACTGTGTGGACGGCCTAAGATGAGACTATTTAAACTAGTTCATTCAGTGGATACATGGATATTGCCCTCGACTCTGTGAAACGAGAGAACCTTTCGAACAGCGTCACCCCGCTTGGGGTTAAGGGCCTGCGTGGAGCCAGAGCCAAAGTCTTTGTCTCGTAGTACGTCCACTGCTACAAGGCCTTCCATGCCGGGCCGTTTTTACCTGGGCGTGCTGGGGTTTCACGCGTTCTCTTCCTCGCGCGCACGCGCGCACGTACAGAGTACCTGTGTGCACCAGGTAGCTTCGGTTGTGTAGCATAGAAACGAGAGTGTGAGTGAGAAATAAGAGGCCAAAGGCAGAAGCAGTGGGGAAATTCTTCGCCTTTGCTAGTCATGCCTGTACAGCTCGGCCCTCGCCATAGTTATTCAGTCTGCTGCCAAGACCTGTGCTGTGCGTGTGTGGGAAGAGGACAGAAAAAGATTCTGGTCGGAGACGCTACAATACTCATTCCATTTCCTCTGCCACATGTCGGCCATCACGGTTGGGGCCGTGGACTCAGAGGCCTCCACCGCCTTCGCCGCAAGTAGTGACCACAAGACTTAAAAAGGTGCATACACGGTGAAAAAGGACAGAGAGAAAAAGACCAGCAAGATGAGGCTCTCCAAGGACAGGCTGCTGAGCCAAACCGTAAGTGTCTGTCTGTATTAGAGCTTAGGATATTTCGCTATTCTGTAGCGGCATTGACTAGAACGAAAGGTTGGAGCATGCTTCTACTGCACCCTTGGATACACAACGATGACTTTGGAACTGCCGAAAAATAGATCTATAGAAGACCTATAGAACTGCTCAATTTGTATCGCTTCCGGACAAAAAACTCCCGATTCTTGATCCAATGATCCTCATATCTATGGGCCCTTATATCAATTTTACTCACTGTGTAAAAAAATGAATGCGCCTGAACATTAGTCTTTGGCTGTCACGAAACCTGTGTTCATAGTGTCGCTCTGCTATACTTAGCACCCGTCACCAACTTGAATTTATAGGACATATGGCCGGTAATTGTTCGAACAGAGGAAAATGAGGACAGTCATAATTTGCAATTGATCCCAATGAATGAATGTGACGGTATGCACCGACTGTACTTACAACATAAATTGGAAAATAAGAGACGATTACAGGCCTCGAAAAAGAGGAAAGTCCCCACACTTGTGTATCTCTCAAGGGTTACATTGCCATGCTCTGTACTCTATTTTTATACACTCACGCACGCGCGCCCGCACGAGACCTGTGTGCATATAAGTAACACCACATTGGCATGCTCACTAAGTCACTTATTTTATCTCATTCGCATACCAATAGGCCGCCGTCACGCAGTGGCAAGGACATTCGCTCACTTTTTTTTTCGTGTGGGCGAGGAAACTTGTTGGATCAGGCCTAGTGGCCTACATACCAGACAAGGCTGCCGGTGGCAAGAGGAATGCGATATTTTTGCCTCCTTGCACCACCTAACTTTCAAATTCATTATCAGAGGCCCTTCTTCGCAGTTAGGAGGGACACACGCCCCTACCTGGCCCGGGGCTGCTATAACCCTATTCTATCCCTACCTGTTCCAAGAGTGAAAGTTTTCTGCGAGGGAAGCCTTGGCGCCGGGCGCCTCTTCCTCTTTGTCTCCCTGAGTGTGCGTGCTATGTTAGTGGTGTGACTATAAAATATGCACACCACAAGCAGTTTCATCATTTCTTTCATTCTCTCGAAATTGGGCAACAGAGCAGAAACAGGCACTTGTACTTCTCGCGTATGAAAGATGAAATAATCTCTTCTACCCTCTGGGTGATTGGGATTTCCGCGGAAAGCCTTGAAGGTGTTCCTGGAAGTGTCTGTCCCTCCCACGGAAGGTCTGGGGGAGGCGTAACACCCGGGCTTGGTGCGCTTCCACGCCAAGGACGAGCTTGTTCGGTGTCGCTCGCACCGGATTGTCAACTGATGCGGGGGTCCCGTGCAAGTGTCCTCAGGACCGCGCACCTGTCTGCGGGGGTGAAATATCTCAAATGCGTGTGTGATCGAAGGTTTGTCCCAAGAATATGATTGATGTGAGCAAATGCTTCTCGAGAAGGAACCAGTTGGAGTTTGGCTCTGAGCAGGTCGTGGTCACTGCCCAGGTAGATGGTACGGGAGCGGGCTGAGGCACAAGTTGAGGCGCATTTCCAAGAAGCAACGGTGCTCGCTTGTAGCTGGGTGGTGGCTCATGGTGCAACTTCAGTGACGTCACAAGCGACGGTAACTCGTACCCGTCGAGTATTAACGTAATGACGTATTCGTATGTCTAGTGAAACCAACTGTAAAAATTCGGAATTAACCAACTGTTCAACTCTGTGCTATTGGATGGCTGTAATGGATCCATTCATTACGGAATGTTCTTTCGCCTAACCACTTCCTCCGTTCTGTGGTCTGCACGAGTAGCTTTTTCAATGTCAGCCAGTTTTTTCCTGGCGCGTGCGCGCAAGCAACGCGGATCCACGGAAAAGTTGTCGCTCCTCAACTGTTCTCAGTCCTTCGTGGAAGTTCTCAGGGCGAAGACGTGAGGGATGTGAGCTCTTGCCTGTTGCGAAGCTGCACGCAACGTTTATTCCGCTGATCAAACATAATCATCATAGCAAAGAAAGATGATGGTCCTGTTGAATGACCTGCCGGGAGTATCTCACGGGCAGGGGGAAAACGTAGATGGCGGTCATGGACCTGCTGGGCCTCGCTGTTGGACTCCTACCGAAGAAGCTGTCAATGGCGTGTCTCAATACTTCTTGGGAGACTTCAGCTATTCAGAGGTGAGGAGAAATGATTGAAAGAAAATCACTCGATGATTGCTCTCTGGGTTAGATGGGGTCCAAGTGTAACGCAACAAAGCATCCAGGCACCTCTGGAAGTCAACGCCAGTATACTGTTGCTGCATAGCATAGCCGTAATGTCAGCATCATACTTCGTTGATACTTGAATATAGAACAAAGTATTCCATGAATTATGATCATTTTATTTTTGTTAAAAACTGATCATAATCCCTGAGAGTTGCAAAAATTCGAGACTTTTCATGAGACAAAGTGAGAGACACGGATTGCACCAGCTCTGCTATGGTGGCAAGTCACCCTGAGCGTGAGGTAATCCTTCATCTTGTGTGGCACGAGGTTGATACAGCTGAGACACAGGAGTCTTCTGAAGCCGTGGTCTGTCAAGCAATGCCGAAATGCCCAGAGGACGGTATTGAAATGTTCCCGTGCCAGACCTGGTGCAATGGATGTGCATGGGCATAATAAGGGATTTCAGATAATCCACGAACAATCTGGCAAGGAACTTTAGCATGGCAAAGACCACCATGCATTTCCTAGGAAGGGACAACTTGGATACGCTTGTACACGAAACATTAATTCTATGCCATTCTGGCACCCAGGTCTGACGACTGGGACATGCCAAGTGGATTATTAATCGGCTGAATATGATGAAAACACAGGATTGGCGTATTATCTCAACCGTCATTGGCAAGACGAAGCAGGCTCTATGCCAGAAAATTTAAAACCACATAGCTCAATGCCAATGGCCTGCTGGCGTAACGATCCTTGATACTGAGGTCAGTCATGGCAATGTGGTGTTTTCAACTTTTCTATATATTGAAATTAATGCTGTGGCACACCAAGAGGCCCAGGCGCAATTATTAGACCTATGGAATGACTCCAACCACTTCCACGGCAGTGGCTGTACAACAAGATATTAGATTTCTTTCCCCGAGACTAGTGAACCTTCCAGCTCAAAGACTTTTGCCCCTCCTCAAGGCACCTTTCGACTATTACGTCAGAGTGGGACGCATGGCATGAAAGGAATCTGCACCCAGCATTCAGGCCTTGCAGTGATACTGGGGACAGCCAGGCACCATTATCGGTACATCAGGAATGTCACTGGGAGCGTAAAAGGTGGAGGTCATCACTGCCACCAGTGAAGGCAGGATCAAATAGTGTGCCATATAACGTCTGGGGGTTAGTAGTCATTAGTCGATATTGCAATATTCCAAGGATCGAGACTAAAGGTCGCGGTATGTGATTTCTTGGATGCCCGTTTAACGTCAAGATGATACATTTGTTGATACCCCGACGGTGTTGGAGACACGGTGAAGATTCGGGTACCGTTGCTTTTACATCTTCAGGTGGGCACTTGCTTTTGAGTCCCCTTAAAGCTTGCGGTGTGACCGCCCAGCTTCTCCAGCATTAAGTGCTGCTTCTGTCAGCATTGTATGCGATATCTCATGAAGTACTGAATGATATTTTACAAATGTCGCGACATTCGATATCGATACGAAATATCGCACAGCGCGCACAATCGGGCACGCACTGTAGGTCAACATATGCGTGCGGACATGTTAAGGAAACTTAAAGCACGAAAATACTGTTGAGAGTTATGGCTTGAAACACATTCATGATAGACTTTCAAAAAAAGGGCTGTGTAAGCACATTATTTGTGACGTCATGACTTAAAATGGATTTTGGGGCAAACAGTACACTCAAGCAGTTATGATTGGCTGGAAGCAACAGCCAAAGGCATTTGGAGCAAAATCTATATTGATACATGCACTGAAGACTTGTTGACTTGACATGGACTCATGATAGCCCTTCCATACATTGAGATTCAGCATTCACGTCAGTCGTGTCTCTCATGGAACTTTTAGAATGCCAAGAGAACGCCTCCTCTTGAGCTCTGAAGAGAGAGAAGAATGTGGCTTTGTCGAGTAGGCCTTACGTAATTGGGATTGCCTTTGTTTGCCTCTTCTCCTGTGTCGAGAGTACAAGTTTTGAGGAGATGGAGCAGAAGAAGGGCTTGAGTAGCTACCTGAGAGGTACCTAACAAAGATGGCGGCATTTTAACCAGCCACAATCTGCCGAAAGATGCGCGAAATTAGAGTCGCTCGTCGCGCACAATCGCCCTCGCCCTCGCCTTCGGCGGTGACGGCGACGGCCGCGGTGACGGCCGCGGCGACGGCAGCAGCAACACGAAGGAGGCAGGAGGCAGGCTCTAGTCTACTGTAATTGTTGTGGTGGGATAGGCGAGCCAATGGGGTGTGTCAAGGCTGCGTGAGCGCACGTTTGCAAGTGCCTTGGGGGACGGTACACTGCACTGCACTCTGCTGTCTCGGACTGCATACCAGTGCTATATGACGAATACGTACAGTAGAGTGTATTTACACATCACGCGTACGTCACGTGTATGCGTGTCACGCTTTGACGGTCGTGATCATGACGATGGCGCTGCAGTCACGCGCCGCCATGCCTGGTGTGAATGTCTCATCCTTTCCTGTTTTTCCAAGATTCCTCATTGCTTCCTATCACACCATCCTCCTGTCAAAGTCTGACTTTCTCTTTCGATTCATGTCTTTATTGAACTGCCATGAGTATAAGACCATCTCATGAATCTCCTTCCCTTCCCATGGGAGTCTCTCGGGACTGCAGGTTTGCATGGCCTGGATTAGTACAGTCTTCTTACAAAAAATAGTACAGTAGGAGAAAGCCCTGCTTTTTGTGCTCTCTCTCTCTGCTTTTGGAGGGATGCAGGAAACCTCTCTCCGACTCGCTCTTACGCACGCGACGTCGTAGTACACATATGCACTCATAGTAAAGTGACTTTCATACTTTGAAAACTCTCGTGTAAACATGCCAGCGCTTCATGAATTCTTGGCCTAATGCGACAATGTTTTGTTCAACAAAGCTGGTGTGAATGGTGTCAACTGTCTTGCGCCGAACACTATTTTGGCAATGTCACATGCGTATTGTTGTTGGAAGTTGCATAGGATTGTCCAGTGAACATGTTTGAAGTGCGAACGAGCCTTCAAACGTACTATGAGGCTTTGAGCTCTTTGAATATGCTGTCAATTAAGCGAGGAACCAGACTACAACACAAGTCCTAAGTCAACGCTCGACAATTTCAAATCAAGACAGGAAGACGTCAGTGTACACAATGTACACAAGCAATAGCGCTACAGTCACAGTGTACCCTATATAGCAGCTTGAGTACATACACAGCTTCTTGCGTCTCCTGAAGAAAGCATTCATGCAAGAGAAGAGCGCGCTCGCTTGTTGCTCCCCCTCTTGCTCGCTCTGTCCCTCACTGCTTACCTCACAACTACATTTCGGGTGCGATCCTCGCCTCCTTCGTCATTACTTCGCCAAGAGGCGGCGCGTGAGGACGTAAGAGTCACCGCTGTGTTCGAGTGTGCTAAGAGCTCATGTGCCTGTGCCAGTAGAGACCACCGAAGAGGACGTCACTACAAGCAAACATTGGTTCGATCCTCGATCGACCCGGACGGACGCCGCCAGCCACGACGACGACCGCAGCGGCGCTGGACAGTCGAGAGTCGCACCAACATCGTGGTCAGGAAGATCCCTGTCACTGCGTGCAGAGAGGTTGCAACACGAGCAAAGAGAGAGACGGCCGAGCCGCCTGGGATGCCCCATGGTACAACATGTTCCTGCAGGAGCAAATCTACCTCGAGGTGAACCCCCTGAAGTTCGCACTTAAGTTTGCCAAACTGGATGTTAGGTTACGTAAGAGCAAAGAATGCCTCTTTGTGTCGTCTCACCTTTCGTAAGCAGCTTGGGCGCTCCTTGGGCGCTGATTCTGCACTCATTTCGATCCAATCCCCAAATGTTGTGAAGGTCACTCATCGGAAAAGGTCTTTGCAAATGCGACAACGCTTTTGAGCCCACTGCAAATCTCTCAGTCACGACTTAAGCAGTTTGAACAGTGCCATAACAATTTGAATTAGGTAGTTAACACTCAGCTGAAGAAGTTGCTCTCTGCTTTATCAGTCGACCAAGGCAGCGATACTTGCTGAAATCGACACACAGGGATTCTAGTCCCTTCTGGTCATTCATGACGGCAGAGGATCGAAGAGATGCCGCTGCTGTTTGGCAGCAGGCTCTTTCTCGGTCTTTCTAACTCTCTCTCTCTGTCTTACTCTCTCCTACGTCATGCATGTGCGCGCATTTGTGTGTACGCGCGAACACACAAACCTTTCTCAAGCAAGTTGGCTCAGAGAAGCTCTCTGTAGCACCGCTTTTCAACGTTATGGGATACGTACAGTGTGTACTCATGAGTAAATGCGAAAGCAACGCAAGAGCGAAGGAACGAGGCCTCTTCCTACTAGATGAAGGAAGGCGGTCTCACTGTAGGTACTATCAGCGGTAACATGAAGCACTTGAAAGAGGCTTTGAAGGCCTCAGTAAGTAGGAATTCTTATGCTCTACGAGTGCTCTGGCACTCAAAATGGTAAGTTTCCTCCTTTCTCACTCGTCAGCTGTATTAATATGTGACTTTGCATACGTTTAACTGTGGCCTCAGACGTAGCTTTAAAAGGTACTTTGCTGTACCTGCAGATAGGCAGGCCTCGGTCTTTCTTGCTCGCTTACGTCGGAATAAATAATGGGCATTAAATATTGAAAAAGTTAGACATCAGTTGCTCGTGGTAGCTATGTCAGGCCTGAAGGGTATTTTTGTAGAGGGCTTCATGACGTTCCGATCACTATTGTCGACGCATCCCTGCCTGCACATGGACACGTAGATCAATACACCAGCCCCAGTTACCTTAGTCAACTTCAAGGTACAATCCAGGGCTGCCATCTTACACCCGCTACATACGAATACGTCGACTACGTACGTACTTGACAGCCTTGGTGATGACGGACTTTAATTTCCATTGGCTAGAGAGCGATTGCCATTAACGTCGAGTCATCAAACCTGTTATGGCCCATATTCCAGCATGCTTTGTGACTAACAAAACTGTGCATTAGGACGAAGTTCTGTTTGCTCTCATTCTGCTGCTGTCATTGGCACACGTCGTTCTCATTCTTTGCTGAATAAGACAGTTTTGCCAGGTAACAGTATCACATTTACCGACAGCCACAGCAATTGCCTCAAGCGCTTCCTCCAGCCGAATAAGCGAGCTAATTGTGCAAAAATAAGGAACTCTTGGTCAACCATCACGACATGGACTTCTGTGAACGAAGAACAAACGTAAGCCTTCAATTGTCTTTTGTATCTCCTGCTCTCCGATAACGAAATGCCACCGTCGGTCTCAAAAGCACTCGAGCGGAGTAGAAATAGAGGTGGTAGACGAAGAGTTAGAAAAATAACCCACTACAAAAGCCACTCGTCCGAGAATGGTGAGAAATATATGAACTCCGGACAATTTCCTACTGCATCGGGGCCAAGTAAGAATTTGCTGGCACGTCGTTGTTGTTGTAAGTCTGCAGGAATGACTTGAATGCTAGTAGTGTCTGCCATTAATTATCCTCGAGTCAGTGTGAAGCTTCGTACACAGCATTGTGTCTAGGGGAACCATGCATTAGGCTGAAGACCCATTGTCTGCGAGGAGCAGTGTTAAATGTTTGTTGGACGGAGTAACTAGAAGGTGTCGACAGACAAGATACCTTTGGCATTTAGACCAGAAAAGAAGACCCATTCATAATTCTGCAGCCAATGGCCCCCCAGCAACCATTTAAGCGGGCTGTTGCCTGACTTCGCTCTTGGAAGTCGTCGTGACTAAAGGTTTTTTCTTCTTTCTTCAATTCTGACTGCCCTGTAGAAGCTCGGGCTCTCCGGCAGTTCTATACGTCACGGACCGGTTCTCATCATGAGTTTGTCTGCTGTACCGATAAATGTACTTAGTGATCTCGGATCATTCCTGGAAGCTACTTTTGGGTATGACCTCTTCTCTGCATTCTCATTATAAAAAAACAGGCTCGTTGTCGATTTCGGCAATTGGCCAGCAGCGCCCAAGGAGTGAGGAACTGACACATAGCAGTGGTTGTGGTCTAAAGTGAAGCCTTGACGATTCTTTATGCGTAAGTTTATTCTCAAATACAAGTCTTTGAAGTGAGCATGCAACGACCTAGAGATGCTGGGATGCATACACTTCAAGCAATCCTCCTCGGTCAATCCCGTGCAGATTTACTGCTCGTGGGAAGAAGGAACGAAAATCACGTGATAGCAACACAGCTAATTCAGGCTCTCTAGGGGATGGCGATCAGGTCGATTTATAGACAGTTATGGGATAGACACACATACGTATACAGTGCGTACACTCATACACTTATACGTGTATGGTTTCATCGCAGATATGACTACGACTCTTTTATCGACAGCTATAACCGTACACTACTTTAAAGCTCTTTGAAAAAGACAGAGAGAAGGCACACATCGGAAACGCGCTCGAAGAAGCCACATTGTAAAGAAGGAAATCCCAACTGGGTTCTTACGAAATGTTTAAAAAGTTACTCATGCGTGTCCACAAAAGTCTTCTTCAAGAAAGACTGTCTATAAATGAGTAGTGCAAGAAGATATGTAGTAGCGCTGTCTGTACTCCTTGCGTCTGTAAACCTACCTGATGGTGAAGCCACAAAACCTCACTGGGGAAAGCTCAAGCTGCTGCTCGTCATCCGAATTCCTCAAAGTTTTTATGAATTTTGCTCGCTGTCAGTACTTTGAACTAAAACAATTGCATTACAACTAACTCTTGCTCACGCTTACGATCTCGCAGTTTTTGATCGGCGATTCCATCTATAGAATGTTCGTGCCTCACTCGACAGACGTGAGGAAAGTCGAAAAAAGCGTTGAACGCGTCAGAAGATCGCAACAGTTCTCGAATCTCGATTATCCAACGACATCTCAGATTTCATGTGGCTGTGATGTCACGGATAGCCAGAAATCTAAACTGTAGCGAAGCAAGCTTGGCAGGACTCTTGAAATATGATCCACAGCAGGCGCACACACATACACACCCGCACACACTTGTCTGGTACAGCACGTTCGCGTAACAGACGGTATTGCATTCCTCGTCATATGCGCACAAGCGTAGTACGAATTGTGATGACTTTCTCTTATGCGTGCCCCAGTGACATAGAGATATTGTTTATCGAACCGAAGAGTAAGACACAACACCTCAGAACTAGGCACGTTCTTCCACCCGGGGTAAGTCGTGCGCGTGACGTACGTGGCTCTTCCACCATCTCTCACACTTGGTTTATTAGATTGTACTAAGCTGATAACTACGTCATGCGATCAGAAAAGCACGATTGGATAAGCTCCTGTGCACCCACAGGTTATCTCTAACTATTGATCATTTGAGGTATGAAATATGTTTGGGAAATGTTGATATCAACGAAGCAAAGATGACGTAGGAGCACCCGTAAGGCCTGCTTGCTTATTTTCAATCTAAATACGTTACGTACAAGGCATTTAGTCTCGCGAATGTCCTGTATGTGTGTTTGTGATCGCGCACACACAGCGTGCGCTTCTACTTCTCTTAGTTGATAACACATACAAAAATGCTCTTTCGCGTGCTGCAGCTCTGTTTTGGGCAATGAGAGATATCGGCTGCCTGTCTCACCTTTGTTCACCCTTTTGCGTCATACGTTTGCGCCGATATTTTCCTCTTCCATGAAAGACGAGATATTTTCCCAAGTCAGTTTGCCTCTGAGCCCTCAGCTGAGCAGAGATGCAATAGTGTACGAGGCAGTATGGCGGCGTTAGCAATGGCGCAACATAACTATGGTCTTCATAGTGGAAGATGCTGTTTCGGTTTCGAATCGGTAATGCGTCAACTGCCAGGTGAAACAGTTGTCATTACTCCCAATGTCTCTTTGTTCTAGATGATGCACATGGTTCCGAGCTGCTTTGAAGGGTCCTCCTCGTCGTCCGGCCTTAACTCTCTGAGCTCGTCGGCGTCGTCCTCGTTTGACTTCGATCTTGGCCTGCTACCGCCTACGGACGCAACCGCCGGTTGTTTCGTCGCCACCGAAGAAGATCTTGAGCTGCCGTTGCCCGACTGCCCCGCTGCTGGCCTCGCTAACTCGCCACCGCCGCAGCCCTTCACAGCCGCGCCTTCTCCTGCGTACAGCACTTGCTCGTCGAGCCAGCAAGTGCCGTCCCCAGCCGCCACACTCTCGCCGCTCGACGTGCACTCGCCTACAATGTTCTCGCCGGCGGCGGCGGCGACGACGGATCAGAAGAAGGCAACTTCGACATCAAGCTCGACCCACCAGCATGGGTCATTGAGGAGCGTGATCTCCCCGTATTCGCCGCCGGAGGCGACAGCACTAGCGACCTCTCGCCGGCTGCCGTCAAAGGACTCTGCTCGCACGACGTCCTCGGCAGCGCCTTCAACCTTCAGCCTGCAAGAAGCCCTGGCCGAGTTCCAGAACGTCAAAAACAAGGTCAAACTCGAGCAAGAATCCCTGTCCTCGCCTCCGCCCCCCTACTCGTCGGCTGCGGCTGCAGCAGCGGCCTCGCTGGCCGCCGAGGCAACCGTCCAAATCAAGATTGAACCAGTGGAATCTCCCGCTTCTTCACAAAGCCCGTCAGAAGTCGCCTCTGTTAGTTATCCTGAGAGTGGCCCGACAAATTTCTCCCTTGACGTCCTGAAGCCCCCGCCGGCTTATGCCGCCGCCGCCGCCGCCGCCGCCACCATGCAAAGCAAGCCGCCGCAGCCGCCAGCACAAGATGAGCTCTCCGAGGAGCAGGCTGAGGCTGTAACCGTGAAGATGGAGCCGGTCATCTCGCTTGTCATGGAGCAAGCGAAGAGAGACATCTCCTCCGCCTGCTCAACCCTCAATATTTCGTCAAGTAAGTGCACTATAGAGGTATTACGCAGTTAGGTATATCTTTTCTGAACAAAGAAAATGAACGTGCGTCACGCTCAGCAGTAATTCTTATTGGAGACACAGGCCTTGTTTACTTTAACGTGGAACCTTATCTCTTAGTACACAGGTTAAGTCTCTATGTATGGCAGAATGTTGGTGGCATTAAGTCCGTATGACATCCTTCATGCAGATGCACTTCATTGTATGGTACATTCTTATCTGCGGCGCAGAGCTGTGCCTTGTGTGCAACCTGTACCCTCTTTTCTTGCATTCTTCCTTCCCAGCGATTGTTGCAAAATCTGCAAATCTGATGCAAAATTATCACAGTCAAGCATAAGGGAAGACAATGTTAGCACTAGAAGTGTACCTGTAAGCAGGTATTGCTTTACCGTATGCACAAAGGGGTATAACGACTATTTACCTGTAATCCTATTACGCTATGCAGCAACCTTCCACTCTGGCGTCAACACACTGAGTGATATCAAACCTTGTGAAGATTAAAAGAAATCTTATATGATATAAAACTCCTAAAAGTAAAGATTTAAGGCTTCTGACAGGTTGGCTAAACAACTTTCTTATCTCACAAGGGCACACAAAGAAGGACGTGGGTAAACAGACAGTTTTTAAACAGACATAAACTGTATGTCGTGTACTTTGTCGTTTACTAGAGCTTCAACCTTCTCGAGTAACTAAGATTGTGTTATATTCTGTAATTTGTCCATGTTCTTCGGACCACGGTCGAGCAAAGCAACTCTTGTAACATAGACACACCCCTTGTACCGTCGAGCAAACATGATGTTGACAGGACAGGGATGAAGGTTAGATGCACCTGACCCACCTCCTCCCCACTGCCCAGAGTCCACACAACCTGTCACGTGTACGTGCCCGAGCAAGATACTCATGGTCTATGCATGGCTTATACATAACACCAAACATTACTCGACACGTTTTTCCTTTAGATCCGTCAGACTGGAGCCGCTCCGATGTGGCCCGTTGGCTGCGCTGGACAATGATCCAGAATGGAATCGCGACCGACTCGCCGCACGCCGCAGCCGCCATTGAGGACTGGTCCATGATGGGAGGCCAGGCTTTCGCTAACCTTACAGAGCAAAACATTACGCTGAGGTTCCCTCAAAGGGTACGTGGCAAGAAGAGGAAATTGATCATGTCATAGCAGGTGCTTACATGTACGCATGTCATTTGCACTCAGGATGGAGAGAACCTGTATGCCCAGCTGGAGATTTGGCGCACCACCGCCGCATATGATCCTTCTCAGCAACAGCTCGCTCAGCCCAAGATGGAAGAGCAGCCCGGTCCTTCGCACCACAGGCCGTTGCAGAAGGACGACTCCTTAGACATCTCCTACGTGATCAAGATGCTGGCTGGCAAAGACGAGGACGATGAAGAAGAAGTGGAGCAACAGTCCGTGCCCTCTCCTGATGCTGCTGGCGCATACGAATCCAGTAGTAGTGTTCAACAACATCAACCCCCCCACGTAACTCCTCCACCTCCTTACCCTGCTTACGTTCAGCCTCAGTCTCAGCCTCAGTCTCAGCCTCAGTCTCAGCCTCAGTCTCAGCCTCAGGGACCAAGCGAGGACAGATACGAGCACATGGAAGAGGATGATGAAGGTGAGAACACAGAGCGTAGAAACAGCTTGAACAGGATGCTTTTGCTTCTGCAGGAGCAGATACAATTTTCTATTCCTGCCTACAATTTTTTTGCTCGCCGTAGCCTAAACTGGTCTGGTGGGCATTCATTCACAAAGCAACGCGTCTGCACGCTAGCGACTCTGTCAGTCCGTACTATCCCGGACGCCGCAAAACTATTTGGGTGCTTAAGAAGCAAAGTCATTAATCAGAAAGATACAGAAATTCTCCCGCAAATAGGACCTTGGAACGCAACACAGTGTCTACCTACAGTTCATATTTGCTGAGACAAGAACAGTGCACGTAGGCTTCGTTTTTTTATTAGTGACGTCACAATCGACGATTGGTACACATTTACATGTATTATTAATATAAGGGGGAGCTTTCAATGTGATTTTGGCATAGTGTACGTGCTTATTCAAGCGAACTGAATAATATCCATTGCTTTTAGAACGGTGAGTGCGATGGTAAAAGCAGTCACTGACAAAAAAACCATTCCAATCCTCCCTCTACATTAATGGAACATATGTACCATTTGTCGATTCTGACGTCACTGATAAAAAATGAATCATACTGAATGAAATCCCCTGATTTCAGAATGGGCTGTATAAGCAGTCCGTGATCGAGTGACATTCAAACTGATGAACAGTCTCTGTAACAATCAGAGAAGGTCTCAAGTCATCAGCGTGCCAGGCCCATCTCTTGTCAGATCTCTCAGTGAAGAATCTAGCATCAAGCGGACTGTTGATTCGCCTTGGATGCTATCATCTACACTGTGTCCGTACCCTGACCGCATCACGCTGCAGGGTCTTTCTAAGAAATGGCACGCACTTTTTTGGTATGCACTGGATGCTACACCAGGAGCCAGAAATGACGCTGGTCTTCCACTCTCTCAAAATGAAATTTTGCAAATTTGCTAACCTACAGCAGTGGTTGTGAAGATAGAGAGAAGTTCACTTACAGGGCTTTGCCAGTTCCAAGAATCACAAAGTCAAACTGCTGGAGGGAAATTTAGGCTCCCTAAAAACTTTTACTCACTACAGTGCGGCTTCAGCTTTTTGCGCGACACCCTGTTGCTATGCCCGGTTTGACTAGTGACTGGTTTGGAACCACTTAAGCACGTAGGCGACAAGAAATCACTGTAGGAGGCATGCGGCAGGAAATTCCATTGGTGTTGGATGTGTATTCACATGTACTAAGCCTTGCTAATCCTTTTTTTTCCAGATGAGGAACAATCAGTGGCATCTCCGCCGTCATCTCGCGACCACAATGAACCCTCTCCAACCGCCGGGTCCAACGGCCACACGGCCAGAGCGTCCTCGTCCTCCAACATCCATCTGTGGCAGTTCGTCAAGGAGCTCCTGAACCAGCCGCAGCTGTACTCCGGCTGTATTCACTGGATCGAGCGCGAACGCGGCATCTTTAAGATTGTCGACAGCAGCCGCGTTGCCACTTTGTGGGGCAATCGCAAGAACAGGCCGGCTATGAACTACGACAAGCTGAGCAGGTCGCTCCGCCAGTACTACAAGAAGGGAATCATGAAGAAGACGGAGCGCACGCAGAGACTCGTCTATCAGTTCTGTCCACCCTACCATCTCTAAGAAATCCCCCTTCTTTGTGCGTACAAACTTAGTACAGTACTTGTAGTACTTGGTAAAGCAATGCCTGTCGAGGTAAGTCGAGGGCTTTTATTTCTCGGGGCAAGTTATGTCTCCAGAGAAGTTTTATCAGTAATTTGTCTCACATCCTCTCTGAGTGATTCCTCCCCCTCCCCCTCCTCCGTCCCAGCCCCCTCCACTTCCAGCCTTCTTGTTATCCCCTTCCCACAATGAAATGTATTAACGTGTTATATTTTCCGGCTAAGGATTGAACGTCAATCGTCAGCTCGTTTGGTGAAGGATAGTAAAAGCCAACTTTCTTTGATATCCATTGACTTTAGCGAACTCTGACGCTCAGAGATTACACCTGGTCTTCTCTTTTGAGCTCGAGATTGCAAAAGAAGGGCAAAATCCAAGGAAAGTTTCGCTATCTGAAGCCTTTCGAAAGGCGGTAAGAGTACACTGTCCTTACGCTGGTGAATGTTTGTTCCCATATATCTAAGATATATTCTCTAGTATGTTCTGTGAACACCCAATCAAGTAATACAATTATTGAAAGGCCTATTTCGGCGAATAAAGCATCATGAGCGCACTCCATTGTGCATAATGCCATCACGAATTGTTATATATGTCAGTTGTATCGTGCATATAAATTTCCTGATGCCTCTTCCTCCTCTTAAGGAAGAATAACGAGAGGACACAGATATTGAGGGCAAAGTTACATGTGAAAAAGTTTGCTACTTGAAACTAAGCGAAGATTCAAAAGCGAATGAAAGTTTGCTAGTTTGCCTCCTTGACTCCAACTAAAAAAGTTAACGATTCCACCACTCAAAGGCATGCCACGTTGAGATCAGGGAGGCATGCAGCAAATCTTTTCCAGCTTTTATTTCTTTCTCCAACAATACTCTATGTCCAATAATTTGAAGAGCTCAGGGATTTTGTGACGAGAGAATATGTTCCCTTCTTAAAAGTGTTCTTGTACTCTAACAAAGTCTTGTTTTCATGTTATTTGTGTATATGTTACGATGATAACCCATGTTGAACGTGAAATGTACGTGTTTTATATGTAAAAAACTGCATATATTTTAGCACCTATTATTCATGTCCAATTCCATACCATTCTTACAACGTGCAGTGACTACATACTGCGCGTTTTATATGTTTCTAGCTGGTAATATCCGACCTTGAAATATGAAATTTACTGACCTATACACATTTTATTATCTAAAGAGAAAGATTCGTATTTTATTAATCCGATTGATCTATCGTGTTCGTGTAATTGGTACTCGCAACATAAGTTCTAGTTGCACTGGACGATAGAATTTTGATGTCCACTTTTTCAGGATTTCTTATGTGTCACATAAAAATCTAGCATATGTCCTTGTACATTTTATGTCTCATAAAATTGTTGAGGAATAAACCTTTGCGCAAAGAACAGTCGGTTAGTCTGGTTCTAGAAAGTCGTGTGAGCTGGGATGCTGCAGGCAGGACATGCATCCACATGTAGGCACGTCCAAGGCGCACATACACTTTGCTGCACGGCTGCAACTATGCTAACAACTGCTTGTTCTGCATGAGGACGCACGAACGATTACAAAAAGTTTTATATTACTGACAACTCTGGGAGCAGGAGTTCTTCTGTAGGAGCACAGTTGTACGCAGGCAGCTCCAACCATGGTTCTTTTTCTCAACTAATATACAAACTTTTCTTTTGCAGAAGATGTCTTCCCAAAATTGCCTCTTAGTGCGAACTTTTTGTATGCACAGTAAAATGCTGAGCTGAAAAACCCTGCTGATCTTTCTGTTGCTCGAAGACGAAGAAAAAGTGTGCGTAACAATAAAAAAAAAGCAAAGTTACGTTTTTGCATGTGAACTTACTTTGTCTGTGTCTTTTTCTGCAGCCGAAGCCGCCTCTGCAATAGCAAGAAAGAAATATATCTTGCAGAAATACTTCCCTTGTCGATGATAAAGAGGAAAAAGAAAGAGACTCGATCGGTTTCTGGCCTCTTTCCAAGTTGTCAGATGGATATGGGTGCAATTCACGGAACGACTTGGGAGCGAGCATTTTTTCAGTCCCCTAAAGCAAGCAATTTACATGCTTTTTGTTAAGCAGGAATCACGCGTGCACTCTCCTTTTGTGGCCTATGAAGGTGTGACGCAAAAGAACATATTATCGTCCTATTGTACGTGTGCTCTTTTATGAAAGGATCACAGACATAATGAGACTCTTGATCAGTGATGTTTGTTGTCGCCCACTTGTTTCATATGCCCTCCACCTGCACAGTGTAAACGGACCCCCCAGCGGACGTGAGCAAAACGGTCGCGCAGTACACAACTGATCGACGCATATTCTGCGTTAACCTCGATACTCACTCGCCGCGGAGTCATGAGAGATGTTCATGTGTGCATCGTGTATGCAGAAGTGCACGTACGTACGGTGGAGCAACGCGTGCGGGAGACGTGCAGTCTTTCTCCTCCACTCACGTCCAAGGCCTGATAGTCATCAGCTTTGACTTTGTCGAAAAAGGAGCAATTTTTTAACACCAGGAAGGGGCAGCCGCCGTCGTCAAAAGCTTTACTTACTCACGCGAGAGCAATCGTGCGAAGGAAATTCGCCGCTGGCCAAAGTTGCCAAGAAGTTGAGTGCGTGCGTGTACGACGCATAACCCGAAAAAGAAAGCATGGGAAGAAAAAAGATGCTGCTGTTACTGTTGTTTGGGTGAGCCCCGTTCAGTTACCCTCGAAGATTAGCCCGGACTTGTCTGCGTAGTCGCTCAAAGTGTTGTTCACTCAGCAACGCGAGCCATAAATGTGTGATCACCGCAAATGCGTATTAGGTACAAGTGTTCCTCTCCTATCTCGCTCGCGCTTAATACCGCTTGCAGCTCAGACGAAACCGCGAGACAATTCATGTCGCAGAGAGCGTTTCAGGTCAATATAAAGCCTTTGAACAAAGGCTCACAGCTTACTCAACAGTAGTGAGACAGAAATTGTCTGGAAGTACGCAGTGGTGCTGCCTTCCAGTTCCCTTCATGCGCTGGACCCTCAGCGGTGACGCTGGCGCCGGGCTTCAGGAGTGCGCCACCTGCGCACTGGCGGTGCCGCACACGTGATACGAGCAGAAGCTGACGGAGGCGAAGCAATGAGTTCTCAAGACGCTCTTGAAGAGGAGCTCCTGCTCACTACGATGCGCACTCATCTGAAGTTTGCTGGCAGCACCTGCGCTGAGGGAATGCGACGGGTTGCAGCGACGTTGTCGTTGATCTCCACGTCGTCGCCGCCGCTTCTGACGACGGTCACGACTGCGTTGCTCTTGCTACTTCTTGCTTGTGGCGCCTGCGCCGTCCTGGCCATGAGCGAACGTCTTGCTCGTCGAGCGCTGGGAGTGCAGGAATCCGGAGGCTTCAACTCGGCGTCCAGCGAGAAGAGGTGTGTCTTGGCGCACTGGGACGGCGAGAAGGTGGCTGTTCATGGGATTAGAGGGCGCAGGCCGGCCATGGAGGACCGATTCGTCAGTGTCACCGTTGAGGTGGCAGGAAATAAAAAGATATGGATCAATGCCGTCCTAGACGGACATGGTGGAGAGGTACGGACGTCGCATGTATATATCAGTACAATCCTAATTGTAGAATGCGCATACCCGTGGTACTCTTATCACGTAGCTGATCAGCATGCGCGTACAAAGAGATTTGAGTGTCCTTAATGAATTGCTACAAGATAATGTGAAGTTGTACCGTCAAATTGTTTCAGTTCTCAGCTACCTACATACGCCATCACCTGACACAAAGTCTTATTCGCAAGATCCAGACGTTGCACTCCGTCACTTCCAAGGTCCTAACTCCCTCAGAGAGGCTGGAAGCATACATAGCACAAGCTCCAGACCCGAATAAAATCTCCAAGGCTATGCTTGCAATTATACGCATATCTGAAGAGGAGTACAAGCAGATCAGGCCTGGAGGTGAGATCGAGGACGTTGCCAACAGCAGTGTCAGAGGGACCATGAGGAGGTTCAATCTTATCTCCAATAAGAATGAAAGCTTGTCAATCGGAAAGGCAGATGATCATTCTGGAAGGAAAATGAAGCCTGAAGGGCCAATCTTATCCAGTAGGGTAAAGTCCCTGGAAGAGCTTCCGACTTTAGGTGAGAAAATTCGTTCTTTTTCATCCTGGTACGGGTACTTTGACAGTTTTCCGTCCTAGGGAACAAGATCTCCGCAGAAGATGGCGAGTCCATAATCGAAAGTGTCCTCTCCTTGAACAAGTACTCGCACACGCTTAGAAGGAAAGTGTCTTCTTCAGCATCTGGCACTAGAGGAGGAGCTTACACTTCAGGTGCGAAGCCGAGGAAGAACGTTGACCAGGAGCACCAGGACCTTGCTGACTTCATATCTCCATCAACTGGCGATATCCTCTACTCGAAGCTGCTGAAGCAGGCGATCGCGGAGGCGGACAGGGCGCTTTTGGAAGAGTGCAAAAAGGCCGGCCAATTGGGCGGTGAGTGAGCGGACACAGTCTGGCAGCAGAGTGTGTGAATATGTCCCAAGTATGTAGTACGCCAACGCTGTCTGTTACCTGCTACTCTCACACATAGGAACCACTCTCATCCTGAGTGTGATCGACTCCGGCGTGTTGTGGGTTGCCAACGTGGGCGACTCCCGGGGAGTGCTAGCTGTCAAAGGCTCCAAGACGTCCAAGTTGCTTTCGTACGACCACAAGCCGAGTCAGGTAACTCGGAGTGCATCTGTAACGAAAGTATGAACTCGATTTAGGAGAGATGTGTAGCCTTAATTCCACGGTGACTGCACTTTTGGCCCTGCGGGCGGTGGGAATCTCTTAACCAATGACCTCTCGTCAGTGTCAGGACAAAAATTCCTTAGCACGCACCCTCCGGTGTCTTTGGGAAAGCAGAGAACTAGTGATATTTATATTTTACTTCACGTCTCATTCGCCCGACTATAGAAGAACCTTTTTTCTTATGTCACTTCGCGCCGTCTTTTCGCGGAGAATTAAGACTCTGACATGCCTAATGGCCTGTCACTTCCTGGTCACCCGGAGCTACTCTTTTACTGACCGTGACCTCCTAGTGACGTCAATGAATGTTACTATAAGTCTTTCTTTGTTCTTGAAAAGTTAAGACTGGTGCACTCTCTGCTTTTGCTTTGTCATGCGTCTAATCCTTTTTCTTAGCTCAGTTTGTGCAGGTATCGCCCACACTAATATCGATATTGGTACGTGTGTTGTTTTGGAGTTGCGTTGCAGCTATGCCTTAAATAGAAAATAACATTGCAGATGACTGACATTCAGAAACTGTGCTTGTATTGCTTTGTGGTAGAGCTTCCAAGCACGTACGATCATGGGTATCGATTTAAAGCTGAAATTATCAGTAAATGTACTATAGTACCTTTCGGTGCGACAACCATGACCGAATGCATAACTAACTTCCGTACACTCCTCAGTTGAAGGAGCGCCGACGCATCGAGGACGCCGGAGGCTACGTCTCTCTCAACGGTGTTTGGCGCCTCCAAGGGGTGTTGGCGGTCTCCAGAGCCCTTGGGGATTCTCCACTTAAGGACAAGGCATTGCTCACTTGTGAACCTGATGTGCTCAGCTTCAGCGGGGTCTATGGCAGCCTTGATCTCGCCGTCCTCGCCACTGACGGTTTGTGGGACGTCTTCTCCAACGACGAGGCCCTGGCGGTGGCGAGGAGGCACAAGGCGACATCAGGCAGCGACTGGCCACGTGCTGCTGCTTCAGAGCTGGCCAACGCCGCGTATGACCGAGACTCGGCAGACAACGTCACGGTGATGGTATTGGACCTGGAAAAGTTTATGGAGTAAAGCAAAACCGGGATTGTCATTGTGGATTGTGTTGCTTGTTTCGAATATATCGCAAGCACACAGTAACGAACTCGGATACGCGTTGTATGCGTTGTACGGTATAATCTTAATATTGGGGGCTTTTAGAGCTGAGTTCCCGAGATGTGCAGGCACATCTCATGATGAGCATAAAGATCTACCTGTCATGTACACGTAAGTGTATAACATACCGGGTGTCAGATAAGTCGTAGTGCATATTTTTGCCTCCCAGAAAATGCTAGAGGTGGTGACTCTGGGCAAAGATCAATCGATCCCCTTTGTAATTCAATATCAAAATGAGCCCTCTACAATGGACTTGGCCTTGTCTTTGGCCTTATGCAGGTGGCAGTGCTGTTACTGATGTGGCCAATCTTCAAAATGCTGTCATTCATCAAGCAGCTGTTAAAATATGCTGACTTCTTTTGAAGGAGTGCTCAGAGAGCAGATGACAAATACACGCATATTTTTTGAGGCAAGAAATGAGCCAGTGGATGTCGACTTTCGTGACTCTTAGCATCTTAACTTTAGTGACAAAATTGCGCCAGAAACATCATTGGACTACATCATCTCCCCAAATCTGCATGAAAACTTTTTACCAGAGCTCAGACATCTTGCTGTAACTCTGTTTGTGCTTTCACTTCAAAGCCTCAGTACTTTGAAGCAGATTTAAGCTTGGACTAAATTCAATTATGAGAATTTGTCACCGTGATATATAACCTGCAGAGGTGTGCTGAAAATTGCCTCAAAAATGTACACTTGTCGGCTTTTCGGACACCCGGTATCTATCGCATAGTCTGCATCCATGTACTCTAAATTGATAAATACCATATCCGTCACCCAGTCTACACATATGTTCACTTATGTAACACATTACATATCCATCATGCAGTCTACATACATTTACACAAATGCATACTGGGTGAACTCAAACAATGGCACCAACTTTGAAAGCTTTTTTCGACATCTTTCTCCTTGAACGGCCCATTTTTTTTATCCTCCGAGAGGTTTCACGACAAAAAAGCCGTCTTACGCGTTTATTTACATTTTTTTTTCAAATGTAAATCGCGTCGTACAAAAGTTTCAAGCATTTAAATTATCATTATTTATTATTATTATTCCATTTTGAGTACCAAGGATTCGGTTAACCCGGTATCACCAATCTATCGTGCAATCTAAACACGTATACTTTAGTAGGTAGACATGTGGGCTGCATGCGTGACGGATATATTTTATACGCGGTAGTGAGCAAAAGTTTGAAAGCCACCAATATTCAGATTTTACCACATGGCCACTTGTACGAGATATACATGTATGCGCACTATACTGCAGTACGACAGACAGCACCAATGCACGGTTCGTGATTACTTCGACATAGAAGGTACAACTCATATAGAATGGATCAGCCCAAAAAGAACACTTGGAGCTAAGGGATTTGTCTGAGACCAGGATTAATCTTAATGAGACTGGAAGAAAAGCAATGTGATTAGGGTGAAACCGCGTAAACGTCTGAGAGGAATATCTGTACTAGTGCTGGCACGAGTCTTAAGACGCAGACTTGACGAATAGAGAGTCTCAAGTCTTTGACCCCAGGACTCGAGTTCATGAGACCTCAGAAGCCTCAAAAATAAGCTCTAGAAGTTTGAATGTATGCAATGATAGTCTATAACTAAAAGCGGCAATTTTGCCCCTACTGCGCCAGCATTCTTCACATAAATTTGTCGATTCAGTCTCTAAAATTAAATAGTAAAGTTGTATTTTTACACCGACCCCAGTTGTAACTGTATAACGATAAATAAATACAAGTCCTTTCATCTTTTCATTACAAGGTATCTTTGTTTTTATGGAGTACTCGGACTCGTATCTAGACTTGTCGAGTCCTTGTATCTGTGTCAAATGATTCGAGTCCCGGCGAACAGACTTTTTCCCGGACGAGTTCCAGCACTTTTCTGTACGTACTTTCAACATCTCGGAACATCACTGCTGAAGAAGCCACGCAACCTTGATAACGCACGTGGACATGAAACTAATGCGGACTGCACTGTGCTGTTCTCCTGTCAGAAGTCATGTAGGACCAGCTCCGCGGCTGTACAGCATAGCATCCAGAAGCTACTCCTCTAGACTCGTGCATACCCGCTAAAATATTATCCCCTCCATCCGATGATGTAAGTCCACTTTTGCGTGGCAGCTCCTGGAGGCCCCAAAATGCACAGTACACAGCAGGAGACTTGTGTCTTAAGTTCGTAGTAATACCTGAAGAAACTTTTTTCTAATTTAAACGACTGATTGTTGCCGATAATGCACCAGATGAAATGGATTCTCAGGTTGCTCCGGATATGATGCGGACGAACTTACCAACTGTTTTTTCTCATGTGTGAACGTGGTTGTGAAGCGAAATGTCACTTCTGATGACAGAAGGATGGCAGTCGACCATGACCTTTTGTCAACGTCAAATGATGGATAACTCCCCCACATCACAGAAATTGCGGAACAACGCGACATCTTATGTTCAGCTCATTTGGAGATATGGTCAAGACGCTGCTGCTGTTGTTGCAGTATTTATTGTACATTGTTCACTTTCATGTTGTTCCTGTGTTTTTGGAGGTAGACTCATATTGGCGGACAGCTGTTTTGGCAAAAGTGGACTCTCATTATGGAGTATGAGTGCGTGACGATGTGCCTTAATAAGCACAAATGTGAATTTTTTTGCACTGACGTGGACGAGGCTTCTGATGTTAGCTGCTCCTGGTCCTGAGCCAGCGAATGAAGGGGTGGAAAGAGAAAGAGAATAGTGAATCCTGCGCTAATGCCAACAATGCACGACTGCATCATCAGAGAGGAGGGATAAGATTACGTCATTCATACTTCTAAGCCTCCTTCTTCCTTACTCTCGTCCTCACACATGGCAAAGTCCCCTCCGGTGGAAGTTGGAATATACGTACCCTTTTGGCAAGGTCTGCAATTTGCGAACAAAAGACAGAAGGAGGGGTGGTGGTGTTTTGCCTCCAACAATGTGTGCGCATATGTGCAGTTGTATGCTGCGCACGTACCGTGTGAGCAAAGAACAAGCCGCAATGTGTGGAAATCGTTCTTTCGTGCACGATGATGTTCGCGATTTCGCTCTCTACCTCAGCTGACGAGTGTCATCATTCATCGATCATCATATATCCACAGGCACAGAGTTGATCACGTTGTCAAATCGCTCCCTCATCCAGCGTTATTCACACGAGGCAGTCACGTCCTCAGGAAGTGATTTCAGTTAATAAAGTAGTTTCGGGACACCTCCAGAACTGAGATTTAACATGACGTTTACAGACGTGAGTAATGACCCGCACGTGCTTTCCGCCATGGAAACATCGCACTTTCCTTCCTGGAAGCAAGAATAAGGGAGATTGTCTTTCCACGCACTTTGAGTTTTACCACCCACAGACTTTCTGAGGAGAAAACCCTCCTTTTCACCGTCTGGGGAGCTGTCATGGATGGGCAGAAGCTGAGCATGAATAACGATTTTTGCGATAATTTAAGTCATGTGCGTGCAGGTGTGCCCAAATTTGCTTGACCTAGATATTTCGTCTTCATGACTCTGTGCTATTACTCTGCATCTCTCCCGTCTGTACTGTATAATCGCATTATTAAATGGTGTGGGGAAAGAGGCTAAACAAAGTGCTCATTTTGGTCAGGCCACTTTTTTAGTCTGGGAAGTGCCCTAAAAGGCCCGGGATCCAGTGGGAGGTCAATTGAGGAAGGCTTTATCACATAAATGCTACATAGTAGAAATACCCCGGGTTTTTTTTCATGCATTGTCTGCAAAAGTCTACTTAACAGCAAAGTCTACTTAACAGCAGGTATAGAAAAAATAATCTGTTTGGACGGTCCCGTGAACACCATTACTTTCTCCATCGTCATCCTCTGCAGCGGCTTCCATTAGACCCAGGGAGTCGTTACTAGGAAAAAAACCCCTCATGAGCGATCTTTTGCCCTCGTCCTCCGACAAAAGCTGAATATGTGCGGAAAAAAACTCTCTGCTCTAGAGCGAATACAAGAAGACCTGGATTAGGCAGAAAATTTCTGTGTGGCACATCTCAATCTGCTTAATCGCCCACACACATTATTTAACGTCTCTGCCTTTTCTCCTTATTCACTCGGGCACGCACACAGATTAAGATAACGCGACCTCCAGCGCGTAATGAAATAAGACGCCGACGTCGCTGCCACCCGCCCAAAAATCACCCACTTGTACCCTCGAAAATTGGCAGAAAAAGGGGCAATTCTCTATGCACCAAGCAGGGAGGGGGAAACCGATGTCGATGACGATGCCAATTTGAAGAGGGGGAGGGAAAAGAGCTTGCTGTATTCCCCCCCCCCCTCACATTTCCCCCCCCCCTTGGGCCAGACACGTGGATGTTCCCTGGTGAACATTAGTAGAATGGTAATCTCGTTTGTGGGGCGAATGGCACGACCCTCGTCAGAGAGCGGACAGACAGACAGTTGATTTGTGCCTACTACACGGAAAACAGCAAATGAGAATAAATTGTCGGCGCCAGGGACTTGATGCTGAATCGATACAGCTTTATGCGTATTTATGCGAGTGAGGTGGAGCAGAAATTCCCATCGAGTGAGGTCCAACAACACTTGGAAACATTCTCCTCCATTACATAAATCTGTCTGGCTCGTAGAAATTATGGCAGAGCCCGTAATTTTCATTGCGGGGCAAGAAGCCAAGCCGTCAACTGGTGCTCGTTCCGGCCATTTTGTTGTTGTTGCCTGACATTCTCGTGAGGAAGGAGATCAGGAGCGTCTCAGCGTCCTTAAGCTCTCTCAGGAGCCATGGACGTCAATCGCCGATATCTCTGTCGTCGTCACCTGAGCACATAACATAGAAAGAGTATAAAATTAATAAGAGAGAGAGTCTGGCTCAATTTGGTGCGTGTCCAATCAATGAAATATGTCGGCCTGCCCAGGTAGGACGTTTGTTGAGCCGGGTGTGGCAGATGAACTAGTGTAAATGAGAGCCGATAAATTCCTTGGGCAGTAATTTCAGCTCCCTTCCCGCTGGAGCCTTCGAGATGAAACTACTCGTGATTGTTCTGCTATGAGTGCAGAAAAGTCTCTACTGCACATTTCGCCTCCGAGGGATGGCTTGCGTGTAGCGTCTGGATCTGACCAAGCACAGAGAACGACTCAGGTTTGCAGTTTTGTGCGACTTCGTAACTGCAGTTCTTGCTACACTTGGCTTCTTCCCACGTCCCAGATATCACTTCAGTCGCTCTGAGGAACTCACATCGACCGCAGTCAGTCAATAGAGAGATACAACTTTTGCGGCCCGCCAAAAAGCAGGAAGAAGATGGATCGACAATCGCTTCATGAAAACAAAACAGAGCAAAAAGACCTCCGCAGAACTGTGGCACATACGTGTGTTCTGAAGAATATGTGCACTTCTTGACCGTCATACGTTTCCATCACAGACGGCCGAACTGGGGACATAAGAGTGCATATGTTATTGCGGGGGGGGGCAAGTGGGACCGAAAAAGTTAAACAAATGGCTTGGTGGTGGTCCTAAAAGGTCGAACCCTTAAAAGAGATTGCTTTCTCCGTAATAGCTTCCACTCCTTTCAGCTTTTGCTCTTCAGGAAGTTTCTTGCACTCTTCGCAGCTCGGACAGCTTAAAAGCAAAGTCAGGCAGGCCTACCTGCAAGGCCCCGCAGGGCCTCAGGCCAGCTGCAAGCCAGGTAACATGTTTTCTCCAGGAAAAAAAAGTACACTCATTATCTCTTCTTTTTTCAGCTATTTGCTTACTGGGAGCGCATGAGCAATAACTCCCCGGAAACCGATGTTATTGGAATACTGGCGGTACCCGAGGAACGGCAAATAAAAAGGAGACCTGGAAGGCCTCTTATTGTTTCTCGGCGTCCCGGACTCATTCTTCAGCCGGCAGCGAAGTTTTTGTGCCCTTTTCCTTTGCATGTCGAGATCAAATCATAAGCCAATTTGTACGGGATGAAAAGATTATTAATCAGGTCAACTTCTGGTGTCTTAAGACCTGGAACGATCGTATGATCGGATTCAGCGCTGCTTCTCAGCGGCGGCTCGACTGCTTCCTCACCGTCACCGCCACGGGCGGACATCAGGGTCAGTCCCGCGCGGAACCAGGACTTGAACATCTCCGTCAATCATCCTCTGCTGTACACGTTGTGGACGTAAAGAACGAGCCAGTGATTGCCTGTCACAAACTCATGAGCTCGAACAGCCTGTTTGATCTGAAGTGGCGATCAATAGATGGATGGGGGGTCTGCTCGCCCAGAAGGGGGGGGGGAAATGTTTTTACCATTGTAAGCACGTGGCACAGGAAAAATGGCAAATACGCCAGCGGGAAAGGAGGGTGGAAAAGTTGGGCGGATGATAGAATTCCACCCCTTCAGCTTCTCTTCTTTGTCCCTGGACTTTTGTGTGTAAGATATTGGAATATAAAAAAAAGCGCAACTTTTCCCCCGGGATTAATATTTGCCAGGAGAGGGGTGGGGGATTTTCATTTGTCCATCACGAGTGAGTGAACACGTACCACCGCCATCTGAGGAGGGGGGGGGGTTAAGGGTTGCTCTCTCAAGTATGGGGTGGAAATAATTCCTATGGAGGAAGGAGTTCGGTTCGTTGCGCGTAATTGAGTTTCCCAGAGAAAAGAGAAAAGTTTTTCGTACAGATCGAGCCACGTACTCGACTTCCACCCCCCCCCCCCCTCCTTACACGGTTGGCTTGGAACCTTCTCGGCTGTCATGTGAGTTACTGCCCCGAACAGACAGGATGGCTCAGTACTGCAACGTACTGGTTTGTCGCTAATACTGCGTGGAGACAAAATTATTGCGTCGGCCAAGGGCGGTTTTTTTTAGAAAATTTCCTGGCGAAAACAACTGTGACGAATCATTGACTTCGCTCGTCTGAATGATGCGACTTTCACCCGTCTGCCGGTTATTCCCAAAGTCGCCCTAAAGGGAGCTCATCATAATTTTGGCCGGCTCTGTCTTTTGTTGCTTGAGCTAAAGAATGTGGCTTCTTTCTTAGACAGTTATGACTCCGCTGGGACTCCACTGAACTAGCAAGAAAAGTTGTGCTTTTCGGGGTTTCCACATCCTCGAAAAGCGACCGAAACAATGAAAGCGAAAGATGGGGAGTCAAGTCTGATTATCATTGGCTGCGTGATGACGAGGAAGAAAAAAAAAGGGAACTATCCTGCCTCATTGACTGTTTTGTGGAGAAAGTATATTGCATGATGAGAGTCAGAGCGCTGGAAAGTATCCGAAGAAATGTTCAGAATTGAGGATTTTTTTTCAGGTTGCTGCGACAGATATCAGCTATTTTGTTCAGGAAATCCTAAGTGTCCACGGCTCGTTGACTTTCCATGGCCATTGCGAATTTGGGGCAGGCATCAAGCCATTTCCCCCCTGAAATGCAGCAGCGAGGGTGGATGCTTTCGGATTTCGCCAGGATCAAGATGCCTTGACTCGGGTCATTTTACTTGGAGGCCCCGCTAAATTTGAGCTGGAATTTGCAACATCAAATCGCGCCGAAATTGGAGGACTTGGACGGGTGTGGACTGAGGACGGGCTCAAGCCGTACTCGCGTGCACGGTCCATTGGCCCCAGGAACGTGGGCACCATGGCTGGCAGGGGCCCCCCGAAGCACCACGTGCGAGTGCATACGCAGTCCCTAATCTGTCTCTTCAACATACACGCGTTCAAAAGAAAAATTGGAGGAGAGGGAGAAGAATGAAACGCCATTTGACAATAATAGCAACAACTCAGCAGCAGATTTTGCCCTCTTTTTCAGGGAAAAGGGAGGGAAATTTAATGGGTTCTGCCAATTCGTCCCGGTCACGTATGCCCGAAATTGCCTGACGTCGCCGAGCAGCCCAGAATGCCAATTGCTGAGGGCGATGACGGCGTTGACGTGAGGAGAGAACAGGCGGCCAGATCACATCTATTAAGTGATGAGATCATCACCGTTTAATGAGTCAAAGTGAGCTTCAAATTTGGCAACGCCTCTTTTTGAAGCTGTGGAGTGGAAAGTGCTGTAAGAAGCCAACTCTGTTTCATCAAATCAGGTCCAACGACGATGAAGAAACAATCACCATAATTCATCCCTTTGTCTCCATTTCTTAATACTCATGTCTTAGTGGAGCGGAGCTTTTTGAAAGAGCGATTTGTCTTCACTTTTTCTTCTCCCTGTTCGGACGGGCCCAAAAAAAGGCATGGAATGAGGGAAGGCCCATACCAGTGCTGGACTGGTTGTAATTCTTGGCGGCAAAAAAGATGTAACAGGCCGACGTCGCTATAAAGAAGGGAAAGTGATTAGAAGACTGGATTTTGTGGCCTGCTGAATGCTTCATTGCTTGAGGTCTCGCTCCACTCATGTCTGAGGTCCAATCTCCTGGAAAATGACGGCCGAGAATAAGATCTGACGTTAATTTCACTCCCAGAAGAGGAAAAAATCTCATCAGGTAATCCTCGGTCTGAGTTTCCTTAAATCTTCGACTACTGAAGGGCGTGTGTGCTTGCGTGTCTGAGCGCTCGACCGGCATCTCGGACAGACCAATTGGGATTAAACTTGGCCAAGTGGTAGAGGGGATCTCCCTGGACGGTTTATTATCGGGGACCAGATTCCTCCGGCAGCCGGCCAGGACCCCACCAAGCAAGGAAGAACGGACTTATTTAGTAAAGCTTGCTCTTTGGGTTAAGCGGCCACGCCACTTGTGGGGTCACCTCCTGCAGGAGGGTGTCCGTGTCTCTGAGGTCACCTTTTTTTTAATAATGTGAACTGCTCTTTCGGGTCTCTGGAGAAAGAGAAGACCTTGCTCGGCCGGCCTGCGCGCAGGCTGTGCGGGTCAACCCCAGGAGTTGGCCCGGAGGGTCGACTAATGAGGGGGTTAATGATGACCCGTGCAATGAACAGGTGGGTCCGCACACACCAGTCTTAATTGACAATGTAACAAATGACTTTTCTTAGGCTACATTTACGGATTCTCTTTCCTCGTTTCCAATTTTCTGGCGATTATCTCGGCCAGACTTTTCGTTCCTATCTGACAAGTTTTATCTTACAGAGAGAGTTCACCTGATAGAAACGCCCTCATATTTTTCTTTCTTTCTTTTGAAGATTCTGCTCGGCAAACTCGCAGCAGGAATATGTCAAAAGACGTGTCTAGATCCGTACGTCCCTCCTACAGTACTCAAGTACGTACGTAGAGTACGAGTGCGTCCGTCCTTATGCGTCCCGTACGCTCGTACGTCATACCCTGGTGCTCACCGTTTAGGGCATTCCACACCAGCAGTGTGCGTCTACGGACCCGAATGCTACGAACACGTTGTAGGTGAAAAGCGTGTGTGCTTTTGTGTTCATGTGTTGTTTGTACTTGGTCCAGGTCTGCGTATGATGCGTCAGGGATGGGGGAGAGCCTATTGACGCTGACCCACTTATTCACGCACCGGTAAAGGGAAGCCACAGGCCGGTGGAAAGAGCAGAGGACAAAGAGGCATAAAAAAGGTTAATTTTATCATAGTCATGCAAATAAAAGAATCTCCCAGCCGATCTGAGACCTGGAGTGCTGTATTAAAAGAGATTGCATCAGGGTGTTCCAAGGCTTCGGTGTCGGTACCTGCCGTAAAAGAAGACCGTTGCGAAATCATAACAACACCTGTGCACTCGCTCAGTAGCGATGCACACAGAGCTCTGGATGTGAGGATTCCTTAGACTGGGGATCGATTACGCATGAACAGTGTTGTTGTGGTATTTTGATGCTGAAAAATGCACTTCCATTAGGAACCGATCCTGCCTCTGCCCATGTGGCCGCCCTCACCCGCCCGGACTCCACTTCGCCAGTAAGTGTTTTCTTCCTCCCAGTGGAGGGAACTTCTTTTCATTTCGAAAAGTGTGGCAATTTGTTCGATGTCCGGCTGCTAACGCATTGCTCACGTTCCGCCATTGCTTGGCAATACTGCCCTTGTCCGAAATTTCTCTCTGTTGTCACTGTATTGAAAGCTCAGATATGTGTATGAACGCCGACATTTGGCACTGCTCGGCCTCCCATTGCGAAAAAGTGTGATTCATTGCTTTCAATCAGGAGAGGAACCGTTTTGCCCGGTGAATGCAGAGATGATCACGCTTCTGTTAACCCCTCGAACAATGGTGAGGGGTAGAAGAACGGGG
>JAAUXU010094132.1_pt1 | contig 166744 bp, 166 predicted proteins | sample 7278151 | NCBI WGS metagenome assembly JAAUXU01 (sample SAMN14350113, study PRJNA611818) | marine sediment metagenome | isolation source: surface marine sediment (1.8m) | place: French Polynesia: Moorea | collected 2018-08 | reverse complement strand
GCCGATATTCAGTCCATCAAAAGTGCTGACATTCGTTTTACCTAACATAACGTGTTAATGCAGAAATGAGGGGTGCAAAAGTTTGCATTCTGAGATGCTGGCGGGAGCTCAGTTGTTTATCCAATTGAGCAGTACAGTCCATTCCTAGGGAGAAGAACTGTATTGGCACAGTTCAACGAGCTTAGAAAAGTCCACTGGGTAAAAAAAAGCTGATGGAACTTATGAAAAGAGTGTATTAATAGCTCACGCGAGTCAGTTATGCTGTTGCTACAGTCTTTGCCACACAGGTGCATGCAAACTTTTGACCCAACTGTAACTACAAGAGGATTTAGAAATGTCTGCAAGAGTTGGTGAGAGCGGTCTATCCTTTTTTCAAGGCAAAGGCAAAGTGGTGAGATCGGGGTATAGTGCCCACATACAAACCATTGAGAGCGTATGAAGCGTAAGAGTCTGTCGATACAGTTGCCCCGGAATAGTGACGCCATCGGGACTGAGCAAAAAAGTTTCTACATCCGACGAATTTTTATGTGCTGCATTAAGAAATCTGGATCTGGGACTTTTACCTTAAGCGGAAAATCGCAATATTCAACATTAAAGTTTGCAACATCGTTAGGACTGACTGCATGGAAAAATGCAATGCACAACAAATGCAGGGATGTGAAATTATCTCAAGTCCAAAAAGAAAAAAGCCATAACCCTTGCAACTTTTTTGCAGGGGCAGATTTTTGTCACACTAACATGCTTATCTGACACAAAACAGATGACAAAAAGTGATGACGCAAAATGTTTGTGACTGCTTCTCAGCTAATAGTCATCCAATTTTGAAATTTATGCACGTCATATGAAACCCCTATGAAGTAGAAAAGCGGAATTTATTGGTGGTTGGTGCTGATCATACCGCAATGAGGGAATCCGGATTCACGTTCACAAAGAGTCTCTCGCAGTCCCCCATGCTGAACTCGCACAGCTTCACGGGGATTCGCGGTCTCGGTGGCGGCCTCCCACTCATCTGCGTGCACTCCGGCCTTGAGCCATACCCAAACGACCTCAATTGTCCTCAGCTGAAGGCAATTCGTGGGGGGGGGGGGTAATGGACTCCAGAATGTAGGCCTTGCTTATAGGTCGATCACGGCATAAACGCATGTGACTCCTGACAAGGTCAGGCCTGAAGTAGTCGGCCCCGTCGGCGTGGTACTCGTTGAGAACAGACGTCACGTCGAAGCACTCTGACCGATGGATTTCCCCCCTGATGGACGCGAGCAAGATCTCCCTCTGGCAGGAATGGCGATGCGAACCATGTGTACTTTTTCCCGCTGAGAGAAAAGTCGGCCAACCATCTGGTAGGTTTGCCTGAGGCCCTCCATTTTGCTTTGCTTTTCTTGAAATGCCTCCTGCTCGACCATAACCATCACATTCGTAAGGCCTTCGTGAATGTACATGTGCATCAATAGTTCAAACATGCCTAGAGAGACAGAGGCTCCTCCAAAGTCGGACGACTTCACCCGTACCAGCACCCTTCCATGTGCTAAGTAAACCCTTTGTAGTAGCAATCTTCAGGTTTCTCGGCACTTTTTGAATCAGTGCCGGCATTGTCATTCACGCTGTCCATTGACAAAAGCTCTGCCATCTACCCAAAACTCCTCCTTGCCTGTTGAAGTCCTTTTGGTACTGTTAGCTTCAGTACTGATGTCTTCATTCTTACCAGCTTTGGACCGTCTAACGATCATGCCAGTCCAAAAAAGCTTTTTTTTGCCTCTTCCTCCATTGACATCCACGTGAGCAGTCTTCTCTTCATGTTGACAGAGGCAGAGCTTTTTAAGAGACTCTAGCGGCCTCCAGAAAGCTCACACTGTGTCTTTGTGAGGACGTCGGACGGTGTTGAGCAGTGTTCTCGAAACGTCAACACTTTTATTCCTTCTTCAACAGAGGGCGCGGCTGTTGCAGCTGCTACAAAAATCAAGTTATTCTTAGATGTCGGAAACTTTGTGATCACTTTTTCAAACATTGCCTATCTTTTCTTCGCCGGCGTCACATTTTTGCTCTTTTCCTCAGCAGCCACTTATGCCAGTCGACCAGTGTGAACCAGTTTGAGCCCGAATGTGCTGCTGGAATGAGTCTGCCGGACGTTGCAAGCTCCAGTACTGCCCAAAGGCTCCCTGAAAGATCCTTTTGCATCTAAAAAAAAGTCCTGTCAGAGAGGCAGGAGGAATAATTTGCCGAAAGAGAGCATTAACCAATTCTGGGAACAATTAGGCGGTCAAGTCGGTCACAGCGAATGAAAGAACACCTTGAAAAATACCGCATGCTGCATTAGCTGTGCTAAAATCGCACATTCAGTTCTTTTGGATGATGTAGTTGGCCTAAAAGTCACTCAAAAGTACATATTCCGCATGGCATCCCAAACATTGGATACATTCGCAAGTGCAACTTGTGCCTAATTCGTCTGAAGATTAACGAACGTTAAAAGCATAGTATAGTGCATAGTACATCAGTTTCCAGTTCTGTGCTGAACTTTCGTAAGGAGATCTACGACTAACACAGCTCAGCACGAGCGTCGGGATCGACATATCAAAGAAGTCACCTACCTAAACCCATGCATTGATACACACACACCTGACTCGAATCTGAGCTTGCACAGTCGAACACTGTTCAAACTGCATCTGCTACGGGTGAACTCAGTCAGGACCCTTAGCTCCTTCCCTTGATTTCACCCCTTTAGGGACTACCTGAACTTGCCTATCTTCTCCTTCTCCCTGCAGAAAGATCAGATAATGGCCACCTCTGCTACAGCACGCAGAGATTTTCATTCATTTCCAAACTAACCTTAACTTCGCTCTCTCTCTCTCTCTCACCCACCCAAGCCACCCTACCTCAAATTTATCACCTCCACCAGCAGGTTGGCTGTGCTACCATGAGTACACCGGGCTGCAGACGGGGTAGAGGCAAGAAAAGAGGCGATTAGCATTGCGTGCTAGGATTCATCGACCTCTCGGACAAATTCACAGAGCCTGCAGACGAGGTTTCAGGCCTTTCAGGCCCATGCAAATCCTTCGAATTGGATTATGCCAATCCCCTACTGCTTTTGAGCAGATGCGCGCATGTTTTCAGGGATTTCTTTTTATCACTTGCTCCAACGCGTTGCCGCTACAATGCTGTGAATGGGACTACAAGTACAGTTGTAGTGCAGTGCAGTACAGCACACAGTTGCAGAGACATGCATGTGCGGTACACATACCATGCTGGCGTAACTACGGACGTCTAAAGCTGATGGTGGAGCAGAAACTTGCGACAAACAGACACATTGCTCGTCCATTGATGTTGCTCCAACTGTTCTTTGTACGTTGGCCGTCGTCATGCACATGGGCACGATTGAACTTTGTGCTCCTTCTCTGTTTGGCACAGTCATGGGACATTTACGAGCCGATTGCCATTGTGACGCATTGTGACATGCCAGCTACACGCCCATTGGTGTGGGGCAGAAGTCGCACAAAATTCTCCGAGGTACAAGGCCTGTTGTGGGACGGTAAAGCCAAAGGTTTGCGCAAACTTTACTTTGCAACTCAGTCTTATCTACTACTTAGCTGGCGCTGACTTATTGTGATCCGAAGCATGAGCAAAGATAGCGGAGATAATCTTGGAAGTCTTTCAAGTCGCTGAATTGCAAATTTCGCATCGCTTAAGCGAACCTTAAGGCGGAGGACGGTCGATTTGGAGGCGGCGTCGGCGGCGTCGCCAGCCTCCCCCAAGGAGTGCGCTCGGATCTCGTCGGTTATCCAAATGTGTGAAGTAGAGGGAAGTATGACCGCTGCTGATGCAGACGTGCGCGGCCCGATCGAAGAAGCAAAGTGACCGGCGTGCACTGGAAAAAAGTGTTACTTCTGACAGAATATTCCTACCGGTCTGTCTGCTGCGTACACGCCTCCAGCACGTGCTTGAGAGAGGACCTTCTTCGCTGCTACGAGTGACTGTGCTCCGCCTGGTCCTTTCTCAAAGGCCGCAAGCTCTGCGGGGACACGTTCAGTTCGTGGACTGAGCGCGCCACAGTGACACATCGGACTCGTGGCAGCCAAGCGGGGCTGGCGGGCAGGGGTGTAACATCTCACTCATCGACGACTCGTGCGAAAAGTGATCTGGCCCCACAAGAGAAACAAGAGAACCTGCGTGCGTGTGTCCAGAGAACATACATAGATATGGAGCTGTCAGCGATAGCGATCGCAATTTTGCCTGTGAGCCAAATTTGCCATTAGCGCGGATCTTCAAAAAGAATTGACCATAAGTGGAAAAATGCAGGGTTGCTGTGAGATTCAAGCAAAGAACAGACCTGTGGCTTCCTACGCATGTTTAGTTACAGGTGCTTTTTTTTTCTTCCGCCGGAGCAGTAGAAAGTTGCATCATCCCCTTGCCTCCGTCCACACGTGGCGTTCTTGTGCAAAGGTCGGACAGACATGAGATGCTGGTGTTTTGAGTAGAGGACAATAGCAGAGCAGCACTTGCGAATGCTGTCGGTGTAGGACAGACATGATATGAAAGCAGTGCAGAGCATCACTTTTCCTCTTTTCACGCATGAAAAGGCTTTATCTCGATCACATTCATCAGTGAGTGCACTTCAAACTTGCTTGCTTCTTCTTCACACCGTGGAGAATTGAACGAGTCATCATTATCTCCGAGATCTAGAGACCTGGGAGGGGCATTAAGGCATCTTACTTATGAGCATCCCTTGTAAGATTGTGTGATATTAGCACTAGCACAGTCGAGCCACTTTAAAAAAAAACACTTTTCGCCCACTCATGAGTGCGCAAGGAGTTGTACTCAGTTAAGTGACAGCCGCTCGGACACTTTTGCCTCTATTGTCCCAACTAAAGAAAATAGAGGGTTCGATAAATCAGTCTGAAGTGTTAAGGTTGTGGATACCACAAAAATCACTGCCTCGATGACGAACAAGAAGGATCCATTTGAAATGATGGTACCTTGGGGGTCGCGAATATCCAATGCCCAAATTGATGCCATTTAACTAAGACGGACTTGACTCAACTGTGCCAGTGCTAACATCACACAACCTTAGAATGGATGCTCACGAGCAAGATTTATATGTTATAAGCCTGGTCATGCTTCCGTGGTATCTTCTCATGTGCACGTTCAGTAAGTCGTAGATGCGGCATTTGTTGATTCCAAGAGCAGTTAGTTTTTCGTTGGTTTCAGTCCCATCTCATTTAATTTTTTGCCCCCAAGTGATCTTCCTTTGGTGCTCTTGCTCTTCATCCGAAGCTGTATCGTTGTAAACATCTACATAAGCATTGCGCCTGCCTGCTGTAGTTACACTTCCTCGGTCAGTTCTGTAGACCTCTCACCTACCGTGTGAGTCACCAAAAGCAGCACACTCTGAAGACGCTCGTCATTCAGCCTTTTTTCGCTTCATCTGGCGTTTACAATGTGTTGCTCAAGGTCAATATTGTCGTCACTGAAACATTCAGGCTTATTTTACAGTCTGCACCGTTGTAATGACAGCACTTTGTATGGCTCACACGTTTCTGATGGATAGGATGCAATTTTCCGCCGCTACTCTTATAATGGTGTTTTTTTGTGTGTTTGTGGGGAGGGGGGAGGTCACAGAAATCATTTTGCCCAAACTACAAGTTATAGAATGCTGAGAGCTCCACAAAATGATCCATAAATCGGTCGTTTTCATGCGTCATGGTGAAAAAAGCTTTTTGACACCCGCCATATTATCATCAAGGATTGAAAGTGCTTGAAGCAGCAGCAAAAACTGCTTCGCCATGGGCAAGGACAAAGGCGACTACAACGTTGTGTCGCAGAATGACAAGAAGAATGACGGCAAAGGCGATGAGGTCGAGCTGAAGGCCACTCTCGGCCTGGTGCAAGGATGCACCGTGATCGTTGGATCCATCATCGGGTCTGGGATCTTCATTGCCCCGGGCGGGGTGCTGCAAGGCACGGGATCCATCAACATGGCCCTGGTCATCTGGCTGCTCTCTGGATTGTTCTCTATGGTGGGAGCCTACTGCTATGCTGAACTCGGCTGCATGATCAGGAAGCCCGGTGGCGACTACACGTACATCCTTGACACGTTCGGCCCCTTCGTGGGCTTCATTCGTCTATGGACCGAGTGTCTGGTGGTGCGGCCGTGCACCATCACCATTGTGGCGCTCACGTTTGCCAAGTATGCCGCCAAACCGATGTTCCCCGAGTGCGAGCCACCGGATGACAGCGTCAGGCTGCTCGCAGCCATTTGCATCTGTGAGTGTGTCAAGAGAAAGACAGAAAGATAAATGTGTAATAGCACTTTCAATGCCTAGCTCGAACTGGACTGCTGTGTTTATGAATGTCGTCTTCACATGTGTTCTTGCCTTCGTGCTCAAAAACTTGTTTCCTTCATTTTCCCGAGGAAGAAGGAACGAACCCCTGACTCACTATGCTACTTTTTCCTGCACTTTGTTCTTTCAGGTGTGCTGACCTTCGTCAACTGCTGGGAGGTAAAATGGGCCACCTTCGTCCAGGACATCTTCACCTACGCCAAGCTCTTGGCGCTTTTCCTGATCATCTTCACGGGAATCTATCAGCTATGCTTGGGTAAAGAGAAAAATAGGCCAACAATTGAGCATGCTGCGAGCTACTAAGTAGTCCGAGCGCGACACGGAAATCTCTATCAGAGTCCTTGCTTGGTGTCCCCAACGACACCTGCAACGTTGATGTCGTCAAGGACAGGAGCAAGCACTTTTGGGACTGCCTGAAGATTCTCCTCACCTAAGTTTGTCATTGGATCGTTGCTCTTTCCTTCTGCCAGGACACGTGGATTACTTCACCTGGGAGAACACGGAGCAGGACAACACCAAGATCGCACTCTCCTTTTACTCGGGGCTCTTCGCTTACAACGGCTGGAACTATCTCAATTTTGTCATTGAGGAGTTGCAGGATCCAGTCAAGTGAGAACCTCTCATGATTGAGTCAATGTGAATTGCCCACTTATAGTCAAGGCTTGCAGGAATCTTCCTCGCGCCATCGCCATCTCGTGCATCTTGGTGACGGTAGTCTACGTGATGACGAACATCGCGTTTTACACTACGCTCTCTGTACCCGAGGTCCTCGGCTCTGAGGCTGTGGCAGTGGTGCGTACCTGCACGATCCCTAAACCAGGGAGGCTGTCCTCTAAATTAATCATTCTTCCTCTATTCCGAAAAAATAGACCTTCGCACAGCACTTGTACGGCAACTTCGCTTTCATGATCCCTGTCTTTGTGGCCATGTCGACCTTCGGTGGGGTAAATGGAATCCTCCTGACGTCCAGCAGGTGATCGAACATTACGTGAGAGTGACTTCAGACATTACGTTGAGTTGCTCAACCTTATTTAGGTTATTCTATGCTGGCGCCTGCGAGGGCCAGATGCCGGAGATCCTCTCTATGATCCAGGTCAACAAGATGACTCCAGCCCCCGCGGTGCTCGTCGTGGTAAGCATGGTCATTCCTTTTGGGTGAAATGAAAAGACTTTGATACAGATTGTACGCAGAAATTAAGCCTAGAGTCTTTTGCAGTCCTCCCTCTCCCTGATGTACCTTACTTCGTCCAACATTTACGCCCTGATCAATTACACAGGGTTTGCAACATGGGTTAGTAGACAGCTTTGAAGCTGGGTGTGCGCTTGAGTGTGATGCACCATAGGCGTGACCTTGTGTGACCACAAAGGTGGGGGAAAAGGGGACACTACTAATACATGGAGCACCAGGGCTGACATATGTACTTACCCCCGACTCCTGACACTTCTCCTCCGGGCGGAAGATCGATCATTTGCCGTCATTATAGCTGACTGGGTTGGTTCACTAATGCGCTGTGTAGAAATCACGCTGTTCTTAACTGTTGCTTTCAGGCACTTCTTTCTCTCTGCTATCTTTGCTCCTCCAATATATATGCTCTCATCAATTACGTGGGATTTGCGACCTGGGTAATTCACTTTTAATTCTCTACAGTGTGAGTCAAAGAAAGTGCAAGATGGAAAATATTTGGAGCAAATAACTGCATGCGATGTCATTTCTGCAGTTTGCCATGTTGCGGTTTTTTGCCTCACACCGAACACGTAGTTAGAAGCTTTTCCCTCAATGAATGCAGATTTAGCTAACTAACTCACGACCCACCCTTTGCTTTAGCATGTTTGTAATGTTATGTTCCTCGTGAGTCACCAACGGGGTATGTCCGTAACTGGCAAAAACGAGATACAGTAACATTATTGTGGATTTATTTCATCGTTTAACTTTTTAGAAACAGCCGAAAACCGCAGTTGACTCATTCGAAACTCGTGACTTAGTTGTTGTTGTTGCTTTTGCACAACCAGACACCAGAAGAAACTTAGATGGGATGTAGACAGCAGTAATTGACGCATTACTGTACATGTGTAGCTACAGTATTAAGGAAGTTATGATGGTTGAAATAGGTGTATGCTGACTCTTTTCCAGCACAAAAATAACTGGGGGTCTCTGGGCTTGCCCTCAGGGGGAACTATGGGGGGCTACCCCCACCCCCTTACAGCAAAAGTTTTTTGGCAATTTCACCTCTAAAAAGTGGCCTCAAAATGCGATTTTTTGCCTGTCAAGCAGGTGTATGCTCACTTTTTCCCTCCAGTGAATGTACACAAAAACCATTTGAGATTGCTAGTTTATTCATTGCACTTAAAGCTCCTCCGCGTAAAGCCATTGGAGATTGACTTACTCAAAAATGTTTAAATGCCCTCGGCGCAAATATGAAAGCCTTGGCGTGACATAGACAGCAGGAGAAATAGGAGAGAAATCATACACCATGGTGGAAGTTGCAGCTTTGTACTGAGCGTAAGCCAGATTTTCGTATGCCTCGTGTTTCGTACTTGGCCTTAGCTGACCTTGGTGTCTTGTCAACATGACACATCTGCAGCCAGGACTCATACTCTGGTCGCAGAAGAACGCAACGTCAGAGTCACGTGACATAGAGATTAATCGATGTCTTGCATATGCATGCGCACCTTTTTTGGTGACGTCCACTTGACTATGTACATTCTTTTTCTTTCACTCGTACAATACAGTGCACACGATATGGGAAGCCAGGACAGCAATTGCTTTCAGCATCGAGATGAGTCTGCAATCGGGCGGCTTTTGGTCACTCGAATCGCCCATCGGACAACTCTTTTTGTCCTCGAGAACTGTCGTCGGGTCGCCGTTCGACCGCTCCTCGGCCGATCGGTTCTCCAACGTCCCCTCCTGGACGCACGTGGGTGGCGATCTCGTGCAGGACAGATGGACCTCGATTGGCGTATTGTACACACTCAAAGCTGATACTTTTACCCTCTGCCCTGCACATGTAGCAAAGAATAAGGGACTGTTTTAAACGTGCACTGTTGCTAGTTCACACTTGTTGTTTGTTTGCTTTGCATGTGCGAGTCTGTCAATAATCAATTCCTAATGACTACTATCGAGCGGCAAAATATGTACTGAAGCTGACGAAAAAGTTGCTCTTCCTTGGTGACTCTACCTCAATAACAGACATCTCTTGCCGCGAATCATCTCGCAACGAGCCACAGTGTGTAATGGTTGCTTTCCATAGGTGAGCATTGGCTTGGCCGTGTTCTGTCTGCCCTGGCTCCGCTGGAAGCACCCGGAGTGGGAAAGACCCATCAAAGTGAACCTCATCTTCCCCATCATCTACGTTCTTGCCACCATCTACATCACCATCGTGCCAATGGTGGCCAGCCCTGTCGAGACAGGTGCGTACGACCCAAGGATAACCCGAAAACTGGCCAGGAGAATCATTGTTCTAACAGCCCTGTAGAAGAGTTTCTACAGGGGAAAGAGAAGTGACCTTTTTTTTGTAAAGTAAAACTGGCATTTCTTTAGGAATTGGCATTGCGATCATCCTGACTGGAGTGCCAGTGTACTTCATCTTCGTCTACTGGAAGAACAAGCCCAGGGTCATCCAGGCGGCTTCTGGTAAGTGATACTGACAACATGTGGGAAGCACTTAATACCAAGGGTAATCAGCAGCTCTACTAATTCACGCCCACCCTTAACTCTTTACTAACACGTCCCGAACTTGACCTTTCCACGCAGAGAGCTTCACGACTGCTCTGCAGAAGCTCTTCCTCGTGGTTCCTCCTCAGTCAAAGGAGACCAAGACCAAAGAGCAGGAGGCGACGACAGCCTAGACAGCGACACCGACTCCAACGCATACAAGAAACCGTACGAGAGAATCCGTTGCTTTGTCTTGTACACGTTCTCACTGTCCTTGTCTGCTTCTTGTTTCCACGCCGTTGAGGACAAAAGTCTGCGTACGAAGGCCTCGCTGCTGTGAGGCTGAGCCTTGCCAAAAGCAAGGCCAGCAGCGCAAGAGGGCGTGGAACGGGGATGGAAGAACGTGGCCTTGAATAAAGTCTCTTCTCAACCTTACGCAGACTTTTGCCCCTCGCGCAGTGTGCGCTGCATTCACACAGGGTGTCTCAACTCAGCTCTGCATGTTGCACTTCAGTGTGTTGAGTTCCAAAGGTGCGTTTACACTGGCTCATCAATCCATGTGCAGCTTGTCCGACTTTGGGGTCACTTTTTGCCACTCGCACTGTCTGCGCAGCATGACGGTGTCGTCCGCACGGCGCTTGCAGTCCGTGTAAGTTATCCACTTTTTGCGCCTCATACGGCACGTGCCAGTGTGGACCGCACCCTACGTTGCGTCCTCATTGTTGTTCTGACGCAGGTTCACTTCTCGTTTCAGGGTATCTCACGACATTCCTCCAAAAGCTGATCGTCGTCATGCCCAAAGAGTCATCATAGTCCTATTCAATGGCCAAAGCTACAAGAGTGGAAGTGCGAGTATGTGCTTGCGTGCGCTCTGAGGAGTAAATTGCTATAGTAATTTTCGAATAGAAGCTTAAAATAGTGTCCTAAAAGCTTGCATGGGGAAACTAAGAGAGTTTCCTGCCGTCGTTGGCAGGTAGAAATATGACTTTTTACTCCCCAGGACGTACGTATGAGCAAAACTGAGGGGTCTTGGCTTTCAAGCAACCACCTAATAGCAACGTATAAACACAACGGAGATTCAACAAGTATGAGGAAAACATTTCTCTGTGGATTTTTTTTCAAGGGGGTCTTCGATGAGTCGACCATGTAGAGAGAGATCGACAGATCATTTCTTGGGTTTTCAGATAGGTAACTTCATGTCTTAAACACACCACGCTTTCAACCCTCAAAAAAAGGCGCCTGACAGAGAACTTCTTTTTTCATTACACACTTTAAAGGCTTATTATAACGAAATGTTTCCCTCCCAAGCAAGCAAACGAAGCAACACGCACGCCTCAAGATCCCACACATTACAAACCTAACAGAGCAATGTTAACAAACCTATACAGTGTATACGTCAAGTACATATGTCAAAGGCTTGTGCTGTACGCACCACTACAAGTGTTCGATGTGTATGTCTAATCGAGTTGGGCGCCCCATTGTATGTTTCTAACAAAGTTTTAACGCGCGACTTCTTGTTGTTGCCGCAAGTCACGTGTTTCTACGCTCATCAAGAGGCTACTGTGAGTAGGAGAAGTTGTTGTCGACAGCAGCACCTGCTTAGAAACCAATATCATTGGTCTGCTCCCGTTCAAAAATTAAGATCAATCGTTATAACAATTGTTATGAAGCTACTGTGTGTAGTGCTACATGCACACATAACATGCGTGCGCGTGCGTGCAGGCGTCTGGGTGCTTTTTGGGCCGCCAGAAGTTCAGTGCTAGGGTAAGGAAGAAGTAAATAAGCCTAACTACATACAATCCCCCCACCCCGCCCCATACATACGTAGTAGATGTTCGTAGACCCAAGTGTACAGAAGACGTCCTCCTGCTGAGTGCTTTGAATGCTTTTCCCCTCCCCCCTGTAGTAGAGCAATGTTGATGGGTGCGTGATTAACAGTTAACAACTTATAACACGTTCAATAATTGTACGCAATAAATGCGTGTACTATGGAAAATGATGATGCGCACACGCAATCCTGGCGTCACACAGGCATTTGTACATGAGAAATTCTTTAGAGATTCCATGTTTTTTAAGATTTTTTTCATCTTATAGATAAATTCTTACCCTTAGAATTCCTATTCTTTGAAATCCTTGCTCTTAATTGTGACTGAAGTTCTTAAGCAGTCTGAACAGCAAAGTCTGGTGCTGTTGTGGTGACGTCAATGAGAAGAGAGGTCCAGCCAGGGCTCCTTACAGAGGATCGGACGTCCAATCAGACGAAGAAAGTAAAAATCAATCTTACGTATTGTTTTGTTGATCTCACCTGACCAATCTTTAAGAATTTCTTTAAGAAAATTCGACGACCTCCAACTTGTATAAGAAAGAGAATCTTATGAACATACGAGCTCTCAAGAACATCTTACGTGCGTGTCGCCAATATGTATAATAAAGAGTTGGACAAGAATCCTGCGTCCTGAGTATCATATCGAACTTGGCGGCAACTGCTTCATGCTCAAAATGTAAAACTGAGCGAGTCAAACGGAGTGAGAAATCGACCTTCCCAAAAAGAAATTGCCGCTAATCACTACACTGTCTTGTCGGGCTTCCCCCTGGGCGGCGTGAGAACCGTCCAAAGGCGTGAGCAGCAGCGTAGTCCATGTCCGTGGCCAGGAGCCACCCGGTCGTCGTCGTCATCGCCGTAGGTGACGACGTCCATAGCTCACGAGATGTTTCTCTCCCTGGACGCCTACGCATGCAAGCGCGTGATGCAGGCGAAGCAGAGCGAGGGCGCGAAGTCAGAGGCGGCCGCTCCAAATCAATCGGCGACAGACAGACGCGCTCGTGAAGGAAGGAAGCGAGGTAAAGGTTATTAACTTTTCGGTCTTTTTTTTTCTTCTTTCTTCTTCTTTTAAGAAAAAGTGACCAGTTTTACGGCTATTGAATGATCTTGGAATCTTGCCTAGTCACCAACCGAGGGACAACGAACGGAGGAGGAGCAGAATCACTTTGTCGGCGGCTTAACAGTAAGAAATGGTATAGGTCTTTGGCTCTTTATTGTCTGCAAATAAACAAGCTAATGCATTAACATTGTAAGGGGCAGCAGCAGCAGACACTTTCCACGAAGAGTGACAGAGATGATGGAACAACAATGCAGAATGAAATTGGATGACTTTTTTCTAGGAACGACCATCTCGTGACTCCGGCAGAAAAAATCGTTTGCTCCCTTGCCGATAAAATGCTCATTTTCACCCTCTTTCTCTGCCAATCTATGGATGATGATGATGATACTGTGCAACAGTTGTACGTGCGGTTTCCTTTGCTCTTCAGATCATAATACAGTTCTTTTTTTGGCTGTCTCCTCGTAATACTTGTGTGCAGTCACCACTCGACGTGAAAATGCTATGAGGGCGGTGGTTATTTACTGTACTGTACAGGGTGAGTCAGAAAAAAAAGGCGCATCCCCAGTTTTTCCCTCCCTCCTTTTCAAACGTGGGCGAAAACTGTTCGAAACTGTGGTCGGGGCAGCAAACAAACAAAAGAGGAGTGTGAACGGCGAGTCGCAACGCGAGTAGCCGTTCGGAGAAGTGGCCAACGTCATCCCCGCGCTCACCGAGTCGAGCGTTTGAGCGGAGGAGACGACGACAGCTTGAACGGCCACTGGCGCGACGCCATTTGCTGATTCTCCTTGCTTTTTAGGCCCTCCCGTTGCGATTTCTTCCGACTGACACAGCAGCAGTAGCAATGGCGGCTGGACGAAGGAGAGAGAGGTGGGTTAAGGGAGCGAAGACAGTAACAACTACCATAGTACAAGTGGTTCAGTTGTACGTATGCTACGTAGTGCAACACGTGGACTTTGGGTGTTCCTTGGTAGGAAGAAAATCTTTCTTTTTTTTGTTTTTTTTGGCACTTTGTTCGCTCGTTCGTTGCACTGCAGTCCGTCCGTCAAGTCCGTCATGGGATCACAGTGCTTTGCGCTTGAGGTGATCGAACGAATGAATGACGTATTCGAGCCCGTTCATGTAGTCCCTGTAGATGTACCAGTCTCTCATGTTCCGGTACGACGCGTCCTCGATGTCCCGGACCTCCTTGGTCATGATGGACCTGGAGGTGGGCGGAGACGGGGTCAAGCCCTTCTCCAGCATGGCCACCTGAAGCTCGCACAGGACCTGCGTCAGAGAAAAGAGAAAAGTTCTTATTCATCCATCCTCTGGCCCTACTCCAAACACACTTACTGCTTTGAGCTTGAACTCTGCCTCGTTGAATTCTTCCATAAAGAGTCCATCGTAGAGTACCTGGTCCAGCACGACCTGTTCCAGTCCCACCGCAAGGCGTTGGAGATAAGAGTAGATTTTTCGAAGAGAATCGTCCACCTGAAGAATAAGGGGATACCGCGGTGAGCGTGGGCGTCGCAACCAATGCAACTCTTTCCAGAGAAAGGTCGCAAAGTGCCTATTATCCTTGATGCATTTACACTGCCCAATATGAGTCCAGCCGCCGAGCGCTGCACAAATGACAGGGAGCAGCATCCGATGCCTTGGCAGGGCGCGGCCGCCCTCCCCCACACCCCCGACGACAAAGTGTTGTGAGATAAAAAAGTCACGCAAAAATTTTTACTCTCACCTTTAACTTTGAGAGGTGCTCTCTGCTGGTCTTCTCGTGCAGATGCTTGGGGATCTGGCGCCATGAGGGCAGCCAGTCGTAGCGCATGTCCTTCCACGTCTCGTGATGGTCCCACCAGCTGGGAACGCGGAAAGTCTTCTTCACCTGCGCCAAATACAACGAAGTGACGATGAAGCTACTGTTTATTCATGGATCAAAAAGGCACTCATCCTCACGCCCACCCCTTTTTATGGCTCTCCCCCCCCCCCTTTCTCAGATATCGTGTGAGGCGTTGGCACCTCTGAAGGTTAAATCAACAGCATTCATTGTAATTATTATTAGCTCTGGTTCTGGTACGAGGTCGGGATCGTCATAAAGCAGGATGGATGTTTGCTTGGAGGTGCGTAATGTACATAAGTGTGTCCGGAGACGCCGGCTGCATTCATGACTCCTGTGAAGAGCTTTCAAGCTCGTCATCTTCGCCCAAGGTCGCTGTTCGGAGGCCAAAAGGAAAGCCTGACCGACACCCACTAACCGGTGAAGGCTGATTCACGAAAAGTAAACTCCGCTCCCTCCCTCTCCCACCGCTTCCGGCGACTGGATCACTTACGCCAGGTTCGTGAGTCACCCCAGCCCAGTGCGCGCTTGAGGAAAGAAGCTTTCGCCGAGCTAGGAGGGGCCTTTCGTGGCATGGACCTACCCCCTGCTTGGGAAAATCCCTCATTCATCCAAATGCACACGACCGGTGTACGACAACACTGAGTGTCTGCATAGGTAGTGTCGCTCTGCACCGCACTTGTATTGGACTATGCAGCTTTGTGATGCAATGAACATGGCATGTTCCATGGAGACGGTGTCGTGCTTGCATGTTGGAGAGGGGGACGAGGTAAGAAGTCTTCATGCAGGCCCAGGGATTTCCCTCAATGGGAGAGAACAGCTACATTCCACCAGTCACCTTGTCTTTGGGTGCTTTGGTGCGAGGTCGGCGTTGTCGGGTAATCTCTCCAGTTACTCCCGCGGTGGAAACCCGACCCAGTGAAATGTTTCGGAAAATGATTGCGCTATTACCGGCTTTTTACTGGAGGAAATAGAGCAGAAGACAAACATGAGTGCAGCGGGGACGGATGGATGGTGGATGAAGAGTGAAAAAGTGAATGGAAGAGAAAGCAAACTAATGCTAACATCGCTTAAACAAGCATCATAACTTACGTAGCTTTGTGTCGTCGTCCTTACCTAGAGCTACTTTTACCAGGAACCTCAACAACACAGCTTTGTCAGGGCATTGATCAATGGCTATAAGATGAATCAACTCTAGAATCCACACATCAAACAACCCTGTTATGTAGTAAAAATCCTACTCCTACATGAATCAACTTTGCAGCTCTTATGCTCCCATGAATCAATACTTTCGCCTGTAAGGTCAAACGCAGGTAACGAGCAAGTGCAAATTCACATTTATTCCTACTTCTTTTGTGATGTTTCTCAAGAAACTCATGATCATGGCAGGGAAGGTTAATCTCTCGTGGTTGCGATATATGCTTCATGAGATGAAGCATTTGAATAACGCAATTGAAGACACTCTCTCGAAGTCAGCTATATTGCAAACACTTCCCTAAGTAAGTGCTCACCAACATAACCACAATGTTGTTGCTGTGTTCAAAAAGAGTGAGTCCCAGGTTGACGTACAAAGTGCTGAAGTCTGCAATTTGTCTGCCCACCCCCGAATGATCTATGAAATCTGTGAGAAGGCCTTTTTCTCTGCGATTGCTGCTTTTCCACGTAAAAAAGGCTGTATGAATCAATAATGTCAGTCCCAACTTGAGTCAAATAAGCGTGTTGCACTGAACTACATGCGGCCGGACCCTTGGGAAGGCGCACGACGGAGCAATTGCCCATGACCAGGCGCACGAAGTTCCGCAAGTGTGGGATATCCACATTCGTGACCAAAGTTCGTCTATCGGCCTGTGCACCTACCTAACCATCTATATAGAACCGAATAATGCAACAAAGGCAGAAGTCGAGACACAAGTGCAGTGCACACGCGTATTTGTACGCGCGTATCAGCGCAGCCGGCGTGATATATTACAGGAATTGCTAGTTCTGCTCTATGGTTTTTTCGAGAAAACAGGTGACATTTAAGTGAGACCACGTGGTGATCCTGTATTCATGTCACTTGAGCACCTGCGCCATGGCGCTCGAGGCCAGCGGCCGTTCTGAGCGAGTGACTTTTATCCAGGTGCAAGCAAAGCAGCATCTTTGCCTGTGACTTCATGCACGCTGCTCTCGTCCGCTCGACTCTGATCTATTCCGCGCTGCTCCGCGACCAGACCAAAAACAGTCAAAGAATCGCCGCCGTCCAGTTCGACGACGACGACGACGACGGCGGCGGCCATGACGGTTATTATGCAGATATCTTGGAGAAGAAGTGCGGGGAGAGAAAATCACATTCCTCTCGATCGACTGTTAGTAATTAGGACCCCGGGAGAGATCGTACGAGGAATGTGGTGGGAAACAAGACGCAGTGGACAAAACAAAACTGGGGCCCCTCAGGGAAAAGTGGGGAATCTCCCCCTCCCCCCCCCCCCCTCCGGTCAGTGTCCTGCGTAGAGTGAAATACCTGACATAATTCGACCCTCATTCATTGGCGCGTCCGGCGCCAATGATCCCTGGGAAGAACGGCGCGATTCAACGGCGGACACAAAAAATCTCCCGGTAACGATCTTGGCTTTCTCGCAGGAAATGCCAGCAAGCAACGATCGGCAGGAAATGTTTCTCACTTACATAGTCCTCCTTGAAGACCCTGGAGTGCCTGAGCGCGTTCTTGGCGGCCAGGATGATGTTCTGCATGAGTTCGGAGTTGGACAGAGGCCGCACCTCGTAGTGTCCGTGGATGCGTCTGAGGGTGCTGGTGTCGATGCCGCACGGATTCACCCACTTGGGCTTGGCGGTGCGGTGATGGTTGCTGCCGCCCATGGTGGAGGCGAACAGTGGTGTCGACGACGCCGGGGGCGTCAGGAGCAGCAGCACGGTGCAGATTAGGACCGTCAGGTAGTGGCGCACGTCCTTGTGGGACCAATCTGCAAAAAAGACAAGGAGGAAAAGTCGTCAGTTCAAGACGCACCCACATAGACTAAGCATACTACATATAGTATAGAGAGAGCTTTTTTTTCCTCGCGCCCTCTCTTGAGCAAGCCGCCGCTACCGCCAAATGTATGCTGTGGCGGGATGTTTTCACTACGGGCGTCGTCTTTCAGGCGATTACCACGGAAACCTCCTCCTGGACTTGTACGTATACTGGGTGCACGCGAGCAAAAGTCAATCGGACAAAAAGAGTCTCACAAGCGATGCTTATCCTCCTTGGCGCAGGTGGGAGGGGGGGTGCGGAGGGGGAGGGTCACCGGGGCGTGGCAGTGAGCACAGGTTCTTCCCCAGGGGATGCAGGGATCAGGTGGGGGTGAGCGCGTAGAGCGAGACGAGGGGGGGCACGATGGGCGCATCATTTATTATTCAGAGCAGAAATCTTTTTTTTCTTACGCCGCTGCTGCTGCCGCAGCAACTCTTGCTGTTGGCAGAGCCAAAGAATGGCGCTAAACGAACAAGGACGAACGAAACGGTCGCCGCCGCCGCCCAGATCTACAACTACTCGCTGGAATTTCCGGACTGTGTACTTGTTTCTCGCACATGCCTTCAAGTCTAAGACCACAGGCACATCAGGGTGTCGTTCGTCCATAGACGAACACCTTGTTTGATGATAACTAAATTCCCTGTAAGGAGAGCCTAAGAATAGTTTTTTTGTGTTCTGCCGAAGTGCAACTCTCCGGCCTCCTCTTCCTGCCTGCTTGCGTCAATCGCACTCGCGCCAGGGACGACTTGTGAAGCGCCGCGGAAGTGGTGAACACGTAAGATATGTGTACCTACTGTGTGAGCCAACAACATCCCTTTACGTTTCTCTCTTTTTTTTGCGGCAACTGTTCTGGTTTGACCAGTCCACGGCCAAGTCGGACAATGTCATGACTCGGACTGTATCGAGTCGGCCCCTGTAAGGCCCGGCAAGGCCCTGTGAGGGCCTGTAAGGCCCTGAAAGGTCTTTCCCCGTCGGTGTTTGCAAAGATGATTTGTAACTTCTTCTTTCGAAATGACAGGGAAATCCCATCCTGTGAGTGGAAAAAATTGCGCCAAACTCCGCAAAGGAGTCTTTATTTCTTCTTCAAAGTCTGATCGGAAGTAAAGAGCAAATTTATGAGCTGTTGTTGCCAGTCAATAACAGTGTTTTGCTCTCTCGCTCTCTCCGGTCAAGTGCATTGCGGTGGCCGCAGCCGCTCGCCGCCTACTCTTGCTCCTGCTCTACTCCTTAATATGAGTCATGCAATGTTTTGGAAAGTGTGTGAGAAATGTCTTTGACTCACTGGAAGGGATGTGATGTGTTGAAGACGATGACGAAGCTGCAGGCAACGGTGTCAATGGTGACGACGATGAGGACGACGAAATCTCTGCATGGATCTTGGAAGCTGAGCATGTGGAGTGAGTCTGCCTCGAGCACTCCTGCATCCCTCTGCATGCCGGGCAGAACGCGGCTGCGGCTGCGGCGCGGTCCACGTTCTCGAGCGAGTCCTTTTCTCCCCCCATGCCGACTGTGGCGGCAGACACGATGGCACTTCTTCTCATCTTTTGGAATGAGTTGTCCGGCTGGCGGATTAACGTTGAGTGACTCTTCTGGACGTATTTGAGGTCTGTCATATCCTGCGCGAACGATGATAGCAACCGGCGCGCGGTCGCTCGCTCGCCGGTGGCGGACGACAAAGCCTTCTTCTTCCTTCCGCGTGCGTGCGTGCAACGTTTGCACCACGGAGAAAGAAGAGGAGCAAGTAGCAGGTGAACAAATCACGTGGAGAGAGGAGGTCTCGCTGCAGTCGTAGAAAGGGTTTTGGGGCTCCCTTTCTCGAACGCATGAACAACAAGCTGTTGCGCGAGACGAGCCACGACTCCGGACGACCAAGAACCCGCCCGCGGCCAAAAAGGTCTCGATCACGACTTCCAAGATGAAGGAATGTCGCTGCGCCGCCAACAACGCTGAGCTGTCCAAGGTCGCAACAATCCGAACGAAGAAGAACGATTGAGGGGATGAGATGGTGTGTGTGGGGGGGGAGGCAAAGGAGGGGGGGGGGACGCTGCTGATGCTGAGGGACAGGATTGAACAGGATAGCTTTCCCGAAGACATCACGTAGCGGCATTCAGCTCATTGGATTGTTCTAGAGTACTTTGGGTCAACCTCCTCAACACACCCAGCTTGGACGTGTCCAAAGGCATTGACGTCACACGGTCGAAAAAACTGTTTTCCCCGTCCTCATATCCGGGCCCCAACACTTGTCGGGCGATCTGCGGGGCTCACCGTAATGACATCATCATGTAAACATTCATGACGACATTCCTGGCAAGGTCGGCAGCAGCAGTGGGTCGTGGAGGGGGGAGTCATGAGCAGAGTTCGAAATGGGGCAGCACCGCAGTCCGCAGCAGACATCCGCCAGCCAGCCAGTCATGTCCGACGACGGCGACAAGAACGATCAGGCACCTCTTGTCACCTTGAGGAAAGGAGGGTGAACGTTGAAGATGTTGCACCATGCCAAGAAAAGTGTCTGCATGACCGTGGACGAGGAAAGGCAGGACAAACTAGGCCCCGAGTTGGAGGAGATGACGCAACTGTGGCTCATCGAGCGCCCGCAATACAGCATGTACACGTGTTCATGCATGATCTGGCGCAATGCACACATGCGTACTGTCCAGGAGTGCTACGTGGTGGAGGAGGAGGACGACCACCACCTCACTCAGCTGCAGTACGCACAAAGAGTTGGCAATCCTGATTTGAGCGATTGCAAACTGGTCGTCCACATTTGTTCCTGAAATGTCGATGCAAACCTCGAGCAACGCAGTTTCAGCGTCGGCGTCAACATCAGCAGCCACCCCGGGATGAATCACATCAATCTGGAGGAGAACGTTTGAATGAACATTTTTGTCACGTCGAGTACGCGCTTACGCAGTGGGAAAAATAGAGTGCAAAAAGAGTTGAGTTCATTCACTCATTTCCACTCCATGAATCGCCCACGCCACGCAAAAACGGAAGAATGACGGCAGCGTGATGAATCACGAGGAGCCAATCTCTCTTGGGGGATTCCGGCTTCGAAGTAGATTCACTGTCAGATGTTTATCATGAGTTCATGACACCTTACTTACCTCACCGGGTGAAATGGATCATGATTTGATCCTCTCTCATTCACTCTCACTCTCTCTTAGGCAATATGGAAATTAATATTCATGTTGTGACGCTGTGAGTCACAGCTATTTGTCCCGCTGGATCCGCCTGGTGTGCATGAAAGCAAAGGTATGCGTTTGTGTGACACACGCAATGGCTGTCGAGAGCAAGCGAGACGTGTACACGTAGCACTCGGTCGCCGCCGTCCACCACACGTGCTCGTCGGCCAGCTTCTCCAGCACGCGAGTGTCGGTCACTTTCCCGCTCGTGCAGTCTCTTGAGGACACCATGACCGCGACAGGTTTCGCTCCTCGTCTGGTACGCAGTGAGTGGTTTGACACCCTCTGCTATTGATTAGAACGTGTATCATTCGCTTGGAGAACCAAGAAGAGTGGGACTTGCCTTCCATGGTAACGTCATGTGTACTTGGTGAGGACACTATATGGTATTTCAGCACAGTCGTCGAGCCCACGCTCATATATTAAAAGGATCTATCATATAAGTAGAAGACAACTATTAAACATGTCTGGTTATGCACCTTTAGGAGCACAAGTGTCTATATATTGTACTCGTCAGTGGTACGTACAGGACATGCATTGTTCTTATCCATCTGCTTCTTCCCGTGTCATTTCGTCTGCTTCTGGTCACTGACCTGTACTGGGTGAACCTTTCTCAGAGCTACAAGGGTCCGGGACTTTTCTGTGACTCACACTGTACGCGCTCGCTTATTGTTGGACCAGATTGTGCGGCTGCCGCCTGCCGGCGGCAGCTTAGTGTTGCCACATAGGCGACAGCTGAAGCCAGCGGCCGTGGCCACGAGCGGGTTTTTGCATTCAGGCACCACACTAAAGTGATCCTCGTGAGCGCCGGCAGACGTGGGGACGCCTTGGGAAGTGCCAACGTTGAACATGGGAGAGTCTTCAAGGTCCAGGTCAGCTAAAACGACGGAAAAGTTGTCCGAGCTGCTATCACGCCAGTGATTTGGGCGCCCGGATTTGGGCGCTTTTAAAGAATTTGTCGAGTTTTTCCCCTTTCGCCTGACAACATAAGGCAGAAGCGACGAATAAACAGGAGGCAAAACAAAACGCTTTACTCAAGTATTTTGGTTTTTTCCGCCTTTTTCGCATGTCTCTCTTCGGCCAGAGCTCGTTCGGCCAGCCGGCGGGCGCCACGACGTTCGGCGCCACCGCCGGCACAAACGCCACGGCGCTCACTTCCACCAATCCCATGAAGGATGTCGAGGTGGTTTCCGCGCCGGACGACTCAGTCTCGTGTCTGCGCTTCTCGCCGCCCTCCACCGCCAATAAGAACTTTTTGATCGCCGGTTCCTGGGACAACAACGTGCGGTGCTGGGAGATCCAAAGCACTGGGCAGAGTGAGCCAAAGACGCAGCAGAGCATGCAGGTGAGGATCATGCTTACTGTAGACGTACGGGCAGTACAGCTGACCCTGAGGGACTGGGATAATAATTAACTATCATCTCCTGCAGGGACCGATCTTGGACGTCTGCTGGCACAATGATGGCACCAAAGTCTTCATGGCTTCATGCGACAAGCAGGTGAAGGTTTGGGACTTGGCTTCCAACCAGACAGTGCAGGTTGCCGAGCACGCGGCGCCAGTAAAGTCTTGCCGGTGGGTAAAGGCGCACAACTACTCTGCTCTGATGACCGGCTCTTGGGACAAGACTCTCAAGTTTTGGGACATCCGTACTCCCAATCCTGTGATGAGCATTGATCTGGGCGAACGTTGCTACTGTGCTGATGTCGACTACCCTATGGCCGTGGTGGGTACTGCTGGAAGGGGAATCATCATCTATACCTTGGACAACCAGCCCAAGGAGTTCAAGCGGATTGAGCCGCCCCTGAAGTACCAGCATAGATGCATCTCGATTTTCAGGGACAAGAAGGCGCAGCCTACAGGTTGGTAGTCCGATGCGCTTTTCACGTGCGTCAACAGTTCCGGGAGCTTCTCTATTGGCCGAATTCACTTTTTCAGGCTTCGCTTTGGGGAGTGTGGAAGGCCGAGTAGCCATTCAATATGCTAATGCTCAAAATCCCAAGGACAACTTCACTTTCAAGTGCCATCGTTCCAACGGTGTCACTAATGGATTTCAGGACATTTACGCAGTCAATGACATCGCATTCCACCCGGTTCATGGTACCCTTGCAACTGTGGGTTCCGACGGGAGATATTCCTTCTGGGACAAGGTGAGCAACAGGACCTTCATCCCTGACTTAGTTCAAGTGCTCCCCTGCACGCTCATTCGCATCATGTTCCTTCTAGTTGTCACACATAGTGGATTTGTTTTTTTTCTCAGGATGCCAGGACGAAGCTGAAGACTTCTGAGCCGATGGATCAACCCATCACGTGCTGCACCTTCAGCAGCAACGGGCAGATCTTTGCCTACTCCGTAAGCTATGACTGGTCCAAGGGTCACGAGTACCACAATCCGCAGAAGAAGAATTACATCTACCTGAGATCGTGCTTCGAGGACCTGAAGCCAAGAAACAAATCCTCTTAACCCGTTGATGCGACAGTCAGAAGCGAAGAAAATATACAATTATGACACTATTTTAAACATGTCCCGTAGCTCCATGCCCTGGTCTGCAAGATGGGCATCGCTTCGTGCTCGGTGGGCTGCGTGGGGATGAACCACGCTCCTAGGGGCTCGCGGAACGTACCATTGGAGAGCATTTATTCACATAAACGTGTCTCATTCGTGCTACATTAGAGGTAGTGAGCAGTGATCAGGTCCAAGTTACGGTCATCCAGTCCCTTCAGTGCGGAACGGGCCAACACTGACCGGTGCCAAGAACGTGAACCACACGTGCATACGTACGCCTGAGCAACTGTTCTGGAGGTGATGGAGTTGAAGACGATCGATCCCGTGATCTGGGCGGCTGCCTACGTTGTGGCTGTGGTTGGTGTTGCCTCAAGGCTGAAATGGCTGCGTGAGAGGTTGCCGAGGTGGCGGAATCGCGGAGAGCTTCGTCAAACACGGCTAGGGAGAGTCAGTGCAAAAAGCAGTGCGCTGGCGAGAGACGCGACCGACCACACAGGGTCGCCACGCACGCAAGAGCAGGACAAGACTGCGAACCGGAGGGTCGACGAGGTAGTTCCGAAGCCCTAGAGGTCGAGCCACAAGTTCACGGAGTCCCCAGCAATAGGATACGGTCAACGGAGAGCTCGGTGAGGCAGCATTTGACAGCAATCTTGGGCCCGACCCCGGGAGAGCCCTGCTTGCCCGCGACGACCCTCGAAAGAATTTTGTTCGGGTCGCTCGCAGTCTCTTTACCCCACGCCCCTCTTCTTACAGTCCGAGAGCGACCACCCACTTGGCCCGAGACACGCCCGCCCACCCAGGCCCGAGATCAGACGGAAGAACCCACCACCGGCCCCCAGAACACACTGAGAAAGGCCCGACGCTTGTCCCACAATTTTCTTCGCCCCGAGGGCCCCCAGATCCCCTCCCCGACGTCCTCCCGGCATTCTATACCAAGCTGGCGCAGGCCAATATGAAGCGCGGTCCCAACAACTCCTACGAGAGCGGCGTCGGCGGCCCCATGAAGAGACCGCGTGGAGACAAGTTCGAGACGCGTCTGCTAGTGCCCAGCAAGATCGCCGGCAGCCTCATCGGAAAGGGCGGAAGCAATATTCAGAAGTTGCGCTCTGATAACAACGCCAACGTACGCATTCCTGACTGCCCAGGCCCGGAAAGAATCATGACCATTCTGGCCGACGGCCCAGAGGTGAACGTCAACGTGTTGAAGCAGAGCTTGCCGTTCATGAGTGAGGATGCCTCTGGTCGAGGCAGTAGCGGCGGCGGCGGCGGCGGGGGTGGAGGAGGAGGAGCAGGAGACCAAATGGAAGTTCGCCTGCTAATTCACCAGTCTATCGTAGGTGGTATCATCGGTAGAGGTGGCTTCAAAATCAAGGAGATCCGCGAGACTTCTGGCGCTAGCATTAAAGTGTACCAGAACTGCGCTCCGCAGAGCACCGATCGCTGCGTTTCCATTCAAGGAAACCCGGAGAAGATTGGAAAGGCAGCGGCTGAAATCTTTGAAGTCGTGGCCAATACAGAGATTAAGGGACCCGACGAGCCATATGATCCGCTTAACTATGATGCCTACTACGCCAGCGAATACGGAGGACACGGGTCTGATGCCGACCTTGGCGGCTTCGGCGGAGGCCCCATGGGCGGTCCTCCGTCCAGCTCCAGAGATGGACCCCGAGGAAGGGGTGGCTTTCGTAGTGGTGGCGGAGGAGGGAGACTGATGGCCGGTCTCGGCGGAGGCCACGACATGGGAGGGTTTGGCAGTTTTCGCGGAGGTGGAGGAGGCGCCGGCGGACGAGTTCCCTTCGGGGGTACCGGAAGAGGCGGAGGTGCATTTGACAGGTCTGGCAGAGGTGGCGGCGGATTCGGATCAAGAGGAGGAGGATACAATGAAGGATTTGGTAACGCCGGCTTCGGTGGAAACGATCAAGGTTTTGGCAATCATGGGGGATTCGGCGGCGGAAGAGGCGGCGGATTTGGAGCTGGCGGCGGCGGATTTGGTGGCGACCTGGGAGGCGGCGGCGGTGGGGTATCAGATGACGGAGGCGAGCAGGAAACAACCCAAGTTACTATTCCAAAGGACATGGCGGGCGCTATTATTGGTCCCGGAGGGACTCGCATCCGCAAGATCCGCAATGATTCCAAGGCAACAATTACTATCGAGGAACCTGCGCAGGGTGCCACCGAACGAGTCATCACTATATCAGGCACACAAAGGCAGATCCAGACTGCGCAATACTTGCTGCAGCAGAGCGTTAGGGAGAATGCGCCGGCGCATCTTGTGGGAGGAGCTGCGGGAGGCGGCGGTGGGGGTCAGGGTGGCTACGGGGGCTATTGATTCAACGTACCATTACATATGAAAGTGGCATTACTGTACAATAAGTGGGAATGACCGAGAATTTGGCCTGAGACGGAGGATGTAAGCTGTAAGCCGTAGGAAGAAACATGTTTATGCTGCTTGTCCGTGTTTTTCCTGGAGTTATCTTGAAAGTTCCCCGATCGTAATAGGATTCGATGCTTTTTCGTTTCTTCAAATAAAGCTACTGACTTTCTCGCTCGTGCACATGAGCCACTTGGGGGTTCTTATGAGACACCCGGTTTGCAATATTTGCCCTGCTACTTAAGGACTGTCCCCGGGCCCTTCTACTGTATCGCCAAGTAAGTACGTATGCGTACTGTACTATACCTACTCTTCAGACAGTGTGCCGAAGCCACCTGTGTGGCTTGCTTGTGTTTGAAACAAGTGCTCATGACATCTACAACTCGACTGACATTGGCTGCCAACTTTCAGTGACCGAAGACTTCTTCATTGCTACTCGAGGGACTGAAAAACAAAAAAGATTGCCGCTTCAGCACACTGGACTCTCTTGTTTGGCTTGCACGTGCTATTTTGTATCATATGCTTTTGTTTTGTTGAAATCTATGATAAGGTTATAATAAGGTCACTCGTTCTTTTCAGAGGAGACAGTGCCTCTTCAAGCGCGGTCATCATCGCCAGTCAGTGCTTAGCAGAGAGAGGCGGCAAGGGCGAAGGAGAAAGCGAGCGCGAGCGAGCACTCCATAGTTCAGGTCTCTAGGTCTCAGAAATAAAGAGGCAGGATACAGTACCTACTACTACGAACACGACTTCTACTGCCACACGTGTGCGATTATGCTCGGCAGCGTCGCCTTGGCCAATGTCTCGGCATCACGTGCATTGCGAACGCAGGTCCAAGACTGCACAAACGTGCCAAAGATGAAGTCAGCTTGCCAGTCAACCTGTCAGTCAGTCTGCCCACCAGCTTGATCGGACCCTCGCCTGAGGCTTCGAGGGAGAAGTGCTGCTACGTAAAGCCAACCTTTCTTTTGCAATTGCGCACTCTGAGCTGCTTCTGTCGAACACCTGGAGTCAAAGAAACGCCGGTGCGTGCATGTTTCATTAGTACGAAATGAAAAGCAGTTAAAAGTGGCTTTAAGCGAAAATTGACGCTATGTTCTTTGCACGTGTTGATGTACCCGGTATGAGAGGATATCTGAATTCACTTGACGCCGCTCCTCTCGAGTAGAATCAAGGTTTGTAGAAGATAGATTGGGGCGCTGCGCTCGTGGACCGTGCGAGGTGGTGCAACCTCTGGGGTGGGAGAGAGGTTGCGAGGATGACCGTGCAAATGACCAGCAGTTACCCAAAGTCCCGCCAAAATCAGCTCTCGGCGCTCCGTGATCGCGGCGTGGTCCACCCAACCTTTCTATACTTATTGACGCACATCCCGCCGACAGTCTTCATGTCGGTAATTTGCTCGTACTCGTTCCACACGGCCACCGCGCGGTAGTTTTGCGGCGAAAATGAACACAGAAACTCGTAAAAAGGACAACGAGGACATGAACCGTGGCTGTCGGCCCAAACCCTCGAGGAGTGGTCTGTCACTCTTTTCCGAAAGGATCCAACGCAGCAGAAGAAATGGTTGGCAACGACACGACGAGCCGATCACGTGAATGTAGCGAAGGCTGAGGTCTGCTCAACTCATTTTACTCCTGAGATGTCTTGTCACACTTGTACCCCACCGAGAGAAGAGGACTCAAGCCTACGGTCGTGCCTTCACTCTTTCTGACACAGACAAATGTTGAGCCATCAGCAGGAGTTCTTGCTCGTCGGAAAAGAGCCCTTGAGAAGGAACACAAAGGAACAGAATGTAGGTGTATTCGTGCCACAAGATGAAGAGTATGTCAGTATTAAGGCGGTCTTAATTTTTTCTGCTGTAGCTGTGGGTGGCGGACGCGCAGCAGCAATTCAAGATCAGACGGCCGGGCCCACACTAAGAGCCAGACAAAAAAAGTTGAGGCTCTTCAATCAAGAGGCGATCCTAGTTGTCAGACGATCCTGGTACAACTGAGGAATGTCGCCGCAGAATGCAGAATCAGAAAAAGTCTCCACCAGGTTCAATCGTCAAACAAGCTACTGAAGCAAAAACTCAGATGTGAGATACGAGAGAAGCAGGCCCTGAAGACCACAATCCGTCGAATGAAATCCAAGGCTTTTTGGAGAGCCTCGTCAAATCGTCATTGGAAGAAAAGTGTTCTTGTAGTATGCTCCAGTTCAAGTAAGAAGGATTCTGAAGCAAAATGTCAAATTCGTTCGAAAGTACAATAAGGAGGACATCATGAAAGCTCTGGTCCTAAGCAAAGCTTATGAATTCATGCGTTCAAAGAATCTCGTGAGCCTTCGAAGTCGACTCATGTTGGGGAGGTGGGTTCAGGATTTCAAATGCATCCCTGGTATTCAGCAAGGCTGTTTAAGAGTTGTAAAAGAAAGACTTCTTCATTCAGAAATCTCCCTCGAAAAATTAGTGGTAACTTCTTTTGATGAAATGCATCTGAAGAAAAAGGCGGAATATCACGGAGCCACTAAATCAATCTATGGTCCGTGTAACATACTTCAAGTTGGCATTATTCAAGGACTGACATGTTAATGGAAACAGTTGATCTATTTGACTTTGATTGTACCATGTCCAAAAAATCATTGAAGCCATCGTCACAACCGTGGAAAGAGACACTGGAGGTGAAGGTTGCGCAGTGGCTTTTGACTTAGGCAACAAGACTTTTATTTCTAGTTTTGGCCTCACTGAATCACTGGATCACCACTGAATGGCATCACCCTGTGACAGCGAACGCAATATATGTTTCCTGACATCCCACATATGTTGAAGCTCTGCCACAATCACATCCTGGACAAAGGCTTTCGTATTTCACCAGCTCATGTGGACACGGTGACAAGAAGCGATTTCATTGATTTGATAGACAAGGACAATAGTGAGTTCAAAATGGCCTAGAAACTGACGCCACTACATGTCACATGTAATGGAAGCGAGGGGCAACGTGTCTATCTGGCCATTAAACTGATGTGTAGACCAACTGCCAGAGCACTGCATTACCTTTTTTGAGATGCAAAGAAAGCTCAAGCAAAGGCCATTGAAAAAATCAACGACTGGTTTGATGTTCGAGACAACTTTTCAGCTCAAATAAGTTAAGCTCTGCGTTTGGAGTTGACTACGAGGAGCGACTACGGTCGATCCAAGTGATTGGGAAGTCCAAACAGCATTGGCATGAAGGAATCATCATGGGGATTCGTTCATTGAGATCTCTCTTTAGGGATTTAAAGTCCCGGCACAATATCTCCTTCATCTTGACGGCTCATTTAAACCAGGCAAGAGGGTAGAACTTAAAATATGCCATTAAAATTTTAAAAGCATGTCTCTTAGGATTCGTTGGAGAATGTCTTCAGCCAGATTCGTGGTCTAGGAGGGCAGAGCGGAGAGTATGCAGCGAGTCCGGATTCTTCTGCTGGGGAAAGTAGCTGACCGTTTGGTGTCGGATCCTGCTGTCAGACCCTGTCCTGACGCAAGTATTTCTAGGTTGTGACAGGAGTTTCCTGACTAAAGCCAGGTGTACCAATCGCCACAGAAGAGCCTGAAGACGCCGAAGATTGCTCAAGTCAAGCTCCTCCAGAAGTCTAGGACAATTTGAGAAATTCTACCGAGGAAGAATCGTTCCAATCTTCCTTGAATTACTTTGACTGCTCCGGGCAAGGTCTTTCTTACGTATGTGGCTGGGTAGCTTCAAAGCTTAGAGATCAGCACACGGAACTAGGGACAAAAGCATGCATGATCCAGTCCCCAAATGACATCACTTCACCTTGGATCATTCATCTATCTAAGGAGGGGATATATTTGCTGAATGCTACGTTTCTACATGATTTTAGAAACCTTGACGAATTTCTGTAACTTTCATGGCAGCGATATTGATAGAGAACAAAATGTGATAGAAAGATTCTATAATGTTCTAAAAGAATTTAATAAGGATTCTTGGCCAGATGATGCCGTTCTGCTGTTTGCAAAAGTTGTGACATTCATAGAAGCCTTCAACAAAGTTATAAACTGTGAAGCTGCTTCAGCAGAGGGCAGAAGCCTGAAGTAATATGGACAAGATGTTGTTACTCGAATAAATGTGCCTTTAATGTCTTGTTCGGTCCCGTCACTTCTTCTTTCCGTATACGAGCAAGTGCGCACTGGTATCCCTGCATCGATGGCCCTGCCGCGCCGACCAAATCGGCAGCTTCTGCCCGGTTCGCTTGTGCCCCAACCTATCTTCTTGAGTGGAATCATGGACGTCAACGAGTGGAACGAGATCTTGCTTCGAATTGCATCTGACTTGAACTTTGGACGCCAATCTGCATAATTGACTCGTCCGCAGTAGGATGACCGTGCAAAGGCTGTTGATGCACTTTACTCTCCTGAGGAGGTCAGTCTTAGTGTCTCTCCTCAGCCGATCCTTGACGCCGCATAAGTTCCGCACGAGGTTCCTCGGCCAGTTGTCTTGTCTGGAGCTGGAGAAGGCGGAGAAACGACTTTCCTTGTTCGCTCCGTCGTTGTCAGACGCGTTCACGCAAGGTTCTGTGACTCCTCTCCATTTACTTCCTGAGTGGCAACTCTGACGCTTCTGGTCACTGAGAAGAAAACAAAGAGACAACCTAGATCGATTCGTTTCACTAAGCATATCGCTGGTCGCCCCGCGGCTTGGACTTGGTCGGAGCCGGTCGTCTTGCCCGCGGTGCTCAACATGGACGACTCCGCCACAGAGACAGTGCTCTCTCAGTACTCCTTGCTGCGAGTTGTCTTCCGCTACCTCCCCGCCAAGTCGTTGCTGTCGGCCGCCTGCGTCTGTAAGTCGTGGCGCGATGCAGCTGCAGTCACTCGCCGGTCGCGGCGCAGGGTCAAGCCGGCGCAGTTCGTCTGGCGCGGTAAGAGAAAACCGCGCAAGAGTTACGAGAACTGTCAGCTCTTTGAGTCGGAAAATCATCTGGATCTCAAAGCTTCGTTCAGGAGATTTCTCGGTGACATCTACATGGAGCCCGCGTATGTTGTGGCGATGCTTAGTAGCGACGAAGTAGAAGGATGCGTTCAAGAGCCATCTACACTCAAACGGTGTTTCGCCGTCGATATCAACTACTTGGACCCCCTCTTGCCCAAGGATTGCCACACGGTTTCGATAATCGCCAGGGGCATCGTTGGTCATTGCAAAGATGGACAGTACGAGACAGAAAACTTGAGTGGATCCCACAGTCCCGTTGTGGTCATGCTCATTTTTCCTGACAGGGATGACGTCCACTTCATGCCCTTTACAGCGACCCCAGGCGTCATAGAAAAGTACGTACGGACTGCCAAGGGGTCAGAGGTCCCCAACGTTGCAGTGAAGTCTGCGCGGATTAATGAACAATTTCAGTTTGAAGATGTCAAAGCGGCCGTGGTGCTGGGACTCGATTCGAGCCCTGAAGATTGCATTTTGTTAGAGCAACTTAACGATGTCTGCAATGGACAAGTGGCCATCGCCGGCGGCTTGGGCTCTTTCGTGCAGTGCTCTGGGGACGGCACGAGCCTGCTGACCGCGTTCAAGCACAAAAGTGGCCACAAAGGTCTCCTCTTCTCCGGCAAGGGAGTCCGCGCTGCGTCGGTCCTTCTTGACCCGCACGTCAAGTCAGAGAAACAAGTGGAGGAGACGTTAACTAAGCTGAAGAAGGCCAATTTGAGCGAAAACAACTCCTGTGCGATGATGTTTGCCTGCTGTGGCAGAGGCAAGCACCACTACAACGGCAAGAAAGACGTGGAGTCGAGAGCATTTAAGAAGCTTTTCCCCACAACGCCGTTGATCGGGGTCTTCGGGTACGGAGAGATTGGCGCAACTTACATTTCGAACGACGAAGAAGATGTGCCCCAAGATCCGAAAGAAAAGAGAAGGAGGAGCGACGTCGCCGAGGAGTTCTTGCACTTTTATCACTCTTACTGCTCCGTGTTCATCATGCTGTCGTTCTGCTGAGCTCGCCGCTGTGTCCGGTGAGGTCGTCCAGGCTGGGTGCGAAGTATAATAGCGAGGAAAGGTGACGTTCTATCTATTTTCTACGTGCACCACTGGAAATGTATGATGTATCTACCGTAACTACGCAACAATACAGTACATGGGCGTCTGGTATAATATAGAACAATTTCGGACCTACAAATCAGACAGTGATAGCTCGATCGCAATGACGACGTGCCAAAGGCTCTGGCGACACAAAAAAGATCTACTGCTCTGTTGAGTAGTTATGCAATGCCTGGGACGGAGAGGGAGAGTCTGGTACGCTTGCCAGCCATAATTCCGGCGAATCACTCGGTGTTCACTCCAAGTTAGTTCTTTAATCGCCATCGTTATGGCGTCCTCATCCCTCAAGGGGATCAGGAGCGGCGCGGAGCTACGCAGACACCCTCTGCAGGTACCAGAGCAGAAGCAGGGAGGGAAATATCCTCCCGCTTTTCTAACTTTTCCTCCGCCGTTCGCGCAAGTCATTCCTGAACGTGTGAGCCGTGAAGAAAGTTCCTTTTACAGTTATCGAAAGCACGAGTGCCCGGCAGTTGATAGGGGTGGCGCTTTTGACCGTCTGCTCGTGAGGCTGAGCTCGTTCTGTTATCACTTTTTATTGCACAGGTTGCAATTGGAGAGAGAAAGAACTTGTGCAGGTAACGCCAAGACCGAGGGGTGATGCAGAAATTTGTCTCGTTCAGTCGTTCTGTGACTCTCAGTGAGGTCAAGAGCTCATCATGAGGTACTTGCTCAAGTTCATCCTGGGATGTCTCCTGTCGTCCTCTGTCCTTGCAGAGGGGCCGCAGAAAGATGATGTTTTGCCGGCCGAAGACGTTGGCTCAGAGCGGGAGGCAAAGCAGTTCTGGCCCATCATCCATGCTAGGTAAGTGATTGAGATAGATTCATCAGCACAAAAACTATAAAGTAATATAAGTGCTTCCAAGTGGAGAAAGTAACGTCAGAATCTTGTAAACAGATTGATTACCTGTGATCATACGTAGATTGCATCTTGTCGTGATTGGCATCTACATGTAGATCCAATACGCTGGAATTGAACTTAAAGCATAGGATAAAGAGAGGAAATTACTGACATTCACTGTTCTAAAGAGAAATCTATCGATCATTCTTTGTTCGAGTATGAGTTAATCATCAAAATCATTGAGGTTTTGTTTAAAACCAAATGTTGCTCAGATAGTTTTCTATGGAGTGATCCATCATTGGCCAACGATGAAAATATCAAATGATAGGTCCATTTGAGGCAGTGGAGGACATATGAAATGATCCATAGACATAAAGTCATTGGTGTAACATGAACCAATCCGTTACTTTGTTCTCAGTGGTCCTCCTCTTCTCCCTCCTCACACTGGATCTCTGCCACCGTTGATATCTCCTTTTCCGTCTGCACAACCGATTTACTCAGGTGATAACAAGATGGTCACGGATGTGTAGTTGCCTTCCAGATGCACTTGCGTTTGTATGCAGTGGAGGGACTTTCACAACGTTCGAACGTGCTTGATTTATAGCGAACAGAGCTGTGCAGCAGAAGAATAAAAAGGTGCCAGAAGCCCGAGCAGCCGAGACGCCAGAAGCGGAGGCCACCGAAGCGGCGGAGCTGGCGTTAGTGGAGAGTGTGAATCACATGCTCGGCGCTATGGGGAGGCAGGGCATCAATGGCGCAGACATCTTCTCCGAGGACGACGTTTCTGTCCTGCCGGGCAGACCCAATGCCGAACCGACCGAAAGCCATCTCACTCATCCTTCGGGATCGCCCAGCAGGCGGAGGAACCAAGGTGGGATATTTAGTCGCATGAATACTATTTTATTCTGGGCTAAAGTCCGCGTCACGCGGGATGTCCCTTCAGAATGCTGCTTGTTTGTGTTCTTCGATGGCTCTGCCTACTACTTCGACGACTACCTGAGGATGCTGACCGGACCCTACAGGTTGATGTACGGTACCGTTAACGGACATCCTCACTACGTCGCCAGGGGTTGCAACGAGCCCGATGTCTACGGGCCCAACTGCAGTTACATCTGGCATTCCGGGTAAACAGGGTGAAATCATTATACTGCTGCGGAGTCACATCGACACCTTTCTTAGCTATGGATGGATCATTGGCATCGGGACGTACATCGGCCAGACCAAGGGAGTCGTTTACACACGCACCAGCGGGAGCTGCCCAACGGAGCAACTGGCGAGCTGGAGGTATCTCAATAAGGACCTGAACTGGAAGGATAACGGAAACATCATTCTCGAATGTGCTTCTTAGGGCCCTCTTACGCTGGAGAGCTTTTGTCACAATTGTTTTTCTCATATTTAAGGGCCGGCCATGGCCCAGTGTAGACTGACCCCTTCAAATCACAATGGCACAAGAGTGCGGTGAACGTCCAAGTTCACCTTCAGCTGCATACAACTTCATCGTGAATCTCAAGGTGAATAAGGAGTAAATGTAATCACACTTAAAGAAATGTCATTGATTATGCTAAGGGCTGTTCTGTTCCCTCCGCCAAAGAGCAACGTGTACCCGTAGGAGTGCTCCGATAATTAGAGCATTCTGCTTAATAACGCAAAATTCTGACTCCCTGAAGCTGTTCTATTAACAGGAGTTAACTGCGGAAACTGCTCAGCCTCTATCTAACGCATACAGTTATATACGACTTTTTCTCACGTCTCTGTTAAATGCCTCCAGACAGGAGATGGTCTGTGCTGGGATGATTTGTATCCATCTTAAGCTCAATACACCCTTCGGTGATGCTATGTGAGACTTTGATTTTTCCCTTATAGCGACTAACGTTACAATGGATAGTTCGGTTGCCTTCTGTACTTCAGTTGGCGCTGTTGTCGCCGCTTCGCACGCCTGCTCTACCTGGGTGGGTCACTCAATGTATTCTCTGCTCACTGGATGGGGGATGGATGAGGGAGAGGTAACGCACTAGGGAAGACCATTGCTGCGCGCAACGAGACATGCACACTAGGGCGGCTATTTGGCTAGAGTGGATCTGGGAGCACATTTACCAGGGGCTGAGGCTGGGCCCAGGAAGTGTGGATGCAAAAGCATTTGATTGCCTTCCTTCTTAGTACCGGCTCAGCCCGCTCAAAGATGCTGCAAGATGGCAGTGTTGCAAGAGGGCACCATCTCTGCCAGCAGTGCAGTAAGAAGCTTAGATTTGAAATTTTATTTGCTAAAATTGAGCCTGCTGGGATTTCTGCAATACATACATACAATACTTAACGTTAGGTAAGAGTTTTGATTTGTCAGGTAGATTTTGGACTTTACCTCTGTGGTGAGATCCGGGGTAACATGGCCTTTGTCTTTATCAAGACAAGTAAGAGTTTTGATTTGTTAGGTATATTTTGGACTTTACCTTGTACAATCCCAAAATCAAGAAGGAGCATAGTGGGTTGTCTGAAAGGGAGGGGGAAAGTGGGTCAAACAAGTTTTATGACCCACTTAATGTTATGTTTGATGCATGATACAACGACAAGGAATTCAGTAATGGGGGAGTAATTTAGTCATATTTTAGGAATGGCACCTGATAGCCTTACCTCCCCTTCAAGACAAAGCTCTGGGGTGGTTTGCCTTGACTGTTTGCTGATGGGCAGTCTCGGAACTAAACTGTTGCATGGCGGGGGGGGGGAGGCTTGGAGTGCCCTTAGGACATTGGGCCTTTGGGTAGGTGGTCCCTAAGACTATTCCTCATTGAATTCTTCATTTTAGAATATTTCATTCAGTGTTGTGCATTTTTTACAGCAAGATGCAGGCTGATGCAGTGTCCAGCTGACTAGGATTTGAGTTCCTGCCACTGAATCTCTCACCCAGAGATGCTCCAGCTACAACTCCACCACTACTGCATTCTTAGTGGTTGTTCCCCTCGAATATGAGGTGTGGGACAACACAGGGGGTAGGCCATGTGCTGTCTATCACAACACTGCTGACTCACTCATGGCCTCTGTGGTGAGATCAGGGGTAACATGGCCTTCGTCTTTATCAAGACAAGCTTTACCAATGCTTCTGCCGCCATCTTAAGGCCATTGTCGAAACAGTGTCCGCATTGAAGATCACTGATCCAATAATATGTCTGTGCAAAACCAGATCTTCCTGCATTCACAAGAACATGTTCTTGATGATGCATAGAACAGCATCAAGCCACATGCAAACTGTACCTAGCACTGCAGATGACATAGGACCAAGCTGATATACCGGTATCAGTGGGCTCCACGGTAACTGAGCCGTTAAAAATCCTTAACTTTTTGGGGGAAATTGAATAACTTGAGGCTTAATAGCATGCCTAAAATAGTTGTGTTAATTAAGATTTTATGTGCTAGTTTTAGCTGGTTTTTGTGTGGGCTATAACATTCTGTTACTCAAATACCGAGATGAAGGCAAAAGTTTCTGTTTTGCTGCTTGTGGGATTTGCAGGGTGCAAAATTCAAATTGAAACAACGGCAATAACACCATAGAGAATCGTATGGTATAACAATTATCTAGGGAAAACCTTTACCTTACCTGAATCTATTATGCCCACTTTCTATGCTTCTTTAGCACCCGCAAGCAACAATGTGCCATCATGGAAGCTAGGCTGGCTTGAAAATTGGGATTCTCTGTGGGTGTTCAAAATTTGTAACTGCATAGCATATGAAGACTTTCTGATCAAATGAAGAAAAAATGAGTTTATCTTGGCCCAAATGCATTTAAAGTTGTATATTATTGTCAATTTAGTTGCTCATTTTTTTCAGGACCTGCTGTAAACATATTTTCCAAACAAACTGGAACATGCCAGCATTTAGGTGTGTGATTTTCGCCCAGTTTGGCAACTTCTGACAGCCACCAGAGCTGAAATCTATTTTCGCAGCAAATTTACTGCAGTAGCTTACTACATAAATTTGATTCGTTGATTGCACTTTTGGAATATTAATTTGTTGCAATATTGATTTCCTTTTTTGAATCATTTGTTTTGGGATATCTTGAAAAACATGGCCTCTGCCTCCTCACATTGGCAGGTTGAGGACCTGAAGACCACTGGTAATATGGAGTGGTCAAACTTGTCAGAGGAGTTCATCACTAAGATCTGCATTAGGGCCAGGGTGCACAAAGTTGACAGTGGTGGCGGCCACACTAAAGAGTAGCAGCCTAAGGGACTACACTATGAATGTATAACTTTCCTAATATCATATCCAACTGACTTTTCTTCATGGTGTTTCCTCAGTCATGCTGGTATCCCAATTTGAATTTTGCACCCTGGACATACACAACACCAGAGCCCCAAAAATGTCTTTTGACTCGAAGATAAAAGACCTGGTTGCCTATGATTTGCAAGGCCATTGAAGCTTGTAAAGAAGCTGGTTGAGGCCATCAAGGCTGATCCCATTAACCACATGCTAGAACACACCATCGACCTAAATGTATCATGCCTGTCAGCCTCTTGCATGGTACAGGCCCTTGGAGGTAAGTCCCCTCTGGCCCATGCCCTCACATGTCACTAGGGACAAGTGCTTGACTCGTTGCAGGGTATATTCCAACGACTTAGAGAGTGTTCCTGTGTTGGGCAAACATTCTTCTTCAATAAGAAGAAAACCTTCACTATCAGTAGACACTGTGTGCTGGGGTTCCATACACACCTTTTTCCAACAAATTGGAGCCCTAGGCCACTCAGAAAATGTGACTCAGAGGTGACCAAAGACCAACCTCGACTTCTGGAAAGACCTTTGGCCTCAAGTCCAGACTGCAAACCCCTCAACTGTCATCTGGTTGTATGTTGAGGGGACAGCTAGCAACGTGTGGCACCCAAATGTGCGCTCCCTCAAAGCTGCCAGTAAGTTTCCCCATTTTGGTGTCAATGGCTGCCAGTAGAATTGGAGAGTAACAACAATGGAAAATTCCCTCCAATATTCACACAACCTTTACTGATGGAAAATTGCAGTATTCACCAACCACAGCAGATGCTAACGATTCAACTTCGCCACTGCAAGCTCACCTCAAGGCAGACCAACTGCACACAAACACAAGTGATTCAGTGACCTTCCTTCAATTAGATTGGGCTTAGGCGGTTTTAACAGCAGGCTGATTTATTTAACTACTATTGTCACGAAACTCGGTCCAAGATAGCTTTCTCTCTTTTGCAATGAACTTGCTGTTCAGTACTACATCAGCAGTACAAGTTAAAGAGAGTAGGTTGCATAATAAAATCAGAAGAGCTTCGATCGCTTTAAGGAACAAAAGTTTTGTAGAAAATTTGATTATACTTTATGTAGATCTAGGCAAACTTTTTCTAATTTACTGAGCATCTCGCGTTGGGCAGGATTTTCTCTCCTTCTCTCTCTCTCCTTTGCTACAATGAGAATGCTCGACATCTTGACCTAATCCTAATGAGATCATGTTTTGGGCAATGGGTAATGGGTGGGCAGATAAACAAACAAACAAAAACATCTCGCGGAGAAATAGCAGAATGGTCAAGGCTATATAAAATAAATAAAGCTCCTATACAGTGTGCTTTCAATTTGGATACTACAGCTTGAGGAGTCTGGCGGAGGATGCCCCAGCAGTTCGCGGGACTGTTGCACCGGCCCAAGTCTTCGCCTTCTTGCGGAAGAGCTTCTCTTCTTTAGAGAATTTCGGGTCATTCATGGGTTGGTATCCTCGCGGCTCGCACAACTCTGGGAAGCTGGTGTAGAACTCTTTGTACCCGTTGTGGAGCAGATACATCTCAGGGTGATGCAGTGCAGGATAGGTGTCCTTGTTCAGGTGTCGATCTCTGCAATGCGAATGCGTTTTATTAGAAGAGTGCAAAAAAGTGGCGTGCCATCAATGAGGTCTTACCGTTTCCTCAGCTGCTTCATAAGGCGCGGGCCCCTTTCGGAGGAGAACTCGCAGTGGAAGATAAGGATTTCCCTCTTCTTTTGCTGTCCTTCGTTGGTCACCACCGGCGCATCAGGGAGGAACTCTCTGAAGAAAGCCTCTTCGTCCCACATGCCGAAGCTCTCTGCCCCTTGGATGTGCCCGCCGTCGAACTCGTAGCTGTAGCGAGCGTCCACAATGCGAAAGGAGTCGACGGCATCCGCGAACTCTCCGCGCAGCAGCGCCGCAAGAGTCTCACAGGTGATTGTCTTCAGCTCCTGAAACTTCATTCCCGACTTGAGGACGGGCAGTGAGAGGTCGCGGTCGAAGTCGCCCGTCAGATTTGGATTGTCATCCGCCAGCTGGCAAGAGCGCTTAATCTGCGCCGCGTAGTTCTCGGAGAAGGAGCGCTGCAGACTGGGAAAGGTCGGCTTGAAACGAGGTGACGAGGGCGGCCGCTGGATAGCCGCCAGACATCTTCGCGGCGTGCTGGGGCTGAAGGCCGCCTTTTCGCCGCGGGCTCGGAGACCCTCGAGGTCGGGGGAGGCGCCCATACCCATTAGTCCGGCAAGCTTCTTGTCGTCGCTCGCATCCATGAGGGAGACCGACCGGTCGATGAGGCCCCGGCGTCGCCGTTTGATCTCGAAGGATCCGTCGGCGTCCATCGAGTTGGACGAGGGCGGCCCCATAGGTCGCTTTAGCAAGCCGGTCGCGGGCGAGGCGAAGGGGGCCGTCGCCGTCTCTTTGGAGGAGACGCCCGGAGAAGAGGGTCCGGCTCCGGGCACGAGAAGGTTCTCTTTGTTCCATTCCTCGCTGAGCGGCGCGTCGGTCAGCATCTGGAAGGAGCCATTGCTGGGATTGGAGTGAGTCATCTCAGAGGAGAAGGTGAAGGAGATGAGGGAGACGGAAGGGGTGGAGGAAGAAGCCGTTGAAGTAGAAAGAGTGGCCGAGCCCGGACAGGAAGAAGAGGAGCTTGGCGCTTCTTTTTTTTTACGTGCCGCGAGGTACGAAGACGAAGAGCGAGAGAGAGACTGCGAGGGAGCGAGTGAATTGAAAATTGCACGGCTTCGGTGGCGGCGGCGGCGGCGACGGTGGCGGCGGCGCAGGAAGCCGCGTGCATTGACTCTCTGGCGCTGAGTGACAAGGGAAGAGCGAGCGGAGCGAAGGCAGCTGAGCGCACAAGAGCAAGAAACCGTTTGAATGGACGCGCACGAAAGACAAGGGGCGCGAGGATGGGTCGAACTGGGCCGCGACCGCCAAGATGCAGGATGGCGGCAAAGTCAGTCAGTGCTGGATGTGAAATTTAAACGAGCACTACATTCAGCGTGTATAATTCTCCTCAGCACTGTTTGCTGAGTGCAGTGCTATGCATTGAGGTCAGGACTCGCATGGCCGCTCCCGACCTACCCCAAGTCGATCCCGCGGAAGAACCCGCGCCACCTCACCAAACCTCGAGGTTTCGCGCCCGATTTCTCGAAGTTTGCTCATAATAGCAAAGTTTTGCGACTTTGAATGTGCAAGGAGTACAACGGACCCATGTGTTGACGTACGTGGAGACTTTGCTGACGCCTGAGGAACAGAAGTGAGCGTCGTCGCACCTCACGCTGCCGTTGCGAACATTTAGAGCTGTTGAAGCCGTCAGTGCCGAGACTGTACGATCGATTTCTTAACATGTACAAGTGGCTGTCGAGGGTGATGAGATGACGAGGTCACAACAGAAAATGTAGCTCCTGCTGTTGTATGGCCCAAACAGAGCAGAAGCTTGACGCCATTTATTTAGGGGCCAAGCAAGGCCACCTCAACCTGGCCAAAGCAGACTTGCTGCTACTACCTTAATACACTTATTCAAAGTTTATAACCGCACGTGTATATGTTGTACAGAACAGTAGGCTACTTCGAAGGTGTTTTGTCAGGGTGAGAAATTGACCTTAAGCACAGTTATAACTGCTACTAGTGCCATTTTTGGAAAAATATGTTCTAATATAGGCACTTTTCTCTTCAAGTTATGAAGCAATTTTGAGATCATGGCAAGATTCGTCAAACGTAGGAGGCAGTTTTCGAAGGCGAAGAGTTTTAAAAAGTAAACTTTGCTGACAAAAGCAGACTTCAATAAACTAGTTGCTAATTCTGTCTCTATTCTTACCAAATTTTTTGTTACTGACCCCTTCACGATAAAACTGGAAGTAAGAAGTGCCCATTGTAGTCGGCCTTTTGAAATTCAATGTTTAGTCCAAAGGCGAAAAACCCTAACCGTCATCTATTTATTTCCCGAAAAGTACTTCTTCGCACTAGCCTATAAAATATTTCATAGTGACATATTGCAGAAGAGAAATGTTGGACTGTTTTCCTAACTTTTAAGACCATTTGGGCGAGGACGGGTCAGAGGCCGAGTTGAAGTGATTTTGAAGAATGAGGAAAATAATGCGTTCTTGCTGTCCTGCAATTTGTAGTTCAACGTCTGTTCTTCTCTTTCCCCCAAAAAATTCCAGTAGAAAATACTTGGTGCAGTCCTATAGGGCCCTACACTGCCTCTAGCAGCAGTTGGCTGAGTGCCGGCAGAGTTGGCTGTGTGGGGCCAGAACGATGTCAAAGGCGACAACAAAGTCATATTTTCCTCAAAAGGCTAAAGTATAGATCTTTGTGAGCATGTTTTGTCATTGGGCGAGAACAAAGTGGTTTCGTATGTTTGGCCTGCAGGAAAAAGAGAAGACTGGCGTTGATGCATATGTACTTATGTATGCATGCATGTATAGGCTAGGTCAATTGTTTAATCTCTCTCATGGCGTCCCAGATTTGTTGCACGAATCCACTTGAAGACCTTGTAGTCAAATGGAATGAAAAAATAATGACTTTTTGGGTCCCCTCTCTGCCTTCAAAGTATTTTAGACACAAGGATGTTCGGTCAACGTCACAAATTTGATGTGGACCTGCTTAGCTACTTTCTCGATGGTAAACTGATGCACTGCAGTTGAATGAAACAAAAAACAAAGCATTTACAGCCTTGTCACAGGGCTGTCAAAATCTGAGCACTCTGTTATGAACTGAACTTATGTAGTAAAACCTTATTGCCATAGAGGGGGTTGAAAAAGATTTTTGGGGGAAAACCATTTGACTACATCTTTGCCATTTGGCATTAGGTAACAAAGGCTATACATTGAGGTCCTGACCTCAATGCATAGCACTACACTCAGCAAACATTGCTGAGAAGAATTAACATACACTGAATGTCTAAGATGCGCTCAGGCAAATTCCAAAATTTTCATTTTTTGACTTAGCCTAGTACGTACATACATAACTACCAAATGTTATTGCTTGAACCCTATGCCTGCGGTACACTGCTAAGATAAGGTGAATGCTAACTCGAGGGGCATGCACCAAGTTGGGAAAAAACCAGCAGCAATTTTAAAGTTCTTCTTCCGGGGATGTCGTCATGTACACTGCGTTGTAGCACATTTTGCAATTTTCTTTATAAAAAGTTGTATGAAATTTGGAGGAAATGTTCCGGAGTGATGCATCTCCAAGTTACCAAAACCACGAGGGCCTGCTTACTGCCTCTGAGAAAATGGAAGAACTGCAGGGTGCGGAAGTCAAACTTTCCGGTACCGAATCGTTACTTGTGTAAATTCAACGGGCGAGTTTGAAGCAGTAGGTTGCGGTAGTGTAAACTCCAAAGTTGCGCGTGCATTTCCGAGGAAGAGCTGTTGCGAGTCCGGAAAATCTGGGGGTCGCAACGTCTCCTCTTTGGAGCGTGGGCCGGAGTCATAGAGGAGATGTCTATAGCCGGAGTGGGAGTTGGCCGTGGAGGTACAAGATTGACTCTCTGGCAGAGAGCCCAGATCTGCCAGAGTACAAAGAACGTCCAGAGGTTGGAAGGATATTTGGAGACACGTTATTGTCGAGAAGGCCTCTCCTGAGGCACAGACGGAGGACGTTGTCATCCCCGCCCTATACGCTGTGCTGCACGGTAGGTTTAGGTGAGAAACAGTTATCAAAAAGTGATTGTATCGTTGAGTTTCACGCTTTAGGTGCCCCAACCTTTCCATCGGGGTTCCATGTTCATACACTGTTAAATAACTCTATGAAGCAAGTACTTTCCCGCTGGTGAAGGTGGATTTTAGTCCCTTCTTGTGCTTTTTTAGCCTGGAAGAGCAAATTTCCCACCGCCTAAAGTTGCTGCATAAATGGGAGTTTACTGTACATGTTGAGTTATGTGAACATACTGTCAATATTGTACTCGTTCATTCATATGTTTCAATGCTATCCCTCCCCCCCCCCCCGCTGATCCATTCCTCCTGGACTCGCAATGCTGGTGTCGTCTCTTGTGCCAATTGAGACATGTTCCAAGATTCAGACCATTTGTCAGGCCTATCGCTTTGTATCACTCAACGTCACTGTCCTGAAACCTGCTCGTGATTGCTCAGAAATCACTGCCACACGCACTCCGGCTTTCCCATCCTTACCTCATGGAATCCAGACCACAGGGCGCTCAGGACACCATTTTACTTCTGTGATATGGGAAGGTCCCTCTAAGACACTGAATGTACGGACTTTTCCGGTGTTCCCCACTGTATTTGTCGTCAAAAATACAGTGTATGATTGTTCACCACAATCTTGTAGTGATTTTCATTTAAAACATCATAGTTATATGACCATGACAGCTGGCTGTACAATTTAGTCGACAAATGATCAAGATGGAGAAGAACACATTTCCTGTTCACAGTGATGCCGCTGGATGGATTGACGGCAGCGATTTAAGCCATCTCCTCCTCCACCAACTCATGATCGGACTAGTGAATTTTCTTGACTATCCTCGACCATTTTCGATTGACAGCTTGCTGCTGCTATCGTTCAGGTTTTCGAGCCCTTCTCGTTCCTCCTGCTCTTGCTCTCCCTCATCCACTTCTCTTTCCTCCGAGGAGCGTTTGAAACCTGCCGCTGGAGATCGGATCACGGCCAAGGACCTGAGATAAAAACACATGTGATCAGTAACCCTACTTAGTATACTAAACTTCAGAGTGAAGCTTCCAAATATACCGCACTAGCATATCTCACCTCCTTGATATCCTTTTGTTTCTCAATGTCCTTGGGACTTGCAGAAGAGGCACCTCTCAAGGCGCATCTTGGACACCGTCTTGTTCTCGTTGCGTTTGTTTATGTTTTGGCTGTCGTTCAGCTGACCGAACTGCGAAAACAGAGGGTGAAAAGCAAGGTTTACTACAAAAAGTTAGGTTTCTCCGGGCATCTCTGAGTCAAGGGGTCAAGAATCACAGATCGCTGTGAATCGAATAGTCGGAGTCGGAGTCGCCGTAGGAGTCGCAATCGCAGTTGGAGCTGGAGTCGAAGTCGGAGTTGGAGTCGGTACGCGGACATAACGTACAATCAAATTCAGGACTTTTACTCTCCAAAACATTACAAACTTTTCCCTAGAAAAGTAATGTTTCATGCAAATTGAGAGTGTAGAGCAGTCGCATAGAGGACTTGGCTAAGACTGACGTCGACTCCAAAGCCCAAGAAGTTGAACTCCATCCAGGGAATCTACTGGAGGACAGGTGGCAGCCCTAGCACGTAAGAATCAGCAGTCACTGACATGCCAAAGAATAACTAACTACTCTGTGGACATGCTTTTTTTTGAACAAGATCTCAATAGAGAAGGCTCCTCTATGACGGAACCGATCAACCTATGTGCTAAAACTACTCTATGGTCCCCTGTATGACGAGTTGCGGACCAGTCGGGTCCGCAGTGAAGCCACTGTAGGGAAGTCAAGTTGGGTAAGTGATTCTTTTGCTTGAAATCACCAATTTTGTGCACCCGAATAAGAAGGATCTTTCATCGCAGTCTGAAGAAATGGACGAATATTTGAATGTTAGATCTCACGGTTTATTCTATACGTGTTCTTTGGTCCGCCGAATCGCTTGGCAGTAACTTCCAAAGCTCAAGCTCAACCTATCGAAACTGGCTAACTTTGAAAAATTATTTTCTAGTCACTTTCGTCATTTTTCGAGAATCAAGCAAGACAAGTGATTCATCTTATCGATGACAAGAACGCGACAGATAACTTTGGGTCAGGATTTAGGTATAACACAGAGGTTGATTCATCTTAAAATTCAGAGACTTGTAAGAAGGAGGTGCCAAAATGTTGGCATTGCCAGATAGCAATGCCGAAGTTAAAAGAATCTTAATACAGAGTCCCAAAGTACATTTTCTTGACTTTTTCGTTGTTCTCTAGGTGTTGGAGACACTGGTCGTCTTTGGTGCGAACTGGGGTTGGAACTGAATCAACGGCTGATCAAGCGTATCCACTGTATCCGACTCAAGCTGGCATGTTTGTGCACTAATGTTCAGCGCCTCAAAGCTTGGCCCCGTAGCATCGTATCGTACGCTACCCAACGCATCTTTGTCTTAAGTCGTACACTTGGCAACAACCTGACCCATGATATCCTCCGTGTTAATTTTGGGAGGTGTCGTCGCTGCCGCCGGGGTCTTCACTATGTGGAAGCACATTTCAGCCAAAATTCGTCGATCGCTCATACGTCGTCGTCTGGCCACCTTAGTTGATCTCGCCAACGTCACCCTTGTGTCAAGTTGGGATGACTGGGATCAAGTGGAACAGTACTACGATCTTTCTCACGACGTCGTCGGCCTCGATTTTGAGTGGGTTGGACCACGGCCCATAGCTCTGCTGCAACTGGCAAGTTCGGATGGCCGCTGTCTCCTCGTCAGACTGCATCGTTTGGGTGGAGTGCCAGAGAGACTCGTGGCACTTTTGCAGGACAACTCGGTGGTCAAGCTTGGTGTCGGCCTCACTGACGGCGATGCCAAAAAGTTGTTGACGGACTTCGGAATTCACATGTCGGGTCTGTTTGACTTGCGTCACTTGCTCGCAGACTTGCGACCTCATGGTCTCAAGAGGACCGGTCTGGCTGGATTGGCCGAAGAGTTTCTGGGAGTCACTCTTGACAAGAACTGGCACGTGAGGGCTGGAAACTGGGAGGCTAAGCATCTCACCAATCGGCAGATCACCTATGCTGCCAATGATGCATTAGTAGCTGTTAATATCGGCCTTGCTATGGTTTTGGAAAAGAATGAGGAACTTGCTGCCGAAGGTGACGTTGAAGAAGTGCTACACAATTTGTCCAGGAAGCTGAAAGAGATAGCCACTAATTTCAAGAACATTCCGCCAGCTCGGTACGAGTAAGCCTGTTATGGTTTTTGATAGGTGCACCTATAAAATCATCCCTCTTTTCTACTGATCACTTTACAGCATCCCCAGTGGCCAAAGAGGTGCTCACTCGTCGCTGAAGAAAGTGATCAATACCAGCGAGCCAGAAGGCTTGCTCCCTGTCAAGACCAGAAGTGTGACCACCCGGAAGTTACCTCTATATGACAACATCCGCCTGGAGGCGCCAGACGGTCAGGCGTTGGCCATGGTTAGCATAGAAAAGGCGCACTGGTACATCAAGCAGAACTTGGCTACGAAGTTATCGGATGATCCCTTTGTTGTCAGACTCAACTTCGAGCCTAAAGGAAGACCTGAGGTAGATCCGGTTGATAGTAGACCCGAACGAAAATGCGTGATTGCCTCATCTTTTAGGGGAGGAATGCAGAGTACTACCTCAACATCAAAGAGAACTTGTGCGTCGTATGCGGTCAAGGCGAGTCTTACGTGAAGAAGTACGTCGTGCCTTACGAGTACCGAAAATACTTTCCAGGTATGTTGAGCATAGTGTGAGTGGTGCATTGCATCCCAAACGACCTATCCCCTCTTAGACCTTAAACCTCTTGCATGTCGTAGAGAGTTGGCAATGGCACCATTAGAGGCCTAATATGTGCACTCTCAACTGACGTGTGCATTTCTTGGCCAAGAAGGTAGCGAAATGCTCACTTCACATGAACCTTGGATCTCTTTAGTGATTTCGCAGACAAAATTCAGATTCCACAAAAAATTGATCTCGCCCGACTTGGCTTCTTTCTATCAGTTCCTCTGGGCTGGGTGAGGTCTGCGGAAAGAAACCCCGGAACACCTAGACGATGTCAGGATGAACATTACCGAGGTCATTGCCGCAATCCCTGCCAACTTATTGCGAAGCATAGTGGATAGGTTCATGAAGAATCTGCGCCAAGTTGTCCCGACAAGTGGCGAGCACACCCAAGCCTAAATAACGTGTGATCAACATTTTTTTGTCAGCTAAAATAGTCTTGCCAAATTTGCAAGTCTTGTGAAATTTAGTTCCCAAACTTAAAAATTGCAAAACCCGCAAATTTCGCTAAAGTGCACTCTTTGCAGACCAACCAAATTTCTTAAAATTAGCAGTCCAATGGTGCCATTGCAAAGTCTCTACGACGTGTCAAGAGTGAGAAATTCAGTGTCTAAACGGGGACAAGACTTTTGGGATATACTGCACTTTACATCATAGTCTCGTTTGATTCACCCGTATTTGCAGAGTTGAGGCAAAGTCACTCATCTCATGATGTTCTGCTCGTCTGTCCTCCTTGTTCAATCGTGTCCAACCAGAAAGACTTGGACCTCCGCCGACGTCTGATGGTGGAATGCGATGCGCCCATTCACACCTGCAGCTCGAGGGAGGACAAAGAGCTAAAAAAGGTCCGCTCAGCAGCGAGGGCTTTGCTGAAGGACAAGGAGGCCAGAAAAATCCCGGAGGTGAATATCTTGCTGTGTTAATGTTATGCGACCTTTAAAGTCATCTTCTGACAGGTCCAAGTCAATGCATTGGGGGCGATACTGAAGACTCACTACGGCGTGGACGTTGTGTCAGAGGAGATCATGGAGGAGGCGGCCGTCATGGATATAATGTGAGCGCTGTGTTATTATCATTGGTCACACAGTAATTACAGTGCGTGTACTACTGTGTTTTCACGATCGAGCCGGCCGGACAAGAAGTTCTGCCCTCTGCTCTGCATTCAGGGAGCCTTGGATAAAAGTGCCTGTGTTATGCTACACGTACAAACCTGGCGACTGTTATAATACGCATGACTTCCTTTCTGAGCTCAGTTGTACGTAGGATGACTTTCAAAAAGCACTGATCTGAAGTTCATGAAGAGATACGTCATGGGGATTTTTGACTTTCACACCCATCACTTATAAAGGACTGAAAAGAAGATATATTTGCAAGGCCATCTAGGTTAACGAGGCCTTATCTTTCCAGCATTGTCCAGAAGGAGGTTGCACGCATTGTATCTACCTATGAGCAGTTGTGGGCTAGGAAAAGAAATTCTGTTCGATCGTGAATACTGTACAGTTTGTTTCGCTGGTGATTGCCAAGGTTTTTTGCAACTAGGGTGGATAATCCGAAATACTTTCCGCATGGGAGGAAGGTCGTGGAACACTTCTCCCAGAGACAGGGGATCTTCGCGTTAGAGAAACTCTGGCGAGAGCATTTTTTGCGAACCATGAGGCCCAGGCATCTCCCCCCCCTCTGGTCGGTGGATCACCAGAACCCTCTCACATGATGGATCACTGACGAACAGGAGAAGAAGATAAGAAGCAAAAACGATGACAGCAGAGCAGAACGAATCGGCGTTGACATGAACTTTGGTCGTGATCAGGCAAAAACGACCGTTTGTTGGAGTAATTAATTAATTTTTGTGTCATCGAGTTATTTTTGCATGTGTTTAGCAATCATTGCTGACGAGGTCTTGCCTACGCAGAACCTGTGCAACTAGGACATTCCGTTAAGTGCTCTTAAAATGTGATGTTGAATACACTAGCGCTTGTGGCGCCAACTGCGCAGGATGATCTCGATTGCCTCACACGTGCTGGTTAACTCAATGTTGGGCACCCTTTGGCAATACGGTGTAAGTGACAGGTGACCCAGAACAAAATGTGTTGCTCCCCACAATTACTGAGGCCCTCGGCTTTGGGTGGTTGTTGGGCACCCTGTAACATCCCCCAGGACGAAGCGGAAGGAAGAGCGGAAGCGAACATCAAGCTTCTTCCTCCTCGGGGCAAAAATGGCAGCGTCTTCCTCACCTTTGTTCGCCTACGGGTGAATGGAGGCGTGTCAAAGGAAGGGGAAGGTGGACAAACAAATCTGCAAGATGTGTAGTGAGCTCTTATGTTCATGGTGTTCCACTATCTAAATTATAGGTCGGGCTGACTTCGGCAATGTCGACATGGGGCCCTCCTTTGCGCCAGCATATGGACAGTCAGCATCTCTGCACAAAGGGTGGAGTTTCCTCATCAGCCTTGCACGTTTTTCCTCCTTGCAATTAAAGTTCGCATTTGCATAGACGACACAGGGCCTGCGCGCCTTCTTGCCTGCGTGCTTGCCTGCCCGGGTGCATGATTACTGTATAGCTCGGATAGGTGTGTGTGTGCGTAGACGATGCGTCCGTCGTCCATGGGGTTGCACATTGCCGATTAGAGATGCACGAGCCAGCATTTATAGGGATTTCGATTACGCAGCAAAGATCTTCCGCCCTGACTGTTCTCAGTTTGATCTTTGACACGCACTCGCAGATATGAGTGCGCGCGCACGCACTGGCAGTCATAGGGGTAGAGTAGTAAAAATCTCTCTCCCCGTCCCTCCCCTGCTTCCTCCTCCTCCTGGTTAATCAGATGGGGACTGAGTGCATAGGGGATCTCAGCGGGGGGATCACCGATGATGACGACGGTTGCAGCAGGAAGAAAGAGAAACATTTAACCTTACATCCTGTGCGTGCGTGCGTACGTGTGTGTCTAGCAGAGAGATGCGTACGGAGAGGGCACACACGGGCAACACTCACACACACGATTGACCTTTCAAATGAGCGCGTGCGCCTGCTGCGAAGAAAGGGAGTCAAATTGGAACGAAGATCGTGCCGGGGGGAAGCAATTTCCGGGGTAAAAAGGGGATTGCGGAGGAAGGGGTGGAGGAGGAGTAGAAGAAGAAGAAAAAAGTTTCCACGATTTGGCGAATTAATGTCTGGTGTGACCTCCGCACCAGATCAAGAACGACGACAACACGATATCAGCATCTGATGCATTGCTCGGCCATGAGCGTCAGCACAGTTAGTCTGACGACCAGCGAGGGCGACTAAGACGCGAGCAAAACGCCGTCAGCACGATGCACTCGTCGCCGGCGTTCCAGAACACACAATGGCCACGCGCATGCACGTCCAGGGGTCGCCTGGACATTGGAATCAAGAACGCTGCAACAAAGCTGGGATGTGAAAATGTCACCGTGACTCACAGACAAGAGTGCCTTTGTAGCTGGAGGAGGATCTTTGAAATGGATGCAATTGTGAGGGGAGATTTTTTTTCCTTCTCCCACGACAGCCGTGACGTCGTCGTCGTCGTCAGCGGAGTCTTCTCATGCTTGAACCTCTTTGGCAACCGTGTGAAATTATTGATTCGTTGCCTCTGAGAATCAGGGTTAAATGAGCATAGTTCTCTCATGCGAGTGCGTGTGCGTGTGTGTGTGCGTGTGGCGTGCGTGCCTGCGTGCACGCAGCACGTGTGAGACTCCCGCGCGCCTCGGTCCTTCCGTACGTCCGCTCGAACCGGGCGTCTGCGGCGCCAACGACGGTTGAGGGTTTGAAAAAAAAAAAAAAGGAAGGAAGCTGCCGATGATCACTATAAATGTTGGCGCCTCCTTGATGGCGATGCCTAGTCAGTGCTAGTTGTGGGACCGCACACGTACAAACACCTACACGCACACACAAGCACGCACACGAGCTGTATTCTAGTCAATATGTAAGAGAAACGCTGCCTCTTTCACCAGTGACTTTGACGCCACCTCAAGCACTATCTTTTCTTGCAGGAGGTTCTTCTCCGTCGGAAGCTTTAGAGGAGGATTTCTTGCTGGTAAGAAACAAACTTCTTGAACAGATGTACAAAGTATCCACGCATTGTCAATTTTATCCGAGCAACGCGACGATAAATGTATTTTGGTACGAATTTAATTTTGGTACGAAAGCACCTCCGAACTGCTCAGCAGAGTACTAAGGCTGGCACTCGCTCTTCCTCGAGCTAGATGGACAGCCTGTACTATCTCGTCGTACATGCACGTGCGTATGGATTTGTGTAATGCTGAGCTGTTACAGCTCTTCACGTTTAGCTCTTGACGTCACGTTGTTCGGTGACGTACGTACGAGGACACATGCCCTTGGGCAAGACCTTTCTTGGCTTATTGTACACGGAAGTAGTACAACCCTACTACTACTAGTACGCAAAATTCTCAATCTCCCCGTTACCTGTGATAATTTTACGTACATTAGACAAATTGAGCTCTCCTTGCAAATCCGCGGCGGAAATTGAAGACGTCATGAAGCACGCGGTACGAACGAAGCTATATTAATGGATGTAGCCAAGTTGCCGGGGGAGCACTTCCAGGGCTTAATGGTGGAATCTCTCAAAAATGATTGTGACCTAAAGAAAGAGCGCTTTTGAGATTTTCTGAGGATTACTCGTTTACCTCAAAGATTCACCCCACTTGACCGATTTGTGCCCAATTTTTGGGCCGCTACGCACACGTATACGCATCCATGGTGAAGAGCACGGATCTCTGCTGCACTGGGACATAAAGTTGGGATGATTAAGCGACGTTCCCACCCCGAGATTAACAAACAAGCCCTGTCATGCTGGTCCTCCGAAAGTGTCTTAATTTTTCTGCGAGGAGGCATCCCTGAGGTGCAAATCCTTGGCTTCACCAGGCTGCCGAGAAAGAAACCTTCCGAGGTGCTATGACTTTGCGCGTGACCTTGAATAGCAATTTAAGGTGGCAGCGTTTCACACAAGTGACGGACGCCGCAACAGATGACACCGCGCGTCATCTCCTGCACGGAGAAGGCGCTGTAATAATGCCGAACGAGGCTGGAACTCGGCCGGGATTTGTTCCAGGAACCCGAGGCCATGATGCACGGAGCCTTAGTGCTCGTTATCGCATCTGACCTTTTCGGTCTCGGCAGGCTTTTACAACTTGGCGTCGCTGCCAGCACCGATTTCTTTTCCACCAATCGCCTTGATCTGGTGGGAGCGACAGATGGTGGGAAGGATCTTGCTCTGGTCCGACTTCTAACTATGCACTCACTGCCATAAACTGCTTTAGTTTGGAAACGAGGAGGAGGAGAGAAAATAATAGCCGCAAGTTACTTTGTGACGCAAGAGAAATGTCGGCTGAAGTAGTGGCCAAACACTCGGACTTGTATTTATCCACACAGATACGGAGGCATAATCGTGACACATTTGCATGGTTCTCGGTCGATTGATGACCTCGTTCAATGATCGGCACAGCAAAAACAAGATGACACAAAAAAGAGAAACTGGCCTGGTGCAAACATGAGGCAAGCAAGAAAGACAAAGTTACATACGTGCATGGATCACGTGAAGTGAAAGAATTGTCGTCCAGTGGTAGCGATGCGTCATGGTTTCTGGGGCGGGTCCGTCCTGTAGCACACCACGACGCCTGCACTGACGTCGAGTCGGTAAAGCAAAGACCTCGGAAAAACTGCACGCTGCTTCGCACTGTCAATTTTTTCTGTCACCTTCTTACGAGCTAGAAAATCCGGGACGATGTTCGCACATTCTCATGCCCACCTGTAATCCTTTGGTTGCATTAAGCTTCTTCATGAAGGGGCTGAAGTTCAGTGTCACTGTTCTGCCTCAGAGAGTTTTCGGATATCAACCGTTGGCCATGACTTGGTAGCATTTAAAGGGTCACGTATGGAGAGGAGGTAGCAGAAGTAGCGTTCAGTTGCCCTGGTGATTTCGTCCGCCATACAGGACATACAGTAGTCGTTGCTCCTACCGAACATGCACGCACCATTGTGCATGTATGACGCTCTACCACAAGCGCAGAATAATGAATGAATGACAACCCACCGTGCTCACTGGGTACAGGGTGTTTGGACTACGTCGCAGGCTCATGAATAACAGAGCAGAGCAGAAGCAGAGAAAGGCGCCATTCACTTTGTCAATTGAAGGCAGCAAAGACTGTACTTGGATTGAGCTGATTGCATTATCGTGCGGGGACGAAAATACTCTTGTCTCATTTTCTCTCCAAGCTCTTCCTCCTATAACGGAAGTTCATTACACAAGTTTCTTAGGAAATTCCTGATTACAAATGAGAGATCGCCAAGGAACACCAGTGTGGTTTGTGCTGTTGTCACAGCTACGGCATCCTCAGCAAAAAAAAATGAGGATTCGGTGCAATTTTTCCGGGCAAAAAAACATTCATTCTTTACACTTGGTGTCGAGAGTAGCTACGATACGCAGAAACCCAGAACCAGGAAAGGTAGCTGAGCGTACAATGGATGCATCCTCTTGCAACAACCATGTTTCAAAAGACCTTAAGTTAGCTGGTGGTATTTTTTTTAGCAGTGTGCCTTTGCGCACTCAGCCTGACTTCCGCCCGTGACCTGGTGAGGCGCAGCGCCGATAGTTTGTACGACAACATCTACAGCGCCATCGCAGAGTACTCCAGCCAGGACAAGGACCCACTGCTAGACCACAAGAACCTGCTGGAGCAACAGAGCGTCCTGCCAGAGCAGAAGAGGGTCAGCAGGCAGTCGTCGCTGCAGCAGCAGCTGGCGCAGCTGCCCAGGGCCGGTAAGATGAAGAAGTGGGAGCGCAAGAAGAGGAGGCGACGATCGCTTCTCCGGAAACTCTTCTTGCCATTCTTGACTGCATTCGACGACAGAGACGATGACCAGAGGGGCAGCGACAGCTCGCACGCGCCCATCCACAAGAACGTCGTCAACCCCAATAACCCTTTTCTGAGGACCAAGTCTACGACCACGGTGTTCCTGCCAGCCACGACAAGTCCAACACGGCCGCATCCAGTCACACGAATGCCGACCCGACACTTCCAGCCAAGCGAGCAGCTCCTGGTCAGCCCACAGATTAACTCAGCGACGACCACGCCAAAGTCCTTCAGCGAGATGCTGTCAACTTTCACAACTGCTGCCGCTGTTGGTTCTTCTTATGCTGTCCCTTTCGCGTCTGTCATCAGTAGCCGACCGCCCTCTTCGTTTCCGTCTGTCAAACCAACCTTTGGACCCCCGAACAGACCTTCTTCCTTTTCTTCTGTTCATCCTAGCAGCAAAAGCAGACCTTTCCTCTTCTCTTCAGACGCAGAAGTCTTTTTGCCCGTGCTTAACGCGTTGTCACCATCACTAGGTCGCCAGCGCCAGGTGATTGTGGACGGATTCCCCGCTGGGCTGCCCAGTGGAACACCGGAGGGAGTCAGGATCGCGCTGGCGTCAGCTCAGAGTCGTAAGAAAGCATCAGTTTGGTATGTGAAGCAAGAATCCCGCTCAAATGTGGCTATTTCTTGTTTCAGTTCCCGAGGGCGAGATGCCGCCTATTCCTGGTTAGTTCATTACTGCTGTTGTGCTCATTGACAGAATCACTGGCTCTCATCAGCGACGATGGGGATGTGTGGCAATTGCAAGCCACACCTGCCAATAGCTCAGGATGACTTTTTCGTTCAGCATGAAAAACGTTGCTGTAGGAGACATGCAATACAGTCAGATAAGCCTAAAAAGACCCGAGTACATTACGCAAACGTCCCCAAATCTAATACGACATGTCATGTACGCACAAATAACGTTTATAATTGCCTGCTCTGTGTGGTGACAGGTGAAGCTGGCGTGGACTTCCCCGTGCTGACCACCATCCCCGACACTGGATTCGACTGCAACTCTCAACAGTACCTGCCCGGAATCTACGGAGACACTGGCGCTGATTGCCAGGTAAGAGAGATAAGGTTTTTTATTGTTCATATTCCACATGCACTCATACTCGTGTTCTCATGTCTCTTGCGTTGTCAGGTATTTTACATGTGCCAGGCTGACGGAAACTTCAACGGCTTCTTGTGCCCCAACGGCACCATCTTCAACCAGCAGTACTTCATCTGCGACTGGTGGTACAACTTTGACTGCTCCTCCACGCAGAACTTCTATGCACTCAACCAGTTCCTCTACCAAGACCAGCCAGAGGGTAAAAAGTGCAACTCGCTCTTCTGCTCCAACGACTAAGGAGCCCCTAGACACGTTACCCCCCACCCCCACCGCCCTACCCGTAAGCACCCTCGTCACGCTCACGTCCACATCCTCCTCCTCCCATTCCTCCGAGCCTTTGATAGGTTTGTCCTCCAATTAGAAGCCAGCAACTTGCATGTGCCATCGTCCAGCATGAAGTCACCAAGCTCAGTCACTGCACAAGCATAAGTATGAAGAATAGCCACATGCAAAATGCACTGTTTGCTACCTGATGCTGTCTGTATGCGCTGTACGTTGCATGTGTGTCATCATTCAGCGTGAGAATTTCCCCATGCCTTTTCTCTTTTAGAAAACGAACTGTGAACTCTCTCCCAATGCTGGAAGCCCCTTCAGAGCACACCAGTATCCGAAATCCGTGCCCAATCGACCAAAATTGGAAGCCCGTTCAATTTCATCTTAGCCCAATGCTTGATTCTAGGGCCTTGATTCTGAGACCTTGATTCTGGGGCCTTGACTCTGGGGCCTGTTGGCAGTTCTCTGGCCAGCTGTTTCTAACTTTTTCTCTCTGTCTGTCTGTCTCCTTAGTATCATCATCAGCTTCATCAGGCTGTTACCATATATTTCGTATTTATCGAGAGGTTTTGCTTTGTACACGCGTTGAACATGTTGCCAAATACACATATTTTTTTCATGTCTGCTGATAACCTGTCTCTATATCCACACATTCCTGTTTGTCCTTAAATCGTACCAAATTGAAGAACAGTGGAATCCGGATAAAAGAGTCGTGGTTATAAGAATCACCCGCATAGTACGAAGGACCTTCAAGCATAAACGGGGTCACTCTTTGTATTAACTTAAGTGACAGCCTGCAGTTGTCAGATTTTTGTGAGTAATCTTGAAACCTTTCCATCTCCATCATGTCCGCTGATCTTTTATACAAGCCTCATCACAACCACTTAATAAGAGGTATCGAGCACTTTTATGTAGGAGAGATCAATGAATCTCCGTCAATGATTTATATGAGGCATCTGGTTTGCACTGCAGAAGAATCAGTTTCATCCTCCTATGATGGCCCGAACATGTCCTAAGACTAGGAATTTCAAAAAGTGCTGGGGGTGGAGGGGTGCAGGACACCTCTCCTTAAGTGCTTGTGGTTTTGCTTTATGTTAAAGATCAGCTGACAAGTCCCTTTTTGGAGAAGTTTTGAAATTATTCACAGGAATCACAACTGGAGGCTGACATACCTTTGTATGTTCAGTTCGTGCAAAGAGTAGTCTGGAATTAATGCTTGGACGCCCTTCTCAATTGATCAATTTCTCTGGTAGGAAACTTTTATCAAAGTAATTTTCCCGCTTCCCACTTATTAGAATAACTGGCTTCTAAACTCAAATAGTTTTAGGAGCAGCCCTTTGCGGACAGTGCTGCCACACGCTGAAGATGCTAAGAATTACTGCAAATTTGGACCTCTCCTTGTAACTAAAATTTGACAATTTGTGACCAAAAAAATTTCTTGCAAAATTGAGTTAAGCAAGAGATTTCCTCCAAGCTTATGCATAAAGTCAATCATTTTTGCGTGTTTTTCCGTGTGTGCGCAATCAGGAATCAAACTTTGATGCATTTTTGCTCCAGTATAATCCACTTTCTCCCCATGGGGTTTTAAAAGTCAAAGGTCAACAAAACAGCAACTGACTTTTTTAAATTTTCAATGAATGTTAACACATATGTCGTCTCCCTTTGAACTTTAGGAATGGGATAAGAAAGAAATTGAAGGAAAGAACTCGAAGTGTCTGCCAATATTGATTTGCCCACTCCAAATTTGACACAAAGTTTATCCGTGACTTTTATGTACTGCGCAATTGCTCTCACGGCAAGAAGTTCTCCCCCAATTTGATCAACTTAGTGAGACCTCTGATCATTGCTACATGAGATTAAGAAGCTTTAACTTCATGCAAAGCTTTGGCTTCTATCAATATATATAGAACTCTTCATGATCTAATGTTTGTGCCACTGTAGCGCTCTCGGTTCTTCACGGATGTGACTTATTTTTTGCATGTGAGACCTTTGGGTCAACAGAAAGGGTGTTCAAAGGCTGTTCAAAGTTGCATTTCGAGGCTGCTTTAAGACCGAAATCGAGGTCCGATGTTGCATTTACGACACAAGTCATAGATAGCCATACCAATAGGTACAGCCAAGCCCATTGGGAATAGCTGTTTGGTGTCAGTATTTATCAGCTATCTATGCGAACTGATAAGAATACCTTCGAAAATATCAGTAGCTATCAATGGCATGAGTAGGGGCGAGAAGAAGTCAGTTAGAGTTGGCAGTGAGACGGGCAAACCTGCAGAGCTAAACTGTGGCTTGACCTGTGGCTTGATGGCCTGCTGCCATCACCACAAGCTGGAGAGATGAAGAAAGAGAAGAGTGGAAAGAGTTACCGCGTGCTGGCCAGAAAATATCAAGTTCACTATACAAATTGGTACGAATACCTTTAAAAAATTCTGCAATCTGGCAACCCTGAAGAGGAGAGGGGGGAGGAGCATCCGGATCAGCTAGTTCCAAGAGAACAAACAAATAGAGGTGGGCGCAAGCCGAAAAAATTTCCAACGAGCCGAGCCGAGCTTTTTAGAAATTCTAACAAGTCGAGTCGAACTGGCTCGCAAGCCAAAAATTTGCATCACGTGGAAGTCAGCAATTGCTTGACCCTTGATAGAGAATTCCGAGTTTATTATCCCTTTCCAGACATGGACACCTTACAGATCCGAATCTCTTCAATGGTCTTGGTCCGAATGCCCCAGGAAAAAAAGAGTTGTGCCTGCTTCGTCTTTCATCCTCTTCTCGTCCCCTCAGCAGGTGGAACGATCCCAAGCTGGAAATTTTGTTACGAGCCGAATCGAGCCTTGACTCAGTTCGGCCCGGGACCGAGCTCGGCTCGCGCCCACCTCTACAAACAAAATGGGTTGAGGTGCGGATCGCATGGGCGACACGGAGTGCACGGTGAGCATTAATTGCGTGTTGAGGGTGAAGATGCATGGACGAGGAGAAAGACTGACCGATTTTTCTAAATCTCCCGAGCAAATCTCCCCGATGCTGCTTCAACTAGTTCGCAATAAAAGAAAGTCTTAAAAAACTCTTGATTTTGATGTGTGTCTGACCTTTTTCTTTGCAGCTGACGATGGAGCACTTCTTGCGTGAGCACAATGGATTACTCCCAGCTGGTTTTTAAGTTTTTCACCTTTTCGGTTGCGCCTTCTGTACAGTACACATTTTACCCACCCCTTTCATCATAAAACATCCGGATATGAACAAATAAGGACCACGAGCAAATTCAGTTAAGCAATCTTGGTTAATTTTTCTAAGCACTTGGCAACAAAATAGCACAAAAGGTGGTCACTTGCCAAGTCAATGAGACTTCAAGATCTGAAAAGTATTTGGTTTGGATGGGGCAGGCCACGGACAGATTTTCAGGGTGACGTTTAATGGTGGACCCGTCTGACTGGTCCGGACCATCTTTCCCCACAACGTCTCTATATAGGTCCTGGCAAAAACCTTAGTGGCCAAGCAGTTCAATCTTGTGGGATCATGAACTCACACTGGACCAGGACGAGGTGTAGCTCGATATAGTCAGGAATTGATTCGTCAATGGTGGTTTCATCACCGATGGGCAGGACAAGATCATGGTTGAGGCTAATATTAATGATGGCCCTGGTCTCACCTCCTTGAAGAATCTGAGGAGCCTTGAGGGTACCATGGAGATGAATGCCAATGGGGCAATTGTGGGAGAGCTTAGCGACACTGATCTCGCTGAAGCGGGCAATGAAGGCGAATGCGACTTTGATGACAACGCCCTACCTTCCCAAACTCTCGAAGATAAATTTCAAGTGATGGAGCGTCTCCATCACTGATGGATTCTCAGAAGATTTGCTCAAGAAAGTGGCCTCATCAGTTTCACCATGTATGGAGAGGAAAAAGGATTTTACGAGGCAAAAGCGAACGATCGATTCATATTTCAAGAAAAAGTGATTTACTTACAAGATCCCCATTGGCATACACTTTTAATGTTTCATGAAGGCTTTCTTTACCTTAATGAGTTTTGGTTGATATTGGCTGCCTTTTAAGCATATTAGGCTTCATTGGGTGCACAATCCGGATGCAAGCCATTTTTCCTCGACTGAAGGTAGTTGCTTATACTGGGATTTCACTGTATCATAGCATTTACTCTTTTGTTATACAAACTCTACATACCCTTGTGAAGATGTACAGTTTGCTGCATGTACTCGTACTCCATATATGGTTCTTGATCCATATGGTTCTTGATCATAGCAAAGCGATAGCCGCACTTTTTTCCCCATCTTTCTTGCCCTAGTGTGGCCACGTCGCGATGTATGCTCACTCAATAGCAACACTTACACTCTTTGACAACACTGTGAATCAGAAAGAAAAATCCAAACGTTACTCTGGCATGCACTTCTCATTGGGAGAGGAGAGCTCTTGAAACAGGCAGACTACTTCAATGGCCTTATGCTATGGCCAAGCTTTGGTATCAGTTGACAGGGACTCGGAGTCAGACGTGCTTGTGGATCTGACTTGAATCTGTCCTACCAACACAATGAGAAATAAGCGCCACTTATCTATTTTGAAATTTTCGTCCATCCAAAATCCAAGTATTGAGTGATAGAACGAGTCAGGAAAGGTCGAATACGAATCAAGTCAGACCGAAAATGACTCGAGTACAGTCATGCCAAGACATGACGACCCCAGTACTAGAACAGTACATGCTACTTAACGAGCGGTGGAGTGAGTCAGGAATAGTCAAATACTAGTCGACTCAGGTCGAAAATAACCAAAGCCGAGTCAGGCCAAAGTATGACTCGACTCTAGCACCACGTACTACAGGAAATTGAACTAGCGTTAGATTGAGTCAGGAAAAGTTAAATAGGGTTCGAGTTGAGTCAGGCCGAAATCTGACTTGAGTCGAGTCAGGCCAAAATCTAACTTGAGTCGAATCAGGCCAAAATCGGGGCAAAACATGGCTTGAGCCGAATCAGGCCCAACTATGACTTGAGTCGAGTCAGGCCAAAACTTGACTTATGTAGAATCAGGTCGAAATATGACTTGAGTCGAGTCAGGCCAAAGTATGACGTGAGCTGAAGCAGACCAAAATACGGCTTGAGCCGAATCAGACCAAACTACGACTTGAGTCTAGTCACGTCAAAACATGACTTGGATAGGTAGAAGAAGGCCAAAATATGACTTGAGTCGAGTTTGACTCGACTCCAGCACTAAAGATGTTGCTTGTGCAGTATGTGTAAGAAATAGCAATGGTGCTACTAAGTGTCTTGCGCTCTGTTGGTGGACATCCATTCCCTAAAAAAAGGAAGCCCAGACCTTTCAAAACCGTTTATGGAGCATGAGGCGCTGGACGATGAGCAAATGCTACTCATTGACTCAACACGTGAGAATCGTCACCACTGACTGGTCTTACTCTCTCAGTCTGCATCAGTCCACGCAAGTAGCCCTTGAAGAACGAGAACACACAGTGTGTGCGTCAGATCTGGAAGTTGAAATCCCCTCATGCCAAGAGGGAGCGGAAAGAGTTGCAAAAATGACCTCCGTTGCGTGCTCACCCCACAGTTGGCCTCATGAGTGTGGTAACAATTTGCATTTCAGTTGAGCTGAGCCTTAAAACCTGTCAGCGCAGATTGCGGGCACCACGGTCGGAAAAGAGAGAGAATCATAGGGCTTCCAGAATGGAGAAAACGGGGTCGTATCTGGCTCAGAAAAGGCTGTTAACAAAGTTCACCCCTGATGACTGGTGGCTGTCCCCAAATGGTGGCGCCGCCCTGGTCCCCGTCCTGCTCGTGCTCGAGTCCCCGCCGCCGTGGCCGTGGCCGACGTCGTGGCCGACGTCGTCCCACCACTCCGCCGTGGCGGTGTCAATAACAAAGAGCCTCATCCACGGGCGCTTGTGTCACTTTTGCGCTATCGGGGCCCGCCTGCTCGGACGCCTCGCATCTGTGCGCTCGCTCACTCGCTGCCCGAAAAACAGGCGGGCGGCGGCAAACAAGAGAAGGAGGAGAGTCTCGAACCAACGAACACATGCTCAAGAAAACATGTGAGATATTCGCAGTGGTGTTCACATCCGAGTGCCGAATGTTGCTTCATCCAAGAATATGGGACTGAAATCCACGCTAGTTCTGGAGGACACTCATTTCTTTCCTGAATTCCTTACCAGTAAGTTTTGCCTCGTTCTGTATATATATGCGAAGTACGAGTTCATGCCCCCACCGGCTGTCACCGGTGCGCACGTGTCTGTTGAAAGACCAACTGCGGTCAAGTGCGGGACCAAATCTCATGCCCGACGACTCAGAGATGCTGAGAAAGTGGCAAGCAACAGTCTTTATTTTGCACGGTTGCCCAACTTCCTTGGCGTTGACCCCACTGCAATTATTTCATCAAATTGGGCCATATGTGCGACACCGACCAAGTCGAGACCAGGCTTATTGGGGGATTCCCCCACCAACAGTCGACTATGGGGTGACCATTGATTGCCAATCGCTCGCAAAAAGACCACATGGCCAACATTTGCCACAGCTTTTTTTTTCGCAAAGAACGGAAGGGGGTGGCAAAAGAGAGAGAGAGAGAGAGAGAGAGGGAGGCCCGTTTCAAAAATTGGGATGACGTCACTTTTCTTTGAGAGAGCGAGTGTAGCAGTTCCGCCGTCGCCGCCGCCGCCGGGAGCGCCGCGCGAACATCTGCGGCTAGTAAGTGCTCAAATGGCGGCGAGACGAGGCAAATCGGCCGCAAAAGCGGCGGGGAGGACATTTAGGCCACCAAGAAGTGGAAAGTTACCGAAATGCGCATCCTCCACGCAAAAAGTGCAGCAAATGGCAAAAAAATACAGCACACTTGGCTTCTGTCATCGACCATGTGGGTTGACTGGTGGAGGAGCTGCTGCTGCAGTCGACGACGACGCCGCTGGCGACCAAGGCGCTGCCGCCGCTGCTGCTGCTGCTGCCCCTGCTGCTTCTCTCTCTCCTCATTCTGGGTCGTCGTCGGGCCCACTGAATGAACACTTAAAACACCTGCGCGCTTGGAGAAAGAAATCGGGAGAACTTCCGCTTGGCAGCGGCTTGGAAAATCTCCCTAATGCCCACGATGTCGACCCGGAGTGCTGCTCTTTGGGTCAAAGTGGGACCGAGAAGCGATCGGTTATGCAACATGTGGAAGTGGATGCGTTAACACCCGGGTGGAACGTAGCTATCGTACAAGGTCGCGCCGGAAGGTTGCGCACTTGAGTGTGCGGTACACACCAGGTGTGTATGAGAAGACGGACAGACGGGTGTGCGAGAGTGCACGTGTGAGTCCGGGGGGTGCGTGCGTGCGTGTACGATGCCGTACACACTGTGTTAGACAGACTCAGAGTTGACTATAATTGTAAAGGTGTGTCCAACTGTTCACAAAGTATTGCATCCACTGCGGACGACGCGGCGGAGCCCAGTTCAGTGCACACCAGTGTGCATATATGCCTGCAAACATAACAGTAACTAACATATGGTTTACTTCTTTTGGCTACCACGTTCTACTAAGAAGCTTAGTGAATCTCTTGACTGGATGGAGGCTTAATTCCTTTAGTCATTCATTGATATCGCTGCAGTAGCTAGTTCGAAAGGAGGTTGGCACATCAATGACCCAATCAGTGAGTTACATGGACGTAATCCGCTAAAAAATTTTAGAGTGGCGAGGTGTGCATGTCAGATCCTAATGTCCAACCTGCCCTCGTATGCACTGAATGGACAACATAAGTAACGTTGCGAGGACGTAACAGGACCTTTAGCTTAAAGGACAAGAAGAAGCAGCGAGCTCCGGTCCGGTAGAATAGCGTCACTTAGCCAAGGGCGTCATTTCACGGAACCGAAGCCTTAACCTTTGACTGAAGTAAACTTAATCGGGGGCCGCGAGCGCTCACTGACGTACGTACATGCCTGTACGTCTATTTTCGGTACACATTTGTACACGAGGTGCTTGTGTGCCAAGGTTGCGCCGAAGACACATACCGTACATATGAAGGAAGGTGGCACAAATATGCCACTCGTTGCTCGACCGGTAAGGGTCGACCGGTCTCTGGCGCTCTCTTCTTCTGCATGCTCTCTTCTCTCCTTGCTTTCTCTTGCAAAGAAAAAGGCCTCCGAGGCCTGTCTGTGGCTCGGCCTGAGATCCATAGGCCCAAATGACGTCAAAATGACGTCATCTACGCTAGGATTGTGTTTGTGAATAATAGAGCAAAGGAAACGAGCGCGCCCCGGAGAGAGCAAGAGAGAGCGCACGCAGAAAAAAAGGTACCAGAGAGCGACTGAGGTCTTCTTCTCATTCATAATGTCTCCTCCGACGGAGTTATAGTGGTTGGTGTAGGTCCCGGTGTCTATAAAGGTGTCTGCAGAGCGGTGTTGCTCCCACGCAGCCCGACAAGACGACGACAACATGACCATGGACACGTTGGAAAACATGGTGGCCGACCCGCCCTCCTTCGACCTAGACATTGCGGGCGACAGCAACAGCAGCGGCAACAGCGGCAGCGCTCAGGTCAAGGAAGACGGCTGCCGCTCGAACATCAGCACGCCGAGTCCATTGGGGGAGGACGACGAGGACGAGGAAGAAGACGAAGAAGAGGAGAAGGAGGAAGGCAAGAAGGGTTTGGATATTGAAAAAGAGACATCGGTGGGGTCAGCAATGAAGGGAAGAGGTAAAAAAAAGAGGCATCAATGTTGTACTCTTCTCTCTTCAGTCTAGGTTGTTAGCACGTTATTCATGCAGTTCACAGTGCGTACGCATGCGTATATACCAAACACCGTGTGCATACACATATGCGCTCGTAGCGCAGCAGAGAGAGAGAGAGAAAGAAAGATTGCTAAATCGGGAAATCAACATCGCAAACATAGGACAGTGTAGCACCGTAGTAACTCGAGCTCTCGCTAGATGTGCTTGCCGTCACGTTTCTAGGCCTATGGTCGGAAATGTGCGTGTGTCTGTGTGTGTGTGTGTGTGTATGCGCTGCTGTGAACGTGCGGCTAGACAGAGGAAAAAGAGAGCAGCTGACGTAAATCCGTCACAATTACATAGAGACCGGGATAGAGAGAACTTTCAATCCACCCTCGCAATCGATAAACGCGTGCGCGCGAGCAACTGGTAGCAGCAAGCGGTGCGTCCTGGAGACAAGAAAGTCTCCATGGACTCGTAGGTGTGCGTGTGCGAGTGCATGCGCTTGTACGAGACAGGAAAGGGCAGACGAGCAGGGGCGAGAGAGGCTTTCTCATTCATGATAGGCCATGTATGCTACTTCACTCGATACCGAAAATAAGATTCTTTTTAAGTATGCTATAGTCGGTTGTTCAAACAGTGACGGGATCAACCCCCCCCCCCGGCGGCGGCCTACATAGCTTGTGTTCTGCTCATAAGCTACTGCAGCATAGACGTATTTGGGCCTTTCCTCCATCCCTAAAATGAGATTAGCTGAGGGCCCCTAACTCTGATGTGTGCCCTGTAGCCCTCGTGCATACACTTGTAGCAAACCCCAATGTTTTTTATTCCACTGTTGCAGACGAGTAATTAAAAGCAGTGAAAGCCCTCAGGGACTTTGGGATACGATGCGCTTTAGGATCGTTCTGTCTTCTTGTTGCTAGGCCAGGAGGCCTTTGGGCCGGACGCTTGCGTGCTACTGCACTGCACATAGGATCAGTTGAGAGAGAATGCGCATGAGGGCTCAGCTACTTTAAGGGCAGAATAAGTGAACCGGCTATTAACAGAGCAAGACAGGTACCCCGTCGATCGGACGTTCTCTATTGATTGCGGATACAGGCAGCACGTAGGTTCCAGCTTATGCAGTCGACATGTAATGTATGTACTGCACAACAGCCAGTCCCTGGAAAATTGGTCAAAGCAAAGTGAACAACAATAACTTTCTTGTCATGATGAGTGACGATATAAACTTTCTGGTCAACTTGTGGACCTGTGACACCGTAGGGTTTGCACACCTGCATGTTTCATTTAACATGCATAACTTCAGATGTGGGAGCCAAAACTAACTAAGGGTACCTGCCTACCTGAGTACAGTGCAAGACACTGCCTCAGTTTTCACTCCATATTCCATTCCCCCGTCATCATGTCATGCATGCTGAGAGTGGGCTTTAATTTCTTGTCAGAGCTCCTATCAGGTGCACAAGTGTGGTCATTGGCCGTCATCAAGTTGTGCAGGTCCTTGGTCAGGCCCGGTACAGAAGAATAAACGAAAAAGCGCCTCTGTCTTTTGTTAGTTGAACTTTAAAGCTCGAGTACTAACTCTGCGGAGTAGCCTCAACAGTGCAACCAATCTGCAGCCTTGTTTGAGGACCAACTGTCGTTCAATTTCAGTCGACACTACTGTACCTTGAATGTAAAAATAAGTAAATAAATGTAGAAAGGCAACTTTAAGCCCCCTGCTAACGACTAGTCTAGTAACGGGAAGTCTAGCACATTGTACTACTCTTTCATCCAGAGCCAAATTTTTGCGGCTTAACCTGAAATCATTTCAACTTACTTGAAAAGGGTCAGACGTCAGACGTTCCACAGATACTGCAGACAGTAAATCATCCGCTGGAGTGCACCTCTTCGGGATGGATATAACATTTCGAGAGTCAGAATCTCAAGTTTTTTACATTATATTTCCTATTCCGGAATGTAGGTACATTAGATTGGTTCAATCTCGTGCACATACATACAGATAAGGTCACGGCTCTGTGGAGATGCAGGCTCTCTTTCATTGGGCAATCGATCTATGAGATTGTGCCGAAAATAAAGTTACTCCAAGTTAGTAGATATGACTTTTTTATTCCTGTCTCCCCCCACGCGCACTAGCCAGGTTGCTAGGGAAAAGTAACTAAAAGATCCTCAGGACTTTCATTCACCGTTTGATGCACAGTTGTGGTAGGTGATGGTACGAAGTACCTCTGACTGTGTTGCTTTGCATCGCTGTTAATTTAGTTACACTTATCTGGAATATAACTTTACACAAAACTACGCTGGGGAGGGGGGGGCTGTGAATGCATCGATCAATGGTACTGACTGAAGTTGATGCTGTCGCTGTATTTTACGTGCAGTGCGAGGTATGAGCTTTGAAGCAGTGGTATAGCAAAAGGATGGATACATTTCAGTTCCACGTCTGTACGTATTCACGTACAGGGTGGACCCCAAAGTAACGTGGTATCAGTAGAAGCTCATTGCTCAACCCTGAAACCCTGAGAGAGGACGGTTTATAACTGCCATTTGCGAGGAGAATTTTCAGTAAATCAGACCAGAACCTCTTGAAGTGAAACAATGATTTTGACAATGCACACCATCATTTCACAGCCACTCATTACTTCATAAAGTGCTCACCAGCGTGGGGGCAGAAACTGCCTCATTCGAGCACATTTTCACTGATTGAGCAACAAAATGCAGGCTCATCAATCATCATTCAGGACTTGAAGCCCTCCTAGATCTCCCTTCATCTCTTCTTGAAACAGTTCAAAAAGTTGCCAAACCACGCACAACATGGGGAAAAAACGACGTTCAGCTTCAGAGGCCACGACTAACTTGATCTTGGGCCGATTTGCAAAATTCTTCTTTGCCAACAAAACTTTTGAATCCACTCTTCCAAGCGAGCCTGTGCATGCTCCGTAGGCTGAGCAATACGACCCCAACTTACATTCAGTTAACGTCTGGCCACCCTGTCTGTGTACGTATATCCGGGAGCACTTTCTTCGTCTTGATTGCCAAGCGCAAGTCCTATATAAAATGCAAGTACTCGCGTACGCGCACATGCTTGTTCTGACGACCTCCAAGAACCTCCGGGTTTTCCTGTTCTTCTCTCGAGCGTGCAAAATTCGAATAAAGAATCGACGGGAGGCACTGAGTGCGAGCCACATCAAACTTTAATGCACCGTCGAAACCTTCTCAAACGTAATTGTTGTGGCTGTTACGAGTCCCGATTTTCAAGGAAGAAGTTCTTCATGATCTAGGCACTAAGTAGAAAGTTGGTCGATTGGATAAGAAGCAACTCTTCTGTGCTAAAGCACTCAGGAGACGCTACAAGTTTAAAAGGTGGACGAAAAAATAAAATGATGTGTATTACATCAGTTGCCACACCAACAACGTACGCCACGCCACCCTGGTGGCTAAACTACTTCGGTTCTGCTTCCGCACCGGTAGGTACCGACGGACGTACATCATCGCACGCATACGTTATAAATCGTGTGTGTATGTGTGTGGGTGTAAGGAAGAGAGAGCGAGAGAGCCGCAGACCAGGATGTTTAACTAACAGGTTGACGCAAGTACATATAGGAGTCGAAGACTAATGTACGACATGTGTATATGGTGTGAGTCACAAGAAATGTCCGATGGGACAACGTCGAGGCAGGTGGGACGTACACAGGGAGGCGTGCGATGGGAGACGTCGTCACGGGCGTGGAGAAGAAAGAGGGGAGTAACATGGGTCCCTCAGGGTCTTCGAAGAAAGGTGGAAGGGTTGCAACTGACTGTTTTCTATATACGTGTCCCGATTTACACAGTGTGTAGCACAGGTACTTCCTGCTTCAATAAAAAATCTTCGTACGTACGTGGTGGCCTAAATCTTACCACAAGCCTTATTCTTACGCCCTCTACCCTTATTGAATCAATAAGGATCGAACGTGAAGGGTTCAAGAATTGTGCCACTAGAAAGCATCTCCAAGAATAACCATGTCGCTAAAAGTAACTGCAATGCGGCACTGAAAACAATAGATGACGCTTTCAGTCAAAAATCTAAGATACCTGTATTTGCTCGGGCAAAGGATAAACTTTTAAATTTGCGCTTAAACAATGATATTGACGTCATCCTTTACTTTGCTTTGGCAAAGCGGCAGCTGAGATCAGCACCACCATGTCCATGATTTCAAGTGGAAACTCTTCTTTGCAGACTCATTTCTGTCTGAGGTCAAGCAAGAGCAATCTGAACGCGACTCCGATCCCGAAGAAGAAGGCGCAATCAGCATGTCATTCCATCCCACTACTGCGGAATCAGACGCAGGTCTACAGTACCGACTACAGGGAACGTTCACCAGGTGAGGCTAAGTGCTAACTATCCATTGCTGTCCATTGGTCTTGTCCAGCTACGTAGGCTCCACGTGTTGATTTGACTTTCAGATTTTTGGACGACAGTCAAGTGGCGGTGGCCTCGTGCAGCAACGCGCCGTCCTCCGTGCAGCAGAGCTCCTGGCTCTTTGGCGGCGGTCAATCAGGGTTCCACCCTGCTGACAACGCGGCTGCCTCGTCCGCGGCTTCGCCTCATGTGCCTTCCGCCTTCCAGTCGTCTTCGGCGTTCGATGACGCCACAAGAAATAATCAGCTACTGTCCTTTGGACATCAAGACCAGTTCGGGCAGCAGCAGCAGACATCATGTGTCAGTGCTTCCCCGGTGGCCCACTTGGGCACGCTCACGGACCTGGAAGGGCACTCCATGTTCTCTCGCCTGGCGTCGCCGGCCGAGCAGCAACATCAAGAAGACTCCCAGCAATTGCTGGCGCCCACTAAAATAGAGTATCAGCAACAGCAGCAACTTCCCGTTGTTACCTCTTCCTACAGCACGTCCACTCATGGGTACGGCACGAGCCCGCCGGGATCGTCGTACACATCCCCCTCGCCCGCCCTCGTCCACAAGGAGGAGCAGCAACAACAACAACAACAGCAGCAACAACAGCAACAACAACAGCCTGAGGCATCAGCCACATCGTCCTCATCCGCTCCAGCCGCCGCCGCCGCCGCCGCCGCCACCTTAGCCGAATACAACCCGAGCACCAGCAAGGGCCACGAAATACTTTCGCAGGTGTACCAACAGAGCCAGATGCCCATCCGACTGATGCCCGTGCGCTCGCGCAAGTACCCGAACCGTCCGAGCAAGACTCCAGTGCACGAGCGCCCGTACGCGTGTCCAGTGTCCGACTGCGACCGGCGCTTTTCCCGCAGCGACGAGCTGACGCGGCACATCCGAATCCACACTGGGCAGAAGCCATTTCAGTGCCGCATCTGCATGCGCACATTCAGCCGCAGTGACCACCTTACCACGCACATCCGGACTCACACCGGGGAGAAACCCTTCACCTGTGATATCTGCGGGAGGAAATTCGCCCGCTCGGACGAGAAAAAGCGCCACGCCAAGGTGCACGTCAAGGCCAGGAGCAAAAAGAGCGGCGGCGGAAGAGGCAGCCATAGTAATCACGGGAATCATGGTGCAGCCGGCGGCGGGATACCGATGTCTCATTCTTCACAAACTATTTAATTGTTATTATATCCAAAGTTTCATGTGATAACGATACTAAAGAGTTATTAATAGACTGTTGTTGCATTGATGGACGGAGATTTACCTATTGTTACCCTCTAACTCATTACAAGTGAAAATGCGCGTGAAACACCAACCGTTGTGCCAACCTCAAGCAGTCATAGAAGTTGATTTGTGACTACCTTTAATGTACACTGAACCTGCGATCACGCGTACGAGTATTGTTGTACCTACTGTACATGTACCAAGTACATGTGTACGAGGGCACGTGGAGTAAGCGAATCTACCTTTGAGCAGCTCAGGTCCGGATGACAGTAAATTACTCTGGAGCATTTCCTCGCCACCGCATTACTCGACGATGCCGCGTGGGTCCGCAAACCGCTAGCCAAACAAACCGAACAGTACGCACAGTGTGTTTATATACTGTTCGTTCTTGGTATGCGCGTCATGTGCGCTTGAGTAGACAAACGAGGTTGAGTGAAAGCAACGCGGAGTTTGGCAGCGATGCTACTTGATGACTGGAGCGATGGTGGGAAGACGACTTGTCAGCTCAGTCGCGTCATGAGCATGAGTGATGATCAAGGCGTATGCAAGGTCAAAGTCCAAAGAGGTGGCTGCTATTTGCCACTGCTGATGTCGCTGTGGCCTCCAACGTCACGTCTAACGTAATCACCAGCGAGTTGCACCTGTGGCATGCTGGATGGTTTAGCGAGAGTCTAGATGGAACCGTCGGAGCAAACGCTGCAATGACCGAAGATGCAAAAAAAGAAGTGCTGCTGAGGCTGCATCGTCCTGGAGTTCAGGAGCTCTCATGTCTTGAAGAATAGGCGGGATAAGAGCTACTAATGCTGCTCTTGCCCAGCGTACGATCGCTCGGTAAGAGAAAAGGAATTCCACACAATTGTTCTTGCCATTCTCTTTGAGACGTAATCTGCAGGATTGCCTTAATTCATTTTAACATCGTTCTTTCTCACCAAGCTTTAATTTCCCCCGGGACCGCGGATGTATTTTATCCCTTATCCCCTATCCCATCCATGTTCCACCTTACGCGTTCCCCTGGGACCTGCATTAACCAAAAACGTTCCGCCTGACCCAAGCAGGAGAAGAGGAGGAAGAGGACGACGAGGAGGGAGAAAAAGGAACACGTGTCTTTCTCACCTACTCAATTGTTAAACAGACGCCAGAGAGGATGGAACCCTTCCGCCAACAAGAGCTCTTCACATCTCTTGAGCACCAGGAGAACGATCATCGTCATCCATGTTGTCAAAACGGTGTCATCGCGGAGCCCTTCTGTGGCGCCGCCGTCGACAGTTACGCGATCTACGACGAGAAGCACTGGCACTGCGCCCAGGAGCCAGCGATGGAGTCGGTGCAGTGAGTGATTTCTGACTTTTGATGTCATCAGCAGTCGGTCAGCCGCGCAACAACCCGTGATCACCACACACGTGTTCACCAAGTACCGGTACATACGGAGGAACCCCCTCCTCCTCAGAGACGAACACTGTGCGTACCTGCCTTTCTTGACGCAGTTGTCAGTCCGTCAGTGACTACGATAGATCTCTTCTCTCATGAGACTGACGAAACTATTAAGTTTGTAGCGTCTCTGGAGCATCGCGCTATCTGTCCGATCTGTGCTGCGTCTCCTGTTATTTGACATCAACTGCGGTGCGTACTGAAACGTACGCAGACTGTGAAGTGTTCAGTACAACGCTGATTCATACTGATCGACTGTGGGACTTCACTCTGGCACACACGATCTGTATGTGTGCTAGGGACGTTAAGAATACGTAGACGCGAATGCTTTTCAAGGCAGACTGCGGAATTCCACTTCCGGGGCACCAGTGGCACCTTGGAAATTTGGAAAGCCTCCAAAGCTGTAGGAATATTGGAAAACATCTGAGCCTCTCTTTTTCGTTGGAGAAGCGCTCGCTTATAAATCTGTCTTTTCAGGGCTCCTTTACCGCCGCCTCCCCGGAAGAGCGAGGTCGCTGCAGTATCACCGGCAAAACTAAGTCGAGAGGAGAAGCGCCGGCGGAGGCGCGCCAGCCTCAAGTACCGACGGGCCCACGCCACTAGAGAGCGCCTCAGGGTGGAGGCCTTCAACAGGGCGTTCCTGAACCTGCGGCAGCTGCTCCCCACGCTGCCGCCGGACAAGAAGCTCTCTAAGATCGAGATACTCAGGCTGTCCGTGTGCTACATCACTTATCTGGGTAACATGTTGCAGCACCGTGAAAAATGAATGACAGAGCACAAGAAGGACGGGGAAAGAAGCTCCAATGATATTTATTATTCAGGCTTATTGTGCCAGTGCATGGATTACAAAATTCGTACATTATTCCAGGGCATAATGCCGATCTTGTATCGTACGCAAAATGAACTATAACAACGCATCCTGTCCTATGAGTACGCCACCAATATTCTTAAGTGGGTCGCGTAACAACAATACAACATGGATTAGAGAGGACTGTAAATGTGCAAGCTACAACAATGCATTACACTGATTTTAGCAGCACCAACACGTAGCCCACGAAAGGTCTGCAAATGACGCTTACGAATCTGACTGGGACTACAGAAGAGGTGTCGTGCGCAGCTTCCCGATGCCGTTGATAACAGTAAAAATCAGCTCTCTCAGACCGGGTGGATCGGTCGATCTGTCGACGTCCTCAAGTCTCGATCTCTATGCCGGTGAGAGCCTTGGTCTCAGCCAGTCGGATGCCCTCTTCATGTTCCTGCTGCAGCTGCCTGATCCTGTTACTTTCTTGCATACGCGGGGCGATCGCGTTCTTCCACTTCTGCAGGGAGAGGACGAACGCAGTGATCGATGACGCGCACGTCAACATTGAGTGACAAGTTCAAGGTTTACGTACGCACCTCCGCCAACTTGACTCCTGGTGCCTTGATGAGGGCGTAGAAGAAGTAGAGGGGCACGAAGATGCACGACGTGCTGCCCAGTCCAATTCCCAGCAGCTGCCCCCACCACGGGTACACATAAGTCTTGTTGTAGACCAGCGGCTTGTACTTGATGATAGCAGAGAGTAGCAGGCCCTAGGGATGGAGGGAGAGACAGCAGTAATGTGATTACACGAGGACGAGGAAAAAGGAGAGGTGCACGTGTGGAGGACGCTGTTCTGATAAATCACCTATTTAATACTAAGTGCATTAGGTTATTTCATTTCACAGTATACGTGCTATATAAACACAGTATCGCTTTGGTCGTCCGCCCAACTCACCAGAGTGATGGAGGGCGTGATAATTCCCCAGCAAAACTTGAACCACCGTCCCAGCTTCCTGCCGGTCATCTCCTCGATGTTCTTGTACCAGTTGTTGACCCCGTAGACCCAGGCTATAGCGATGCTCTCGAAGAAGCAGAAGGTGAGCAGCACCATGCCGCAGGCCACGTAATTGTCAAAGATTTGAAACACGTAGATGCCACCCTAGAAGGGACTCGCAGATCAAGACAAACCTTCTTTGCTAAAATTCTTTTTCTGTGAGTAAATGATAAAATTTTGCTCTAATCTAACATGTCAGCTACGTCTTTTGAGTGTACAAAATGCTAATACTGGCATTACTGCCCAGCGACGACGCGAGTACCTATTAGAGCGCAAGTCTCTATATATTGTAACTACCGCTACTATACTGTTCATACTAAAGGTTAGTACAATGAGCGCTTGTTGTTGTCACACACTCCAACCTTGTTACCTACTACGACGACACTCTCGGCCAAAAGCTGGACGAATGGCTCAGCGAAGGGCCATGGAGCGAGGCAGAGTGCAGAAACTGCTTGGGGAAAGAAAACATTTAAGTCATTCCACACAGTCTACGACCATACTGATGCCTGCACACATACCCTAGAGGCGTTTGCCTAGCAAACCCACTAGCCTTAAACGCACTGGATTGAGAAAAGGTTCCTATGAGCATGTGTTACGAGTACACACTGTGCGACAACGTGCGTGTAGTCACTGAGAACGTGTTGCAAGTAGTCCTGCTGTACCATACTGCACTTCGCGTATGTAACAAGTAGGTGTACGTACAGAAGACGCATTGCGTTCTGACCTGCCGCCATAGTGCACCTATTGTATTGTATGCATACATATGTACAGTCTGAGTCAGAAAAAAGGGAAAAAAACACCACGTGAAAGAGCTGAGAAGGCGCAAGCATAGCCATGTATCTCTTTAGACACGCATTCCGCCGAAAGGAGAGCAGAGAAAACGGGGGCTCGAGGGGAAAATCACTGAACCGGCGTTTGCCGCGCGAATCGCCGTTCGGACGAATCTCCTTCCTGCAGTTTGTGCTCTTGCTCGTGCATTCTTTTTGGGCAAGAGTATAAGTTGCCGGCCCAGAAGTATGACAAAGGATCCCTTTCCTTGCTGCAGAGTGGGGGCTGTTGCGTTTTCCTGACTCACACGGTACGCAAACGTGTGGACTACGGCATGTGGTCCAACGTACGAAAACAGTTCGTTCATGTTCTCTGCATTGATACGGGCAAATGGTAAGAATAATGTTGTGAGAACAGTTCTAGAACCACTGAGGTAGAGTTTTGTACAAGGCCCACTTACGTGGGTGACCATGGTCAGTCCGGGAAGGAAGGACAAGAAACAGACGACGGCGGAGAACACCTCGCGCGAGTACTTGAAGCGACTGCAGGCAGGCGTAATGTCGATAAACGCCGTTATGACAGCTGCGGGGAGCAAAGACATCGTCTTGATGTGGGTCACGCAACAATTCACGTCAAATTCACTATTACCCTCCACACAGACGAACTGCGAGTCCACGGCCATTAGCACGATCATCAAGAAGAACAACACTGACCATATGGAAGATCCGGGCAGGAGACTGATGGCCTTGGGGTAGACAATAAAGGCCAGGCCGGGACCTGTTGAAGTGAGAGAGCATTGTTTAGGAAAAAGTCGATAGTGACGCACTCATTGACACCATTAAGAAAGCATGCAGAGATTTTAGGTGCTCCTGTTGCGCGTGTGGTTGTCAGTCGTCATGTGCGTAGTACGTCTGACCAGTGACTGAGCATGCTCCTAACACTTACCGGATTCTGCCACGTTGTCTATGGGGATCCCAGTGACGTAACTCATGTAACCGAGGACTGAGAAGATGACGCATCCGCTGAAGAGCGAGCTGAACGCATTGATGCCGCAGATGAAGGAGCAATCACGGATGAAATCGCGGTGGTAGCGGTTGTATGACCCCAGAGAGACCATCCCGCCAAACGTGCACGCGAACGAGTACAAAACTTGGGTGCCCGCCTCAATCCAAACCTGAAAAACGTTTTGACCGTTCGCACATCGTCACGACTTCCCCATATCGAAGGTACCTGAGTGTCCCTGAGCCTGTCAAAGTCCGGGCTGATGTAGTACTTGAGTCCATCAAATGCCCCCGGTAAGGTGATCCCCTTGACCAGAAGCACCGAGAGCATTACGTAGGGGAAAGTTGCCGTAAAATAGACAACCTTTCCGCTGGAGCGCACCCCCTTGAAGACGCACAGATAAATGAGAATCCATGCAACGCCAAGAGACAACACGAGCTCCCACTGGAGGCCTCCGACTTCATCCAGTCCGCTGCTAATCTTCAAGACCTTCCGGCTGGAAGAGAATTGTCTTTTATTCGATTGTACATGGGGTGCTATTCCTGCTCAAATGTTTTTCCGTGGTGTAACTGAACGTGTCTGTATAAGGAATGTCATCGTCATATTAATACCGTCACTTGCGTTCTGTACATTCTTACTCCCAATACTCGATGACGGAGTCCTTGACCTCCTTGCCCTCTTCTGCAACACTTTGGTTTCCCTCGGAAGTGAAGCAGTTCGGAGTGTTCCACTCATTTCCGCAAGACCCCCAGGGCAGCTTCATGTCGAGGGAGACGGAGTAGTACAGGTAGTGCAGGGCCCAAGCAAGCACCACAATGTAGCTGATGTTGCAGTAGGCGACCATCAATGTGGTGCCAAACCCGATTCCTGTAATAGGTGATGCAACACTATGCATACCATTCCGTTCAGCTACGCTTGGTCGAAAGAGTGACGTAGTGCATGAGCATACGTATGTGCACAACTATGTATGTATGTATCGCCCAGTAGGTGTACAGCAATGCAATACGCAGTGCATACTACAACGCTACTGAGCATACGCCAGTTTCAGTGGTTTTTATCAACTAACTGAATCCTCGGACCTGGCCGAACATGCACTGGAGCTATTGGGCATACACAGGGCGAGAAATCGATGGGCTCCAAGAGGAATAGGGTAATAACAGCGTCATTGATATTCCAACATGATTGAAAAGAAAAATTGTGTATTACAGTATTATGAAGCAGATTACGTGTCAAAATGCTCAAAATGCCCACGAACGTTGCATGCACATACAATGGAGCAAACCTTTGAAGATGGGACAGATGTTCCATATCGATATGTTCCCCTGTCTCATGAACTGTCCCAGTCCCACCTCCAAAAAGAGCAGAGGAGCGCCGGCGCACGCCAAGTACACGAAGTAGGGAATGAGGAAAGCTCCGCCGCCATTCTGCAAACAAGACAACAACGTGAAGAAACCACGCAAAATGTAGCGTTGACTGTGCTATGCGGCTACACGAAGTGTTTGCGGAATCTGGGCACAGACATCAGCGTGACTCATGAGGTGCCAGACTTTTTCAGCGGTGGCGCAGCGGTCGAGGGAGAGGCAGGACGTGTGCTTGTCTTTCTTCTTTCTCGACATTTGGCGGAGGCCGCCGCATTCTTGTTTCTCACCTTGTAGCACAGGTAGGGGAACCTCCAGATATTCCCCAAGCCCACAGCGTAGCCCACGCAAGCCAGGACGAATTCCCAGCCCTTGCCCCATACATCCCTATGCACCACGACGGGGCCGTTGGAAACACGCGACTCGGGCGCGTCCTTTTGAGAGACGATCGCGTACTTCTCAGATGATGACGCCGCCATTATTTCTGAGGAACTAAAGAAGGCCAAAAAAGAGATGGTGACGAATAACGTGTGCTCGTGGAGCAAGAGACAGAGAGAGAGCGCGACAGGCAAGTAGTCCCAGTACGCAAGTACGTAAGTATCTGCACGTTCAAGTAGGCAAGCAGAGAAAGCAAGCACAATCGAACACCCGACCTATCTACAGTAGTTATACGTGTGGCCGGCTCTCCAACGGTTGAATTATTGACGTCCCAGCTGCACTAGGGCGCACAGTATGCAATTGTAGAGAAATCGTTGCGGCTGGCCTGAGGCGTGTTGTACACAACTGTTTCTGGTCCGCACGTACAGTTAATATAGAAAGTCCTTTAGTAGAGAAAGGAGGACGCCCAACCAGGACACAATCATCGCTCCTGTCTGCCCCGGATGATAATGCCGACGTATGAAATGAAGGGTTGAGCGCTGAGTGCTACAAGATATCGCAAACGCATCCAAGTGTGCGTGTCTGTAACTTGCGTATAAGTCTCTGTAGAGTACTATGGACGAGGAGAGTCTCCGGACTGCAAGAGGGGCTACGACTGCGTCTTTTAACATACAGTGGACGCTCCGTTAAGCACCTTAATATATCAACTTTTACCAGTCACATTTCATTAGGGTAGTCTAAGAGTATGTAGATTATTGTAGCGGCCTCTTTGATTTACGTGGATGGTTGACGCAGGACTGCTGAAAGACTGAAAAGCAATGTCTCTCGATATTGTGTCTTGCATACAGTGCAGTGAGAAGTAGCGCGTGCATATAAGCGACTGAGCAATATCGTGTGTGTCACTTGTGAGTGCTGAATCGTTCACAAGACACAGAAGAGTGATACGAAACGGGTGAATAATAGATTTGTTTTGGCCCTAGGCTGCTGCAATGAGTCAATACGGCGACGTCCACTGTACCGCGCTCCGTTATGATTCAGAAAAAGCTTCACCCGCAATTGTTCAGCGCATCAGATTACATCAAACTGGCTGTGCTAGGCGGCCCTTAATAGGTAGCTAAGCAGACAGATTTATCAGTGATCTTGTACATGCTTTCAGCACTTCATTCGTGCTTAGCATTATGTTTATTTCGACGCAAAAGCTTCAGGCAGGTACCACTGTTATACATGGACTGTGGAATATCAATTTTAGATGAATGCGGTATGTCTTGCAGAATCACTTCAGGTTCTTTTCTCTAGCATCGAGTAAGACCTGAGGCGCAGACAGGATGACGACTTTCTCACATATTTCTCACTGTTTTAACAGATGAAGGGCAAGGGTTTCGTCATCGTGCAATTGCAAAAGATCATCTTCGTCGTATTCGTCGTCCTCTTGGACCACTTTCGCTTTCTTTCCTGCCTTCAACTTCTTCTCCTTCTTGGGGGGCTTCCACTTGCGCTTTTTGCTGAAAATGGCTTTGTTAGTCTGATTACTCTTTTGAAGTTGTACGTAGACTTACCTGGATTGTTGAGTCGCCCCCTCTTCATCTGAGGCTGGGCTCGATTCTTCACACGTGACTTCTTCACCGTAGACTTTGTCAGGATCCGGCAGCCAGCCAAGATCAGGTTCCTCCTCTTCAGACGATTCTGTTGCAGAGTTCTACGAGAAAGCTTTGTCAGTGCATATCGAGTCATTACCTGAGCTCAACACTAGTGATATCTACCTCATCCTGATCTTTTCCTCGTTTGTTCCTGGCCTCTCTGGCTTTCCTCCTCTTTTCTTTGTGCATCTTCCGCACCCTTTCCCTCTCCTTCTTCCTGTCAAACTGGTCCTCGGCTCTCAGGACGGTCTTCGCCTTCTCGAGATCGATACCAGAAGCATCTTCTTTTTCATACTGTCGACCCTCGGTAGACATCTTGTGAGCGGAGGAATCTTCTACGACCTCGCCCTCGTCGTCGAACTTAAGCTTTTGATTGGCCTGCACACACCAATTAACACTCTCCAGCTGACAATGTCTCACGTATATTATGGTAATGTGCGTTCTTACCTGAATGTTCTTTTTTAACAACTTCTTGGCCAGTGCAGCCTTGGTGACAACTTTCTGAGATGATTTAGCCTTTCGCGAAGACAAGGGATCGACTGGCCCTTCACTGTCTTCATTGTCAGAGAGTTTATGATCGATGCGTTTCACTGTTAGTATGTCGTCGTCATCTCCTGTTAGGAAGTTGTGAAGACGAAACATTGCCGACAACAGGTGCAAACAATGGACTTACCATCGCTATCTCCTAATGCTTGCATGAAAGTAGGCTTAGCTGCAGGCGACTCAACTTCACTGTCGGCAACTCCAGCTTTGCTCTGTTTGTTGGCGACCTCTTTCTGCTCTGCCTTTAAGCGTTTCTGGATGAATCTAACTCTTGGCGCTACCGCCAACCCCAGTGAGGCCGCGAACGACTCGGTGTCGAGTTTTGTGACGTCGAACACCAGTTTGTTTTTCATGAGGAATACCGACTTAAGGTAGGACTGGAACGCTCTTTGCGCCTCCTCTTTCAGCTCGTGGTCGCCGGCCAATTGAGCTTGGATCTTGCGCTGAATGGACATTACCTTCTGCGGATTGGCCCTGTGGACAGATAATTTTGATTGACAGCTTGAAAACACACTCATGCATTCACGTTCCATATGCGTACTCTATTCTTTCCACTGGAAACTTTCTGCTCTTCAACAGCTTTAGCATAGTTTCCTCCTCGGAAGGCATCAACAGCACAAGCGCCTGGCCCTTCGCGCCATTGCGAGCGGTTCTGCCTACTCGATGATTGTAGACTGTAGCGTCCTCAGGACAGTCCAACTGAAACACCCAGTCGACCGTAGGAAAATCTAAAAGACACACACATACACGTCTAAGAACACACTACTGTCCATGTACGTACGTACATGTATCGCTGATTATGTGGTAAAGAGACCTCATCATTCTTACCCAGTCCCCTGGCAGCTAAATCAGTGGCCATGAGCACACCAGATCCAGCCTCACAGAAGTCCTTGTAGATCGCCATCCTCCTGAGTTGATTGAGGCTGCCGTACAATGCCGTCATCACTGTTGGCACCCGCAGACGTCGGAAAAGGTCTGTGTAATACTTGACCTGTCACCAGATCGGACATTAAACTATGACACCATGACATGACATGCGGAATTACAATACCTGCTTACAGCTTTGCGCAAACACGAGGATCTTGTTCTTGCGATGAGCCTTGATGAAGGACCATAGGATGTCCAACTTTTGGTGTAACTGACACACCATGTAGTGTTCAACCAGCTCATCTGGCGTAGCCTTGGATGCGTGCTCATGGACGGACACGTACACAGGCCGTTTTAGACTACATCTGGCCAAGTCGTCCACAGACGTCGTCTGCGTGGCCGAGAAGAGCAACGTCTGACGCTCCTCGGTGGGTAATTCAGACAAGATGGCGTTCATTTGACGGGCGAATCCCATGTCTAAACACCGATCGGCCTCGTCGAGCACAAGGACTCGTAGCGAGGACACGTCAAACAGCGGGTTCTCTTCCATGTGCTGCAGCAGCCGGCCCGGTGTACATATCACGATGTTGCATTCCCTCATAAGGTCGCTCTCCCTGCTCAAGTTCGTGCCACCGATCACCAAACCCGCCGAGAAGTCGTGATATTTGCCGACTGAAGTAGGCCCAGCCAGTTGGTCGAAGATCTGGCGTGCCAACTCCCTCGTGGGCGTAATCACAAGCGCTCCAAGGCCGTCTGGTCGAGACCATCTTCACAATGAAGGAAAAACAGAATCAGCAGCTAGATATTAAAGGACAACTGCAGAGTCCTGGTCCTTCTTCGTAAAGTAGGATCAAGCAGGACGGGAGCAGCTATAAGACGTACGTGAATGAAACAGCGTCACATTGATTCAACACTTACTTGAGGGTGAACAGGCGCTCGAGCAAAGGGATGATGAAGGCCAGAGTTTTACCAGATCCCGTCTTGGCCTTTCCTAGTACATCTCTTCCCTGAAGGGCGTACGGGAGCGACTCGCGCTGGATTTCCTTCGACTCTTTGTAACCGCATTCGCGGAGACCTTTCTTCGTGGCCGACGACAGCGGCGCGTTATCAAAGTCGCCGAAGGATGAAGCGTCGGCCTGAAAACAAGAGCTATATAAAGATTTTGCTACTTACAAATCGTATAAATCGACCTCATAAAAGTGTACAACACATAGTGAGGATATAAGCAAAGCACGTGCATGTCCCCTCGATTTGAGGTTGCATTGCAAGCTCTGCTCCATTATGGATTTAAACATTGCAGATCGATCACGACTTCGTCAAATTGAGCTGCCGGGCGACCGAGCAAGCATAGAGACAGTCACCCTTGCCGGGGGCCTCCACAATTTGCTCTCCTTCACGAGGGCCTTATATTGTTGTCATTGCTGTCTAACTCCTACCCTAGACTCCTTCCGGCTGCTGGAGGAGGCGCTCTGGAACAAGTTTTTCGTCGGAGTCTCTTATCATCCCTCACCAGCAGATTTCCAGTCCCCGACGTCAAACCAGGAGCGGTGTCTCGGAAAGCGACCAGGTGACCCCGACCCATTATTCTCACCTTATCCCATGCTTCCTGGAGGCTCCGGATCTCCCCATCCTCTTTCTTTGTCTTGGTGACGCCTTTCTTGAATGTCTTCTTCCGCCGCTTGTCCCAGTGGCGCTGCCGAGCGGCGACGCCGGTCGAGTTCTTGTGGGACATCCTCACTGCGATCGCGGGGACGTACGAGGTGAATCTGGCCTCACGCTTCTCCGTCCCATCGGCGATCTCCACACATTTGGAGTCCACTTGAAACCTCGACTTACAGCTGATGAATTTGTTTACCAACCAGCTGTCGCTCCCAGCGTGCTCGACCAGCATGTCTGAGAGGTTGCGTGATCGCCTCTTGGCGACTCCCACGTGGTGCTGGCAAATCGAGCGGGAGATGCAGAAAGTTTGCAAGTTTGTGATGATCACATTTTCCCTTACGTAAATCGTAATGAATTACAATTACAGTGTCCAGGGTCACATACGTCATAGCATTGTCATTGAGGACCTCACGGGACGCGACTATAGATTCATCACAATGACTTTGCAATGTCAACTAAATAAGTAATGCCAACGAGTCATAACGTCAAAGCTTCAGCTTGCATTAAACTTCTCATCTCTGATTTCAATGATATTAAGTTATTAAAAAGAATATATTTGATTAAACTGATCTGGGGTTTGTCCCCTTGAAGGCAAGTAGGTCACCACGTGGTCGGGGCAGCAGCTGTGGGTGCCCCAAATGTTTCCTTCCTCCCCCTTCAGTTATCTATCCTCACAGACACAAGATTCATAATGAAAAAAAAGAGTAGATTACTTGGAGATGGATACATTTCAAGTAAGTGTATAGGAAAACTAAATGATATCTATTACCCCATATGTAAAGGTGACTCTTTTCAAAAAGTTAATAATTACAAATCTTTATCATTACCCAAGTCTGATCCCCCATAAGTGAAATTGGCGAAGATGGTCTCTAGCAAGCCGGAACCTGGAGAACTTGACTAATACCGTCCGCGTGATGCCTAATTAGTGAACCGTGATATTTCCCAACCCCAGAGCTAACCCCAACCCGGCCCGAAGATCGAGCTGTGCCGTTCTGAATTCAATCCCTACACTTGGCCGTTGAGTCTTTAGCAGCTGACGCCCACATCATCTCTCCTTCCGCCGCCATCCATCGTCAGTTCGTCGGCGTGGGTGCTCGAGTACGGAAGCATCCAAAGATCCGTCGAAATCTTCCTCATCCGCCAAGTTCAGGTGAGTTGAGTACCTGTAGTATCCCTTTTAAACAGTTCCAGCTCCACGCGGGCCCTATTTCCATGGCCCGGAGTGGCGTTTCTAAACTGTGAGAGCAAAAATAGTCTCGCGGTTAGCTATGTCCGGGACTAAAGTGCCACCAGCACGCCCGGACACGCACCCTTGATACAGCGCACCAGCATTTCACTTGACCTCTTTCATCGTCTTCACGTTGTACTAACTTTTTTCCACCTTTTGCAGCGGACTGCGACTCTGAGAAGCTTTTCGATGGCCGGAGTAAGGTCAGCCACCTTGTCAAGATGGCCTCCGTGGACAACATTGCGGATACCATCGTGCAGGTGAGTTTTGTTCAAGCTTTCAATTCTGTGGTATCGTGATGAAAGCTTCTTTTCCAACCATTCGCGGTTTCCACCGGAGAATCTTTCGCGCTTCAAGCAAGGATTCTTTGACGGTCCCGGACGTCTGATACTCTTTGATGCTCACCTTGAAAGTTGCCGACTACCTAATGCATCTATCAACCTTGAGTCCTTTTTGTTTTTCCAGGGTCCGTTGGAGTCTTGGACATGTGCGCACTCGAGAACACGACGCCTGGGACTGAAGCAAGGTCTTTAGAAATCAGACTGCGGCACTATGATCGTTGACTGAGCTAAGGAACTGTCCTCAGAGAAGTTTCGTGGCCTTTCAATGCAGAAAGTACAGACCGAACCACGCGTTTGTAATGCCCGTGGCTCATGGTATACCGGCCACGCGTCATGTGCACTATGGTCATGAGTCACTGTTCACTCACCACGTGGCATTGCGTATTATTGTGGTCATGGATCATGGCATACTGACTCCTCCTTTGTGTTATGGTCATGAGTCCCTATATGCTCACCACGTGGCGTGTGTATTGTGATCATGGATCGTGGCATACCGGCCACGATCCGGTGTATTATGGTCTTGGGTCATTGGGTCACATGTCGACTGTGGCCATGGATAATTATGACCGCGCGTCATGTTTGTACTGGCCATGTTCGGGTAGCCGTGTCGCGGCAACCAAATCAGTTGTCGTCTCGGGCCCTGACGACGGATCTAGTGCCGCAACCTGATTTCTGTGGACGTTAGGCGCAAATGACTTGGGTAAGTAAAGGTCTTTACCTGGAGCTTCTTAGTTCACCTGCCCAAATGTGATGATTAATTACCGCCCCAGTCTGAAAAGCATCGTGCTGATTGGTTTGTACCTGACAGTTTTGGCTCCTCGGCAGATTTGGTATCTCTATACGGAATTGGCTCTTCATCCGCGTCTTTATCTTTCAGGTCAGACCAAGGATGGAGCTTCAGAGCTCAGGGCTTTGGAATAATTAGCCAAGGATTAGAACTTTCAGTCCAGGACGTCAACTGATATGGTTAGTTAACGGTTGTGAGCTTCCCTCTTACTCCGCCGATCTCCACATGATGATTTCTGCAGTTTTTCAGTCTTCTTTCCCCGTCTGAAAAAGAATTGCTGATACTTGCAGCTTTCTGAAAACTTTGCTTGGTATCCGGGCTCTTGTGTTAGAAGCCAGTATACTAAGTCATCTCTTTCCAGGTTCTTTCCTGCTCAAGACTGGGTCCGACAAGACCAGGAGGTCGTTTACACTGACGATGCCAAGGTATGAGTCTGTTCAGAAGCCTCGCGCTCTCTTATTGCTGAAGGTGATGAAAAATTAGACCCACATTGATCATCACATGAAACTTTCTTTATGCGGATATGGGACTGAAGAGTTAATGATCCTGTTGTTCCTTGTTTGAGGCATTGCCCGGGCTCATTTCACTTTTCTGCTGCTCTAGGGACGCTCAAGTGCTCTGAAGGGAGGTTGCCTTCATCATCAAGGCCACTGATAGAAGGTAAGAAAGGCCCATTCAAGGTACGATCCAGGCGGTGCATTTGATGACAAAAACTTCCGCTTATTACCTGACTGCAGGTGACAGAGACTATGCTTGCTGATTGTTTTGTGGATACAACTGTTAACAGCCCTCAGACAGGGATGATGTTGACTCTCTTACGTTTTGCATTGCAGAAAACCACTCCACAGGGATCGGGATGATCACGTACAGCGAAGTGTTCGTCCTCCGTGGATACGGATAATCTTATGCTCATGTGTATTGTGCAGACCTTGCAAGAATTACATAATAGAACAAAAACGATGGAGACGATCCGAGTGCGTTGATGCTATTAGGGTTTTCCCCTCGCCGACCCAAATAAGCGCTGTTCTCAAGCTGCTCATTCCTAGGCACTTGGGGGGACCAGGCAACCGCCACCTCGGGAGGAGTGAGATGAGCAGCTAATGGAAAAATTTCTTCCTCTCCACCTGTTGTCCCCCTTTTACCACTTGTAGAAGAGAATCTGGTTCGCAACAGCAAAGCCAGGTAGCAGAGCAACAGTCGTATCATTCTCCACGATGAGCGAGATAGAACTCGATTCGTCCACCGCTGTGAGCGATTCCATGATCAGCGAGGAGGAGCCGACATCCACCGGGGTAGTGGCGGCTCGACCGATTGGTAAAAACGTGGAGAGGAAAGACACTACCACCGATGACGCGCTCTTTCCGGCCGACGTCGTCACGAAGCCCTTTAATTTTCTGGCCCCTGAAAAGGGCTTGGGTGTGGTCAGCAACATCAACCCATTCGCCAATACCAGGTGGGCGCCTGCGCGGTAACAGCAAAGGCGAAAAGCTACAATATCTAGATCTACGAGATCTCTTAAACATCACATTCTGGACATTGGGAATTAGTACCCATTCACTTACATGTACAGCACTCTCAAAGCTTTCCGATGCGATAAGTGGTGCGTTTTTCAAGGAGGAAGCGATCAGGCCTCTTGAATGTAGTTGTGACCGCCGCCAGCAGCGCGCGCCTAGTGCGTAAGCGCGGCGGAGACTTCAATGTCAGCAACAGCGGGACCTCCCCCGGTGAGGGCAAGTCCAGGTAATGAAAAACTGTCGTTGCTGTGTCATCATCTGCTCAAGCGCGTAAATAAAAGGCTTCTATGGAGAGACCTGTTCATCACAATCCTGGGGCTTGGCTGGAGCTGGATCATGATCATCTTTTCCGCCGCTTTCTTCGTCAGTTGGTTGGGCTTCGCGGTCATTTGGTACCTCATTTTTTACTTCCACGGGGACTTTGACGGAGATCAGGATCAAGACTTCGTCCCTTGCGCCTCCGACATCAACGACTTCACCTCTTGCTTCCTCTTCTCCGTGGAAACCCAGCACACTATCGGATATGGTGGCAGGTGAAGCCTTTCGTAGCCTTAGACCATGCACCGCTAGGTGGCAATAACGAAACACTGATACATGAGCTGGTGCTACCACCTAGCGACGGCAGCATCACATCTGAGGAATCCGAAGACCGGGGGAGAATCCAATGGAATCCAGGTGCTTTGTACATTGCCAGCCCGGATTGGTCACATGAGGGTGTCAACTGCAAATGATTTTCTGTCGCCCGTTTTGCTATGTACCTCGATTCCTACTGCGTAGCATCCGTTCTTATTACTGATTGCAGAGCCACCACCGAGGAGTGCCCGGCCGCCGTGATCGCCATGTGCGTCCAGAGCATCCTCGGTGTTGTCATCCAGTCTTGCATGGCTGGAATCATCTTTGCCAAGTAACAAGCACAATTTTTCGCAGAAGCAATTTGTGAAATATCGATTACTGTTAGATTCACGACGCCCATAGCCAGGGGCGAGACGATCGTCTTCAGCAAGAACGCCCTCGTATGCCTTAGGAACGGGGCGCTCCATCTCGTCTGTCAGGTATCGTAAACAGTATGGTGCATTTTCACTAACGCATTTCAATGATCTCGTACAGGCGACTGACTTGCGCCGCTGTGGCCTGCTCGGCGCCTACTTCCGCATGATCGTGGTGCACCGGAGAGAGACGGAGGAGGGCGAGGTGATCCCTTATTATAGACAAGACCTTACCTGTACCTCAGAATTGGACCCAGGCAACGATAAAGTGAGCTACATGATTGATAAGTGCTGGTCTCTGCTTATTCATTGCGTTTCATTAAAGGTGTTCATGTTGTGGCCCTTGGTGCTGGGGCACAAGATCGACTCCACGAGTCCATTCTATGAGATGACTCCGCAGTCGCTGCTTGGTGCCAACTTTGAAATTGTTGTACTCGTGGAGGGGACCACAGCAGAGACTGGAAACACCGTCCAGGTGCGGACGTCGTACCTGCCCAATGAGATCCTCTGGGGCCACCGGTTCGATCATACCTCAATGAGCTATGACGGTCAAGTTTTTGCCATCAATCACGCCGTCATCAACACCACAAGAACTGATCAAACACCCAGAATGTCTGCAAAGCAACTTGACCTCATTAAGGAGACTGGCGCGGGTGCAAGTACTTAACTCTCATAATGCTACAATGCTCTGTTGATTTTTTGTTGTTTTTCTAATGCTGGACTACGTCACAGGAGTGATGTTGTCCACCAGGTTCTGTTCATAGTTCGGCGAGGTAACGACAAAGTACTCATAAACCTTATTACAGTACATGAATTTTTAGTTTCCTGCTGCAAGGGATGATTGTTTGATAAAAAAGAACATGTACTTCATATTTTTTAGTGACGGCAGCAAGCTAGACCTAGATACACTATTTACTGAAAACTTGTAGCTCACTTCTGGATTTGACATTTTGGTGACATTGCAGAAGCCTCGAACTAGAGCAATCCAAAAGCTACGCATTATGCAGGCCATGGTCGTTATGTTTGCGACCACCGTAGCTGTATATGATGGTGTCTCCTCTCCGGACAACAGAAAACACTATGGGTGTATCCAACAAGGAACTGCGCTCTGATATATATGATGTAGGGAATTGGCCGGAATCTTCACCAGCTCTGGGGACTCGTCAGTGGATGCAATTCTTTCAAAGCAGCGAACAAGCAGATGTTGGCGGAACAATAGTTGATAAGCCAGGGGTAAACGTGTTAACAGTGAGCGGAGACATTGTGAACCTCAGATACAATGAATTTATGCTCAATGTGGCCGTAGAACAAGTTTTAGTCATGGTAGCACCACATTAGTTGTTTCGTTCCGGTGACTCAGAAGGCCAAAACAAAAACAGGGCTGTAAAGCAACTTTATATCCCTTTTTTAGGCCTACTGGCCATAAACGACAAAAATATATTCTCACTTTTGTAAGCAAAAGTAGTAAAAAAGTTGAAATCCAAAGGCATAGTCTTTCTCTACAGGCAAAGGAGATGCAGCCCCGTTCCTGTTCCATCTCAGCTTATCCTCGAATGATGCCAAGGTAAATTTCAACGAGTAACGGAACACTGACCACGAGGAGCCTCTCAAGAACCTGCCAGCCTGTCTAAATTTCTTTATCCAATCACCAGCGCAACGGACGAGGCTTTGTTCTCGTCCAACTCGATGATGCGGTTGCCAATGTTCTCAGTACCTAATCTTATAGTTTGTGCTTAGCATGTCCGGAAGTACTACGAGGTGCGTGAGGACCTTTTAGAACAGGAGGCTTCGTCCAGGAGACATGCAAAGTGTTCAGATCATGCGTGAGGGACACGCTGGAGCTCAAGGACGGACACTTAGAGTAAACGAAGCCAATGGGATAAAGAACAAGCTTTGTTGAGACTGAAAGAGAATAAATGAGTCAGGGGTCAGCGTATCTGACGTACCAGATCCATTGATTGCTGCTTTCGTTTCATGTTATTGTGTGAAAAGTTATTGTACTAGATTTGATTATCGCGTTGTCAGAGGACAATAGCGGACCAGCTCGGTGGACTCTGGCACAGCACGCATTCAACGCCCTGGCTGTCTAGACGTTCAGCAACTGTCATCATCATCATGGATCACGTTGAGGCCTCGTCAACGAAGGTCGGCTGCCTCGAAACATTTTATATCCAGGCACGCAATAGAGTAGAATAGGTCCAAATTGAGTCAGAGTTTAGATCTGTGTTCAGAGCTAAAACACTATGAATAGTTCTAATTTAAGAAGACTCTAAGATGAAAAATGAGTCGTATCTGGATGCGAAATATCAACGGATTGTAGCGGTGAAGTTCGTCATCTCCTGCTGTGCGTACGTCACTTTGGAAGAGGATGCAGTTATGTCCTATGCTCTTTGACAGGCTGTCGAGAGCCCAAGACTTCGTTCGGCCGTGGAGGGACGAACTGATCAAGGACCAAGGCGAAATGGTTAAGGACACAGATGATGGCGCTGTGGTCCTCGCGGCTGCACGCACTGCCGCTGGGCAGGGGAGGGACGTGCTTCATACGTAGGCTTTTTAGGCAATTCTGAGTCGTAATGCACGTTTTCGACTTCCGTACGACTTGAATGAATGAATAGCTTTTTTAGGGCACCTCAGTCTTCAGATCACCCTGAACTGTTGGTCTGGATTTTGCTTCGTTTATAGGTTTTCAATTTGTCCTTTTTTCTGCGCCTGACGAGCTCAAGTCTACATTTCGTGCGCTTCGTAGTTACTTCCAATACCTAAGGTTCGACAAAATGAGACCTTAAACATTGCGGCTTTGAGTTCGTGTCAATGGGCCCGGGGTTCTTAGTGAGTCAGTTCCAGGCCAAAATAACCAGGCTAAAACAATGCTAAATTAATGCATACATTTTACTGAACTTAAAGCAAGATCAAGGGTATTCTAGTACAATAAAGATGATGTTAGTAGGACTGTGACTCGATTTAACATCAGTAAAACCGGCCACGACCCTATTCGAGTAGACGATGCCTGACATTATCACCGTTACTTGACCTGCACTGGCTGCAGACACACGTGATGATTGGGTGGGTCTCCTCGTGCTGCTCGCTAGTCATGCACTGTTTCTTCTGTTCCTGGGGATGTCCAAGGTGAAGATTTTCCAGTCCAGAAATACGATGACTTCATTGCTTTAAAGACAGAGGTTCAGCAACTGATTAATCCTGGTCAGCCTTCTCTGTTTTCATTTGAAGCTGCATCTTCAAGAAGGACCCCAACTTATCCAACTTTACTACCACTTACTGGCAACTTCCTTCACCAACTTCCTCATGGAAATGTCCGAGAAGTGATACCCAAAGGTCGTTTGGTAGAGGAGCCAACAGTCTCGTCATGCAACCTTTTTATTCTTATTGTACCTGCGGGCAATGTCCATGGGGGGTATCCCCCCCATGGGGGTGTCCTTCCCTGACACGTCTATGCCACTCTGCAGCTCTTCCGTTTCTGACCTCAGCTGTCACATAGTTCATCCGGGTGAGAGGCAAAAAAGTCTTTGGGAACTTGACATGTTCAGAATTCCAGGGAAACTATAGAGGCATGGGAGGACTGTTACAGAAGTATGTCTGGCTTAAGACAGGAGTGATTAAGATGTCTTAGAAATGTCTGAAGAATGCTGAAGCAGTCCTAAAGCAGGAAAAAATCCGGTGGCAATTTTTTCGACTCACCCTGTTTGTGGTGGTACCGAAGTTTTGCCCTGCCAATGTAACCTCAGTGACAGCTTTGTTTGTGCCACGCTGCCAAGATTATTGACCGTCAAATTGGTAGCCTCTTTATCTCAAAATTCACTGTCACGTCAACTCGATTCTATCGGCTTCCAATAGTTAATCTCGCGGAAAAGACCATTTTCTCCTCAGTCTCTTGGCGACAACTGACCGAAAATGTCCGTTGTGGACCTGGGGGTGACGAACATGTGCCGCGCAGTGAACATCGAGGGCGTCGCCGTCAAGGCCACGTTCTGCTCCAGGATCTGCGTGGGAGGTGAGATTGTCCAGATGCTTAATTTTTTTTACCAACCGAGTGCAATGTCTGATGGGCCAGGTCAATTTTTTAAATCTCTGTCTGCGTGTTATACGTATTTGTTGCAAGACTCCCTCTGAATCCATTTCGGTCAAGTGGAATAAAGAAATGACCAGTTTCTCGTCCTGTTGTAGGGCCTATGAGAGCTGCTCTTTGGCACGACAAAACTGGAGGACATAGAAGCATATCACAAGAGAGGGGGGGGCGGCAATTTTTTTCAAACTATGTGACTGCGTCTTTAGTGCTTGACATTTGGTGACAAAGTCAAGAAGCACTGAATCAAAGGCCCAAATTTCCTGATTTCATGACCTAGGTCATTGTTTAAAGTTGCACACCAATTTACGAGTACAGATTGACATGTTACTGAGCGCCTGATGAAATTGTAGGAACTACAGTAGCATCGAAGTTGTGCATACCTAAGAATTTAGAAAGTGATATAAATAAGAGCGCAAGTCGTTCCACGTTTGACTTCGAGAAGTCTCTTCAGCCGAAGATGAGCAAAATCTCAGTTGCCGCAAAAATATCTTTTTATAGGGCTCTTTAGGACATCAGAAGTTGCTGGGTGAAGTGAACTCGAGTAAGAAGAACCACTAGGATTAGTCGAATCGCTTTAGTCGAATAACAGTCGCGGCGAGATCGCGTGACATGATTTTTCCTCCCTGTTTTTGCCCGACATTCGCTTAATGCCACCCTTGTTGCGTTTCAAGGTCTCGCTCGCTTGTTTCTCGCAGAAACTTTTGTTTCGTGCTCTCTAAAGCTCTCGACGGCGCGCGAACCCCCCTTCCTCCCTCCCACCACCTCCACCGGCAAGAGCACTTAAGCGGCACAGTCGCTGTTTATCCGTTTGCTCTGTCGATGGTCGAGTGCATTGGTGAGGAGGCCTCTGGCAGGCCCAGCAATCATGCACCTCCTCACACACACGGCCATGGTCTTCGTCGGCGGTAAAGTCAATTACGCGTGTGGGTGTGCATTTGTGTGGTTTGCTGTTCTGCTTTTCTCAGACAAATCATGTCACAAGTACTCAGTGGGGGTAGATTCGTGGGCGTTCAAATCAGCTGCCCAATAACTGCTCACTGATCCTCTGCAGATTCCGACGATTCCGACACCGAGGGAGGCCTAGGAAATGTGGAGCGCGTGGTCATGAGACCGCCTGGGCATTCAGGCAAGGCCAAGCAGGGACATCTTTGCTTCAATGCTGCATTTGAGACCGGTACAAAATACTTCTGCTTCTCTAGGGATTGTACAGACCTCCTCACGAGTAATTTCCATGAGAAGGAACTGTGTGCCCAGACTGTCATGTACATTTTTGAGTGGCATTTTCGCATGGAATGAGTTCTTCAGAGAGTAACATATGACCTTGAGTACATTTGTTCGCAGTTTTGAAAGCCCATAGTGACACTAGGGGCTCTCAAAAAACCCAAGCGGTGAAAAAAAGCAGAGAAGATCGCTCCATCTCTTGCCCCAGAAAGTCCTGACGTAGGGAAAAATGGGTTTCACAGGTGATGTGAGGGGGTTCAGGTGGTGCCACCCCGAGATTTAGGTGGGTCAAGGGAAGGAGAATCACCTCACAAAAATTTCTGCACTTTTCACAAAAAAAGTGGCCCAAAACAGCCAATGCACAAGTGGGGTCGTCTGTGGGTCGCCACAGTTTGAGCAGCGCCCTGGTCAGGAGTCAGACTGTCAGGAGAAGTCATTCCATGCGAAAATGCCACTCAAAAATGTACATGACAGCCTGGCCACATAGTTTCTTCCCATGGAAATTACTCATGAGGAGGTCTGTATAGTTTCGCCTATTATACTCATGCCTAACTATGCTGCATGTGAGGGGAAAAATGACGTCTTCGAAGAGACCGTGTAAAAATATCATCTGTCAGCCTTTTATTGACGTACAACTTATCATGCTGGACCCATTGGTCTGTGTTACGTACGTAACTAATGAGCAATGTGGCCTTCAATCTTAAGGAAAAGGTTAATGTTGCACCCCGACTATCAGAGTTCTCTTTCTTTGCGTTCAGGCAATTTGGGACGCGTCGACTTCATCACGGAGAACGAGTGAGGACGAATCACTGTTCATACTGCTTCCCTTGGTGTGTCTTGACAGTACCTCAATGTCTCAGGTACGACCTGTTCGCTCGCCCGGACACGTGCAACCCGCGCATCCGCTTCTGGTTCCACTTCAGCGTGGAGAACGTGCAGAAGGGGCAGCGAATCGTCTTCAACGTGGTCAATCTCAGCAAAACCAGAAACCTCTTCCAGAGAGGAATGACTCCGGTTGTAAAGTCGACCAAGAGGCCGCGATGGTAAGTGCTTTCTCTTCGCAACAAGGCCACGGAGAAGGAGGAGGAGAGCGTACGACACTTCTTTTCCCTGTGCACATACAGCGGGTCGAGCTGAATCGAGATGAGCAGTTAAACCATTGATTTAATGAAAGGACATGCAGATTGCCGTAAGTTGTCCAGTCCTTCCACAAGTGCCTTTCTGGGCCTTCAGGGTGACCTTCGGCCTTTGGATGGTTATTAATACACTCTTCCATGGACAATTGTATGGAATCTGATACACCAAATGACTTCCTTCATAAGGTATTGCTCAGGAAACGTTGATGAGTAGGTTCAGTCAATAGATTGAAAAGTGACTCAATGTGCCCTTTCTTTCCGCAGGCAACGCCTCCCTTCCAAACAAGTCTACTACTACAGATGTCCTGACCACAGTGGTCACATGGTTCTCTCGTTCGCCTTCGCCTTCGACGAAGACCAGGGCGAAAAGTATTTCTTCGCGCTCTCCTTCCCGTACTCCTATACACGATGCATGGCGGTGTTGAGGAGACTGGCCCTGAAGCGGCCGTCGGCGATGAGGCTCGAGTCGGTGGCAAAGTCAGTGGTAAGAAAAGTGAACAACAGCTGTTGAATACTCTTGCTGCAAGTGCATGTAGTAGTTAGTCTGCTCCATTGCACCAGAGCCGACTGCATCTGCATGGTCACTAAAGGGTCTCCCTCAAACCCTCTCAACGTTTTGGCCTTGAGGTTAGTTGGCTGCATGCAAAATGACCTCACAACGGCCTTGGATCTAAGCCGTCAAGTTTCTTATTTACTGAAATTGTGCAAATTGTCAAGATTCTTAACTCTTTTTTTTGAAAGGAGCAGTTTCGTCGACTGTTTATGGGCCTCCATTGACTGAGCTGAAGGCAAAAACTCGACTCTGTAGTTACATTTTTAGTCAGTGACAACTTTTCTTCCTTTTTTTCTTCAGCAAGATCGTGACGTGCCCTTGGTTATAATCGAAGAGCAACAGCAACAGAATGAAATAGAAGAACAGGGGGAAGAAGAAGCGGGGGAGGAAGAAGGAGACGAAGAGGAGGAACAGGAAGAGGATGAAGAACTTGACAAAAGAGGAAATGGCAGACCGACGGTAATCATCATCGCCAGGGTGCATCCGGGAGACTCAAACACGTCTTTCATAGTACAAGGTACGTGGTACTAGGACTTGTACGGATAGTGCTGTGAACACCGAGTAATGTCTCTGGTCACCACGGAGTCACTGAGACTTGGTGCAGGAAGTAGTGAGAAGTTGTTTTCTTTAAGGAATGCTTGAATTTCTGACGAGTGACCATGCTGTGGCTTGCGAGCTGAGGACGAGCATTGACTTCTACATTTTCCCCATGATGAATCCGGACGGGGTGTTTTTGGGAAATGCCAGGTACCTCCCTCCCTTAGGCATATATTGCAGTCCGTGTGTGCCAAACAAACCATCCACGTTATTCTGGAACTTGTTCCTCATGCAGGTCCTCCCTGTTTGGCTTGGATTTGAACCGATCGTGGCACCGCTTGGGCACAGGATTTCCCGAACTCAACGGTGTCAGAGAGTTCGTGCTCAGGACCAGCAAGGTAAGATCTCCCATTCTCCCCCCCCGTCTATCTCACCTTTGCTAATGCGACCATGACACGAACAGTCTGTACATTGACTAAAAGTATGTGAGCAAAAAAAAACAAGAAAATTTTTTTATTCACTCGACGTCACAACTTATTCATCCCTCTCCAGTTTCCTATGACAACTCTTCTATTACCTTCATTATGTTCCGCTCTCTCCTGCTACTTCCACTGACCTCTCACATTTTCACTTCACCTCAACCCTGCAGATAATTTTTGACTCATATATTGTGCAATTAGTTGTTCTCTCGACTTGCGAAGCAATGGTACTATGCAAACAATAAGTGCGAATAGGACGTGCAAGTAGTTAGCAAATGTCGTTAGTCAAAGACTGCACTTGAGGACAGCAAAGCAGCACAGGCCTATGGTGGCACACGCCTGAATGGACTCGTGCTCCTTTCAGACCTCGCATGATGTTCCGCAGGTACAAGCAGTATCGGTAGAGAAAGCCTTGGAGTTAGACTAATCGTTTATTTTTTCTACCTGGTGTAATCGTGTGTGTGGGTGTGTGTGCGTGTGGTGCAGACCTCACATGACCTCAAATCTCACATCAATTCCCCACGGAAAGACCTGACCTCGGCTGCAGTCGACAGACTAATAGCATACACGTACATTGCCGTATGTGGCTTTTCTCTCTCTCTCTCCCCTAAGAAGCGCCGCCTCGACTTCGTCCTTGATGTTCACTGCAGCTTCTGCCTGACCGGCGTCTTCGTGCAGGGGAACTCCTTCGACTCCGTCTACCGCTTCGAGAGACACCTCGTCTTTCCAAAGCTACTCGCCCAAAACTGCCCGGATTTTGAGCTGGATCATACAATGTACAACGCAGACTCGCACAAAGAGGGAACTTGCAGGAGGTATCTGACCCCCGTTCTTTTACCTGCGTGCATAATGCGGAACAAGACACATACGTATTTGGGAAGACGCACTGCTCATATTCTCTCTGCTCTGAAGGTTTGTGAACTCTCATGCCAGTGAGCTCGGTACCAATACATATTCCGTGGAAGTGTCAGCTTTCGGGTACCAAAGTGATGGCGGAGAAGTTGCTGCATACTCAGAGGAAGATTGTGAGTGAATTGTACCTAAAGTACGTACACATGTCACTTGTGATGCTTTGGAGGCCTTTGCACTAAGTCTATGAAGAACGTCCCTTCTTGATGTCGCACAATGCAACCTCTTTCAGACCTGTTGCATGGTCGGCGCATCGCTCGGTCGCTGTGGGAGTACTACAAGGTGACCGGCGTGATCGAGTCCAAGTTTGCTCTGCAGGCAGCCGAAGCCACTGCCACTTTCTCCATGCTCAGACTGAGGAACATCGCCCATCAGAGAGACGTCTTTTCCTCACTCGAGTCGCTGTCATCATCTCAGGAAGATGACGAAGAAGAACGACCAGACGAAGAAGATGATGCTTACGAGACTCGTCGGGCGTCTGCCGCGGGCCTTCGCTTTCGGCTGAACGGGGAATCGCACCACGACACAGCAGCGACCTCTTCTGGCGACGAGGAGCAATTGACAGGGGGTTCGTCGAGGGCCGCTGCAACAGCGGCAGCTTCTCGGCGGCGTGACTCGCGCCTGCAGCTCAGAGTCATCGGCCAGAACATCCTAGCGGCCGGCGACGACGAGGAAGTTGCGGCTGTAGAAAAGCAGGACACCTCGCCCATCACTTTCTTGTCTCTGTCGCCCAGGAGGCGGCGGCGGCCGGCAACTTACGCGGAGGAGGCGACCTCCGTACTGAGGGTGAGCGGGATGTCCCCGACGGCCGTGGCGCCCAAGCCGCAGCTTCCGTCTCCAACCACGAGAAGAAAAGCCGTGGGCGGAGGCGCAACCATTTCTACAGGGAAGTCGCGCTAAATTAAGACTGACACTTTCATTGTTCATTGTTCATCTTTCATTCTTCCGCCTGTTCAAAAGGAAAGATTTTCTTGTGGAAAGAGTTACGAAGCTCTTCGTCAGTACAAACTTCCACAAGAACTTACTTTCCTCTTCATGACAGCCTTTACCAGGCCAGCAATGGAGAGAAGTTGATGAAAAGTCATAGATGAAATTGGTCGGTGCAATGCCAAAATCAAAGGCTAAGGGACAGTCTTAATTTAGTGCAACCTGTCTGTTCAGTGGAAAAGGCCAGAAAAAAAGGACACAAAGAGGCCAAAGCAGAGCCTACCTTGCTGCTCACCTCAGTCCCATACGTCAAGCAAGAGACAGGGACGTGATGCCACCAGGATGCCAAAAAAATAGCAAAAATTGCTTCTCTCATGTCAGACTCGCAGCGAATGGCTGTGAACGTGGTTTTTGGTTTTTCATTTAGTGCGTGCACCTGATGCAAATGCAAATACTATGTAAAAGAATTTGTTGCAAAACAAAGAGCTGATGTACGTGCAAGGTGTGCGTGAGTGTAGTTGTGTGTTGCAGCAGATGTTCGAATACCGACGCATCGTGTGAGCCGCGGTTGCTCTGTTGCTTGTTGCACTTTTTTTTTACTCACAAGATCCATCTACAGCACGCGTGCAGTCATGACAGGTCAATGACTGTGTCCGTGAAATGCGGGTGACTCTGCCACCCATTCATTGATCGATGGGGTCTTCCAAATGCGCCCCGACCCCGGAACTGACCGGAATGCGAACAATCCGGAACCATAATATCTCTTCTCTTCAACGCAAAACCTTTCATCTAAAGTTAGGGATGAGGAATCAACGTCGTAAGTTTGTTTTTTAACCTGAAAAGATCACAAATGAGCACGTCAACCATCAGTCTGCAACTTTTGATCGTTGACCGTCTGTCGTACTGGGCCTTGACTTGGTTGGCTCAAGGAGGAGGCATCTGCAACAACATCTCTACTGTCAAGTCTCGCACGGCACCGAGGGTGGCGTGTACTCTACAACGCAGTGGTAGCGCTGGCGTGTGCGTGAGCACGCGCAGCACAAACACTGACCTATCATAGACATTTAAGCCGCATTTACACTGGCATACAAGCAGTACGTAGAAGTATCACTTGTACCTAACGTACATTGACTTATTTCCAACGGGCAGGACTCGTGAGCACAACGTACGCACACATCGCACCAGTCTTTTGACACGTCTGTCCGAGTAAGCGCACCCTGAGTCATCTGCGGACAAACGGACTGACAGACACACACACGTCGTGTTCGGATCTACTACCGTGTGCTGTAGAACACTCCTACTTTGGTGCAGCTGTGCATGCATCCTTAGATATCTGAGGGCGAGAGAAAGAGCTGCTTTCTCTTTGATGATGCCGGTCCGCCTTGCTCAAAAGCCTCACGCTCACGCACACGCCCAAGCACACGCTCACGCTCTCGCTCACGCTCGCGCTCACGCTCGCGCTCGCGCCCGCGCCCTCGCCCACGCTCACGCTCACGCTCACGCTCACGCTCACGCTCGCGCTCACGCTCACGCTCGCGCACACGCACAGGCACCCAAGAGAGGAGAAGGGGACTCTAAGCCTGTTCCTGCTGTTGCATCAGTGGTTGTACGAGGCAATTTTAGAATTAATTCTGCTCTACGTATGACTCCAGACATGTACGCTAAAGGAAAGGGGTCGACGGGTGCGCCCTCGGATGCGCAAGCAAAGGAGAAGTAAGTTAAATGTAAGTTTCAGAACGCCTGAGTCCAATAACCTGTCTTGCTTTAGACTTGCACTCTACGTCTACGAGTATTTGCTTCACGCTGGAGCTCAGAAAGCAGCTCAAACCTTTCTCAACGAGGTGAGTCTTGATCTCATCAAGATGTACATGATATTGAATTCCATCATATCCAATACAGATCCAGTGGGAAAAGAACATCACCTTGGGCGAGCCTCCGGGCTTCTTGCACTCCTGGTGGTGGTAAGACAAAAATCACTCAAGCAGCCGTCAGGAGTGGGTGAAAAAAGACAAAAGTTGCTCGTTTCAGCGTCTTCTGGGATCTGTATTGTGCAGCTCCAGAGAAAAGGGACACCAGCGACCACAGCAGCGAGGCAAAAGCGTTTCACGACTATGTAAGTGTGGCTATGCATACGTAAGACTAAACAAGGTGTTCACTCAATAACTCGGACCTTGGATATCATAGGGATTCGTCAACTCTGGCTATAGTCCAAATGGGATCCCACATGTGAGTGAAGTTGGAAAGGCTTTCAATGGCTGGATGTACCTGAACCCCCCTGCTTTTCTTACAGCCGCCGATGATGGACCCTACTCGGCCGCCCAGATTAACTCCACCGAGAGGAGGACTTGGACCGATGGGGCCATACGGTCCCATGAGGGGACTGCCTCCAATGGGGGCAAGGCCACTTTGGCCACCATCGTCAGGAGCAGTAAGATGCAATGAGACCTAGTGACATTGCCTTAGGGTCGTCTCACAGAGGAAGTTTTTTCAGCCAATCATGTCTCCCGGAGGAGGCCCATATCCCGGTCATCCGGGAGGGCCGCCACCGCCGCCGTTGCCACCGCCACATGGAGGTAAACAGTCTCTTTCCACATCTATACTATTGTTGTACTTCAATAGTCAATTCCAGATCCTCACTTGCCTCCAAATGATGGAATGTATCCGATGATGAAGACAACGGCACCAAACAACATGCAAGGGGTGAGTCCGATGCTCCAGACACGCTCTCTTCCACCTCCTTGAGTGCGTGAATGCGGTGTTGTCATGTCCCTCTCAATGTTCGTGGTCCTTAGGATGTATGCACATCTGTCCCTGAGGGTGGTCCACCGCCGCCGCCACCGCCGCCACCGCCGCCGCCGTCTCAAGATGACGTCGGCAACAAGAATTCTCCACCACAGCAACAACAGCCGCAGCCGCAGCCGCTGAATGACCGCGCAACGCCCAGAGAAGAAGGCTCCTCCTCCGCCGAGTTTGGCATGGGTCCTTACGGCAACAACGGCGAACCAGTGATAAATTCCACCGTGCATAGTGAAAAGACAGTTGTGAGCAGCTTTATTTCTTCTCCTTTCAGGTCGACACCGCGGCCATACTGAAGATCAAGGAGAGCATGCAAGAAGAGGCGAAGCGATTTGAGCACGAATCAGACCAAGCCGACTACTTCATGCAGTAGCATCGACTGGACAGCGCGAGAATCATTCCATGAGAGTGGTGTTTCGCGAAACCATAGCTGTACCCAGTGATTGAATAATGTTTCATATGCTGTACACACTTCTGAACTTTTATGTCGTCAATAATCAACCTCAATCACCTGGCATACGTAGTCATGACCGTGACGGTGACCATGACGGCATGCAGTACACTTTCTCATGAGTCCTCGTTGAAGTTCCCGTTGAGAGAGTAGGCGTGAGTGAGGACCTGCTGACAGAGCACGAACTGCCAGCAGGGCATCTGCACGTTCTTCTCCATCCCCGCGAGCATCGACGCAAAAAGGTCTGCACATTCTCGCCAGTTGTCCGTTCCCAGCGCGTCCACAGCTCGACGAGCGCGATCCTCGAAGCCCTCCAGCATCCTGACCAACTTGCCCAGGCGTGCCTCGCTCTTGCACTTAGGGCACCTGCGCAAGAGCAACTTTAAACCTGGTGCAAAACTAACGAGATGACTTTGCTCCAGATTTTACGCTAGATGGCAGTAAAAATAGGCAACTACAATGCTGTCGCAAAGGAAACTTTACTTCTTCGTGCCACCGCTAGATGGCGGAGGCTCGATGGTTTCCTGCTATAAGAGGCCGCGAGCTGAGTTAGTTAGTATGTCGCTTTTTTATTACTTTAAGCAGAAAGTTCCTAGTTAACAAAAATAAGCATCGGCCACAACAAACCCGTCACTCACTTCCTGTTGTCGGAGAGCAAAAACAAATTTAATGGTTTCTTTCACCGCCATCTGGCGCAAGTGAGAGAAAAGTCATTGTCATTGGGTGGTAGTTTCGTTGTTTTATTTATCGACCTGCCAAAGCCGACCCAAGCTCTGCTATTGTGAAAAGGGATGCAAGTTCTGCCACACCTGATGCCTTTCGAACGATTGGGCAAGACGCTGCTGCAGCCGGCGCACACGAATATGGTCTGCCTCATCTTGAGCTCTGGAGCCATTGGCCAGTCCTCCTTGCAGGCTTTGCACTCGCACGTGAAGAAGTACTGACGTTGCAATCTCTCTTGGCGATCGCTCAGACTGCTCACCTGTCCCATACACAACAACATTATTGCACCGAGGCGAAATGGTAAATCGGTTTTTTTAGGACCCTCCTATAAAAAAATAACCCAAACGTGGACGGTTTCTGTCAGAAATTAGAGTCATCGAAAACATCGCAGAAACCACTTATGAACTGATGATTGCTGCTATGAAGTCAGGTTCATCTCGCTGATCTCAAAGATATATTTGTTTGTGTCTCTCAAAATATGCATTGATGTATATATATGTATATATATATTGTGCATGAAGCACAACGACTGTATTTAGGTGTGTATGGTGCGTGCGTGTCCAGCATGCGATGCACTCTTCTCTGTCTAGCGCAGCGCTGGAGTTCGTTTCAGGACAACAGTTATAACCACAAAAACAGTCATAACTTTTCAGATACAAAAGATATTTCAATTCCGTTCTTTGTTCTGTGATCTACAACTTGAACTGCAGGGATTAACAACAGTTCACACAACAAAGGCGTAATTGAGCTATGCAAAAAAAATTCTGCCAAGTTAATGGGTTGTTTTTTCGTATAGGAGGGTCTTTAAAGACAGTTTTGACATTTTGGGCAGCTACAGTACTTGCGAAGTACAAGGCGAACCTGATAAAACTCTCCATAATTGTCGCTGATCTCTTCCCCCGGGCTGATGGTCCTAACCGCCCTGAGGATACACGCGTCGCCCTCGTTGTAGCGCATGGTGTTGGGGAAGCAGCTGTGGTTGGTCAAGCTTACAGTGGGATAGACGGCTCCTCCGAGCTCTCGTACAATGCGCGACCGCGACAATTCGCTTATTTCGTACGCATTGCACGAGCATGACTCCTGGAGGAAAACATGGAGAAGGCGAGATGTTACACATTGCAAGTTACTGCAGCTCCTTCCGCTTTCGTTCACATTGCCAAATCTTGGCCTCTGAATCTTGTACCAGGTGCTTAGCAGCGGCAGCGCAGACTTTGACGAGCTCTTCGTTGTCCCCGGAGAAGAAGTTGCCGTCGCCATCGTCGAAGAACCGCGCCCGGCGGAGAAAGTGGGCCAGATAAAGAGCAGTCAGACATCTACCAAAGCAAGAAAAAAAACCAAGAAGAGGCAATCCTTTGAAGACCTGCGGCTTGACATCGGTTAACAACAAGGTGCTTTTAGGAAGATTGCACTAAGACGAAAGAGGCTTTAGAATTGGTGCAACAACAAACATAAAACGACGCACTATAAGCAAACCTTCTGAAGTGTTCTCCGGGATCTCGCTCATTCTCGTGAGACACTTGAAAGTACACGGAGGCGTAGCTTTCAGAGTCGTAGACCGTGTCTTTCTCCTCAACGGAGTCCACCACAAGCACTTTGTCCCTGCCGGCGGTGATCAGCAGCCTGAAGACCAGGAGAGCGAGCGAGCCGAGCTGCTCGTCATCTTGGAGGAACCTCAACGAGTTGCACTCGGCCCAGTGGAAAGAGCCGTCGGCCTCAAGGAGGCACTCCTCGGAGCAGAAGTTGACCTACGAAGATTCAGAGTTGCTTCCGAACGGCAAAACTTTCCTGAAACTTGAAACTTGAGGGGATGTGAGAAAGAATCGGTGTCGATTCACTTAATTGGTAACGACCGTCATCCCTCATTGCTAACTGCCGGGGAGGGGAGGGGAAGTGATTTAGGTACTTCCTAGGTGAAAATAAACAGTTGCTTTTGGGCAAAAATCTAAAGAAAAATTCAGGCTTGTGACGTAGAATTTGTTTCATTTTCCGTCAAGACTATCGCAAGTTTGCGCCGACAAAACTTTTATGCTGTCTTATATAACTGTCGTCATTGTGCACGCTGTTGCTTGCGTTAGCACACGACTTCTAAAAAGTTCAAGAAAGAGATATATTCATTCAAAAAATAGCAAAATGCGTAACGTTTAGCCGAAAAGCGGCTGCTTAAGTGAGAAAGTTAAATTTTAAGTCTTGGTAAGTCAGTCTAAGAATGAGTCTCTCAGTGAGTTCAAGTCCCTCCAATCGGTGGCCTTCAGCATGTCGTCCACGAGGAACCAGAGAGTGCAGATCTGGAAGTGTCGGACGTTTTGGACAGCCTTGGATTTATCAAGTCATCGCCTCCATGACATTCTCGTTTTATTTCTTCTTCGTTCGACTGACTGAAGTCTTGGCTTGGAGTGACTTCGGCAAGTCCGTCGACGCCACTTCCAACCTGAGTGACTAAGATACGCTCCATCAACTTCCTTTCTGGCGAGGTCAGTGAGGTCCCACAGGGTCAGAGTCAAGGTCAGCTTTTGTGAAGTCAGTGGTGACTTTGCAGTCTGTACCATATTGATTACCCGTGAGCAATGACGACATGGGACTGGAGTCTGATGTGGCAGAACCACTTTGAAGCAGCACAGGCAGTGACTGCCTTGAAACTGTGGGTACAAGATGGTGGCGAACGGCTTCTCTACGATGATTTCCTCACCTACAAACACGAAAAATATAAAAAAAAAAGTCGTCACCGCCGTCGCAATCGGTACTGACCTGGGAGAATCTTCTCCTTGGCCACAATTTTCCTGCCCACCTTCCTCGAGCTGGTGAGCATGGCCTTTCTGGTGAGCTGGGGAAGCTTCTTGCTCTTTTTGTTCAGGATCCTGCAGGAACTTTTCTTGTCCGCCTCTTTTCTTCTAGCTTCCTGGTCATGTTGCTGCTCAAGTTTCCGCAGCCAAGTCTGCACGACCTGGTTGCGCAAGAGGTACCTGATCCTCTCGTCCAAGCCCTCGCACTGCTTGAACCCTTCGTAGTCGACGATGCAGGCACAGAAGTACTTGCGGATCTCCGAGTAGAAGTCGGCAAAACTCAACTTCTGCTCCATGACGATGGGAATGGAGCAAAAATAGGCTGTTGCTCCCACTAGACCGGTAAACTGGCAACATTCCAACGAAAGTCACAGCGAAAGCCACGAAACGCACGTGTACGCACTGCACCTCGCTAAAGTGAGTTCATCCATTTTCGGTTTTGTTGCTCATCGTTCAGGCTTTAGGAAGAAAAGTAATTTTTTACCTTACAAAATTGCGACAGCACCAACATTGAGCAAGGCCCACTCTGTGTGTAATACATACTACAAACTTGTGCTTCTGCTGAGACAATTCTAGCAGCTACAAAGGGACGTCTGTGACGCTCTAATGGGGGCGCTGACTTTTGTACCGCGTGTTGTAGATGTTGCACACTGGGGACGTCAGTTCAACCTTTTCAAGGTCAGAGTGGAGAAAAACCACTCTCTTGTTAAAGTTGACGGTTGGACATTTATACAAGCAATGTTTCAAAAACTGCTTTGTTGACCGGGGCGTTTGCACATTTCCATGAGGAGTCTCGCAGGCTTCCGACTCCACGTGAGTCCACTCGCTAAGGTCCAGCAGACTCACGTTGTGAGACGAGAGCAGCCAAACGCCCTGTGACCAGAATCCGTTGGATCCCGGTTGGTCCTCCAAGTACGTCTGGGTGACCAATGGGTCCGCCGCTCCCCCCCACCCGGCGAGTCGTTTGGCAGTGTTTTAGAAAGGTCGTTTTCTGGCCTGAAGTATCCTTTCAATATTGCTATTGCAGGACTTTTTAAGCTAAACAAGATTAGTATCTTGACTTAACAGCCGAAATGTGGAGCTGCCAAGGGAATAACTGACGACCTGAGAACAGAACTTGATCGGGGGAGGATTCTTCTTGCAATCTTGCGCCTGTCTGAAGTCCCGCTGGTCTGGACAGGAGACAACACATTTCTTGGCAACAACGAGCTGCTTCTCCTCTGCTCTCCAGACAGTCCAGGGCAGAGACTTTTTTGCTTTAGTGACAAATCCTCTCTCTTTCTAGATGACATGTTTCCCCAATTGTTTTTTGAGTCCACAGTCAAGACACCCTGCAGAATCAAGTCGAGAACTTCGCAGTCACTTGACTCTGCCATGGCAGATTTTTCATTCATCCGACTGGTTCACTGAGGAAAACTTCGTTTTTGCGACTGACTTTTACTCAAGTGAATTGTGCAATTAACAAGCTTGCAATTAGTTGTTCTACACTCCACACTAAGTGAGCGTCAGCGGATCAGTTTGAACCCTGTACTGTATTGTTGCACTTCTGTTATTGAAAACAATTAATTAAAGGGTTTGTTGCTGCTTTTTCGAGGGGGTCATTTACTTATGCATGCCAGTGCACATGACAGCAGTCACACCCGCCACATCGAACGCATTTCCAGGACTACGAAAGTAACGTTACCTTAAAATAACAGCTTAGGTCACGACGGTGACGTATTTATTGGCGGGCAAGGGTGCAAAAAAAGACTTTGGCAATCGATTTTACGCAGTGAGCTTAGGTGAAATATCCATCGTGCCCCAACATTTCAGTTAGGACAAAGGCGGACTCGAGGTTCCACGAGTTAAGGTTGTTGCTGTCAAGGTTTGGCCAAAGCTTGCTGAGTAAAATGCTTAAACCAGCGTCTCCTCTAGTGCTCATTCTATTTCCTTGGTGAGGTTATTGCCTTTTTTGGTCAGGGCAGCAGCTTCTCCTCGCCGAGTCATTGGGATTGCAGTGAATGTTCACGCCAACGTCCTGTCTGGCTTGTGTCTCTGTACTGTGCGACTTTTGAGCCTGGGCTGAGCATTTTTTTGTCCCTCTTCTTTCCTGACTCTGCCATTGGTACTTGAAAATGGCGCCATCCAGACTTGTCCCACTTTTTTTCGGGTCGCGATCGCGTGATGGGAGACATAGAAAGGGGCATAAACAAAGTCTCTCCGGGCTTGAGGCCTTCCTCTTGTTTTATCCCTACCTGGATTATTGGATTTGGTAGCGTTAGAGTCTAAAGAGACAGCCTTGAAAAGAGAAAAAGGAGAGCAATGGCCTCAAGGACCGGTGCAATACGCACATTCTCCCGTTGCGCGGCATGGTGGTATTTTAGGCGGCCACACTGGACGGAAGCTGCTGGAAAGCTCCATTCCTCAACGATGATCATGGTCCTGCTCGCCAATTCGAAGTGTACAATATGAGCCGCAAAATCTCTTACTCCACGTCACGCACCTTCAAAATGACTGACTACGAAGCCATGCGAGCGAGATCGCTTCCGGAGAGATCACGCTGTATCGTCCCGACTACGGCTTTGCCTAATGAAGCCGTAGTGCAGTAGTTGATTAATTTACGGGCATAACTTTCCTACCTCGGAAAGGGGCCTCGATAGGAGGCCGTGAGAAAGGCATGCTTTGGCGAGGCCTCTTTTTCTCGCCAAAGAAAAAGGTGAAGTCGGTCTTCCAGCCGCTCCGGAGTCACGAGAGCCGACCCAAATCACGCAGAGCCTCTCAGAGACCAGAATCAGTCGTCGCCGACGACAAATGGAGGAACACCTATGTCGGAACACACATAAACACTTATGCTGAGGGAAAAGATGATTGAAAGATTTCACCACGAGTCTCTCATGGGTCCTCTGGTGTCAAGACTTACTAGGAGAGGCTGCAAAGACCGCAAGGAGATAAGAAAAAAGAAGAAAGTTCCCAAGCAGCATCAAAGTGAGGAGTTGAGTGGATCTTCCTTGGATCCTCTAGGGTAAGATATGATTGGCTGTATCTTTTTTCGTAGAAAGTATCGTCAAACTGCTGCTGCCGCGGCCGCCGCCCCAATTTCTATTCAAAGTTGAGAATGATTGAGCTGATGCAAGACAATGGCTCTTTCACGCATCATACATGCTTACAAGGAAGGGACGGCCTGGAACACACCCCTGTGTGTGTGTAGGAGTGGATAAGCTTCTTCTGACAAGCCCCCTCCCCTTCGAGCCTCAGTTTCTTAAAAAGGAAAGCCCTCGTTTTTTATCAAGAAAGCAGTCAAAAGTCGGTGAAGGAGTCTTTGTTGCTTCCACATGCATCCCCGATCCCCCCTTAAAAGGCAGCTTGCACTTTCAAGACTTTGACAGGAAAAATAAGAGGTTTATTTCACACATAAAGTTGGCGAGTGGCGAGCAAGCACACTCTAATCTTGATTTATGCGCACGGAGAAGTGGGAAATCGCCAATCCATTGACTCGGTACTTGTGCTGTCGTGGTCGCCTCCTAAATCACACCTCGGAGGAAATATCTACGATGGCATTTTTGGCATTCGTTGGCTCTCGGTACCATCATTCCGGCTGGAAGTAACAACATCTGGCATGTGCGCTGCCCCTTTTTCTTATCTGCTGTGTGTACACTGGCAACGTCCAAGGTTGCATTGTTGTGCAGCTATGATTTTTACACAGGCTAGAGAACCTCTGCGTCCCTCTTCAGCTTGGCAGAAGAGCCATCAGCTGCACCAGGGCAGACGGCGCCAGACGTCAGGCACAGATTCGCCGACAACTCGGTGATCGGCAGCAATTGGCAAATAGAAGTGAGTCTGCTGGTAGTCTGCACGGACGTGAAGCGTGGCTACGGGCATTTCTTTATGCAGGGTCGTCCATCCTCACTGATTCGGACTCCTCCAACGACGAGGCTTCAAGAAAGTCTTCTGTGGAATCAAAATCGTCCGGGAATGAGGTCAAAGATATCCTTGTCGTCACCTCCATGACGCTGAATGAACGCCCTCGAAGCTGCAAAAGAGCCAACAGCCTGCACTTCCAAGGAAAAAGGTAACCCATCAACTTCCTCGACCTGTTCTGGTTTTTTTTTTGAAAGAGTGAAACGTCCTCAGAAATAACAACGTGACCTATGAAGGCCTCCACTTGTCTTACGGCGGGGAAGACGACGACGAGGACAAGGAGAGTGAGTCCAGGAGAGATCGCTGGATGTCGGAGGCTGCCAGCATCACCTAGCACGCTATCACCCGCAGAGAGAAATTATGTCCGCTTTTTCAGTCATTCGGGCTATACGAACCGTGCATTCAGTGTTGTGCGTATACTAAGTTCAATACGTAGACCAGCTCGTAATACGGTGAAAAGGTCATAACGTCTTTCAATGCTGAGAGAACAACAAGGTCGTCTTTTACCCAGCGCTGGTTGCCTAGAATGGATGCGGACGTGGCGTTCTTGTTGCTCAGGCTGCGCAGCACCTAAAAGTGCGCCAGGCTGTTCGTTTGAAGAGGAGGCATTCAACATTTTCATTTGCGAAATGAATTTTGCAAATGTGGCTGAAGTCAAGCTACACTTTTCGGGTGGACCAAAAGCCAACAGACTCAGATGAAGCCTCATTTCTCAGGCTGCACGTAATCTACAGTAAAAACGAGGCTTGTTTGAACGAGGAGATCCAAAATGTTCATTTGCAAAAGAGGATTTCGCCAAAATTAGGCCTCCCAAGACCAAACATCATATTTTCCGGCGTTGCAGACTCGGTGCCTTTGCAGGGTCAACAGTTCAAACTCACGCTACAACGATGTTGACGTATGACTTTGTTATTTCTGGTCAAATTTACAAAGTTCCTTATGCAAGTCAAAAATTTTAAATCTCCACACCGAAACGAACGAGGTCGCGCCCTTGTACGTCCTACACAGGCTGAGTAATGAGGCTCTCTACTCTCAACGTATATCGGGTTACTCTTGGCCCACCCGGTAAAAGGGTGAGCTGAGTAAAAGCCACCGAGCTTCATCACAGCATCCGTGTCAAGCAAAGAGTTCTTATTCAGGTCCGAGAGAGACCGAGACATTGGAGATTCGGCAAATGAAGAAAAAGAAATCACTCGTGTTGAAAACTTTCAGAAACTTTTCAAAGGACGAAATCTGTCATATCGTAAACGGTGCTTAATTGCGAAATGGTCTCGGTAGTGGGTGCGCGAGTGGGAGGTTGAACCGGAGGAAAAGGTCTCTGGGGAGACCGGAAAATGGCGGTTCCACATTGCCAACGAGGTTGAAGCAGCTCTTGCTGAAGCTTGCTTTGCCATAGAGATGCACAGACACGCACAACAACAAGAGCAAGGGGGAAAAGCAGAAGACGAAGAAGAAGGGGGGGGGCTTTATGGAAGGCAAGTCCCTTTTTTAGGCCCAGGCACCATATGTAAGCACAAGGGAGGGGGGATTTCGAAGGAGGAGAAACCCACGTTACTTCGGTAAAAGGCGACCTTCGCTGACCACTCATCCCCGCCCACCCACCCACCCACCCATTTCATATAGAGACCTCTTTTTTTCTTATCCGCCAGCTGCTCCTGTATGAAGCAAAAACACGAAGAGCAATCATTGTACCGCTTTTTGAAGGACGCGTGCGTGTGCCAGAGTTTTGGCATTAACTCCAGAGAGCGAGAAGAGGGTTAGAGCGCTGTTTCAATCTCAAAGTTTGAGGCGGAGATTTGCACTTGTCGTCTCTTTAGTAAATAGAAACCGCACACAAACTCTTTCGCTCCTTTTCTCCCTCTGGCACACCACACGTGAATTAGACTAAGTGTGCGGTTGTGGCAAACGGCGCAAATGTTGGATGGGGCCATCGAGGACGGGGTTACGTGCGCACAATTTGACGACTGCTTCGGCGCCAGGTGCGTTGCGTCACTGGCTGACGCGCTTCCAGTGCGTCAACGACGAGGACAACGAGCACGCAGTCTCTGTCGACTCCCTCCGGATCCCCCTCCATGGCGAAGAGAAAAATCGCCGTCCAGGTACGAGTAAGCCTACAGTGCGTACACACCTAGTCTACTATACTGTACTATCCGACGTAACTAGACGGTGTTAGCAAGAGGGGAGGGAGAGAATTGGAGGAAGGGGGGCAAGGTTGCACCTAGTGAGGAAAGTGCATACAAGCAAGTGCTGTAGACAGAGCGTAGTGAGAGTGAGGCCGCCACCTCGGCCTTTTTCGAGGCCAAACGGGCCCTCTGTGAGCAAACGACCGGCCGGAGAGCGACTTTTCCACTTCACCGATCAAGAGCCACACGCTCGCGCGCGCGCTCACACACATTGCCTAATACTGGCTCTTCCACATATTGCCGGCGGCGGCCTCGAGGTTCCCCTGGAGCAGATTGGTTTGCTTTTCTTGAGGTGAGCAGCAGCGGCAGGGGCAACGCCAACAGCGGCGCCAAAAAAGAGAAAGCTGTCCGAAATATCGAGGAAAGCAGCGGCCTCGACCAGCCAGCCTGGATGAGTCAGGGCTCTTCTCTCTTCTGTCAAGTGGTGTAGAGCCTTTGCTTTCTATCAAGCCCTCCCCAAGACTCTCCCTTTATCTGCCAGAGAAGAGGATGCCTCAGGACTCTCTCACAGTCTCCAAGGGACTTCTGACACGCACGCACCCACGCGCGCGCGCACACAAAGTAATTAGCGATCAGGGAGAAGAAAAAAGTGTCGTCGTCGTCGGCCTGGAAGAAGAGGGGTCCCTGGGGAAGGGCTTAAAACATGAGAGAAGAGTGATGACCTCTTGAGACCTCATCTGTGTGCGAATTGTTTCGCAAAAATGTCGCAAAACCGTGCGAGAAGCGAAGACCCGTCAATGACGCTGGGCAGCCTCATGAGACCACCTGGGCTGTTGCCGCTCTCCTCGTACTTCCTGCTCTTCTTGACATCGGTCTCCGCCCTCAAGAACGAACTTCGTGAGTATTTCTTGCAACGAGTTTGCGTCCATGTTGAAACTGACGGAATTGCGATCCCTCCACGTAAGCAAATATCAAGGCACGAGCAAGAAGAAGAAGCCCACATAATCCAACTATCTGCTCCTCTGTCCAACTTCCCTTTTTGCTCGGCTCTCTCATAAAAGTTTTAAGCCTCCAACAACCGGGCATCATTAGCCTGAGAAAGAGCTTTGGGGGTTGCCAGATTCATGGCTCTGGTTGATCTCTGAGGTAATTAAAATTGCCCATCTCAATGACACAATATTGGTCGGCAGCCTCATTCTTGCTCTCGTGCATCTCTTCACCGACGCATTGCACCAACACACTGAGTGCAGCGCTGCACGTCGATGTCATGGAGGGGAAGCGATGACCCAGTTCCTGCCGGACAATACAACCGACTGCGAGCAGCAGCACATAGCCAGGCAAAACGCAGACTACTGCTACTGTGTCTATTTCGACTACGAGTGTTCATACACACATGCAAACAAACATCCACCGGCACATGCATGCACGCATACGCCCATACATTTATACACACCCTTACTTCCATACACACCTATGCATTCATACAGACACACATGCACATACGTACAATATACACGGATGCACACCTTCGTTCTAGGCTAGGTCGAAAAGAAGTCAACTTTGGAGATTCACTGACAACGTCTGGGGTTTGTTACATGGGGTCAAAAGATGAAGATGTAGTCAAATACTTTTGAAAAAGAGTTGCATTTACTTATGCCCAACTTGATTTGAAATTTATGTAGTGAGCTACTGTAGTAAATTTGCTGTGAAACTAGATTTCAGCTCTGGTGGCTGTCAGAAGCTGCCAAACTGGGTGAAAATCATTCACCAAAATGCTGACCTGCTCCAGTTGGTCAGAAAAATATTTTACACCAAGTCCTGAGGAAAAAAAATTCCACTTATTTTACAGTATTATGCAAGTATAAATGCATGTGGGCATAGCTAAAACTCCTTTTTTCACTTTCGTTTGATTGCAAAGTCTTCAAATGGTATGCGGTTACCAATTTTGGACACCCACAGAGAATTCCAATTTTCGACCTAGCCTAATGCACACCCATGCATTCATACACACCCATACATTTGTACACCAATGCATTCATTGTATGTTCACAGGTACGTGTATACATATTCACATACGTACACGGATACACACCTTTTGTTCATACACACATACGCATACGTACCATCCCAAAATCTCAAATCCATTCATACATGTGCTCCACATACATACGTACGTACGTGACGTTTCCCTCGTACCTACAGCACCTGCAGCAGATGGCTTCCGGTCTGCTAATTTTTCACTGCGCACGTGCTGGGCCGTGCCAAGCATGACCAAGGTGTGCTGACTTACCTGCCGGCACTGACTGGGATGCATCTTGCCTGCGCCCCACGTCGACGTTGACATTGTCAACGTGGGTGCCACCAGGTCTTGAACCTGACCCGCCATTGTCATGGTGGGTCAGGTTCAAGACCTTGTCACATCGGATCACGGCAGGACCGACACTCTCGGCATGCAGTCACCGGTTCGGGGCGGGGGCGGGCGGGCTTTCCCTGCTGAGGAGACAGTCGTTCTTGCTCGGAATTCTGCAGTTTGGGCAGGTTTCTAAAAGGGCTCTTATCGATTGAACAATGAGAGCAGAAGAAGAAAAATGGTAGCAGCTTTCCAGGAAAAAGGGGTAAATCTTGCGAGAGCCAGAGAGGCCTGCTAGTGACATTTTTATGTGAGAGAGAAGGAGGAGCTTTTTTTTCACAACTAAAAAAACCTGAGAGAAAAGAAACAAAACTGGTGACTTTTGCGTGACTCATAAGGACCTTAAAATAACCCCTATTTTTTTTTCGCAAGATGACAGCGCTGATAACGAGCGTTTTCAGCGTTCTTTGAAAGAGGAAGTTCAATCAGAGCTCCCAGAGCTATCATCAAACGTTATTTTACTAGTGCATCTTGTCACAAAAGGTCTCTTTTTGACAGAATGAATCATCTGATAAGGCTTCCCTTTTGATGTGGGGCTAATGTGACAGCCGCGAAGCTGCCGTTACTACTGGCATTTCTTGCTATCGGCTGTTCCATTGCACAGATGGTGCGCAAGTTAGTCGAACCTGATGTCTTCTTACGATCGGCAAATGTCAGCCTCTCTGCTCGTCTGTCCGTCCTTTTCTGCCTGGCGCGTGTGCATTTGGTGTCTCTGTCGCCCTCAATGTTTGTTGTTGTCTCATGTCCTTCTTCAGATGAGGAAAGAGCACACAAACACTCAAATACGTTGAAGGCGCGCAACCAATGCAAATTTGCGCACTTTGCGCGCAGATTTACTGCCAAAAGTTGTCTGCTGTGAAATGGTGGAGTTCGCATTAGCCGTACTGCACTTCTTTGCCATTTGCATATGGAAATAAGGACAGAAATGGTGGCGCTGGAAACCTTTAGCAGTAAAAAATGTGCCTTTTAACAGGCAGTTGCGCCTGCAGCTGGCAAAAAGGAGGGGGGTTAGATGTCCCAACGAAACCACAGAAGGTCCTTCAGTACCTGCGTTGGACCTTCAGGAAAGCAGCTCTGCCAGAAGCTTCCTTATTTGTTCTCCGAAGCTTCCAGGACGCGGCTCTGGCTCCATAGGGGAGCTCAAAATTCTCTTAGAAAATGGCGAGAATTCGCCTGCTGCTAGAAAGCTCATTTCGGATTCTGTTCGCCTCGTCCTTTGCTCAGTCCTAATTTGAAAGTGTCTTTTGAAGTCAGAACGATGCGGGAAACAATAGAGGTGTCGTGGAAATGACACCCGGGAGGAGGAAGAGCTGCAGGAAAGAGTGCGGTTACACAACTCTGAAGTTCATGTGAAAATCCGCTTTATGGACGCTCCTTTAAGAGCTGCTTTTGGCAGCTCGTGGTAAATGGTAATCTTGATGCCCGTGGCAGAGGCCGCTGTGCTGATGCAGTAGTACGGACGGGGTGTGTAGTGGGCGGAAAATTTCATCCCAACCGACTCAAATAAACCGCACGGAGAAGAAGTCTGGTCGAGGTGCTTTTCAAGACAACTTCGTTCCAGTTCCAATCAGCAAGCTGTGTGAGCAGAGCCCCCAGAGCTTCCTCTCCTCGATCCCCCGCACCATCGACGGTGCAGTCGTGACGTCCAGGAACGAGCGAGACATCGATTGTCTCATCACTTTCCAGGTGAGGACGAGGAAGAAACAATCGACTTGTGTGGCTGTCCACAAATTGATATTATCTTTCCAGACCGAGAGCATCCTTGAAAGGTTCATGCTGAGGTTCGAGGAGCTCAAGATCGATTGCAACGACAAACTCGTCATCTACGATGGCGCACACGCAACTGGAAACCATAAGGTGATCAGATTTTCAGGTTCTTTAAACATTTCACCAGAGCTGTTCAGTCTAAAGACAGTTTTATTGGAAATGGAAAAAAGCGCTTGTTTTTTGGGTGACATTAGCATGATTCAATCCTCCTATCTAAATACAAGAGGATGGAGAGAAAGAGCGAACATCTGAAAGCATGATTAAGCTTGTCACTCACCCATACTTGAGCACAGGGAGGCACCAAAATAGAGCGTCAATTCGTCGAGGGAGTGAGATTTCGTAGACTTGCCTGCGTCGAGACGTCAAGCAAACATCTCGGTGGGGCCTTGAAAGCACCCGAGCCCTCCGGATACCTCGTTTTCACCCCCTAAGAACTCCTTTTTCACTCGTCCCTCTTGAACTGGAATCCTGAAAGAGATAATCTTGTCTTTTCCTAGAAAACTGGGGAAAGATGGAAGTTCCAAGAAGGAGGAAAAAGGAGGCCACACAGATGGTGCCAGATTTCTTCTTCTCTGTCTCCCCCCAAAAAAGGAGCTGTTATTAAGGGGCGCTTGCTTGTGACAAATATTTGCTTAGTCAGCTCGGACTCTTAGCAAGTAAAAGCTACGATATATCTTCCGTAAGAATTTTCGGAGGTAGTAACAGACTCCATTTGCAGAGAACAATGACCTCGTTTCCCCTGAGGAGAATCTCTCGCATAAAAATGCAGTCATATAAATCAAGGAGTCTGAAGCCTATGAGGGTCATTCTTAGGGTTATCCATCCATTCACCTAATGGCCTATTTTTCTCTCCCAAGGGCGCACATTATTCTTGAAACGTGTACGTATGTAGCATGAAATTGATGACCTCTCAAAGGCTCTTCAGCTCTCACAAAACTGAAAAGCCAATTTGTTCAAAAGCTATGGACTTTGAATGTACCTTGTACGGCACCAGCGCTGGAAGAGGCCATTCAGCTTTTCTGGCATTTTGCGTAGGTAGCTGAGACTCATCTTATCCCTGTTTCCCCTGCGAATAATCCCTATGAAATGGGGCCCAAACCCGATGGCGCTCATCCTCCTCGTGCCCATTATTGCTAATCCCACTTTACATATAATGAGGCGAGCTGCGTATACACGCGCAGTTTTGAAGCAACCAGTGCGGAGCCCAATGAATTTGGTAAACCACTGCGCAGTCTACCTAGGCACGTCAGCTACAGGGTGCGCATGCTAAGTGAGTGGAGGACATTTTGCCTGTTCCGCCATCATCAAGATCAACTGGGCTCGTCACATTCAGCCTGCAGCAGCCCCAGACATTGAATAACTGTGTTTGTTTGTTCCAGTCAACAGAGGCCTCCAACTGTGCTCCTCATATCGTCCTTGATAACGTTTCTCATTGCACGAAAGTACCTTACTTGGCATGCGCACCCTGTATCAACCAGGAGGCATACGTAACGTGCAGCACCAAGTCAGGAAACGTGAAGAAAACAGCCTATATGAGCTTGGTAATCCGACAAACAAAGAATGCCGGACATGATGACGACGGGGAGGGGTTTCAGGCACACCTTCTACTTCAAAATTAGTATGCAATTTTGAGCATGCAACTGAATCTCGGGAAGACACCCACTGCTGTGAAGAATGGGCGAGAACCCAAAGCAGACTTGATTCAGTAAAACTCCTTTATGCAGTGGTGCAAGTTGCCCCTTGGTGTGAAGGAGGAAGAGGTCCACAAGGTGAAGGAGTCGGACGGAGAGACGTGGGCTGGAGGGTTGACCTTGAAGAAGCCGTTTACTTTCGGAAGAGTGAACTGCCCTTTGGTCCCCTCCAGGGTGTCCATGGGGCGGGGAGCACGAGGTGCAAGTCTTTGAAGTCTAGCCTCCCACAGAAGCTGCTAGGGGGGGGGGGCCACATCAGATTGTGCACTGAAATGGTATTTTCGGTCGCCATTGCACGGCTCGGAGGAGACTTCGCACGACTTTAAGTGCTGCCATTGATACTTAAAACTTTAAACCTTCACTGTTTGCTACTTTTGGCCTCAACTTGGGCCGAGTTCTGGACCGATTCCTCGTCTCGGTGGACAATTTGTAGGGGAAACCCTAGTAGCAGGATCGTTTTTAGACGTCCGAGTCATTAGGCCTCGTGCTCGTAACAGTTGTCCTCCTTTGCCTGCCTGCCTTTTTCTCTCCTTCCTCCTTTGATATGACGGCTACAGGTTGTGCCTAAAGTTAGATGAAGGTGAAGACAAGACTTGGGGAGCTCGAGCTGTTCCTCGGCTCCTCGAGACCGGAGGTGTTGTGCTTGAGCGAGAGATCCAGCGTCATAGGAATAGTTAGAAGGGGGGAAGTGAGAGAAGTTGCTTTAGCTCATCTCAAGCTACGATGGGAAGAGTAAAAAGGGTGATTCAGTAAGGAAACATGCTCGACCGTAACAACTTAGTCAATTGTTGACTCGGTCTAGGCGAACTTGTCCTGCGAGAAGACGGCGTCGACCTTCGGCCAGGGCGGCCTCATTTACACGAGGACGAACTCGGTGACCCTCAGGTACAGGACAGACTCGTGGGGCACGGACGAGAATGGATTCAAGCTCATCGTCACGGCGTTCAAGGACACCGAGAAGAACGGCTGCAGGTGAAACACGGACTTCAAGTTAAAGCTTTGCTAAAGTCACTCAAGGTTGATATAACTGTTGGCGACGCATCAATCAACCTGGCGGACTGACTTAGTATCTTTCAACTAGGCAAGGTTGTTTTGCAGGGACGGTTTCGAGTGCGGCGAGCGCGCCATCTGCATCCACAACGACCTCGTGTGCGACAACGTCAATCACTGCGGCGACGGCGCCGACGAGAGACACTCGCAATTCTGCTCGCGTGAGTTTTTTTGTTTTGTTTTGTTTTCCGTTTTGCACATACGAGCACAAGGGATGCGTTTCGCCAAGTTTACTGGGAATTCACAAGATTGGTAAAGCCTCCCCCAGCACAGAAAAGTTTCTCCGGAGAAGAACTTTGTTATTTTTAGACCATCTCTTCGTACGTCGCACCCCAGGAAAGATTCAAGTTCTCCATGTCAGATACGCACGCACGCAAGCACGCACGCACACACGCACGCACATATGTACATGTCCTGTACAGCTAGTACAATATATGATTGGGACTGCTCAAGAGTGATTTTTTTCCTCTCACCCAACTTCTCAAGAGATCATCTGCGTGAACATTTTCGGCCAAAGGGTTAAGCGGTGTCAACGCATACCACACACATGCACGCAAACACACCCACACTTCTCTGGCTGGCGTCACATTGTACAGATAGAGAGCCCAATACTTATTATACGCAGTGCCCACCTAACAGATTAACTAACGACATACGTACTAACTTAATAATGATTCCCCTTGTCTCTTTTTTCTTTCCCCCTGTCTTTTTCCCTCAGTCAAGCGACAAGGATCCTTATTTTCTGCTATAATGAGTGTTGGGCGAATCTGCCCCTGTCAGGAGCAAAAGACACAAGACAGGTTGGCAAATCCAGCCAGACACTCAGGTAAATAAGTCACTTCATCTGGTGCTCAGTTGCTACTATGCCAGGTACGAGGCCGAAACTAGAACAGTAGGGAGGGAATTATGCCATCATTCGTTTGCTTGGTTTTTTTGAGCATTCAGTGATCTTTGGCTTGAGACACATCTTCTTCTTTATGCATGTCTAGTCCATCCCACCACATCGACGTAGGAGACATGCACTCTCTTCCCTGCCTTTTAAGCACTGATGACATGCTCAATGACGAGATTTTTGAGTACAGCGGGACGTCCAAGACATCCCCAGTGAAAAATGAAAGAGCAGAAAGCTTGGCCAAAAAAGCCTTTCTCTTTGTTAGCTCACTGCCATAGTTGTTGTTGCAGAATACGTCTTGCAAATATAAGGAGATATGGCAAAATTCCGCGTTTCCTTTGATCCGACCATGTACTTAAGCCTCGTGACGGAGACACAGATGTACGTAAGGGCTGAGAGCATCTTTATTTCCTTCAGCCGTGGGCTTCCCTTCTTGGATCGGCGACGACACAACAGCTTCAATCGCGATCCTGGTGGCGATCTTGATCCTGGTCGCCGGCATTTCCATTGCCTGCTGGATCGTCTCATGGCGAAAGAAGCAGACGACAACTGCAGCAAGGGGAAGAAACCATCAAGCGTTCCAAAGTAAGTGCATGTTTCACTCAGATGTACCGTAATTCTAAGGACGACTTGGACGGACGTCACGAGCAACTTGCCCAACGATCCCATGACCAACCACAGCGTTGAGGGGTTTTTGCACATCATGCATGTGTGATGTGTGCCAAAAATTGGGTCACACACGTATAACTCGTTACTGTACTTACGCTCCCTATAGACAGAAGGGTCCAATGTACAGTCACCTTCATGAACTATCTTCGTCCGTAGTGAGCACGAAGGACTTGAACGGTGTCAGCTTGTTCGCCTCGGCCGAGATGAACTCCAGCGGCAACATCGGCGTCGCCTCAACAACCTCTCTAATGGCTACGGGCAACACGCACCACATCTTCGACTCGACACCGCCTATTCAGGACGACCCCTTCGCCCAGAGCAGTAACGCGCTCACCTCGCTCATTGACAACTCGGGAAACGCGCGTCACCCTGCGGAGGACAACAGAGGGATTTCAACAGCTATGTCGTCGTCAACAACGGCGGCGGCAACAGAAGGATGGCCACGTCGGCGGCTCAGAACGGCAGCGGCGGCAGCTTGGCGGCCAATCACGTGGGCCAGAGACAGTCGCACATGCTGGCTGCCGTGGTGAGGAGTCCAGGCACAGAGAGGTATAAGATAGTACAATATAGACATGCTACTGTACGTACGTCCGAGTATGTATAAAGGCGTATCAACAGTGATCACCCTTGGGGAAATAACATTCAATAACGCTGCTCGCACACATTAGAGGTATAAGAGTGAATTTTTTGCCGGCGCTTGTTCAGCTACATTGTTATGTTAAACAACTTCACCCAAAATGTAGAGTACTTCACCGGCAGCAATCAGGCAGTCGTTGAAGGCAGTGCAGATCCTCCTCTTCGGAGTCAGAGGCAAGATTGTCAAACTCTTGAACAATGGGAGCCTTCAGGAGGTCCACATGACCGCTGTGCCTCGCTCTGGGCCTCCTATCCAAAATGCCCCAAACATCTTAGTCAAGGAGATTTAGGTCTGGTGTTGACATAGGCTAGGGGGACTTTGCCCCGGGCACCTGGGCACACAGCAGATTGGTGTTCCAGTGGCAATTAGTCTCCTCCATGACCTCGCTGACCTAATGCATGTCAATGATTATGAAATGGTCAGCTGAATTGCGGTATGATGTCCAACTGACGAAAAGTGAGAACTTTGAATGAAAAATTCAAACAAGAGTGGCAGGATTGTTCCTCCCCTTGACGTCCCTGTACAGCCCTATGCTCTCTGTAGTCACACTGACCAAGACAGGTCAGGTCGAGGCCAAGTTCAATTCCCCACCACCAACGGCCAGGTGAACCTGGGCCAAGAGTAGCACGAGTCTTATGCCTGAGGTTACTTCACAGTCCTGCTTCGTGATATCTCGCAACACAAGCTTTTTCTGTCAGTAACAGTGTGAGCATCCCTGTCAAACTCATACCTGACCTAACTTTCCTGACTTTTTGACTTTTTCTCTCCCTACCTTAGTGATCTATCTGGAAGCCAGAAGGACACCGAATGGTTCGTCTGAGAGGTAATCAATCTTTGCACGATCCTATTCTTCAACCAAAGCTGTCACCATTTTTTCTCTTGCAGCCTCACTCCACAGACAGAGACCTTCATAACCTCAACTGATCCATATCTAAAAAGAATCGAACCATATGGGAAACGCATATCAGCCTCTCGCAGGGTGAAGAAAACACATGGGGCCGGGGTCGTTCGATATGCCTAAGAGACCCCTCGCGACCTCGGCCCGAAAACTTTTTTTCATGAGCATCTGTGATCTCCACCTTCCCTCCCGTGAAACCCCAATGAGACTCTTTTTTTCCACTGCATCTTTATCAGTCAAAATAGTGAATTTAAACGCCTGTTTCACTTCAGGGCTCCAAAACTGAATTAGGATCATCGCAATAAAGCACGCATTATCACTTTGATAGGATTAGGCCAAGAAAACGACCACCAAATTTTACAAATCTCAAAGCCTTCACATGAGAAAAAGAATCTAAGGTTGTGAGGAAACTTTCAATCAACATGTACGCAGGCAACCTAAGCTTTCTGTTGTAAAAAAAGTGTTGCTACTACCTTCCTCCATTGATGTGACATAAGACGCGATCACACGTGCAAATTTTAAGCACGGTGAAACTCTGCTGAAGAACGTGAAAGCTACCTTCTCCATAGCTCTGGTTTGCTCACATATCTACCCTACTCTTGAAGATACACTCACACAAATCAGTATCGCAAATGTTGGAGAAATTTGCAAAGTGTGAGGTTGCTTTAAGTGCTTGTTACCTTACCACTTAGTAGTTCGTTAGCATCATATATCGTAGGCGGTCCTTAGTGCGTACACAGTTGGGCAAAGGATCTAAAGTAATAAGTACAGTAACGATTATTAAACAATACCATTGTTATCTGTTTTAAACTCACCCGTGACTCCAATAAAGTGAAAGTACAATTTCCAAGTGTGGCCCTCATCTCGACCTATTTGTCTGTCCAGAGGCTAATGTGGAACATGATCCGCCATACGAGGTTGTGTGCAGGTAGAATGGTGTGTGCTCGGCGTACTCGTCCTCAGCGGACTCGCCCACGCCTGCACCACACATGCGCAGTACACGGCATAGTTCGACGCGCAGTGCACGGCATAGTTCGAGCTCATGGTCTCTTACAGGTTTCACTACAATGGAATGTTGTTAAGCATCTTGAGGAGTTGCGCAACAGAGCTCCGCATCTTCCGACGCTCCACAGAGGTTGTGTTTGGGTGCGCTGGGAGTCTCGTGACACACGTTGATGTCCATTCAACAAGGCCGCGTATTCACAGTCCGAGACAGCATTGATAGTGAAAAATTAATGTTATCATGCATTAAGAGGTTCTTTTCTGCCCCAAATAAGGAGGTGTTGGCATTGCACAATTCATGCGGACTGGTACTCACCTTCAGAGGTATTCATACCTGACACTGAGGATATAAATGCATCACCTATGTCACAATCAGGTTGCAATCCAGGCTGTCGATCTCCTCAGTGTGTTCATCATGAAAAACTATATCAATGACTCCTCATACGTTCCTGCTTGGTTCTGCTTTGTTTTGATGGCTTCCGGTCTCCATAACTTGGGTGGATGACGACTCGTTCACAATAGTGGAAATGTTTTGAAAAATGTTTTGTAGCCTGGGGCTTCACAACATCCATCATTTGGCAATGCCAAAGGAACGGCTGGTTCATCTCCCGTGAAATAAAATACCTTTTCACCTTCAATGCTGTCGCGGATTGTCAGCCTCATTCGTCTCTCAGTGCAGAGTCAGGGAAGAAGAATGAGCGCGTCACATATCCATGTAGAATGGAACGTTTTGAGGTTGAATTTTGCTGTCAGATGAGTGGCTTAGATACTTACGTGCAATATTGAGTACAGGCATGCAATATTGTGACTGTCCATTTTGGAGCTGCAGTGCTCAAAAGTTTGCAAGGCGAAGAGGGAGGCACACCAAAAAGGGATGAAATTTGGCTCATTAAGGGACTTAAAATTGATGAAATTGGCTTAAATTTTTCTGCCCCCCCCTCCAATTTGACACCCCCATGGTCAAACCGACCCCTCCTCCTAGGTGCGCAAGAACGCAAAAAGTGTTCCGGGTAGGTGGGTGCAAGGTTTCGTGAAAATCAAAACAGCAAAGGTGCGAGAAAACTGTTCGTGGCTTAAAACAGAGCCTCATGGCTATGACTGTTGTGGAATATTATATCACACATTACTCCATGCCAAAAATTAATATAATCACATTAACACTGCGCCTTTTAAGAATGTAGTGATATAACACACTTCTATTACTTCATCAGACGGTGGGCACCAGCATGAGATACTGTAATTTTCATTTACTTTCTTTGCATCATTGAAAGCATGCGCAGTTGCAAAGTTGGGCTAAGATACCTAAGAACGTCGGCCGACTAGATTCAAGATGTCTAAGAAGCCGGCTGGAATAGTGCAGTCACGGTTTGGCCGGAAAATGTAGAAATAATAGTAATACCAATATTTTTCGTTATGCAAGATCTGATCCGGAGGAGGATCGATAGTCCGGACGTCGCTACGAGTGCGATAAACCGGTGGAATGACTGCTAGCGTGGACGAATTTCCACAGTCCAAAAGAAGGATAAATCGGGCCTCTAAGTAAAAATGCCCCGGGAGTTACTGAACTATGACTAAACAGAGTCCACACTCGAGGCATCTGATGTCAAACAGAGGGTACGTGCGATCGATCACTGAAGATCCCCCTCCCTGCCTTCCCTCCCTCGACGCAGTCCTTGTCCTCGGGATACAAGGACATCGCCTTTAAAGCACCACTTTGCCAAAGGCACGTAATGGACTGTTATACTACGTTTCCTTCGCATGCTGACTTTATCTCAGCTGCACTGTGACAATTCATCATTACTTTTTCTGTGCGTTTCTTCTTCCCCACAGCAGTGACGAACGTTGATATATTCCCCGATACTTCATGGACGCCCGCGACATGGAGATCCTGCTGCTGAGCGACATGGACGACTACCACAGGCTTCGCCTGACAATTGCCCAGAAGCCTGCAGATGACGCCGGTGACGACCGCGAAAAAGCCTTGGACGCAGATCACAGACTGGACTAGGTGCTGGTGCCCGGGTTGGTCTTCACCATGGACGGAGCCTGCCTGGGTACGGCTACCACGACACCTTCCTGGCCAAATGTTGGGCTTCCGAAGAGACGCCCGCCACTGTGGCGCTGGCGTTCAGGGAACAAATCCTTGAGAGCTTGCCTATTGGAGCACATGATTTCCATATTCAGATGGTTCTGTCTGCATGATGTTTTCCCAGCGCGTTGCGATATCCTTAGCTCAACAGTATAAGGGTATCATTGCAGTTTAAGCCACCATTGTGTCATTTATCATTTCCTTGAAAATGTTCATAAATCAAGGCGGATCAGAGTCAGGTAAGATAAAAAGTCGCGGCAAAAAAGTCGCACTCTTGTGGGGAGTAAACACAAGCATAAATTGATGGCCTGGAAGTTGCAACTTGGCGGTTTAGTGAATACCCAGGGATTCCCGTGAATACATTCATGTACTCTGCACATCTGTGTTACTACGGGAATCCTCAAGTCCCACGCACTCCAATCATTTAAAATATAATGCCCTGTTATCTTAACGCGTCATCATGAACATCAGACAGGTCTTGAGTGTTTAGGGTGAATGCGTATTCATTGATGCTTGAGGGTCGCCTCTTTGAAAGGATTAGAAGAGAAAGAGATTATCGAACAAATTCCGGCCAAGTCATTGTTTTGACGTTTCCTTCCCTAAGGGTCTTGGTGTCATTTGCACTTGTTTCGTTGCAGGACGCAGATATCAACATCAAAGTCGACTTCACTGCTGCATAAAAACGTTTTTGCTCGTTATTTCGGCGAGACTTTTCCTCATCGTCAGAAAAAGAAACAGACGTCTAAGGGCCCATTTACACTGGCGAATTTCGGGCACTCCGAAGTCCACACGTCAGTGGCGACAGCCCATTGAGACCGACCGACAGGCGCGCAGGTAGGAGGCAAGCAGGCGGGTGAACGCCTTTCGTCTGCCGCCCGACAACTCCGCCAGGGTAAACATTGTCTCACATCACACCTAAATCTAATATGCAGCAACGTTGTCCTCTGCTGTTCCACGTCATATGCAAACACAGGTGGAGAGTCTCTCTTCCTTCTCACCACCACTCTTCACTCCCATGGCATTTGGGAAGTGTGCATGTGTCCAAAGTCGTACTAGACCATGGACCGAGCTCTGGCATTTTGGGGTCAAGACTCACTACATAGGTGCACTCAGTCGCGCTGTTCTCGGACGCGGACTTGCTGTGAATGCACCTCCTTCCCATGAGGCAGGCAGAGGAAATGTAATGATACCAGTGCACTCGAGTCCGCTGCTCTGTTTTTGCCGCTGCGATAAGTAATTTCCAGCGGAAACGCAGCTCCCGCTAATAAACTAAGTGGGCGAAGTCCATGTTTCCTCGACACGCCACCTCTTTCTGAATTGGCACTTGTTGTTGCATTTGCTGCGAGCGACCACGTGCAACCAACGACCCTCATAATTCTTCTCAAGTCAGGTTTGTGATCCTGTGCGCACTCACGCACGCACGCACGCACGCACACAAGTGCACATAAGAGGAGACATTTTTTGCCCTCCCTCACCCTGTCGAAAGGTTATCAGTAATACACAATACCGTACCACGCTGGTATGGCAAATGACCGAAAAATTTCTCGATGAACCCAGCTGGCTCATTTGTTCCTTCTCAGTCGCAAAATATCGGCTGGTCTGACGTCATCGAGTCTGCTGCGGTCTGACGTGACCTCAAACTCGATGACGGCTTGGCGGACGTTGGAGTCTGCGGCGGACGAAGTCCCACACACGACGGGAGGAAATGCTTGCTACATCCAGGGGACCGCCGCAATCCACCTTGATTCCCTCAAGTGCGTACTCCTCGGCCCTGCTGCTCGTGTTTTCAGCGCGTGCACACGCCGCGTCCGGGAGGAAAGTCCACTGCCTGCGTGTGTGACGTATTGTCTGAAATCAATGTGCGTGTCCCTCGTTGCTGGATGTTTCCAGCTTGTGCACCGAGGGCGAGCGAGCGGAGAAGCAGAGCTAAACTGTGGTGATGGTTTCAAGCCTGACGTCACAAACCAAGCTCGAAGAAACGCTTGCTTCGTAGCGTCCAGGGCGACCGCGCAAGACTGACGGAACTTCTATTTACAGTCCTCTGCCGAGCCTTCAACGCTGTCTATCAAGCTTTTTACGACTGTGTTACGTAAAAGCTAACTTGAACTTGAGCTTGGCTCCATCCCTACAAAGCAGGCAAAAATATTTCTTCTAATCAAAACCAGCTGGCGACTTGAGCGAGAAGGTGGAGTTTCGCATCCGCTACCACCAGTTATTGCCTAGTTTGTGCGTCCCAGATGATTTGTCGAGTGTCGATGGTCAGCAAAATGGATCCAACTATGCTGATGCTGCTGATGGTGTTGGCTGAGCCGGCACTTTCCATCGTCAGCCACTCGTTGTTGCCCTTTAAAGGGAATGCGTGGAGCGTGTGTGGCAATCAGGAGTACAAAGGTTGGTGAGGAAACATTCGTTACGCTTGCTTAATTTAGACTCCATCAAAGAAAGTTGTTACCCAACAGCTCTGTAGACTGAAACTTCATCTTGCTCGAGCTGCAGGTGCTGCTTACATAACTTATTCTTACACGCAGACGGGACCATGATTTCCATTTTTTACGCCTTCTTCACCATGCAAAGAGAGACGTCCGGGGATGGGACTTGAGTACAGTGGTGCGTACTGTAGTAGAACGTCATTTGACTTGAACCGGCGCTCCGAGCTTTAGGTGAATCCAATGGCAACGCAACGCAGAGTTTTGGCTCCCAGACGGTTCGAACTGATATGCTTACGCCGAATTCGAGAGAAGCTTCACTTTGAAGCCGTAACTTGGTGTCGACTTAAAGCAATTCCTGAACCTGGGCAACCGCCATTTGTTACAGCGAGGACGAGCATTGAAATTCATGAAATCATCATCAAACATCAAATTCAAAACTTGGCTCATATGAACTTTCCAAATTAAGGTACCACGAAAGGTTTACTTGAAATGTCATTCCTGGTTGCGGTGCAACGGCTTCATTTAAGAGGTTGATACCACCATCCCGGCATCAACCTCTCATATGAGAACTACATAAGCCTGGAAGTTGATCCATATGTACGCTCGGGCGGAGCAACTGATTCACCTCACAGCAAGTACTTTTCCACTCAGAACTCTGTTCCAGATCTTGTAGCTGACAAAATTTCCTCATCATTGGTGTACGTCGCGCTTTATTTCATGCACTTACGGTCGAGCTCTGCACTGATTCATTTTTAAGCCCAATAACGCTCACCCTGTGCGTACTTGTACGATAAGCGCGCAAAATGTCAACGTCATATTTTACCCCGAAGTGCAGGTCTAACTTTAAGAGAACTGAGCTCACTTTCATAATTAAGATGTTTCCTTCTCCTCTCTCCACAGATTCGTGGAAGGCCGTGCTGACATCGCGACGTTTTGGGCTGGCCAGGTGTCACGCCACCCTGTTGGACGACCGCCACTTGCTGACGCACTCTTCCTGTACGCGAGTGGCCTCGTGGGCCACCTTCCCGAGCATGGGGGGGCCGTTGGCCTTGCTGTCCAAGCCGGTGCCGGTGACGCCGGAGCTGAGCTTGCTAAAGTTGGCTGTACCCCTCGACCTGACATCGAGCCCCCCAGTACCGGTGTGTCTGCTACAACCTGGTGGCCATAACCTGGTAGAGCCGCCGCTTTTGAACTCGGCTGCAAAACTGACCCAGATTCGGGAATGTCCAATCGGGAAGATCTGTTACCGCCTCCGGGACAAGGATTGTGAACGTCGATCCCAGTCCCTCCGGGGTGGCGAAACTTTAGCTCAAAGGGCATTTCTCGACCGCATGTTCGAGGAGAAACGGTTCTTCCTCACTGGAGTCAGTGAGCCTAATAACCCACGACGAAGTTCCGCCGGAATCTGCGTCAAGACCCTGGTGAACGTCACGTCTACCATTGTCTCGAGGCTGCAGGAGCTCGGGGTGCAGCAAGAAGACCTGGCACATCTCCAACCTCGGTCCCATGATGATGAGAGAACAAACAATAAAATCTGCCCTTCTTCTCGCGAGATTCGATTGTGCCAGGAAAAGTTGGTCTGCGATAAGTTGCCTCCCCTCAGGAACCGCCGACAGCTTCGTGACGACGGAGATTTTCTTTTTTGGGACAGTGGAGAGACAAAAACAGAGGAAGAAGGAAAAACTTCTTGCCCCGTATTGAATTGTAAGGGCCGAGGTTTGTCAGGCGTCACCCTGACGCCGGCCGAGGCCGCTGCAGTCTGTCGTTCAGGCAGCCAAGGCAGTGGTCCTCACGAGGTTGGCACCGTTCCAGGGGTTCCACACCGAAAACCAGCGACCCAACGCAGGACGTCAGCCGCGCCTTTGCCCACGTCCACCACCAGAAGACCTGAAGACGAGTGTCCGCCGGATGGCGATTGCCTGGCGATAGCGCACGGCCGCTGCAGCGATCCTGACCACAACGACTGCGTGTGCGACCGAGGATTTGCTTTCCATCAGGCCCAGCGGAAATGCCTGCCGAAGCAGGAGAGAGACGAAGATAAGGAGGCCATAGAACAGAAACAAGGTACTTCACTGCTTTCGTCACGTGACAGAGTTCCTCCGGTACTGAGGTGCGCTTACTGGGCTGTTGGACTTTCGCCACAGCCACCAGCGTGTCAATACCAAATGGGTAGATAATGGGCCGCCCATTAAGCTCTTAGCTCTGAAGTACTGGACTGGATGACTCAAAAAGTAAGTCGGGGTGGGAAAAAAAGGGGGGGGGCTGTGAAGAAAAGGAGGTTAGAGTAGGGCCAACTGAGAGAAGGGGCGTGCCAGGGAGAGCAAAAGTGGGAGTCACAAGAAAAATGAGAGAAGAGTTAAGAGGGTGTTGGAGAGAGTGTTATGGGTCATCCTTTAATGACTCTCACAGCTTTACGTCCTCACATTTACCACTCCTTCACTCTCAGTCAGCAATACAGACCCTGCCGGAAGTAGTTTCAGTGGGAGGAAACTGAGTACATACGCTGCACAGAAAAGTCTTTTAAGTGGAATCAGGAAATTACTTTTTCATACAATGCTTGCTAAGATAAAGCACTGGCAGGCCATAGTGACATTGGAGCACTCAAACCTCGACAACCCACGGATTCGCCCACGCCGGTTTGAGCTGTGTTGAACCGGTTTCACCCAGAAGTGGCACATTTGCCACTTCTGAGGGATTCCTCACCCAAGACTCTCTGCATTGAGTTTGGGGAACACCCTGATCACCCCCACGTCACGTGCTGTGCACCCAGACGTTAGCACCTTTCCCCATCGTGGCCGTGGCACACTTCTTCCTTTACCCCTCGCAGACGTGCACTTTGCCCATGTGCTTCTTCAGAGGGGAAGATTGTCTTGACTTTGCGACGTGCCCGTCGGGGGAAGAGGTCACGTTGAGAAACGTGTGAACAATGAACACAGCACGTGATGTGAGGGTTCCTCATCCCAATGTTAAGGGCCGGGGCAGTGGGCATCACCCAGAAAGATATCAGTACATTTGGCCTCCCCAAAACCTGACTAGAACCAGACCACACCATCGACCATGAGCTAATCTGTGGGTTTGACTGCTGTAGCGTAAAATGAGCAATCACGAACTTGCCCTGACGTGCTCAATGTCCTGTTTTAGTGTCTCCATGACCAGCGTCAGACACTCATTCGACACCACAATGTTTCAGTGCAGCGAATGTACTCAATTGCTTTCACAGAAATTGCTTAAGGCAAAGGTCTGCACAATCCTCAAAATGTCTTAGTTGACCTGCACGCCTGTGTCAGCCTCATTCTTTTTCACAGTAAGTGAAACTCGCTGTCTTCGGCTATTAGGTCTTTGGCTGAGCCGCCCAAGAAGCTTTATTCCTCAATTGGCTCAACTATTCCGACCCGCACAAAAGAAAGGTTGGCAACATCAGCAGCACCGAACGTAGTACAAACAAAGCTAATGCTGCATATCCAACAGTCCCCCCTAAGAACGCATCCGCTTACGTACATGAAAAGACATCACTGGCAGAACACATTGCGGAGTAGACGGTTCCTCTCTAGCTTTCCCATTATTAGGATTCCTAAGAATACGTTCTGTACTGTACCATGGGCTAGCGTTCCTAACATTGTCAGTCATAACTATTTAATAATAGTTACATACCAATGAATAAGTTATAATTTGTAACTGTCTCTCCTCCCCCCCCCCGCCACACGTCCACGGTGGTACTATGTGCGTACTCGAAGGACGTACATCCCTACACATTTCTTTTCTTTCCCTATACTCTACTTTTCTTCTCCCTTCAATTTCGTCTTCCCTGCTCCTCCAGAGCAAAAACTGTTGCAACCAATACTCAATGTGCGGCTGCCTCTTGATATCTTTGGTTTAGCCACTGACAGCCTGACTGACCTCCTTCCTCAGATATGTGCAGAACCCAGGAGGGAGATGAGTGCCGGTTTCCTTTCCTTCACAATCGACGATTGACCTACTTATGCGTGGACGGCAGCCTCGACACTGCCCACGGCCTCGAGCCCGAGCCATTCAAGGCATTTTGCCCCACCGAAGTGAACGAGCGGAACGAGGTGAGAGCTGCTAACTTCTGCCAGATGGATGTCCTCAAGCACTCGTAGGGATAGCATCTACTGTTCGTACCACGTGCGCGCCACCAGCAAATGCGTGGCTCTCTAGTATTAGGCCGGCCAACGTTGTCTCGTGGAGTTCTGCTGCTGGCTTGGGGACGACGATTGGCACTCTAACTAATTACCCCATTCCTCACTGGTGCAAATGCCACGCAAGTTCTTGGGAATACATAAATAGACTGAGCCAATGGCCATTGAAAATCCTCTGCTTTCACGCTCTGCTGCTTCTCAATGTAACTTGTACTGTAGGAAGAAGTGCTCTAGCCAGGACTCAGGAACAATTTTCTTTTGAGCGCTTGCAGGATGCAATGACTTTTTACACAGATTGCCTGACTGTGCCAAATTTGGCAGTGACATCACATTAATTACTGTATTTTCTGCCAGATCGATGTATGGCTTTCCCCTCCGTTCCTTTTCCCCCCTTTTTTGCAGCCTCAGTCGTGGGGAAAATGTCGCCTCGACTGCCCTCTCATGAAGTATCACGAGCACCAGGAACTCGTGGCCCATCTAGACAGGCTGTCCAAGAAGTTTCGGCGGGACTCCAAGCTTTTTTCCCTAGGCACATCGCGCAAGTCGGCTAATCTGACGGGCATCCGACTGACTCGCGACGTCGAGAATGTGGACGAGCTCAGGCCTCGAGTGAAACTTATCGGCAACATGCACGGCAACGAGCCGGTGGGAAGAGAGTTGCTCATTCACTTTGCGGAGCACCTGCTCGAGTCTGACGCGCGTGGCGACGATCCGCGCTCCAAGAGGATCCTGGAGACCACCGACCTTTGGATCCTGCCTACGATGAACCCGGACGGATTTGGCCGGGCTAACGAGACCCTCTGCTCTGGTGGCTCCTATAGCTCGGGGAGACTTAATGAGGGCTTCCAGGACCTGAATAGGGATTTTCCAGACTTTTTCGACTACAGAAAGCTCCAGGATGATCCCGATTACGACATCTACGCCGATCGACAAAAGGAAACTGCACTCTTGATGAAATGGATCTTGTCCGGGCACTTCGTGCTGTCTGCTAACTTTCACGATGGTGCCGTCCTTGTCAACTACCCCTGGGATAACTACCACGACTCCGCCCTAACCAACGGTGTGTACAAGACTCCCGACCATGCGGAGTTTTACCACTTGGCCACGACGTACTCGCTATCCCATCGCACCATGAACGATACTGTAGCCGCCTGCGCCACCTGGGGCTATTTCAAGGACGGCGTCACCAATGGCGCCGACTGGTATCCGGTGCATGGAGGCATGCAGGACTTCAACTACATCTTCGCCGACACCATGGAAGTGACGGTAGAGGTCTCCTGCTGCAAGTTCCCACACAAGTCCAAACTTCTCGGCGAGTGGGAGAATAACCGAGAGAGTCTGTATAACTACGTGGGTCAGGCCCAGCGAGGCATCAAAGGCCGAGTCACGGATCCAAATGGAAACAGAATAGAAGGAGCCAGGATCAGGGTGCGTCTGCAGGGCGACCGCAACTGGCGCGAAAAGACCGTGGGTACGAACAACAACGGCGTCTACTGGAGAATTCTGGTAGGTCCTGCACATATGAGCAAGTGAGGCTGACCATTTGTCATTCCTCTGGAGCATAAGTCAGAACGCGTACATGTACACACATGCGGATAAGCGTCAGAGAGTTGAGTGGCTGGATTCTCTCCTTCGTCAAGTCTCACAGTCTCTTGTTAGACCCCTCCTGCCACAGTTGGTCACGCATTTATCTGGGGCAAAAAGATTTGCATCGCCTGCACAGTTCTTTTCAATTCACCCTGGCCGACTGTTGCCTTCTTGAAGGTTTCCAGCAACTTCGCCTTGGCCTGGCATAAATGGGATCGGAGCAGAAAAGACTGCCCTGCGGGCAGATTAGGGCCAGATTTACACCCATGTAAGTAATGCTTGTATGAATCAACTTGGGATGCGACATTTTTGTTCAGAGATCTACGCATAGTACATAGCTCGACTTGGCCTCTAGAAGGAGGGAAGTAGGAGAAAGAGCATGTTTAGGGCACGTTCAATTATCCTTCTTGGCACCAGTGGAGAAAAAAAAAGATCATTGCCATACATTTCACTGGTTAATAACATCCCTTCTGGATTAGAGTGGCCAATGATTTGTGCTTAGTCTTTTGAATCACACAAGCGTCTGATTGATATTCTAACAACATTAGCAGATCCAGAGCTGCACATCTCGACCACTGAGGTAGTGGAGACATCGGCTCTCACTGAAGACAATGGCAATGCTGTCATCATTCACGTACAGCGTAGATATGATTGTGACCACTTCGTACTGACGTCGTACAGTGATGGTAAATTCAAAACGTCGCTCTCGACCTTGTTTCTTCCTCCTCCAATCTGCTGCAAAAGAAAGAAGTTGAGCTCACAACCATATTGTTCGCGTTTCTTAGCTGTGGCAAGACAAAACGCGTTCTTCGGTGCAATGTGGAGCGTCCTTATCAGGATCTGCTGTTCCATGTCTGAGGCATAACATAAGATTGTTTTCTTTTGTTTTCGCTGTGACTACCACATGCTGCCTAACAACTGATCAAACAGTTCCCCCCCCCCATTGTCTCGGTATTGTCCATCTTGGGCAAAAAGGCCTAAATTATGCATCATTTTCATGCTCCACTTTGATTTCTCTCGTTCGTCCAGGTGCCCGGGGTCTACGAGGTTCAGGCTTTTGCCGAGGAGACAAACTTACGGTCGAAGACTGCTACCGTGAAGGTCCCGGACATAGAAGAACCGGAGCTACTGGACCTGGTCCTGGATGACGTGCGTGATGAGAGAAAGTCATCCGCTCAAATTCCTCCAGCCACGAGTTTCAGTGGTGTGAGGCGGCCGCAACCACGCCAGCCGTCGCCGCCCATAATCTCGTTCAGCAATTGACTCGGCCATAGACACCGCTGGCCTTGATCGCTGGCGCGCTGTTCATTCCGCCCTTCCAACATTGAGTATGAGTGCGGGCATTTAATTTATATGCAAAAGAGGCACACAAACACACAAACACACAGCTTTAAGTGGGAGGAGATTGTCTTTAGGAGCCTTTGCCAATGAGGCGGGGGCCTCCTCCAAACAAGAATAGGGGAAATTGTGTTTTTTTGCCATGCTCTCTCCTCCTCTGGAAAGTTCCAAGAGGGTCTGGAGAATCCCTCGTCGTCATAATCTCCTCTCTACGCGTGGCGCATTCAAACTTCTCCGCCGCCCTGGCCGCCCTGGCCGCCCTGGCCGCCCTGGCCGCCGCGGCCACCGCCGTGGCCGTCGCAACCGCTGCCCCCGCGATCAACAGAGATCCCGGTCTTCCCATTCATCACCCTCAGCACCAATTTCTCGGCTCAGTATTCTATGCTTTACTTAATGTCCCCACATATTCCAAAGTCGTGGAGGAATTGGGAGTAATTGTGATTCCATCACGCGCACAATTTGTTCTCATGCGTCTCTTTAAACGCGAGCTGTCAAGTGAAAGCCGACGTTGAGAAAGCAAGATGTGTGGTCAAAGGAAAGGCCTGGACGAAATCGCTTTGTCTCTCTGATAAGGGATTTATGGCTGGCCGACTTGGGGAGTAGGAGCTGAGAATGATATTGCGGCGGCTCCTTTGAACTTGATAAGGTTATCACCGGGCTTCACAGTGTTAAGCGACGTGCTGTAACGAGTGTCCACTTGCTGGAGGGTTAATAATGTTGATCTGTTCTACTTCTGTGTTAACGTTGATAGTACTTAAGACGTGTGCCTACATCGCCTTTAAGAGAGCAAAGCCTGGGGCGCGATGAGAATGGCTTGTTGTCGCTCCGACGAGGCTGAGCAACTGCGTTGAAAATGTTTCTTGGACGGCTTGTACTTAGAGTAAATACGTTATGCACACACCGTACAGTGTACGTGCACTATGTGTAAAAGAATTTTCGCATTACTAAAGTAAATAAAGTTTCGTTCCCTCGCATCGCTGTCTCATGATGGACGAGCCGTTCCGCCACCAGGCCGGTGGAGCACACCACATGACGGCTGCAAGTGGTCCTGGTCTCGTTGTACTGCGTGAAACTCGAGAGGCAAGTGATAATAGAGCCATCGGAGGCGCGGCCACCTTTCCTTCCACACACACAAGCTCAATCAGGGGAAAAATTTCTACAAGGAAACCCGAGACCGCAGAGCAAATTTGGTCAAGTAATTGAGGGGAGAAGAGGGAGACTTAGAGAGAGAGGGCAATGGCATCACGTTGGTGACCACGCCGCCGGTGGCCAACTAAGGGAGTCACTGCCGCGTCACTGTTACGGAGTGATATTCAGCTCCGGCGTGTCCTTGAACCAAGAGAAAACTTCATCCTACAGACAATCTGGTGCGTGCTCTGAAGATGAGAAAAACCAATATCCTCGAAAATCGCCTCACATCCATCCCCAAGCCAAGCCGTTCTCCAGCCCGGAATCGACTTTCTCCTCCTCGTCCCTAGCTGGTGGAAGTCTCAACCCTCCTCCCCATCCCCCCCATTACTACTATGCTGCGTCGAAAGTCAATTATTTCCCATTTGGCCCGAGTTCCACGCAGCAGGGATGTACTACAAGTAGGGAAGATGCGCCCGCTCCCGACGGAATTGCCCGCGCCAGCAGCGTGGAAATCCGCACATATCTTTGCAGCTGCCAAGTGCCAAGAAGACATCTTCGCTGTTGCCGCCAATCTACAGGGAAGGGACGTCGGCGGTGGCGACGGCCTGACTTTTTAAGGCAGGAACAGCTCTGCTTTGCTTTCTCCCACTGCTCTGTCGGGCTGAGGGGGATGGAAAAGGCATCCGTCGGGGTGAGGCCTTCATTAGCATTGTGCACACGCATAGCTACAATGTTGCTCTACGATGGATTAGGAAAAAAAGGAGACTCGTCCATCTCCGCGCTGTGTGAAAGCGCACCAGAGAGGATGGTGTGGGGAAGAGGGGAGGATAAGAGTGTAACACAGTCTGGAGGAGGACCCAGAAGAAGCAGAGCATGAAGCAAACGCCCTACTCATATCGCTGATCAGCACCACTTGGTGCGCGCGCGCTCACGCCTATGTGTCAGCAGTGCACGACGCGATTGCCCCGTCTTACGGCGACGAAGAGTGACAGAATTACCCCCCACCCCCCCGCCTCCCTTGCCCCACCCCTCCAGCCAAGCCGTCATCAGTCATCACTCAGCACTGTGCTTGTATCTATGGTCCTTGCTAATGCTAACGTGCCACACACAGGCTGAGTCAGAAGTGGTCGTCAGTCTGGCGTTGGCCTCGGTCACGGGGCAAAGAAAAAAGGGCGGAAAGGTCACGTTGTCAGGCAGCCGATTTGATGCTTGCTCTGTCTGACCTTGTCCGTCCGTCTTGACAAGTCGTATCTTTCGTCAATGATCTCTTGCCTCACCCTGTAGCACGTTCAGTGAATAGTGTGAGCAATGCGAGAGAGGAGGGAGAGAAAGGCATGGAAAAGGACGTTGGCTGTATCTTATTTTCAGACCGTTCCTTCTTCTCTTGATGCATGCGGGGTCGATGTAAAGACTCCCAACGTTCTGCGGACTCTGCTGGCTCTCTCGCTTGCTGAGGACCACAATACACATCAGGATAAGGGACGGAAGACGCTTTTCTGGCGTGACAGTTGGACCGGACCTCCCTTCCCGCCGCCACCAGGGGCTATTGTGTCTCCATGGACAAGTGGGGATTTTTCTCGCTTAACGCAAATGTTCATGCTTTCTCCTTCTCTCCGTCGATTTCTCTGGGTATCGGTGTCTTCTGGTTTTAAAGTCAATTTCGGTCCCTTTTTGTGCCCCCGGCAAACGTGCCCCATTTTTCAAATTTTATTCCCTGGGCAACGACGACAACGACACCGTGGTTCTTCTTCGCCACCTTCTTATAACCACAAGGAGGGAGGAGGAGGAGGCTGTTAGAAGAGGCAATTTCTTCGTCCTCATCAGAGTGTGCGTGCGTGTATAAAAGGGACCAGCGCGCGCGCGTGCGTGCGTGCGTGTGTGCGTTGCTCCTACAGTCAAGAAGGCGATTGTGCTCTCTGATGACACTGCGATAAACGAGTGTCAGCTTTCCCTTCCTCGAGCCCGAAATAATGGTAAAGGATCCCGTTCCCGTATGCTGCAGAAGGCACATCATTCTGGCACATGTAATAATAATATTGGAGCGTGCAAAAATTGACGGCGCACGTCGACTCAGCGATAAAAGGTTCTTCTTCTTCCATTTTCTTGCCTCTTTTCCAGTTGGCATGGCTTTATCTGAGATTTCTTCCTAGAGACCGACACAAAAACTCCTTCTTCCATTCTTGAAGGCCGCCATCGGGAGGCAGCCCAGGGTGGGGGCTGCGTTCGGGAAGGCGGTCCGGCAGCGGGAGCCAGCGGCGAACGCAGCCTCGATCACCGTTGGTGGGTTGGTCCGACGCAACAGAGCGGAGGGAGGAAGAAAAGTCCCGTGACTATGACTGTTATATGAGACCAGGCTGGAGTGAAATGAAGACCCGAAGGCTCCGGGACTTTGGGCGCCAAGTCGTCCTGTGCACGGTACAATTTGGTGTCTCCCGCGGGAAATATTGGGTATTGCCTCACACGTGAATAATTTGGTATCTCTTCCACGCTTAGAAAGCATCGGCGATGAGTTTGCACGCACTCATAAAGTCGTGAGTGTCCTTTGACAAATTGGGAAGCACTTAAAGCTTGATGTTGCTTCACAGGTGCAGATTGAGTTGATGTGGCAGTGTTGCCAACCGCATTCGCCTGTGTGGATTCGCTCCCTCCAACAACTCGACCCCGTCCTTTTGATAAAGTGATTGGCCCAGCGTGAAGAGGAGTAACATTGAACCCGAGATTAAGGGTGCAAGAAAAATCTGCTGAGGTCCACACAATGTCTGAACAATGGTAAAATTCTGGGTCTTCTTTGATTCATCCTCGTACATCCTCTCTCTTTCCCCCTTCCAAGGCTCGTATTTCTTTCTTCTCTCTCTCTCTCGGCTCTCTCTTTCTCTCTTTCTCGTGAAAATCGACGGACGACGAGTTTACGGCGGACGAACCGACAACAGTGGGGTGAAAACCGTGGAGCGAGCAAAATGCCCGCTCTTCAATCACGACGCTAAGATGATTTCCCAGGAGTGAAAAACTTTTTTTTTTCAATGGCACCTTTGTTGCCGCAAAGATGGCGGCGCAACGCGGAGGCGCAGCAATCGCAACAGCCTCAGACGACGTCTTCTGGAGGACTGCAAGGCTTGGAACAGGAGCTGGAGAGCGGTGTGGACAGCCTGGCAGCGTCGACGGGCCTGAAAACCTGGCAGATCTTTGGACTCTTTGCGGTGTTGCTGTTGGCGCTGGTGGGAGTCGCAGGCTGGTGTGTTTGGCGCTTCTTCCGCAAGAAGCGCAAGACTAAGGAAGACGCCAAGGATGCTGCCAAGCGCAAGGAGGACGACGAAGACGCGCTCGTCGACAACGAGGAGGAAAAGGACGGCGGCGACGAAGACGCTCAGGGCAAGAGCAACGCCGAGTACCTGGGAAAGCTGCAGTACGAGCTCAAATATGACTTCAACACGCAGACGTTGCTGGTCAAGGTCATCCAGGGCGTGGACCTGCCGGCCATGGACTTGGGAGGTGTGTCGGATCCTTACGTCAAGGTCTACCTCATGCCAGAGGCCAAGGGACAGAAAAAGTTCGAGACCAAAGTCCACCGCAAGACGCTCAATCCCTTCTTCAATCAGAGCTTCGAGTTCAAAAATATCCCGTACGCGGAGACCTTTGACAAAACTCTCATGTTCTCCATCTTCGATTACGACAGATTCTCCAAACACGATCAGATCGGAGAGGTGAGTAACTTTTTTTTCTTCTTTTTCTTTGGGGGGGGGGGAAGGTTATGCGTGTATCTACTTCTTACTTCTAAGTTCTTCCTCGTAGTTTAAGGGAGCAAAAGTTTTTGGCGGGCCTGCTGACTTAAGCGATTGGCAGAGTGTGTGAGGGAAAGGGGCAAAAAACACGTCTGGAATATCCGATTTCCCGCCCTGCCAAATTCGTTTAGCAGAGATTTGCTGGATCTGAGAGGTCTCTCCTTACTCAGATGATCCATCTCTGAGGGCGAAGGGAAGTTAGAAAACTGCGAACGCCCAAGAGTCGACCCATTGTTCTGTCCAATATCTCGTGCCCATTCTACTTGCTCTCCTAGAACAAGAATTTGCTCGTACATGCACTTACAGCTGGCGGAAAGGCCATGTGGGCCTTCCCTCCCCCACCCCTCCGGGGGGTCTTCTCTCTGGGGGTATCCCTCAGGAGGTCCCCACTCCCTTCCACCAGCCCAAAGTGCAGTTACTTAAGCAATGGGCTTCTCTAGGATCATCTCCCCCCTTTTTCCACTAAGTTCACGACTGTTCACAATACTTTTAGGTAATAGTCGTTGTAACATGGGACCCTTCTGGACTCCGGGGGGGGGAGGGCACCCGCCCCTGCCCCCCATCAGAGGGCAAGCATTCATTCATTTTATGCACTTATCTTCTGGGCTCGACCATTCACAATCGGGGTGAGGATCATGACGTTATTCCATAGAAATCCTGGTTATTCTCTTACTCAAAGTCCCCCCCTCCGGTTCGGTCCCACGTGATTCTCTTTCATTTCAAGTGCATAAGAACTTCCTAAATTGAACTTGTGTTTTTTTGGCTCCGACCATTGTTAAGGAAAGGGGAGCAGAATCTTATTCCCCTGTCAGACGTCACAGGGGGCCCATCCCTGTGTGCCAAATGCGGTGCAAATCTCGGTCTCTCGAAGTCTCCGCAGAGATGCGGACTGGGCACGCCCACCCACCCCCACCCACCCCGACACACGTACACAGGTACACAGGTACCAACGGAGCGACAGACAGCCGGACTGACAAATGCAAACAGACAGATACCTCTTTCTCCCTGAAGTGGCGCTGTACAAGATGAGACAAGGAATTGCATAAGTTGCTCAATGTTTTTCCAATGCCAGATTTTTCTTCAGTTCCCTCACTGTCTAACTTTGAGAAGAAAACAAAATATAGTCTTCAATAGCAGCTGTCTACACTACTTCACTCTATAGCATGGTGCGCTTTTCTGGGAGTTTGGTCAACAACACCGTTCTTTGAAAGGTTCCTGGCCCCACAGAAAGAGAAATGAAATTAAGTAAGGCCACCTCTTTTCTCTTGGGGCTCCACTCGATCCTTCTTTCTCCTTTTCTTTTTTCCCGGGGATTAACACATAGTACGTGGGTCTTTTACTACGTAGAGAAGCGCACGTGTATGAGAGAAAAAGAAGCCAAGAAGCCATATGCAGCACAGAGTACGTTCGAGTTGTCTAAATTTCTATAGCCATTCGAGAGCTGCTGCTTCTGTGCCTTCAGCTTTTCCTTCTGCATCTCCTTCAGCTTCTCCACCTCCTTGTGCTTGTGCTTCTCCTTCGGTTTCAACTTCCTCTACTCCTTTTCGTCTTACTTCTTCTTGTTCTTTTAGTCTTACTTCTTCTTGTCCTTCTGCACTTTCCTCTTCTTGTCCTTCTGCATCTTCTTCTACTTGTCCTTCTGCAGCCTCTTCTACTTGTCCTTCTGCAGCCTCTTCTACTTGTCCTTCTGCAGCCTCTCCTGCATCTCCTTCTGCTTCTGCTTCTTTTACTTCTACTTCTACTACCCCATCCTCCAAGGTTTCACCAGCAAGAGAGCTTTCATTATTGGTGCCAGAGAGATAAGATTCATTTGAGAAATGCCTCACGATTTCACGCCCCATAGAGCCAACTTTTTCTGGCTCGCTACATCGGGACTTTGCTGACGCCAGAGAAATTTGCGTTCACAACCGAAAGAGAACTGATCCATAGCAGGCTGATCAAGGCTGAATTGCCATTCCTGGTGCGTCCTGCGTACGCGCGTGCATGGCAAAGCTGAACTCTATCCTTCCTCATAATTCCTTGGATGCTTGGCTATTAAAATCGCCTCCGACACGCAAACCCCACTTGCCCCAGAGGCTTTTTTCCTTCCTGACAAGAATGACACAACTTTGGATAGGAGAAAGAAGAGGATGAGATAGGTACGTACGTGCTATAAATAGAAGTCTCGTCATAAAACTTTGCCTAGGCTCCGAAATTACTTGACTATGTACGTAGTCTCTCTACCCTTCTAACACAATGTTGTCTGCTACGTAGCCGCCCATGCTCTTGTAGCGCTGCAATGAAGGAGATCTAAGGCTTTCCTTTTAGGGATGTTCCACATTGCGGCTTTTGTCATACCTGTTCAGGGTGGGGGGGAGTTTCATCAAGAGAACAAAAATGACTCGCGATGAGCTCCACAGACAATTCACGGCAAGGGCGTCGGTGCTACAGTGCAAGACGGTGCCCAGAATACATCCCTGTGCAGGAAGCACCGCGCAGGCCGGTGCTCAGTACCCGAGATGAAGAGGAGAATAAAGTCTGCACACACACACAACGCTTTGGTAATGTTTTCGGCGTATTACATGAGTAACTAAAGGAGACGTGACGAGACTCCCTAGCCGAGCTTCAACAACGTTGAAAAGCCCGACGATCCTGGAATTTCTTGATATCATCGTCATGCTCTTTCTCTGTCGGTGATTACATTTTCCTGGCCAATGTTACGGAAAACGTTGTTCACTCCCCGGCTGAGAAAACAAAGGACGACGAAGAAGAGACATGCGAAGAAGCCTTTGTGATATTCAACTGAGACAAACAACTTTGCCGCACGCAATGAGAGAGCGAAAAAGGCACCTCAATCTCGCTCAATCTAGGATCAGACTTGACTCTGCAGCATCTTTCTCCGTGCCTCAATCCCAAGTCATCAAGAAATGGACGGAAAAGTTTTGGGATGGGACGTTGCTGCTTTCTCATCCCCGGCAAGACCATAAACCAATGAAAAAGGGTCAGTCACCTTCTCCTTGGTCTGACAGATTCTTATGGCAAAAGTTGCCTCAAGTGCGACGACGCCTGCAACTGCTGAGCACATTTTCATCTCTCCTCCGTGAAAACGGGGCTGGATGGACAAAGGACTCGTGAATGAGCAGCTTTCAGAGATTTCTTCAGACAGCAGGAATAAAGGGGAAAAACGCGCGCAAGAAACTGCGAGCCAGCAAACGAAGCTAAGAGCCCAGATACAAGGCTTCAACGTCGTTCTTGGCACTTTCGCCCTGTGCTTATTTACAACGGTTTGGGACAACAACGCAAAAAAAACCGAGTGGGCACCCGAGGAGAAAGCGCAGACACGTTTTCATGGCTCGCGCGGCCAACAAGAAGTTGCGCGAGCACAACGTTTGAGCGCGGCCCACCAGAGGGCACACGCGGCGTGCGCCACCGCATGCTCATGCACAGATGCACTCACAACCTTTGCATCTCCGCCACGTTGGCGGACATTTGCACGTACGCGGCTCAGGTGGGCGAGGCACAAACAACCAAGCGTGTTATTGGACGGTTATTGGCTCTTGTTTACGACATTGCTGTCGCTGATAAGGAACATAAAACAAGTGAGGGATTTTTTTTTGGCCAAGGCTGTTACACACTTGCACACAGCCTTGGATCACGTGCCGTACGTGAGTGGCGGCAAAGCCGGAGCGAGTAAGAGGCAGAACAACTCGGGCCCCGCAAAATAATGTCAAGTTTTTTGCCCCTACTTTGCAGCTTCGGTACATAAAGTAGGGTTTTTTTTATTCTGCCTGCGGCACCGGCGAGAACAGGATTGAGCCCCAAAGGACGACTACTTTATACAGTTGCGTTTAGAATTGAAGGCCTCTCCCTCAGGTTAGCGGAAAGCGAGGATTTGAAGTAAACTCTCATGTTTGAAATTTACTCATGGATGCGCTGATGCGTGGACGAACCAGGAACAATAGCTAAAATGAGGAACCAAAAAATGCAACTTTCTCCATATTGCAGCTACAGAAACTCCCTTGGAAAGCTATCTTACTTTAATTTATGTTCTTCCCTTCTGGTAAAATTACATTTTTAAGACTGGCTGCCTTGGCAATCAAAACATATAGAGAATTACAGCATAGGCTGGATTCTCCACTACATGCTTCACTTCTGCACGGAAGCGGGGCCTTCTTAACTTTCTTAATATTGCAGCTACACAAACCCTCTTCCAACGTTGGAAAGCTTGAGGCCTCTGCACTTCAAGTTATTTACTTTACTTTTGGTCGAAATTAAAGGTAGCGTTGGCGATTGAAGCTAAAAGGTTACCACATCCGCTCGATTCTCACCACAGCGGAGGGAGTCCATCACTTCTGAACGGACCTGTAGCGCCAGTGAAATCTTTTCCTGTCTTTCACAATGGTCTTTTTCTTCTTGCTGTGCAGGTGAAGATTCCTCTGTGCCAAGTTGACCTTGCACAGACGATCAACGAGTGGAAGGACATTCAGTCGAACAAGGAGGACGACGAGTACCTGGGGGACATCTGCTTCTCGCTGCGCTACGTGCCGACGTCGGGAAAACTCACAGTAGGCATTCTGGAGGCCAGGCGACTTAAGAAGATGGACATCACAGGAGCCTCCGGTAAAATACGCGCTTTGCTTTTTCAAGGCATCCTCTTGTACGAGTCATTCTCATGTCATTCTCGTGTCCCTTTGTCACAATATTGTGCGCCAAATTTCCGCTTGGTCGAAAAGGCAAATCCACACTTTTTTCCATTCTTCGCGTCCTGGAAGGCATTCAATAGAGATAGATCAACCTCAAGTAGACTATCAATATTTGATGATCACTTCTCTCGTTCATACCTGGCGTCTCTTTAAGTCCCTTTTACTCCCGGATACAGATCCGTACGTGAAAATCAAGCTGCTCGACTCCAAGGGCAAGAGGATCGGCAAGAAGAAGAAGACGACGGTGAAGAACGCGAACCTCAACCCCTACTACAACGAATCCTTTGTCTTTATGGTGGAGCAGAGTAAGTACCAAGTCGTGCAGATAGGAATATCAGACGCAATGAAAAATTTATTTGGAAGACTAAGCAATAGGAAAGGGAGAGAAAACCAACTTTGCGTAGGATATAAATCTTACGAGGGAAATGAATGCTGACAGAGGAAATTGGATAGGTTCAGTTTAAACTTGCGGGGGGGGGGGGGGGAGGAGACGATCGAAACCTTTGCGGCGTCGGACGTGTTGCCGACGACAGAGAAGGCAAGTGAGAGTGACATGCATGAAAGTTTTTTGACGCGCTTGTGAAGGGGGAAAACTCGCTCAGTAGTACCCTGGGTATGAAAGAGCAGCCGGTGGCAACGCAGATATGAATGACATGCCGAGCTTTTCCCTAAGCAAATTGCAGGATTTGAGAATTTTGGAAAGACGTGACAAATCGGCGGAACTTTAAGGCGTGGAACACCCGACAGCTGTTGTCGTTGCTCCTGTGGCAGCACGCAAGTCGATCGTTGCCACCTACCTGTAGACTCTTTTCCCTCTCACACCCGCGTCACTTCAAACTGGTGCTCTGCGCATTAGAGATGACGAAAAAAAGTGTTTCGTCCGTGCATAACTTGATCAAGTGGGCCTTGTTTCACAACGTGGGCTCTTCGGCAGAGCCAAAAGTCTTTTTAAAGCCTTTCTGTTTGTGAGCTGATAAGGGGATTCAGAGAAGGCCATTAAACGCAGGTCCCCAGAATAGATTAGCTGGGAATGGACCGAACAACTTTCCATGATCCTCACTCCATGCGCACCGCACAGTGCGGTACAGTAGTAGTCTTTCTGTCTCCTCGTGTTAAAATCTCTACGCAAGTCTTCCTCACTTCTCAGGCATGCTTCGCAAGGTGAACCTAGAGCTGACAGTGCTGGACTACGATCGCATCGGGGGCTCTGACCCCATCGGGAAAGTCCTGCTGGGCTACAACCGCAAGAAGCTGGAGAAGAAGCACTGGGTCGAGATGGTGGAAAACCCAAGGCGACCAGTGATCCACTGGCATGTCCTCCAAGTGAGCCCAACATATAAACATATATCACCGAGAAAAGGGGTGGGCGAGCGAAGTAGGACGGGCTGAGTCAAAAGTAGGATGTCTGCGGGGACGCCAGGGCGAGTTAACACAATGAGGTCATTGCGCAAATCTCGCTTCCAACGCTGGAACTTCTCAGGCGCATTAGCCCCCGAGGTCCCTGCCAGTGAAGACACTCTTGGACCACCCTGTAGAAGGGGTTCACTATATACATATAGTCAGCCTTTAGGAGGCGAGGGCATCATTTATCCTCTTACTGCTATCGAGGTCGTCGTTGGAGTTGACAGCAGCGAACGAGCATGAGTCACATTCAAACGGTCCTCTCATGTTAGGACGGGCTACGGGAGGAGTCCTAAGATAGCATCATTGTATTGGTATTCTCAAGGCACCTTATTGACCTAGACGTCCACTCTATGCGCGCGTCAACGTCGCTCACTAATATTATAGCAGTCGACGCTCTTCTGTTTCAGGACCCCGAGCCTGGTGATGACGACGAGGACGAGAAGAAGAAAGATAAGGACAAGAAGAAGGACAAAGACAAGGACAAAGACAAGGATAAGGACAAGAAGGACAAGGACAAGAAGAAGGAGGACAAGAAGTAGAATCCCAACGCATGTGAGACGATAACAAGAATAATGCTGAACCAAGAAATGAGTTGTTGTTGGGAGAAGAAGTGTCTCTACCACACATTAGAAAAGTTGTAGCTTGGAAAATTAGGTCCGTTCACACGATGGAGAAATGATGTAGTTTTGAAAAGTTGATAAATTCATACTAGACTTGAAAGTAAATACGCGAAAAAGCCTTAGTACTATAGTTCGAGGACTTTTCTATGGCTTCGTCAAATCCTTTCAGCGCGTAGCTTGTGATGATTGATGATTTAGGAAAGAGTTTTAAACTGAGAACAAGACTCCTCAGCCCTTCCAACGAGGCATATTCGTTGCTCCAGCAAAGTTGAACAAAGCATCCTCAGCTGTTGTACATACAGGGTGCTTCAGAAATAGGGCCGAAGGAAAAAATCGAATTCGCTGGAGAATAAAAAATAGAAAAATTCTTAAAAAGTGAACACTTTGCTCCTGGTCAGTACTAATAACTTTTCCTACTTATATATAAAAAAATTATAGGGAATTTAAATTCCTTTCTAACATTGATTCATCACATCACGGGCGTGGACAAGGTTGTTGTGCACCGTGGCTGCAGAGGGGTCCTACACCGGGTTGTGCGGACACATACCGGACTCCTGTCAGGTGTCGGCCAGAGTCACCATCTTGCCTGAAGGTCAATGAGGCCAAGGTCCGTGACGTCCCCCAGTTTTAGACCGATATACCCCTCTAGTGACGAGGCTACTAACTAGTGTACCTGGCATTGCCCGGGTGATTAAAACACAAAGCTGTCAAATTGGTCCCCACGCTTCGTACATGAGTCCATGAACTTCGTGCAGTCCGTTCGCACGACGCCGAACTCTTGAGAACACCCGAGGTTAAAGATATTTCACAAGACCAGAACCTAGAACCCTTGTTCGTATCCTCAAATGACCCCCGAGGCCAGATGTGACCTCCACTGCTCCACCATTTTGGACGATGTTGAACATTTTTTACTTTATAAACTTTTTCATTTGACGCTTTCTTCTGCCCAAGTGGGGAAAATTTTGATTTTGGGTAGTGAAGTAACCCCTCCAGGAGGCGCCTGAGGTCAAATTTGACCTTTCCGGGGTAAAAAGACAGCCAAATTTGGTCAAGGATCTATCCATTGGTTTGGGCTCGTATCAAGAACAAACAAACAGAATGAATTTTGTAGAGAGAGACAGGCAAAAAACTCGCTTAGCTCACTCTTTGCGAGATGACGTTGGCTCGTGGCTAAACCCGGAGAGATCCTGGCGCACCGGGCCACGACTCTTCAGCAGTCCTTAAGGTGTTTATGGCCAGATCCTTCTCTTCCACTCTCTGCGTTGGTAACAGCAGGGCAACATCTTCCTAGTCCGTGCCGAGCCGCAGTTTTGCCCGCCGGGATGACCCGCATTTGAGCCGGTGTGGCTCGAGGACGAAACGGCGCTGAAAACGGCGATGTTCGAGGCCGGGCGAACTCTAACGGAGATCGGGTCACCCCAGTGTCACTCCCTGGTAACTCTCCCGTCCCCTTGCCAAGTCCGGTCGCGATCTATCCGGCGGTTCGGTAGTTGGGCCTAGACAAACTCTTAGGGATTTTTTTTACATAGATAAATACAGATTGGCCAAGTTGGGCTTTTGAGAGCGTGGGCAAGTTTTTTCTCTCTTTTTCGACTGTCGTGTTCTCGGTGACGAAGAGCAAAGAGTTTCCCATAATGCACTTGAGCCAAGTTCTTGCTCTCTGCAATGCTACATTCACGAATCGAAGAAGAACCTTGCTTATTCTCTCAAAAGCCCATTTCCCCATCCTCTAGAGATAACTGTCCAAACTTTAGAAATTTTCTCGTTAATTCGGGCGCACCCTGTACAGCAGGAGTAGGACTTACGTACTGTATGGAACGAGAGTTTCAGTACAGCAGTACATACGTAGTGTACCTGCGCGTATGTAGTGCCGTGCAAATGCGAGCGCCTCCCTCCGCTGCAGTGAAAAGGATAGAACGTACGTATCAATATTTTGTGTCGATCGCCAACGCCACCTTTGATACGGCTACGCTGGGAGCCGATCACTCTTGCACGGCCCTGTACTGTGCCATACACGGGAATGCATCGAGCCACCGGTCTTTGAAGAGCTTGTTCGCAGAAAAAGTCAAGCGTCATCACTCACTCTCGAGTCGATCAAGATTCCTCAAGAGTGGAGTTGGTCGATCTGGATCGTAGGCAGGACCAGAAATGAGGCTGTCGGTGAAAGGTTTCGTCGCGTGGGGGAACTACGAGAGCTTGCGACCCGACGACGAGAAGCTGCTCGACTACATGTGTGTGTCCGCAGTGCGCGCAGAGAACGTCTGTGGGTACAACGGTGTGGAACGTCAGGATTTCCACCATATATCAGGTGCACAAGAATTCGCTTCCCTTCGGAAGAGGCACATGTGGCGCCATCATTTGAGCCTTTACATGGATGGAAAGAAAGTTTTCTTCCCCTCTGAGCTATGAAATGCTTTTTTGAGACAAAGTACTGGCACTTCTGACAAGAAGTGGAAAACTGAAGCAAGTCAAGAGTCAAGGACATCCAAGAAATAGACGAGGTTGCCAGTCAAGAATCAGTGGCTCCGCACAAGGCTCTTTCTCTGATCAACGTACAGGCCTACGGAGCTCTCAAATCAGAGGCTTATGATCAAGCTGTCGTGAAAGCTGACATTTTAAAATCCCTATTCAGCAATATTTGTTAAGTGAATAACTCAATAAAGTTCACGCCAGTGGAGCTTTGAACCTCTATTTTCACCTCGGTTCGTCTGTCATGCCCTCAACAGAATGTCCGGGCTGTAAAAAGCCTGTGGCAACACTGGGGCTCAACGAGCGAGCATCCTCGGTCTCGTCTCAATTCCAAGCATTTTTTGGTCGGGAAAGCCCTGTCATTTCCCGGCTCACAACATGACCACCAGTTGGTGATGCCTGGTAGTGCCAGGTGGTCTGATTGAAAATCGCAATGTCCAATTTCAGGGACGTCTCTATGTAGCAAATATCCGACTTGTCATATTGTCATCTTATACAGATTTCCAGTGGTGTCTGTCTGTTTGTTCTCTGTGCAACGCCCGGTATCTCTGCTCTTACTTTATAATCCAACTTTGACAGTTGCTACGTAGTCGTTGCGAACTGTCCGTTTGTCTTCAAAATTTGTCCGGATGGGCTTGCTTTGAAGTCTGCATCTGGCATATCTGTTGGTTCCAACTTCAAGCGGAAGCGAACGACACCGATCTCCACCGCTTCCCCAAATTTCTTGACGTCGGCGGAAATTTTCCCGTGTAGATTTTCCATTTGCCAGGGGAAAAATTTTTGACCTTGTCAACACCTCGCAGGTCAATGTCACCCCGTCACTGGAAAGTTATCCTGCAAGGATGTCCCAAACCATGACCTCGACTCCCTGCCCACGCTTCGCTTGATGAAGTTGTACATGCTGTGCCGGCATTGGTCGGGGTAGCGGGGGTCAATATTGACACCGTAGGGTGCTGCCAAAAGACATTTCCCCTCCACAGTCCTATGTGGTCAAATGCCCACCAATCAGAGTCATCACAGTGCCCAGTCACAGCGAACGGGACAAGACCTAAAATGCTCATTCCATCACCAATGAACGATGACTTGATTTGCAGATGAGTTGACGTGGAGCAGGATCTTGGGAGGGTGGCAAACGTGATGCTAACCAGTGGTGAAATGGCTGGAGTGGAGGTCGGGCACAGCTTCACTCTGCTTCTTTCTTTCAGTCTGGAAAGGTTGCTTTCCCCGCCAGCCTTCTTCATATGCACTCGAGAGTTGAGAGCACTTGCTTAAGAGCTGACAATTGAAAGCTAAAAGTAATCCTGATAAGTGAAAGAAGCCCTCTGGAATGAACAGAAAGAATAGCACAAGAATAGCCCAAAATTCAAACATACGAGGGGAGTTCCAGCAAAAACCGCACTGCTCTTCATATTAAGTGCTGTGTATCTTGAATTTTGGGGAGTAGCTTTTGTGAACCTTCCCGGAAAACTTTTTCTCTCATACCAGCTGATTTTTAAGGCAAAACAAACCACGGGCACTTCAAGAGAGGGGTCCTGCGAACTTTACTTGTACGTAGGAGAGGTTGAGTGCTTGGTTGACGTGAAGTCTTCATCAAGGCGAAAATCTGAGCTTTTAGCTGACCAATATTGTCCAGAAGGATCAATGATTTCTGTGAGGCTGTTAGTTCGTGCCGCAGAAAAGTAAAGTGCTGGCCGTGAATAATTTTTCGTGGGGGTAAAATAGGCTCCCCACGCTGCACTGATAGCTGTTCTCTTCATGCGGCTTCGGTCACCCACAGACCGCAATATCTTGAGCGACTTTGTGACTGCCCACTTTGATGCTGCAGCCCCCAAAGTGCAACAACCTGAAGAGGATGCACCATTATTCACCTTTTCCTAGTTGAAATTGGCTGAAACCTTCTGTGGGGGCCGCTGCTTCCCCACCCTAGAGATGGGAGCCTCCAGACCATCCCCAGACTTGCTACATACCAAAACTCCAAGTTCATGCACAAAAGCATCTTCACGGCCAACACGCAGCAGCAGCGGCAGCAGCAGGAGGAGGGACAGACGGCACAGGTGCCCACAGCGTGCTCCATCTCCAGCATTTTGTCCGTGTCTGTCGTTCGGCCGTGATGATGCACTTCTGACGTCACCAAGGTCAAAATTTTAAGGTTTAGGACAAAAATGCCGGTTTTTGCCGAAATTTTGCAAACTTTTCCTAATTCACGTGTTCTGAGAGGAAAGAAACATGGTCTGAGGTTTGAATCCCCTCTCCTAGAAGTAGCTGTAGAACAGGTAAGGGTCCCCTCCCAGGTTCTTGCCTCCGATGGCGGTGAGCTGGGCCGGGCTCGGATCAGGGCCACCCAGCTGGGCTAGGCTCAACCCATTGAAGGAGGGGCTTTTGACACTGTCGGCTTCGCAGTCACGGCAAGAGGAGGCTCCAGATGTAAGTGGATTCTTTCAGCGCCAGTGGGCTTAGTTCTCAGCACTCTAGGGACGTTTTTGAAATGCCTCCCGGTGAGTCAAGTTGATAGATGTGAGCTTGAGCTGAGTCAACAGCTTAACGACATCCCTAAAGCTCTGAGTTCCGAGCACTGAAAAAAATCCGCTACAGACCACTGTAGATAGAAAGATAGGTCGAAAAAAGCAACTCACCGGGCTCTATTTACAAGTCACATTTTGTGCCTTTTCAACGTCCCAAAATACGTCACATTTAGCCGAGTTTGATGTCACAAAATTTCGAGCTCTTGACTGTGACAAATATTTGACACTCATCAAGCACAGGGTGGCCCAAGAAGAGCCAGCATGTGTGCTGGTGAGCGCCCATCATTGTTATTGCCTCAACCTTCCACACTGCGTGAATGTGCCAGAGAGTTAAACGTCTCATGCTCATGGTCGTGGCGACCTCGAATGAGTCATTTGGAATGTCTCCGATCTGCTTTGGGCTGTACTATCGAGTACGGATGACGACATCCTAGGCGTGGTGGTCGGGGCCAAGTCAGTCTCCACCCCCTCCAAGCTTCCTTCACGCGGTTTTTACGCTGTTAACTTGAGTCAGTGTCAAGGTAGCAGGGACGTGATGGCGCTATCAACCACCTCTCGTCATCAGCTCTTTTTTCTCTCTCTTTGAAGATTTTTCCGTCTCATTTCTCTTTCCTAATGAGGCTGCTTCCAAAAGAGACGAGCAAAAATGGCCCTTGCGGTGTCATTGCGTCCTGAAGGCGCGTGTGTGCGGGCGGACGTCTGCGTCCCGGGCCCAGAGAGGGAGCGACGACGCGCAGTGCAAACGCTCCTTAAGCACCGGCAAGAACATTGTGCAAGCAAGATGAAATTGAGATCAAGGTCTCGTCTGCCTTGGTCCTCCGCCATCGTTTCGTAGGGGTCAAAAAGAAAACGCACTCGGCCTCGATCTCATTTTCGTCACGTTGGCCGGATCACGGACCAGAATCCTCCGCCAACGCGTCCCAGTCGATAGTTTTGCAGTGCAACATGAAGCAGAGGATCCGCGTTAAGCTCGGATTTTCCGGCACGCACGACATGGAACGCTCACGTGTGTGTGCGCGTGTGCGCACGCACCTTTTTTGTACGTGTGTGCAGCATGGAACGGGGATTTTGGAGGACACCATCTTCTCACACTCAGGTACAAAGAAAAACGCTTCGTTCCGTCGATTTTCCGCGGTAGCAAGGAGAAGGACACTCATTTTTTTTTCTTCTGCTCTATAGTACAACACGAAGATGCCCCGAAAATTTGCGGTTTCGCTACATTATTCATCGTCAAGGCCGGCCAGATGTTCTTTGCAGCGTTTTAGTGACAGGAAAATGCAGAGCGATGAGAGGAACACAACGTTGACACACCATTTGCTGCGTCATCCTTTGGCCAACTTTGTCAAGATTTCGCCACCATTGCCAGTACAGTTCGACAATTGGTGTGAAGTATTTGCAGGAGGAAAAGTAGGAAAGAAGCTTTCTCGTCACAAAGAGCATTCGTCACGAAAGTATTCGTATTAATTAGGCGTAAACAAAGTTTCACTTCATTATTCAATCAATTGACTACTTTTGTGCAATGAAGACCAGAAACTTTGTTTCAAAAACCACTCGTTGGCGCAACATGTAACCCTCCAAGTACTTGATTCACCCCTCCCCCCTTCCTGCGTACATCACCCGTCTGATGTGCACGTACGAACGTAGAGAAGGGGGGGGGGACAGAAACACAGATGGATGGAGGGGCTAATGTGAAAGATACCCCCTCGCAGCTTCATTTGTCTGTTGTCCTCCCCAATGATTCCTAAACTAAACAGTCGATGTTTTATCTTTTTTCTCTCCCCCCTGTAGGATCCCCCCCCCTGTAGGATCCCCCTCTGTAGGATCCCCCCCTGTAGGATTCCCCCCCTTCCTGTTGATTGACGCGATTTCACTCACGTGTGTACGCATTTTCGCGTCCTTCTCTCTCTTTTCCTCCTCTCAGTTGTCAAGTAACTCTGGAAGCTTTCAGAGCAACCGCACGTACGTTCCTTGCGGACTCCTTGCGCTACAGAAGCGTTTTGAGTGACAATGATAAAGCTGCGAACTCTCCCAGAGAGTTACTGAAAAGTGCGAAAGGTACTACTGACCTCGGCCGGACGCACACAAGAAGGTTCGGTGCACCTTGGCGAAGGCGAAGAGTAAATGCAGCTTGTCCACTCTGAAGATACGTACACATGTAGGTATATATGTACATGTCAGACTAGGTGGAAAATAGGGATTACCTAGATCTTCTTTGAAGACTTCGTAGTCAAATACAAATGAAGAATAGGTGTCTCAGCTTTGCCCGATTTCTAGTTTTGTAATCAAGGGACATCAGGATGTTAGGTCAGCTACTAAAGTTTGAAGCGGTCATGCTTTGTTAAATTCTAATTGCCAAATGAAAGCAATGGAGTCAAGTGAAAAATACCATTTCGATGTTTGTCCTGCAGCCTTGAAAATTTTGAAAGTGACTTATGTTCTTGTCTTGCGTAGTAAAACTCACACACTTGGAGTAAAAACTGGCTTTTATTCTACATTTGTATCATTGGCCTAATTTATTACGAAGCAACCAGTGCACACAGTCAAATATGCAGGTGTACCTACGCGCCCGTGGGGTGGGGGGAGGGTGAGGACAGGGTGGAGCGAGCACTCTTTACAAGTGCATTTGCAAATGAGGTCACGTCATTGAAGGCCGCCGGAGCAAAGGCCGAACACGTTTAATAAATGTCCGCTGGCCTCTTACTTTACCCCTCCGACACCGCTTTTGTGCTTCCCACCTTGGACTTCCTCGAGCTTGTGACCACTTGTACTTCTACCTCCTGTTCCATTGTACCCATGGGGCGTCTTTGGACCTCCAGGGCTTAAGTGATTGTAGAGACCACATTTCTTGCCACCGATAACACAATAAAGTCGCACGACTTTGAAGAATGCTTCTCCTTACAGGTATTACTCAAGTAAGATGACCAAGCAACTAGTACTGCTAGTGCTGTTGCTCTTAGGCAAGGCCTTTTCTAAAGAAAAGGACCTCGAAGAGGAAGACACTGCCCAAAAGGCTGACCAATTGCTGAATGACATCGTCAACTATGGGCTCGAGCAGAGTGATGAACTGTCCAACGTCCACGAGCGCATCTTGTATGAGGAGGGCATCCATCTGCACAAGTCCAACCCGGCCCACTTTGTCGCCATCTTCAACCGCCAGAAGGCCAGGGGCAGGGAGCTCTCAAAGTTCGCATATGCAGCACTGGAGGCCAGCTCGTTGCTAGCGCGACAGTGAGTGTTTTTACAGAAACTAGGGTTAAATTGAGATCAGACCTCACTGCTACTCTTTAACTTTTTCTTCCCTTCGAACCTGCTACCGGTGCGCAGTCATCAACTGTCATTAAAAAATGTTGCAACTTTCGTCTGAAACAAAGGCCCACGTAACACTCTTTCCCAGGTTCATGCTGACCCGCCAGCAGGTGGTCTACGGGCTGGAGAGAGTGGAGTTGGCACGGACGAGCCTCTTCAGGGACTGTCCATTCACTCCGAGGACGAGGATAAGGAGGCAACACAATAAAAAAATTGCTTGTGACCGAACCTACCCCTACCGCATGGCCGACGGCTCCTGCAACAACCTGGCCAGACCAGAGTGGGGCGTCTCATTCGCTCCCTTCCTCAGATTTCTGCCTCACGTGTATGGGGATACGATTGGGGAGGAGTTCCGGTATGGTTCAGCGCAGCATATACACGACAATTTTGGTATTTTGGTGCAACAATACTTCTAGGAGGTCTGTTGTGGATGGATCTGCTCTGCCAAGCCCGCGGGCAATCAGTCGGGCAGTCCACAGGGACTCCGACGCGGACACGCAGCAGTTCTCCATGATGGTGAGGGACTTCTCGGCTTGGGAAAACTTTAAACTTTAAAAAACAAAAGATAGAATTTCACCTTGCTTGAGGCGCACTTAACCTTGTTCATTCTTTTCATCCCAATGTCCTGTGACCTCCCCTCCCTGCAACTCAGTGACACTAGCACAGTGCAGCAACTCTGTAGGAACTTCCGGCATGGGGAAGATTTCGCAAGGTAGACGCGCCTTTAACATTTCCTTCAGCTAATACGAGGCTCTCTTCTTAAACTGATGAAAGGAGAAGCTGCAAAATCATTGTCAATTTATGAAACGCAAAAAAGATTCGCGCGTGGAGGAATTTTAAAGTGCAGTTCTCTCTTCTCGTCTTGGACTACTTAGGCCACGATATTTTTTGCTAAAATCATATGCGCTTGCTTGGCTGTTTAAGAATCGCGCACTTCATCTCCTCTTTGATGCACTGCAACACTGGCAAATGGAGAATTTTGCAATAGCGAATGGTCGAATCTTCTTGTCTCTCAGTGCCCCCATCACTCACGTACCAATACTAAGCGGTGCCTAATGATATGATTTAACCATCCGAGAAAAATTGAACTAATTGCGAAAAGTCACATCCCTTGCGCAGTGTCAACGTGATCAGTTTGAACTGAGAGCAATTGAGCTGACAGTGAAAAAAAGGAAAAAAAATGCAGTTTTTTTTTTCTGTCATGAACTTGGGACTAATGCAAACTATCATGCATTTTCTTTTGTGCTGTGCCTTTGTAGGCAATTGAAGGTCTGTTCTGTAGTAGACGGTGGCTTCATTCAATCTTCACACCAGTCATACACGCACATGTATGTAGGACATATCTACATGCGTGTGTACGCACGTATATGTATGTAATATCCCATGGAGCATAATAAGAGGGGATAGTTAACGGGAGGGGAGACGCTTGCCACGGACTCGAGGGAGGATAACAGAGTTGAGGTACGCACGTAGATGTTCGAAGAAAAGTAGCAGTGGTGGAGACTGAGAGAAAAAGAATTGTGTCCTTTTCTCCCTCGTCCTCTCTCATGCCCCTGACCACCGTCTATTCACCCTCCCCCTTGAACACACCCCTCCTGTTAAGCCAAGATCTTGTCCCCTCGAACCTTCTTATTGATGTCCCGGCCAGAGTTCCCTTTTCAACTCATACATCATCCGCTGAATAGGTCGCCAATAGGTACCACTGACACCAACATCCGTTTTCTCACTCAGGTCATGCAGTGGGGTCAGTTCTTAGATCACGACCTCACCTTCACCCCCCAGAAGACCGGGTTTAATGACTCCTTGATCCGCTGTTGCGGGACTGACGGCCGCCCACTCCCCGAGGGCCTCCGACACCGAGACTGCGCACCCATAGACCTGGCGGAAGATGACGAATTCTTCTCTAGGTTCAACAGAACTTGTATGGAGTTCGTTCGTTCAAGTCCGGCCGCCAGACCAGACTGCAGCCTCGGGCCCAGGGACCAGGTAAAATTTTCAACCTTGCATCTAATTCGGGCCGCATTAAATAGTGTGATTGCTTTTGAACCCAAGATGAACCAAGTGACAAACTTCATCGATGCGTCCAATGTGTATGGCAGTACAGAGGAAGAGCAAGATTCGCTGAGGCTCTTTGACAGCGGTGAGTGATTTTTTTCTTTTCGTTACTGCTGCTCCTTTGACCATCACGTGCGTGGATTTTGCTTTTCACTGCAGGTAAGCTCAAATACACCGACCTTCACATCCGCAAGTCGTTGCTGCCCCCCTTGGAGAAGGGCAAAGCGAAGGAGGAGTGTAGAATCAGCTCACCCAACCTCCACTGCTTCTACTCCGGGGACACCAGGGTGAACGAGCAGCCAGCGCTCACCGGAATGCACACCATCTGGCTCAGGGAACACAACAGGCTGGCCAGGGGGTTGGCCAACGTCAATCCGCACTGGGACGATGAACGGTCAGACATTACCCAAAGATCGGGCGCACACAAAAAAAGACTTGATCATAAAGCGTACGTGCAGGTTATTTCAGGAGGCGCGCAAGATCGTCGGCGCCGTGCACCAGCACATCACGTACAACGAGTGGCTGCCCATCATATTGGGGCCGAGGGTGCTCGAGATCTTTGAGTTGCAGCTGAGTCCCCGAGGTTACTACAACCAGTACAACGACACGGTCAACCCAACGATCTCGAATGCATTCGCCGCAGCTGCATTTAGGTGAGTTCACTATGAGTGACCTAAATGAATGGTCGTTTCATCACTTAGGCGGGTGGTGCTGGTTACTTTGGTAAATCCTGACATGCAGGTAAGACTTAAGATTGCTTTACATATTATGCACAGCTACACAAGAGTCCCCTTATGCTATTAGTCAAAAATCCTACTCACTAACTCCCTCACCCCTCATCCCAACTCAACCAGAATATTTAATAGGACAAGACAATGTTTGTTCCATCGTAATTTCTGTACAAGATTCAATATAACGCTGCTGTAATCCCAAGGTTTAATCCCGCTCAGTCCAGGGGCCTGGGGGGAGTTAGGGAAGAAACTTACAACGCACCCTCCATTATAAAAAGATACGCAGGTTTGGGCACAGTTTGGTTCGCAACACTCTGAGTCGCTGCAACAAAGATTTCCGGGAGGTTCCGTACTTCGTCCGCCTGCACAAAGAACTCAACAACCCCTCCAACCTCCACAACTTTGGATCAGTTGATAGAATCATCCTGGGATTGGCGAGCAAGAAGCTGGCCAGAAGAGACGAATTCATCACAGAGGAGCTCACCAATCACCTGTTTCAGGTGTGTGTGTGTGTGTGTGAGTTTGGGCACGTCTTTTCTGTTAAAGTCTCCAGCAAACAAGTCTTCACAGAATCCTCGGACTCCTTATGGAATGGATCTCGCGGCCCTGAATATTCAGCGCGGGCGCGATCATGGACTCGCACCTTACAACGTCTGGAGAGAACAGTGCGGACTCCAAAAGTTCAGGTAAGAAACTAATATTTTCCGTCAGAATGCCTGTTTATTTGTTTATTGTTTAGCTCTTTCTCTGACCTGCCTTCTGTGATGTCCTCGTCGGCTGCGTCAGCCTTTGAACGTGTGTACGCACACGTGGATGACATCGACGTGTTCTCTGGCGGTTTGGCCGAACGTCCGGTTGTCGGAGGACTCGTAGGACCCACATTCGCATGCATCATCGGACAGCAATTTCTCAATCTGAGGAGAGGAGACAGATTCTGGTATGAACGATCACTAGTGACACTCACAAAAGTTAGGTGTAGTCTCTACATATCTGTGACCAGAGGGATCCATCACAGCTTCTTGCCTTTTTTTACTGGCTATTTCTGCTGCAATTATGAATTGCATAGAAACACTGAAACGTCATCCTGTGTTAATAGTGAAGAATTGACTGCATTTGACGCTGCAATTACAGTAAAGTAATTAGCAAACTAGGTCACTGTGGCTAGTGTAGCATTGCAGATATCTTACGTTCAGGTACGAGAACGAAAGGGTGTTCACTGCCACCCAGCTGCAGGAGATACGCAGGGCCAGCCTGAGCAGAGCGATCTGCGACAATCTGGATGACGTCGAGATGCTCCAACCCTACGCGTTCCTCATGGTCGATGAGTTCTCCAACAGGAGGGTCCCGTGCCGCAGTGGCTCCATCCCCAGGATCAACTTGGACAGGTGGCGTGAGAAACCGAGACCAAAGGAAGGCGACGGCATTATCCTTTCAGATTTTGAGCAGATCACTGCCGCCATGTACGCCAACCAGGTACGATACAAGTGTATTTGCGTCAATTGGACTATGAAATCTCCAGGTACTGCGATACCAAGGGATCCTTTAAATAATGCCCCAAAGCATATACGATAACTGAGAAAAAGGGCTGCAAAACGTGCAACTTGTGTGGTCAGAATATTTTTCCATGCTTCACATACCTTGATATTACCACTCTATGGCTTCTCTTCGGTATGAACCTCCTGAGTCGCTGCAGACATCGATTTATTTGCCAGATATTGCACACCACCAACAAGAAGAAGAGCAGCAGTGCAGACGAGAAGGAGGAGGAGGGGAACGCCAATGTCCACAGGGGTCCACCTCACTTCAGGGAGAGCCTTCCTTTCACCTCTGAGTTGCCTCGACCTCTGACTCGGGCCCAGTATTTCAGCTTCTTCGACGGCTCTGACGCTCGAGGTCCGACCACTTCCAACAGACGGGGAAGGCACGATGCCATCTTCCGCCAGGACAGCACCTTTGTCAACGAGTTGTTCTCGTCCCTGCTGAGACCCACGGATGACGACCCCGACTCGACTTGGCGTCCCGATTTGTCGTTGCTCTGAGGCCTCTACGGTGACACCCTGTAAATGACATGCCTGTAAATAAGACGCACTCCATCACTGTTGAAGCTTTGTTGAAAATGTTGGGGTTGCAGGAACCGGGGGAGAAGAACGTGATAATTCATTCTGAAGAGGCTTTACTTTACCGTTATGGTGGGCTTAGGCTACTATTGCGACGTGGCCGATTGTCAGCTTGACTGTTATACAGTAGTTTTGTTCAAATGTTGTGCTGCATTAATTGTAATGTTACACTGTCCAAATCTATGTGAGCAGAGTCTAGTCTATGTTTTTCACTTCAGTAATAAAAAACAACAAAATAAGACCCTGTGGGCGTGCTTGTGTTATGTGCTTATGTCTGTCAATTCTACACAAAGATGCTTTGAAGTAGGTACGTGCACATGCATATCAGTTATTCACACTCAGTGATACAGCGTGAGTACCATCCTCAGCACATGTAGGTGCAGTACGTTGTCGAAAAATGTGCTACAGTATAGCAAAGGACGTAGTGCGTGAGCCAGAAGTGGTCATCCTCCCACGCAGGTACGGTACAGCATGTATTTTTCTGAGACAGATACGACCCATTTCAACTCAAGTGTCATTATCATCATCATCTCCTTCGTCCTCTAAACTGAGTAATCATCTGGTGCCATTCATAGGGATACTCCTGGGAAAGGGTGGCCATGATCTTCTGGATCTGCTTCCTTCTACACTCGTTGCAGGGCCGGGGACACAAACCCTTCATGATTTCTGGCGCAAGTCCTGCAAAGCAAGAGGTTGTACTCACATGTCACATACTACTAACGTTATGTAATAACTAACTCACTTTTAATCTCTCCTCCTATCTCATCACATGGACCTTTGTCGAGTACGCAGTCGATCTGCTTGCGCATGTACTCCTTGTCGTTCAACCTGACGTCGGCGGCCACGTCTTCAGCCTGGCACTTGATAGTCGAGCCCAATTGGCCGATGGTGGTGCCGATACTACTTAAAATTCCCTGTGGTCTGGGTCTTGGGCGAGGTCTTGGGCGAGGACGGGGACCTTCTTGAGGGGAAGAAGGGGGCGGCGGCGGCGGAGGAGGAGGAGGAGGAGGATAGTTATTTGGTGGTGGGGGGAGACCTTCTTGAGGAGGATAATTAGGGGGAGGAGGACCGTCCTGTATAGGGTAGTTAGGGGGAGGAGGACCGTCTTGAGGAGGATAGTTAGGGGGAGGAGGACCGTCTTGAGGTGGGTAGTTAGGGGGAGGAGGACCTTCTTGGGGAGGGTAGTTGTTTGGGGGAGGAGGACCTTCTTGAGGATGAGGATAATTGCTAGGAATTGGAAGTCCTTCCTGGGGTGGTGGTGGAGGAAGAGGAGGAGGGTAGTTGCCGCCTTCTTGTAGAAGAGGAGGAGGATAGTTGTTAGCAGGTGGTGAGGCTAGATAACCCGGATTGTTGCGCGCAAGTCCCGGAGGAGGCTGCTGTGGTCTTCTCCTACCATGCTGAGGAAGTGGATAGCGTTCCCTCAGAGAAGGTGGAAATGGCCGGTGTCTTGGTGGAGGCGGAGGACGTCGAAGATGAGGTGGTGGCAGTCGAGCTTGATGGGGATCTTGATATTGTTGGACAGGAGAAGGCGGAGGAGGTGGATAATTGGGTTGGTGCTGCTGCTGTTGCTCGTAAAACTGTTGTTTCTGAGGTTCTTGCCCTTGCTGGCTTGGATCAGGGTAGGTGCTGGCAGGATAGATGATAACTGGTGGCTTCTCCTCGACTTCTTCCTCTCTTTCAGAAGGCACGTAAGTATTGGGAAGAATTTCCTTGGGTTTTTCTTTGTTCTTTTGATCCACGGGCTGCTTTTTCTTCTTCTTCTTTAATATGACTTTTTCTTTCTCTTTCTTCAGAGGTCTGTTCTCTTCTTCCGCAAAGAGTTCTTCGTCGGAACCTTCCTCATCTTTGTTGTCGACCACCGTGATCCTCTCCTGAATGGTATCGATGGGAGCTTCTTCGTCTCTCTCCTCTTTCCTTGACTGTTGACGGATGTACTCGCTGTCTCGTATAACTGCGTCGTCATCAGAGCGACGGTAGTGCTGCTGGTCAGGCTGATAATGGTGGCGTTGACTTTCTTGCTCCTCCCATCTTCTGTAGGGTTGGTTGTTATCCTGTGGAGGCAACACGTCCACCACCCTGGACTTGGTCACGGGGGTCCAGCCGCTGTCGCTCAGGAGGGGACCTACTGCCATCGATCCCCATGTCCAGAGACTCAGACAGAGGAGGAAGATCCGCATTGTTTGCTCAACAACCTTTCTCTGAGCCTCTCAACTGCAACTGCAGAAGCGCCAGTCGTGACCCTGTGAAAGGTGTTGCGACCCCGTCTTCCGCTCTTTATGACTCATGCACCTGCCAAAAGAACGCGGTACAAGGTGATTCAAAAAAGTAACTTTTCTTTGGAGTGCGCGTGACTTCACTGGGCAAAGTGACGTGATGAGAGGACTGAAATTACCCGCGCGGCCTTCATTTTTAGCAAATTGCTTCAGGTGCCACCTTTCTATGCCCACAAAATTCTTGGCTTAATTTAATCGATCCAGAATTAAGCTCCGAGGTAATCAGTTTCAGATGAAAGGTTTTTTAATCTGTACGTACACTTGCTGTGGATTACCGCAAACAGAAAAAAATGCGTTTGACTCACCCTGTATAAATACTGGTGGCGCTATCGGATTTCAGCTATGTGCGTTCTGCTCCTCGTTCTAAATTTATCTTTGCTGTGGCAGCATCAGTGAGCCATAGAGACTGAGGAGGTGTCCAAGAGTTGTTGGTCGGAAAAGTAGGTGAGAGAGGCGAACCCGTTTCACCTTTCTGCATGTGTTGCTGCTCCACATTTTCTCGCGGGCGGTCAGTGAACGCCCAATCCACCTGTATGAGAATCTTGTTCTCGTTCTCTCACTCGCTCTCGTTCTCTCTCTAGTCCCCCCCCTCCCCACCACCACACACACAACACACGACACCTTTACGTGGAGCCAAAGACGTATATTCCACCGGAGAGCAACAACCTGAACCATGTTCGAGCGCACTCACAAACTTTTGGGCGTGTGAGAGAGTTTTGGAAGCCATATTAGGCAGGCTTCACCAGCTGTTGGTGGAATGACATCAAGACTTCACGTACGTAGCTGGAGTAATGACTGGGTTAATGACCACCTGCACATTTTCTTCCTTCTTCCGGATTGGAAAGATCAGACGAGCTTCAAAGGCGATCGAGAGTTCCTGGTGTGAATTGGATTACACCTACTTCACACGGACGATTTACAGCAGACGAAAACGCTACATTCTCAATGCTAACTCATGAAGCGTTGACAACAGCACTGCACATGCGTGAATACAAATGGACGTGGTACGCATGAGACAAACTTATACGCAATAACGGTGCTTACTACATCATGCTCGTCTGTAGCTCGTGACGAGACAAAATAGTGCCATTTTTGGCCTCACCCTGTCATGAGCGATTTGGAAGCTTTCGGTGAATGTCTCGGTGATGGAAAGTTGCATACTAAAAGTCGCAGTGACTAAAAAAAGTGTGCAAACAATGACTGAAATGCCGTGAAAAAGAATTAGTTCTCACTGAACTACGCAACATGAACGATGTGACAAAGAAGTGATTTTATGGCATTTAGCACTTCAAGAAAACCTGCGGCATTATCTGGTGATAAGTTTAAGATGTTTTATTGGTATAAAGTGCGGGGAAGAGGTTGCCAAAAGATGATGAAATTGCGTTGAGGCATTGTAGGAAGGAATGCGCATAGTTTTGTAAAAAGTTCAACGTGCGGTCTTGGTTTGAAAGTTCGTAAAAGTTTGCAAAGAAGAGACGAGGTTCAATGACGTTCGAGAATGATAGAGAAGACGGGCATACTTAGCAAAAAAGTTAAACGCGTGATCTCGGTATCAGGCTCGCAGAAAGTTTGCCAGATAAAAAGTGGTTCAATGCCCACATCCGCACAAAAGCTGTGCAAGTTGCAAATGAGCTGTTGTAACCTTTCGATGAGTACTCTTTAGGTAATCACAGAGGTAAAGAGTCTGTTTTTAGCCCACAGTCAACTAGCTGCTAATCCGCGACTTAACGCGAAGTAGCTGTAACTACCAGAAATGTTTATGTCATGGATGTAAGTCATCACTCTTTGAGTCAATGACTTATGGTTGAGCCAGCTGACCTGCTATGAAGTACAAGTCAGTCGCTCATGTAAAAGTTGTCACCATGAGCACAGCGTGAGATATGGACCTATGTATTATGTGACTTTTCAATGAGGATTGAATCTCAGCCGATTGGCACAACGCTTCTCTGGTACAACTACTTTGCACAAGCAATCATTTCCTGTACATCCTGCAGCGATAAACAAGTGACTGCAATTCACAGACAAACTTGTGATATCACACATTTCAGCTGGCACCATTGTTTGACTTAAACATTGCACAATAGGTTCTGTGATTCCAATGTATGCAGCAGGAAATGTTGACACAAGGTCCACGTCGGGGAGGACGGACGTGGAAGTGATCAGACGCATGAGGAAGGCCAACAGGAGTCATGCTGGGAGGAAATGAAGGGCAAGTCAATTTCAATTTGTTTCGTTTACTCACGTGATATGGAATTTTGCATCTCCCACTATTCTTCAAATTAGAATACTGTTGAACCACGATCCAATGTGCCCTCTCAGTGTCCTTGGGAGGAAGCGACCAACACGCGCGTGTTGCCAGCAACAAAGTTGGCAATAAAAACAGGGAGCAAGTAGACAAAACTTCCAGTCTCTAAGGCAGACACGATGAAAATGTTCCACCACAGTACTCTGTTGACCGTTCTGGTCCTTGTAGGCGTCGTCACCGTCTGCTCCGGTGCCAGAGGCGATCCACTCTTCTGCCCTCAAGATTTCATGGTCGACCAGGGCTTCAAGAACAAGAAGTTCACTGATGACATTGTCAGGTGTCTCATGGACGAAAAGATTTGCGAAGGAGAGATTGAGAACAAGATAAAGAGTAAGTGAGTTTTTGTGTGTTTGTATGCGTCCTCTGCGATTGTTGCTGCTTTATTCTTCTCCTAGTCATTGCTCCGGATGTGTTCCGCGGTGACTGCATCCACCCATGCAACCCTTGCACGCGCAAGCAGGCCAGGAAAGCCATCGTCTTCATGCAGCAGAACTACCCAAAGCAGTTCAGTGAGATGATCTACAGGCATGCTGCAGCTGGGCGAAGGAGATAGACAGAGAAGCTTTCTTGCATGTGCACTTGCATACTGAACACTAACCTGTGTAACTAACTCTGGAGTGAGCATTAGGCACAATAAAATATATTTATTTATTTAACTTACACATGCAAAGTTGATTGTTATTGGGAAGAAGGTCGAGGACTTCTTTTTGGTTTGAAACTCATGATGTCTTGCCCTGCTGCTGTCCGCAGTTGCCTCCTGACCATCGCAGGGTGCAGACGTTAGTTATCGAAAATGATGAGCAGAAATGCCATGATGCACTTCCCCAGGATGACCAGGGCCAAGGCATCGGCCATGTCAACGCGAGTCATTTTCTAGCCCTCTCATTGGGGGGTGGAAAGGCAGGAGGATGCAGTTGACACTGACTGCTGAAGCTAAGGGAGGACTGAACTGAAGCAAGGCTTGGGCCCTCCAAGCAGCTTGGGGAGGAAGCACAGACGGGCTTACAGACAGACGAGGTTGAGTGAGGAGCAGGAAGAAACGAATTTTCTCATGGGATGCGATCAAGTCCATTGACTGCTAGTTCTTGAGAAGGATCCACAACGGCTGTTGTAGATTTTCGCACATGTAGTACATATGCACGCGCATACATTCAAGTCAATGACTGTCAAATGCAACCAATAGGCTTTTATTCACTTAGTCAGAAAAGTTGAGGTTGCCATCTAGCGACCAAAGTTCACTGAACAATGGATGAGATGCAAGCGTGAGCCTCTTGCACCTGCTCAATCTCGACATTTTGGCCAAAATTTAAAACAATACAGCGAATGTAATGAAGACATCACTCGTCATTCTTGAGAAATGAGTCTAAGAAGTCGCAGCAGAATTTCTTTCCATCGTGATTGCTAAACACATACGTATTTTTCTCTTTCCCTAGGCCATGAAGCTGTGGCAGTGAGAAAAATGCATCCTGACTGTGTTGAACAAGGCCCGCAAGAGCATGAGCTGCACCATAGAGGCAGAGCAAGACCTATTGCTAGATAGAGGTGCTGCAGTCAGATCTGTGGAGCGAGTTCATACTTCAGCAGATGCATGGATATCATTGTGACGTTCACTGCATGATGCATTTAGTGCCAGCAAAAATACTGTCCTGAGCCAGGACGTGTTGCGTGCAATCAGTCAACTTTGAGGCACATTAGTTACCGGGTGTAATAACTCCTGTTCGTGTAATAAGTCATGCACAGACCCTCTGTAGCAGTCTGCGTCACGACATCTCAAGACATCCAAAATGGCCCCCGACGTATTTTGCAGTACGTCTTGCACAAAAACTCAAAATTGACTTGTTGCATATAAGGTGTCCTTACTCGGCACTGTTCATGACATTGCTCCGGGTAATCATGCGAGCAGGTCTAAACGGTCAAAGTCAAGGACATCTGGAAAGCTGTGCAGCTTCTTGTCATCACCAACATGGAGCTGATCGTGAAAGAAAAGAGGTTGTGTCGCCCAACCACGATGAGAAATTGTCGTCTACTTTTGTCTACACACGACATAAGTGATCCTAGTAGAAAACCCCTGAACTCATTAGGACGGTCCTATATAGATTCTGCTGATTAATCTGTTTGCGTCCTGTTTTTTGCCTTTTGAAAGAGACAAACACTTTCGCTCATCCTGCTTTGTTGGGTAGAAAGAATGGTGAAAATTTAAGGCTCTAAGGCTAAATTTAAGGTGTGTGTCTGTTTGTGTTTCACACCGCATGCTTCTTGCTCGCCACGCGCTTCGCGCTCATCGCATGGTTCATGCTCACCACGCACCACGGAAATCGGCCGGCAAAGTTGGAAATCCTCCGCGAAAATCAGCCCTACAAAGCCCCCCAAAAATCATCAGCGGAACAGTTTGGAGTCGACGTCGGACAGACACACAGACGCACGTATATACGGTCTTCGCTCTTTATACATACACTGCCATATACATTGATTTTCATCCAAAGCGGAGTAAATAAGTTTTACTGCAGAGGCTTCAAGTTTTTCAAAGATGTCAACAGAATTCGCGTAGCTGCAGTATTAAGGAAGGTATGATGCTTGAAAGTGGTGTATGCCGACTTTTGAACTGCCCCCAAAAATGTTGGGGGTCTCTGGGCTCACCCCCAGCAGGAGTCCTGGGGTCCCTACCCCCAGAGTGGAGGAAGGGGGAGCTGAGCCCTTCTCTTAGCAACAAAATTGCATTTCACTACAGCCTGCTTGTACTGAAAAAGTGACCTCAAAATGCGATTTTTTTGTCTTTCAGGCAGGTGTACGCTCACTTTTGCACTGCACTGTATATTACATATTTTGGGGAGGGGTTGCCATTCGTTGCTGATCGTGATGCAGACACTTGTCTTGCACTATCTGTTGTTTTCCCTCTCTTTTGGTCAAATTATAGGAATGATAATTTAAATTTCGTACTGTTGATGGCACTAAAACAAAAATATGTGCAGGGAGATTCAGTGTCAGATGATGCGTCATACTTGGGGTCCGCACCAGTGGTTTGGCCGTAAATCAATGAAGTTAGCCATGGATACAATATGCACACGTGCATGTGTGTATGTCAACAGTGTGCATGATACTTACGTGGCATCACGAAGTTGCCACGTCTGTTGCCACGTCTGCCATTTTTGCTGGTCTCAGGCATCAAGAGCACTGCCCATCCAACCTGATGGCGAGTACGAAAATCTCAGAACATTGGTGCCATAGCTACAAACTGCTCGTCGATGGATAGTGCATACGTGCAGCACCTCTGTGTCGATGGAATCTTTGAATGCTTCCCAGTTTTATCGGATTGTTATATTTCAGAGGATCGATACTGAAAAATTCCTTCAGTAATGAGAAAGAGGCTCTGTGTATCACAGGAGAGGACGCCTCCAGCTTGTTGGATGCACTGAACTCGAACTACACTGTAAGTGTGACAGTCACAACGTCTTTAAATGCTCATAAGATGTGTTATATAACCGTGAACAAGTAACATGCCATTAAATATCGATAGTCAACATTATGATGCATGTGAATGCTGTTATGTGCTGCATTCATATGAGCCCTTTTTTCCCTGTGACTTCCTACCTGAACCCTCATGACATCCTTCCTCCCTCCTCTTGACCTTCCCACCTCCTCTCAACTGGGTTATATGTCATCCCTATGAGACATTTTTAGCACGTACAGTGCACAATGTACATATGTGACGGCACAACACATACCTGCTCAGTATTCGGAAAGCTCGCCAGTGATCCTTACATCCAGTGATCCTTACATCCAGTGGTCCTTACATCCAGTGATCCTTGCATTCGATGATCCTTACATCCAGTGATCCCTACATCCAGTGGTCCTTACATCCAGTGATCCTTACATCCAGTGATCCTTACATCCAGTGGTCCTTACATCCAGTGATCCTTGCATTCGATGATCCTTGCATTCGATGATCCTTACATCCAGTGATCCCTACATCCAGTGGTCCTTACATCCAGTGGTCCTTACATCCAGTGGTCCTTACATCCAGTGGTCCTTACATCCAGTGGTCCTTACATCCAGTGATCTTCCGTTTTACGCTGCATACGTTGCTCCGAGGATTAGAACGGTCTCGTTCATAGTCATCAGACTATGAACAGACTATGACAGCTGTTCACTCTGACCAGTCCATATCCGAAAAGATTTGATCTCCAGCAGGTGCATCCCTGTTAGATGCAGTCTTCCTTGCTCTTGCTTTCAATGACCTAGTAAATCGAAACAGGTACGATGACAACAGCCGCTTCCAGTGGCGCCATGCCAAACACTAATATTTGAAGAATGTGTCGATTACTGCCTGCATGAAACATACCTGTAAGCCTTAAGCCCAAAGCAAATATAAACACGGTTACGCATTCAGGATGCGTACAGCGACCACGGCACTGCTCACGCAAAACCTTTCGGATTAGTACAACTGTGTGTGTGTTTCCCGGGCAGCTACGTGATGCTCATGGTAAAGAGAATAGCTTTATTCGGTCTCTCCTCCAAATTTACGTCTTATATCACAATTAGTTTCCAAAAGAAGAGTAGTATTCACAATCTCTAAACGCATTATTGCTTGATATTAGGAACGAATGAGTAAACTTATGTTGTTAATTATTACATTGTATTAGTGTCATTTCATCATGTGTATGATCAGCAATAAAGCCTCTTGACTCCACACTCGCAGCAGAACCTGATGTTGGGCAGGGCAAATGGGTTTCCGCACTCGTGGCAGAATCGGGCAACCTTGGGCGGCGAGGCAGAACTCTTGCCAAACACTGCACATAAGCAAGTAATTAATTATCGGAGGGCAGGTTTTTTAGTCCCAGTGAAAGTTCACCTTTGGTTGGCTAGGCCTGTTTGCTCATCTCTTACTATTGGTCACTCTTATGTTTCTTTCTGTGACTTTTAGCACTGAGTCCCCCAGTAAAAAAGAAAAAAAACTCAAGCTGTCAACTCTCTTTTAACCTTAATGCTTCACCAACTGCCAGTTGCGGGACTAAAGAGCCGGCCAAAACATAATGGGTGCACTCCATAATGTGGATAAGTATGTATGTACTGGACTAAATGGGTTTTGACTCACAGCTGCTGCCTCCATTTTTGTGCGGCGATCCAGACACAGCGTTGAAGCTCATCTGCTTCGGATGGGACGAGTTCTCGGAGCTGCCGTTGGTGCTCTTGAGCCCATCAGAGCGCCTGGGCAGTGTGCAAAATGGAGAGCTGCTGACCAAGCTGCAAAAGGAAGTGAAGACTAACGTGGACTTTTTGTGGGCATCGCCTGCGGCTCTTTATAATTTGACTCGTCTTACACTATATGTCAAAGTAGTCCTGTATTAACATCTAAAAAATAGTGTGCTGTCCTCAGCGACCTGCTCGAGGACACCATGTGGTACGTGTGCAAATGTCCTTCCTGCTTGACATTTCATGCCGTGTAAAACTTCATAAGAATGGTGTGAGTCAGGAAAAATGTCTGGTGGGGACTAAATAGACGAGGTACGAGCACGCCAGGAGGTCAACTAAGAAAGGGTCAAAAGAGGAGTGTCACGAGTAAGTTAGATGGGATTGAAGGAATTGCTATAAGTAAGCGAGCATTCGACATCGTTTGACTCACTTATTTTTTTGGGTTTTACATTTTTGCCTGAGGATTGAGATGTACCTTGATTTTGCGTTCATCTTGGTGTTGATGTCCGCCGTCGAGGGCACGTACTTCTCGAAGGCCGAGTTGGTGGAGGGCTTCAAGGGCTGCTCGCCACAACTTCCAAAGAGCAGTTCCTGCATTTGCCTGGCCGCGGACTGGTAGGGGTCGTACTCGGTCGAGTGGTCGTAGCTTCCGGTCGTCGGCAGCATCGACCGGTTGTTCCCGGCAGATTCGATGCCCTCTGGCTCTCGTCTGTACGCAGGCGAAGAAGCCCTCAGGTCTTCGTCAGGTCGGTAAGGGTGGACCACGGCAGGACGGACCAACGGTTGGAAACTGCCGGTGAATACAATTCATATAGTGGAATCGATCTTGCACCCTCGTACAACTGTATAATCTGCAGCCTTCCCCTCTGTTGCACGTAGGCTGCAATAAACTTCTCTTTTCCCTTTAAGGGAGGCCTTATGTATTGTCTAGTCAATGAGGTATCTGCAGTAAACTCAGGCGTGGGTGCAAACCTTGGTTAACGTTATCATCTCATGTGAGCAATTTTTTGGGTCTGTCAGGTGTGCAGCGACTGTTCAAGGTGCAAAAGTGCACACGAAATCACCTAACCTGTATGAAGAGGCGATATTTGTGCGATTGACGGATCCTCTGTTGGTAGCTCTCGTGGGAGTCCCACCGTGATAAGAGTTGGCCATCAAGCTGCTGCCACTTCCAAAGCCAGCTGTTATGCGTGCATGGAGAAGGAATATGAGATGCGACGTGACAGGATGATAGCGCTTATGTTGAACAAATTGAACCTGAACGAATAAATGGCCGCCAAACGCGGCTGAGGTGACGAAGTTACCTGCTGGCGAAATGGCCTTTCTCCTAAAGGTCATGGGAGACGCAGCCGATCGTGCCGCCGCTGGTGTCCGTGAACGAAAACTTGACGTCCGTCGAAGATTCTCCACGTTGCCAAAGTCAGATTGAAGATTTGCCGGTGATGGTGGCGTCTTCTCCACCTGCTCCTGCTTTGCCTAGAAGGGTCCAGTGCCAGATTGGTCATCAAGCTGCATTTACACTTGAGGTCATGAGTTTGTGTGCAGTTAGGAGAAGAAGCAAAGTCTCATGATTACTGTCATTCAGTGCGCGTCTTCAAGGCCGATATTCAGTCCATCAAAAGTGCTGACATTCGTTTTACCTAACATAACGTGTTAATGCAGAAATGAGGGGTGCAAAAGTTTGCATTCTGAGATGCTGGCG